>RCMZ01000206.1_pt1 | contig 68260 bp, 65 predicted proteins | sample 2041141 | NCBI WGS metagenome assembly RCMZ01 (sample SAMN09708263, study PRJNA481090) | Wastewater metagenome, whole genome shotgun sequencing project. | biome: sewage; isolation source: Davis station wastewater (DW) | place: Antarctica: Davis Station | collected 2010-03-01 | reverse complement strand
CGCAAACAAGCAAGGCGCGATGGTAACGACGCCGATTCCGGCTAGAAATCAGACTAAACGGACGCGATAAGTGGGAATCGGCCTACGACTGTTCAGGCCCTTAGCGGAGATGGCGGCAGGGCGGCTGCCGCCAGAGGTGCATGACGGCCCAATCGCGGGCGAGCGGAGCACCGCCCGGCCGCTCCCACAGAGGCTCCTCACACAGAAGCTCTTTCACTGGGAGGAGGTGAGTATCGCAACGCCCAAAACAAAACCGGCCAGCCCTGGTGTCAGGGCCGGCCGGCAGTGGTGCGTCACGCGAAGGGTCAGAGCTTGTTGAACAGGCTCAACTGGGAGATTTTCACGAACGCCAGTTGCGAGGCTTGCAGCATCGCCTGCTGGAACGCCAGGTCGATGGAGGCGGTGCCGATGTCGGTGTCCGCGATGGCCGATTGGGAGCTTTTGTTGGCCAGGGTCTGGCTGGTGTTTTCCGTCTCCTGGATGGTCAGGGAGTTGAGGCGCGAGCCGATAGCGCCGCGCACGGTGTCTACCTGGGTGCTGGCGTTGGCCAGGTTGGAGATGGCGGCATCCACGGCGTCCTTTTGCTTGGCCTGGGCCAATACGTCACCATCGGTGGGCACTTCCAGGGCCTTGCGCAACTGCGCCAGGGTGTCCAGTGCGCTCTGGCTGCGGTGGCTATCGGAACCTACGGCAAATTGGTCGCCGTTTTCGGGAACGCCACTGATCTCGAACTTGACGCCCGCGACCGTAATCGAGCTGCCCGTCATGGTGCCATCGGCAATGGGCTTGCTGTCGGGCCCGTAAGGCTGGGCGTAGACCTTGTAATCCGGGGCCGTGGTGAACTTGATGACCGCGCCGCCACTGGGGAACCCGGCCACATAGTCGGCCTTGTTATCCACCGCCGCGCCCGTGACCTGGGCCATGGAGGTGTTACTGGGCGTGCGCGAGATGTTGAAACTGTCCGGCTTGGTCGCAAGCTGGAAGATATGGTCCTTGACGGCCGCATCCGGATCGATATCGGTGTCCTTGAGGTTCAGGCTGATGTCGAACTTCACGCCACGCAGCTCAATGCTCGAGGCCCCTTCCTTCTTCGCGTCGAAGAGGCCATTGCCCGGAATCTCCGAGGTCACGTCCGCCCCGCTGGCCCCTTTCACGGTGTACTGGGTGCTGCTGGTGAAATGCACCGTGTACGGCTCGTCGGAAGCGAAGCTCTTGGTATAGGCATTGGTGGAGGTCATCAGGCCGGCCGAAATCAACACCTTGTCGTCATTGACCGACAGCGGGTCCTTCACCACTTGGGTGCGGCCGGAGTTGATCGCCACTTCCAGAATGTTTTTGCCGGTGTCGTTGCTGGCGATTTTCAGCGTGTCCGACACTTGCAGGCTCAGCTCGGTTTCGTCGCCCTGATAGCTGTAGCTGCCATCGTTGTTCAACACATAGGGCGGCGTCGACGTCTTGGAGCCGGAGAACATGTACTGGCCCGCGGAATCCTTGGTGTTGAGCAGGCTCAGGACCTGTTTTTCCAACTCGCCGATTTCACCGGCAATCGACTTGCGATCGGCATCACTGATACCCGCACCGCCCGAACCACCGGCCTTGAGCGCCAGCTCACGGCCACGCTGAATGGCATCGTTGATGCTCACCAGCACGCTTTCTTCGTTGGCCAGGCTGTTCTTCAAGCTGCCGATATTGCCGTTGTACTGGGTCAGCATGTTTTGCTGCTGTTGCAGCAGCAGCAACTTGGCCGCACCCACCGGGTCATCCGCGGCCGACTGCAGGCGCACGCCGGAAGTGACCTGCTCCTGGGTCTTGACCACGTTGGAGAAGTTGTCGGAATACTTGTTCGCCGTGAACTCAAAATACTGGGCGGTAGAAATGCGCATCGTCGACGACTCCCTTAAAGACTGTTAATCAGCGTGCTGAAGGTTTCTTGCGCGGCTTTGATGATTTGCGACGACGCCGTGTAGTACTGCTGGAACTTGAGCAGATCGGAGGCTTCGTCTTCCAGGTTGACCCCGGACACCGAGTTACGCGCAGCCTTGGCGCTGGTCAGGATGGCGTTATTGGCCGCGTTGTCGACGCCGGCCTTGCTGGCATTGGCACCCACCTGCTCGACCAAACGGCTGTAAGAGCTGGTGATGCTGAACCCGGCATTGCCGTTGCTGATGCCCACCGTGGGCTTGTTCTGCAACTCCAGCATGGCGTTGGCGTTGCGGTTATCCGACTTACCTTCGGCGTTGAACTTGACGGTAAAGCCGTCGCCGTCGGCGGGGGCACCGCTGATGGCCGTGTTGAAGGCAAAGGTCCGTGGCTGCGAGGCGGCATCGAGCATCGGCGCGCCGGTTGCATCGCGCATCGGTACGTTGATGGTCAGCGCGTTCTTTTGCCCTGGAATGATGCTGCCACTGCCGATGTCTGCGCCTTTGGAGTCGAACACCTTGTAGCTCTGGGTGCCCGTGAGCGGGTCCGGTTTGCCGAAGGCGATCTTGACCGGCATGGCGTGTTCGATGCCGATGCGCTGTTGCGCCAGGTCCGCGCCGCCGTAGATGTCCAGGGGCAGGGTCAAGGACGGCGCATCCATGATGCCGGTGCCATCGTTGCCGGTGCTGGTGGCCACCAATGGGCCGGCAAACGCCAATTTGTTGGCATCGGTCAATTGCACGCCAATGTTGCTGGCGCCCGAGCGGGTCGGCGACACGGTGAAACTGTCACCGGCCTGCATGGGCCCGGCGCCATCCGGCGCCAACGAAACACCGTCGAACACCAGCGGCGGGTTGGGCGCCGGCAACGCGGAGTCAAACGAGCCCATGGCCTTGCCGTCCGAGCGGGTGACGCTGTAGGCCGTCGGGCTGCTGAAGGTCACTTTGTAGTCGAACACCGACAGCGCACTGGTGTCCTTGATGCTGACGTTCAGGTTGCCGGAGCCGGCGCTGTTGGTCGTAGCACCCTGGCTGCGCTGGGTAATGGCCGTGGCGCTGTTGAGGTTGTTGAACAACGACGTACCGAACTCACCGTTGGCGTCCAGGCCCTGGCCCAACTGGGTGTTGATCGCCCCGGTCACCACCATCGCAGTGCGGCCCAGGTCGTTCATGGCCGGCGCCAGCACTTCATCGCGATAACGCACCAAGCCGCCGATCTTGCCGCCGGTGACCACCGAGGTGATGTCGGCGCTGGTCTGGCCGTAGTTGATCGAGATGTTGTACTGGTTCTTATCGTTGGTCGATGGCGTCGCCGACAAGGTATTGGCGATGCTGCCCAATACCAGGGACTGGCCGGTGCCCAGGGAAATATCGTAGCTGCCATCACGCTCGTGAACCTTGACGCCCACCAGTTCGTTGAGCGAGCGCACCGCTTCGTTACGGGCATCGAGCAGGTTGGCCGGGCCGCTGCCGCCGGTGCTCGACTGCGAGATCTGCAGGTTCAGCGCGGCAATGGACGAGGTCAACTGGTTGACCTGGCTGGTCAAGGTGCCCAGTTGGCTGTTGATGCCTTCGTTCTGCTGGTTCAACTGCGAGGCGATGGAGTTGAAACGGTTGCTCAGGGTCTCGGCGCTGGTGAGCAGCAATTGCCGGGCCGGGACGTTGTCCGGGGTGGCCGCCGAGGTCTGCAGGGCGGAGAAGAAGCCGCTCAGGGCCGTGGTGATGCCGGTGGTCTTGTCCGAGAGCAGTTTGTCCACGGAGCCGATCTGGTCCAGGTACGCCTTGGCGTCGCTGCTCAAGGCCGTGGTGGTCTGCAACTGGCTATCAAGGAAGGAGTTGTAGATCCGGCGCACGTCGGCAAGGGTCGTGCCGCTGCCGATGAAGACGTTGCCGAACTGGTTCGAGGCCGAGCTGACCTGCACGTTCGACTGGCGCGAGTAGCCAGCAGTGTTGGCGTTGGCAATGTTATTACCAACGGTCGCCAAACCTGACTGGCTCGCGTTGAGCCCAGACATCCCGATGTTGATCAAACTCATGGCTCAAACCTTATAAAGTCGTGGTAACACTCGCCGAAGCGTAGTTTTCGTAGCTCTTCATCTGCTTGGCAATCTGCGAGATCTTGCTCGCATAGTTCGGGTCGGTGGCATAACCGGCCTTTTGCAACTCACGCACAAACTGTTCCGGGTTATCGGCCGACTTCAGCACTTCTTGATAACGATTGTTGCTCTGCAACAAGGTCACCAGGTCGTGGAAGCTGTCCTGATAGGAGTCATAGGAACGGAACGCCGCCGTCTCCTTGACCATCGCGCCATTGCGGAACTCGCTGGTGATGGCGCGGGCCTGGTCGCCCTTCCAATTGCCCGTGGCCTTGATGCCGAACAGGTTGTGGCTGCTGCTGCCGTCCTGCTGGCGCATGACCGACTTGCCCCAACCGGTTTCCAGGGCGGCCTGAGCCACCAGGTAACGTGGGTCGATGCCGATGCGATCCGCCGCCTGCTGGGCCATGGGCAACATGGTGGCGACAAACTGATCCGCCGAATCGAACGCCTTGCGCGCCGGCGCCAGCGGTGGCTGGGCCACGGCCCGGCCGTACACCTGCATACGCCCCCCAGGCGCGGCGAAGCTGCGCGCCGCTGGCCAGTCGCCCTTGACCACGCCATCGGCGGCGGCCGTGGCGCGCTCCGGCAACGCGGTGTGAGCCGCAGCGCTGGCGGACGGGACGATCCCGGCCAGCAGGCGATCGGCCATTTTCGGCGGCAAAGCCAGGCGCCGCTGGTTGAGCAGCGCCATGTCGTTGCGCACGCTGCCCGTCTCGCCGCTGGCGGCCACCGTGTGCTCGGCGCGCGAGGCCCACAACGGCCGCTGGCCATTGACCCGGCCCAGCGGCCCGTCAGCAGTGGTGCCGGCGGCAATCGGCGTGGGCACCGCCACAACGGCCGGGGCCTCGGTGCCCGAGGTCAGGCCGGAGCCATCGGCGGGCTTGAGGTTTTTTTCTTTGGACATCTGGCGCATCAGCACATCGGCCAGGCCGATGCCGCCGCCCTCGCGGGACATCGAGACCGCCAGTTGCTGGTCGTACATTTCCTGGTACTGCTTGGCCGCCGCGGTGTTGAGCGGGTTGTCCTGGCCCAGGGTGTCGGTGGCCTTGCGCATGGACTTGAGCATCTCGTTGATGAACAGCGATTCGAATTCCTGGGCCACCTTGCGCAGGTTGCCGTCGCTGTTCTTGTCGCCCACCTTGAGCTGGTTCAAGCGATTGAGGTCCGAATAGGCCCCCGAATCCTGGCTCGACACCACACCGCTCTTACGAATATCCATGGCCGGGCCTCAAATCACGATCAGGTCGGCTTGCAAGGCGCCGGCCTGTTTCAGGGCTTCAAGGATCGCCATCAAGTCACCTGGCGCTGCGCCGACCTGGTTCACCGCCCGCACGATCTCATCGAGGGTGGTGCCCGGGCCGAACTTGAACATCGGCTTGGCTTCTTGCTGGGCATTGACCCGCGAGCGCGGCACCACGGCGGTCTGGCCGTTGGACAGCGGGCCGGGTTGGCTGACGATGGGGTCTTCGGTGATGGTCACCGTCAAGCTGCCGTGGGTGACCGCAGCCGGCGAAACCTTGACGTTCTGCCCGATAACAATGGTGCCGGTACGCGAATTGATGATGACCTTGGCCACCGCTTGGCCCGGATCGACCTCGAGGTTTTCCAGGATCGACAGGTAGTCCACGCGCTGGCTCGGGTCCAGGGGCGCGGTCACGCGGATCGAGCCGCCGTCGATGGCCTGGGCCACGCCCGGGCCGAGCATGTCGTTGATCTTGTCGACGATGCGCTTGGCGGTGGTGAAGTCGGAACGGTTGAGGTTCAGTGTCAGGCTGTTGCCCTGGTTGAAACCACTGGGCACCGCACGCTCCACCGAAGCACCGCCCGGGATGCGCCCGGCCGACGGGACGTTGACGGTGATCTTGGAACCATCACGGCCCTCGGCGTCGAACCCGCCCACCACCAGGTTGCCCTGGGCGATGGCGTAGACGTTGCCGTCGATGCCCTTGAGCGGCGTCATCAGCAGCGTGCCGCCGCGCAGGCTCTTGGAGTTACCGATGGAGGACACGGTGATATCCACTTGCTGGCCCGGCTTGGCGAACGCCGGCAGGTCGGCACTGATAGACACCGCCGCGACGTTCTTCAACTGCACGTTGCCCGAGCCCGGCGGCACCTTGATGCCGAACTGCGAGAGCATGTTGTTGAAGGTTTGCAGGGTAAACGGGGTCTGGGTGGTCTGGTCGCCCGTACCGTTGAGCCCCACCACCAGGCCATAGCCGATCAATTGGTTGGAACGCACGCCCGAAATGCTGGCGATGTCCTTGAGCCGCTCGGCGTGAGCGGCCAAGGGAATGCCCGTCAACAACAGGGCCGCCAGCAGGTGCTTGAAATTGCGCATGGGACGTTTCATCACCTAGAAAGGGAACAGCGGGCTGAGGAAGAACCGGTCGAACCAGCCCGGCTGGCTGGCGTCGGCGAACGAGCCGGTGCCCGAGTACGTGATGCGCGCGTCGGCAACCCGGGTCGAGGACACCGTGTTGTCGGTAGCGATGTCGTCGGAACGCACCAGCCCGGCTATACGCACCAGCTCATCGCCGGTGTTGAGGGTCATCCACTTCTCGCCGCGTACCGCAATGATGCCGTTGGGCAGCACATCGGCCACGGTCACGGTGATCGAACCGGTCAGGCTGTTGCCCTGCCCGGCCTTGCTATCGCCCTTGGTGGCGCGGTCGCCGCTATAGCCCACGTCCAGGCTCAAATCGCCACCGCCCACCGGATTATTGGTGTTCAGCCCGCCACCGAACAGCGACGTCAGGCCAATGCCGGTCTTGCTGTTCTTGGCCAATTGGGAGTTGGCGTTTTTGCTGGCCTGGGTCTTCTCGTTCAGGGTGATGGTGATGATGTCACCGACCCGGAACGCCTTGCGGTCGCCATACAGGTTCTGCTCGAAACCGGCCTGGTAGATCGAACCGTTATTGGCCGCCGCAGGCAAAGGGGTGCGCGGCAACACCGGCGCGTAGTAAGGGTCATTGGGCTTTGGCGGCGGCGCGACACAGCCCGCGAGCACCACGGCCCCACTCAATGCAAGCACACACACAAACCGATTCATGACCCTTCCTCACGGTGTAGCTGGCCCCCTCACGGGCGCCTTAAAGACTGATTACAGATTCTGCGTTACGAACGAGAGCATCTGGTCGGCGGTGGAAATCACCTTGGAGTTCATCTCGTAGGCACGCTGGGTGGTAATCATGTTGACCATCTCCTCCACGGTGCTGACGTTGGAGGTTTCCAGGGTGTTTTGCAGCGTCAGGCCAAAGCCGTTCAGGCCCGGGGTGCCGATCTGCGGCGCGCCGCTGGCGGCGGTTTCCATGAACAGGTTGCCACCGGCGGCTTGCAGGCCGGCCGGGTTGATGAAGTCGGCGGTCTGCAGGTTGCCGATCACCTGGGCGGCCGGGTTGCCGGCGATGGTGATGGACACGGTGCCGTCCTGGCCCACGGTGAAGGTCTTGGCGTCGGCCGGCACGACAATGGCCGGCTCCAGCGCGTAGCCGTTGGCCGTAACGATCTGGCCGTTGGAGTCCAGGTGGAAGGTGCCGTCACGGGTGTAGGCCGTGGTGCCGTCCGGTTGCAGGATCTGGAAGAAGCCCCGGCCGTTAATGGCCATGTCCAGCGGCTGCTCGGTGGTTTGCAGGCTGCCGGCGTTGAAGTTCTTCTGCGTGCCGACGATGCGCACACCAGTACCCACTTGCAGGCCCGACGGCAGTTCGCTGTCCTGGGTCGACTGGGCGCCAGGCTGGCGTTTGATCTGGTAGAGCAGGTCCTGGAACTCGGCGCGATCGCGTTTGAAACCCGTGGTCGAGACGTTGGCCAGGTTGTTGGAAATGGTAGTCAGGTTGGTGTCCTGGGCGGACAGGCCGGTTTTGGCAACCCATAGAGCCGGAAGCATTCGATTCTCCTCGTGCGCCTGTTTTACGGCGCGACGTTGTGGTGATTAGCTGATCTGCAAGACCCGAGCCATGGCCTGGTCGTCTTCTTTGGCGGTGTTCATCATCTTGATGTGCAGCTCGAACTGCTTGGCCAGGGCCAGCACCGAGGTCATTTCCTCAACCGCATTGACGTTGCTCGACTCCAGAAACCCAGACACCAATTGCACATTGGCGTCGGCCGGCGCGGGCTGGCCGTCCTTGGTGTGGATCGAACCGTCCAGGCCTTTGGTCATGGTCTTGAGGTCCGGGTTGACCAACTTGATGCGGTCCACTTCGGCCATCACCCGCGGGCCTTCACCCATGGCGCGGATACTGATGGTGCCGTCCTGGCCGACTTCGATCTTCTGCTCGGGCGGCACGGCAATCGGCCCGCCATTGCCCATCACCGGCATGCCATTGCCGGCGCGCAACATACCCAGGGCGTCGACATTCAGGCTGCCAGTGCGCACATAACCTTCACCGCCATCCGGGGTCTGCACGGCGATCCAGCCATTGCCGCTCACGGCCACGTCCAGGTCACGCCCGGTTTCCACCAGGGAGCCGGCGCTGAAATCCGTGGCCGGCCGCTCGGTCAGGGCAAAGGCCCGCGCCGGAAAGCTGTCGCCGAACACCGGCATCGAGCGCGCCTGCTCCAGGTCGCGCTGGAAACCGTTGGTGGAGATGTTCGCCAGGTTGTTGGCATGAGCCTTCTGCGCCAAGGCATTCTGGCTGGCGCCGGTCATTGCCACATAAAGGTACTTGTCCACAGTCGTTCCTCTGCATGCCGGACGTTTGCCGCCCACTGCTGTACTGACTGAGCCACAAGCAATTTGCAGACCAACTCACTCTTTGACGCCTCGCGAGCAAGCGCCACGGGGGGATTGGCCGCTGGCAGCCCATTGCAAGGGCCAACACAAAGACGAAAAACCGGCGGTGTTATGCCGCTGGGCGGCAAAGATCGGTGGCTTGAGCGACCCGGGGGGAGTTAATCCTTGTGGGAACGGGTTTGCCCGCGATGGCGGTGGTTGGGCTGTATAGACGCGGCTTGGCAGTACCGGCCTCATCGCGGGCAGGCCCGCTCCCACAGTTGAACAGTGGTGTGGGTGGGATTTTGATCTTTCCTCTGTGGGAGCGAGCCTGCTCGCGATGGCCGCTGAGTGGCGGTGACGAATGGCAGGGGTAATACAGCTGCTCCCACAACAAACTCGGGCCTACAAAAAACCTGCTGCGCGCTCTACTCCGGCAACTCCAGCATCTGCCCATCTTCATCGGTCATGGCCCGCTCCAGCAGGTCGGCCGGCAGGCTTTTGCTGGCGCGGGCGCCGAGCAGTTTGAGTTGTTCGCTACGGCTGACCAGGTTGCCGCGCCCTTCTGTCAGCTTGTTGCGCGCCGAGGCGTAGGCTTTGTCCAACTGCTGTAAACGCCCGCCAATTTCGTCCAGATCCTGGATAAACAGCACGAACTTGTCGTACAGCCACCCGGCGCGCTCGGCGATTTCCCGGGCGTTCTGGCTCTGGCGTTCCTGCTTCCACAGGCTGTCGATCACCCGCAACGTGGCCAGCAGGGTGGTGGGGCTGACGATCACGATATTGCGGTCGAACGCCTCCTGGAACAGGTTCGGCTCGGCTTGCAGGGCGGCGGAAAACGCCGCCTCGATGGGCACGAACAGCAACACGAAATCCAGGCTGTGCAGCCCTTCCAACCGCTTGTAGTCCTTGCCGGCCAAGCCTTTGACGTGATTGCGCAACGACAGCACATGCTGCTTGAGGGCAATCTGGCCGACGCCGTCATCGTCGGCCGCCACGTACTGCTGATACGCAGTGAGGCTGACCTTGGAGTCGACCACCACCTGCTTGTCGCCCGGCAAGAGGATCAGCACATCCGGTTGAAAGCGCTCGCCGTCCGGGCCCTTGAGGCTGACCTGGGTCTGGTACTCGCGGCCCTTCTCCAGCCCGGCGTGCTCCAGTACCCGCTCCAGGATCAGCTCGCCCCAGTTGCCTTGGGTTTTCTGGCCTTTGAGGGCGCGGGTCAGGTTGGTGGCTTCATCACTCAGCCGCAGGTTCAGTTGTTGTAGGCGTTCAAGCTCCTTGCCCAGGGAAAAACGCTCGCGGGCTTCGGCCTGGTAGCTTTCCTCGACGCGCTTTTCAAAGGACTGGATGCGCTCTTTCAAGGGGTCGAGCAATTGCCCCAGGCGTTGCTGGCTGGTCTCGGCAAAACGCTGCTCGCGCTCGTCGAAGATTTTCCCGGCCAACTCGGCGAACTGCGCGCGCAACTCGTCCCGCGAGCCTTGCAGATCGGTCAGGCGTTGCTGATGGCTGTCCTGCTGCTCACGCAACTCGGCCGCCAGGGCGGCAGCCTGGGCGTCGAGGCGGCGCAGTTCGGCGTCCTTGCCGGCGCGTTCCAGGTTCCAGGCGTGGGCGGCATCGCGGGCATTGTCGCGCTCGATCTGTAACAGCTCGACCTCGCGGCGCAGGGCCGCCAGTTCCGCCTGTTTGAGGGTATTGGCCTGGCCCAGGTCGCTGATTTCGTCGCGGGCCGCGTCGAGTTGGGCATTGAGCCCTTCCTGGGCCAGTTGCGCGGTGTTGAGGCGCTCTTCGAGCAACGCCAGGCCAGCCTGGGCGCTGGCGGCGCGGCGCTGGATCTGCCAGGCCAGCACCAACAGCGGCAACCCGGCAGCCACCAGCCCCAGCACGATGCTGATTAAGTCCACAGCCATAGCCACTCCTGCCATCGGGATAAAAGCCGAAGGTTAACCAAGGCCTGGCGCCAGGGACAGCTCAGCCTTCGATTTGCGCCAGTTCTTGCTGGGCGCGCTCATCGCCGGCGCGGGCGGCCTGGCGCAGCAGGTCGTGGCCGATGCGGCGGTCGCGGGCATTGCCGCATTCGCGGCACATCAACTGGCCCAAACGGCTCTGAGCCATCACCACCCCTTCACGGGCCGGTTGCTTGAGCAAACGGCCGGCCAGGTGCTTGACGCTGTAGTTGGCGGCCAGGCGCGGGTTGTCCAGCAGCCACACGGCCACGCGCAAGGTGAAACGGCGAGTTTCGGTAACACCGCTAGGTGCCTGGATAACAGAGTTTGATACTGAGCGAAACTTCATAAAGCACTGTGGGGTAGATCGCAGGGCGCGCCACTCTACTCCTTTTTTCCCACGGGTAAAGCTGAAAAAATTGCGGCACGCCCGTGCTAGAGCAAGCGCCTGGGACAATCCACAGAAGCTGTGGATAACTCAGTGGACAACTGCCCCCGAACCGCCTCAAACCCCCACGGGCCGGGGCTCGCGCTCAAACTGACGATTTTTTCACCAGCAAAAAAAAACGATGTTTTTCATTGACTTAAATTTCCCATGCAGGCAGCACCGGCGCAGCGGGGCCAGGTGACAGCACGGTGACAAGCGGCGCAACTTTTGTGCACAAGTACCCATGAAGCGGTTATATCGGCGCCCCTTTTTAGCTCGCCACGGCGATAATCCCCGCCCCCATCCGCCACCACGCACCACAAGCGCACCACCAGCCGGCGTGCAGGCAAAAAAACAATTTTGTGCTACCCCCGCCAAGCGCGCCAAACCCACCCTGGCAAGTTTTTTGCCTATCACACTTCCTTTCTCAAATTCAATGCGTTAGTATCCGCGGCGTTAGTACCAAGCTGAAAGTCAATTACGGTCGCACAGTCCCCCGGTAAACCTTCCCTAAAGAGAAGCCTCTACCGACAACACGGGGTCCGACCACCTCGATGGTTTCCAGGTATCACTTACGCCAACACTGCCTTTGAACTGCAAAGGGTGCTGCGAAGTTTTCATACTCTGACCGAACCAACCTGCAAATTGATCAGGATCTTCACCCTGGGCCCAGAACCTTTGCCCTTGATGTGCTGCCTGCCCTCCTAAGTACCTACCTGCCAGCCCAAGCGCGCCAATTAATTGCGCTCTCCACTGGCTGCTTTGTTCCAGTCGGGTTCTTCGTTCGACCAATGGTGGTCGACGTTACTGGAACGTTTTAACGTTGCACGGTTCTTAACCGTGTCATTTGTAGGAACACCTAATAACTATGTCGACTCAAATCCATACTCAGGATGCCATTCGCACCCTAACCAATGCTTTTGCACCTATGAACTGCCTCATCATGGCAGCACGCAAAGGCTGTTTCAGCTTCACGCTGGTCAACGAACACGGTATCGCCCGTCACAGCGAACGCCTGTACCCCGACCAGTACTCCAGCGCCGAGCCGCTGCAGGCCGTGATCGAGCGTACCCGTCAGGCACTGGTTGCCTGATACGCCGTAAAGGCTGAAACACCCAAAAGCCTCGCCTTAAAAGCGAGGCTTTTTATTGCCTGCACACTTTGCCCGATCGTTGGACAACTAAGATCGAACAGATATATCGGTTATAACTCGCCGACAGAAATGTTGTTAAAACAGGCCTTTACAGCCGCAATATGACACTACACTTCAACTCAAGCGGCATGATCCGCTTGCGGCGAGCCTGATCCTCCCTTCCCTGCTGCCAAGCGCCATCAGGCATCGCCGCCCACCTTTCGGTTCCGAGGGTTTTATGGGTATCGCCGCCAGCGAACTGTGCCGCTACGTGATTCGTCCGACCCTGCTTTACCTCGGGGCCCACAGTCAAACCGCAGAAACCCTGCTGCTGGGCATCGCCGCCAGCCAGTCGGCCCTCGGCACCGCCCTGCACGACCGCCGCGGCCATGGCCTGTACCGCATCGCCGAACCCCGCCACCGCGCCCTGTGGGACCACTACCTGGCCCTGGACCCGGAGCGCGCCAGCCTGGTGCGCGGCCTGGCCAGCCAACATGCCTTCCTCAGCGGCCCGCACCTGGAGCTAACGGTCAACCTGCGCTACGCCACCGCCATTGCCTGGCTGTTGGTAGAAGAACAACAGGCCGTACTCCCCGAACCCGACGACCTTTTGGGCATGGCCCGTATCTGGCGTCAGACGTTTCAACCCCAGGGTCGCCTGCGGGATTTCACCCGTGCCTGGCACACCTGCATCGCCCCTGCCAGCCAAATCGCCTGCTAATCGGGCGTTTTGCAAGATTGCATGGAACGCGCTGGGAAAATGGTCGGATTGTCCTACAAAACCGCTCTAACTCAAGCATTACAGCGCTATAGCGCTTGAGCGAAAATGTTGGTAATTTCCGCCCCGGTGATTTCCAGGAGTTCTAATAATGAAAAAAGTAATGCTCAAATCCAGCCTTAGCCTTGCCGTCATGATGGCGTCCACGCAGGTCTTCGCCAGTGGCTTTGCCATCAACGAACAGAGCATCAGTGGCATGGGTACTGGTTTTGCCGGGCGTTCGTCCATCGCTGACGACGCCAGCACCGTTTTTGGCAACCCTGCCGGTATGTCCCGCCTCAAGCGTGAACAAGTCACCGGCGGTATCGCACTGCTCGACGCCCACACCGATATCAGCGATGTCAGCGCCAGCCACCCCGGCTCCAGCAAGGGCGACATGGTGCCGTTCATCGGCGTGCCCATGGGTTACTACGTCAAGCCCATCGACGACCACTGGACCTTCGGCCTGGGCATGTATGCCCCATTCGGCCTGGTCACCGACTACGAAAGCGGCTTTGCCGGCCGTTATTTCGGCAGCAAGAGCGACGTCAAGGTCATGACCTTGCAGCCCACCGTGAGCTACGCCTTCAACGACCAGGTGTCGATCGGTTTCGGCCCGACCATCAACCGCATCACCGGTGCCCTGGAGTCCGCCCTGTCGGTGACCCCGGCCGCCGCGAACATCCCCGATGGCAAGGTCAAGATCAAGGGCGACGACGTGGCCCTGGGCTACAACGTGGGCATTCTGGTACAGGCCACCGACAGCACCCGCGTGGGCCTGACCTACCACTCCAAGGTCAAGTACAAGCTTGAGGGCGACACCAAGGTCAACTACGGCGTGCTGGGCCTGATCGGCCAGAAAGCCAGCCAGAAGTACGACGCCTCCCTGAGCCTTGAAACCCCAGAGTCGGTGGACTTCTCGGTGACCCACGCCCTGGACGACCAGTGGACCCTCTACGCCGGTTCCACCTGGACCCGCTGGAGCCGCCTCAAAGAAATCACCGTGGAAAACAGCGGTGTACCCGGCGCATTGGCCGGCCAGTTCGGCGAAATCACCGAAGAACAGAACTGGCACGACACCTGGGCCCACGCCATCGGCGCGTCGTACCAGTTGAACAAGCAATGGGTGCTGCGCACCGGCCTGTCGTTCGACCAGGCACCGACCAACAACACCAACCGCTCGCCGCGCATCCCCACTGGCGATCGCAAGATCCTCAGCATCGGCGCTGGTTGGAGCCCGACCGACGACCTGACCATCGACGTGGCGTACTCGTACCTGCGTGAAGAATCGGTGCGGGTCGACGACAACAACGGCCGCCAATCCTACAAAGCCAAGTATGAGAACTCGGCCAACGGTTTTGGCGTAGGCGCTACCTACCGCTTCTGATAGGCCGCCGCGTACAAAAAAGCCCCGCGCTCTTACACAGAGGCGGGGCTTTTTCGTGGCCGGCGATCAGGGTTTGGAGGCCAGGGCCTGCTCCACGGCCTGTAGGAATTCAGCGTTGTCCGGCTTGGTCAGGCTGGAAAAATTGGCAATTACCCGGCCCTGGCGGTCCACCACGTACTTGTAGAAATTCCACTTCGGCGCGCTGCTCTGTTCGGCCAGGACCTTGAACAGATGGGTGGCATCGGCGCCGCGCACGTGCTGCGGCTCGGTCATGGTGAAGGTCACCCCGTAATTGACGTAGCACACCTTGGCCGTCTCGGCGCCGTCCTTGGCTTCTTGCTTGAAGTCGTTGGACGGCACGCCGATCACCTCCAGCCCCTCGCCCTGGTAACGCTGGTACAAGGCTTCGAGGCCTTTGAACTGCGGGGCGAAGCCGCAAAAGCTCGCCGTGTTGACCACCACCAGCGGCTTGCCGGCGAAACGCTGGCACAGGTCGATGGTTTCCTTGGCATGCAACTTGGGCAGCGAGCCCTGCAACAGCGGCGCGCATTCCCCCGCCAAGGCCGAGCCGCCCATGGCCGCCAAGAGGGCGGGAACCGCAAGCCAGCGCATCAGCATGGTGAATGTCCTTTGAAAAGTCGTTGGAGGGTGACGTTACTCGCCCTCCCGCGCCTCTAGCAAGCGCCCATGCCCAGTTGCATCAACGCCAGGCCCCCCTGGTGCCAGCCCCACCAGGCCAGGCCCAGCAACAGCGCCGCCAGGGCCAGAGCCACACAGGTGCGCAGCACTCGCTTCATAGCGCGACCTGCAAGCGCGCCACCGGGCGCTCGCGCACCGGCCAGTTGAGCGCCGCCGCCAGCAGGCTGAGGAGGATCGCCACCTGCCAGATCAGGTCATAACTGCCCGTGCGGTCGTACACCACGCCGCCTAGCCAGCCACCGAGGAACGAGCCCAATTGGTGGAAGAGAAAGACAATGCCGCCAAGCATCGACAGGTTGCGCACGCCGAAGAGTGTGGCCACGGTGCCGTTGGTCAGCGGCACCGTGGACAACCACAAAAAGCCCATGGCCATGCCGAACAGGTAAGCGCTGACCTGGGTTACCGGCAGCCACAGGAACAGGCCGATCACCACCGCGCGCAGCAGGTACAGGCCCGTGAGCAGGCGTGGCTTGGACATCCGCCCGCCCAACCACCCGGCGGTGTAGGTGCCGAAGATGTTGAACAAGCCAATCAGCGCCAGCACCGTGGTGCCGGTGGTGGCGGGCAGGTGCTGGTCCACCAGGTAGGCCGGCAGGTGCACGCCAATGAACACCACTTGAAAGCCGCAAACGAAAAACCCCACCGCCAGCAGCCAGAACCCGGAATGGGAACACGCCTCGCGTAGCGCTTCGCCCAGGGTCTGTTCATGGCCCAGCAGGGGCAACGGCTTGTCCTTGAGCATGCTCACCAGCGGCACGATCAGCGCCACCAGCAGGCCCAGCACGAGCAAAGCCGCCGACCAGCCCAGCCAACCGATCAGGCCCAGGGTGCCGGGGAGCATGGCGAACTGGCCGAAAGACCCGGCAGCACTGGCGATGCCCATGGCCAGACTGCGTTTCTCCGGCGCCACGGCGCGCCCCACCACGCCAAGAATCACCGAGAACGAGGTGCCCGACAGGCCCACGCCAATCAGCAAACCCGCGCTCAGGGACAGGGTCAGCGCCGAGTCGGACAAGCCCATGCAGATCAGCCCCACGGCGTACAGCACGCCGCCGATCAACACCACTTTGGCCGCGCCGAAGCGGTCGGCCAGGGCGCCGGTGAAGGGTTGGGTCAGGCCCCAGATGAGGTTTTGCAGGGCGATGGCGAAGGCGAACACTTCCCGGCCCCAGCCAAAATCGGCGCTCATCGGTGCCAGGAACAGGCCAAAGCCGTGCCGCACGCCCAAGGACAGCGCCAAAATCAGCGCGCTGCCCAGCAAAATCCAGCCACTGGTTCGCCACATCGTTGTCATTTTTATTCTCCAGTCGCGGGTATATACCCGCTTATCAACAAACAAAATCGCTTAGGCGAGTTCGTCCAGCAAGGCCAACAAGGTTTCGCGTTTTTCTGCGCCCAGTCGTTCGATCAAGCGTTGCTGCGCCGCTTCCCATGCCGGCAGGGCCGCTGCCAGTCGTTCGCGCCCCGCTTCGGTGAGTTGCACGACGCGGTTGCGCTGGTCTTCGCCCTCCACCAGGGTCACCAAGCCATCACACTCCAGCACCCGCAGGTTGCGGCCCAAAGTGCTGCGGTCCAGGCCCATGGCCTGGGCCAGGTTGGAAATGCTCGGCTGGTCCAAGCGTTGCAGGTTACAGAGCAGGGAATACTGGGCGACGTTGATCCCGAAGCCATCCAGGGCGCCGTCGTAATGCCTGCTGACGCCACGGGCGGCGCGACGCAGGTTGGTGCACAAACACTGAGAAGGAAGCATGGTGCGTGTATATACCCGCAGTCAGGCAAAAAGCAACAAAATGATTCGGCGCCGGCCGCGCCGCCGCCCCGTTCAAAACAGCACCCAACCCACCAGCACCGCCATTTCCAGCAGCTCCAGCAGTGCCCCGGCGGTATCGCCCGTGGTGCCACCCAAGCGCTGGATCATCACCCGGCGCAGCCATACGAACAGCAGCGCCGCCAGCAGCACCGCCAAGCCGCCGGGGATACCGCCCAGCGCCACACACGCCACACCACTGGCCACCAACACCTGCTGGCCGACCTGGCGCGGCACGTGGTCGGCCAGGGCCTGGCCCAAACCGCCGGCACGCACGTAGCGGGTGGTGAGGAACAGCGCAAGCAAAGCGCTGCGGCCGATCAACGGCGCCACCACCAGGGCCATGCCACCGCCCTGCTCGATCAACGCCACCAACGCGGTGAACTTGAGCAGCAACACCAACCCCAGGGTGACCACGGCAATGGGCCCGCTGCGCGGGTCTTTCATGATCTCCAGGGTACGCTCCCGGTCGCCAAAACCGCCGAGCCAGGCATCGGCGCTGTCGGCCAGGCCATCGAGGTGCAAGCCGCCGCTGAGCACCACCCAGGCCGCCAGCAACAGCGCCGCGTGCAGCAGCAATGGCGTACCCGCCAGCAACCCGTGCAGCCCCCACAGCACCGCGCCGAACAGCAAGCCCACCAGCGGATAAAACAGCAGGGAACGCCCCAACTCTTGCGGCGCGGGCATGCCCGGCAAGCGGATCGGCAGGCAGCTGAGAAATTGCAGGGCGATCCAGAACGCCAACATGCTCAAGCCTCCTCGTGCAACACAGCGTCAGCCTCGACCCGCAAGGCGAACAGCGCGCCATGGGCCACTTCGACGTTAAGCAATTGCTCGCGGGGCAAGCCCCGGGCGCGGGCCAGCAGCAGGCGCATCACCCCGCCGTGGCTGACCAGCAACACCCGCTGCCCGGCGTAGGCGCGGTGCAAACGCTGCACCGCCGCCAGCACCCGCGCGGCGAACTGCGTCACCGGCTCGCCCTCGGGTGGGGTGAAGGCATAAGGGTCGCTCCAGAACAGGCCCAAGCCTTCGGCGTCGGTTTCCATCAGCGCCGCCGCGCTGCGCCCTTCCCAGGCGCCAAAATGCAGTTCTTGCAGATCGGCTTCCAGGTGCACCGGCACACCGAGGCGCGCGCCCAGTTCTTCGGCGAAACGGGCGCAGCGTTGTAGCGGCGAGCTAAGCACTCGGTCCCACGGCCCCTGGGCCTGCACCGCCGCGCGCATCTGCGCCCAGCCGTGCTCGGTCAGGGCGTCGTCGAGGCTGCCGCGCAAGCCGCCGCCCAGCTCGGTTTCGCCGTGGCGCAGCAGGTCTAGGCGCAAGGTCATACCGGGCGATCCGCCACGGCGGCTTCGGCGAAGGTAGCCATTTGCCCGTGCAGGTCGCAGGCCAGGCGCAGCAACGGCACCGCCAGCGCCGCGCCGCTGCCCTCGCCCAGGCGCAAGCCCAGGTCCAGCAACGGCTCAGCCTGCAAGGCCTGCAGCACATGGCGATGGCCCGGCTCGGCACTGCGATGGCCAAACAGCAACCACGGCCGGCAGCCTGGGTTCAGGCGCACGGCCACCAGGGCCGCGACGCTACAGATAAAGCCGTCCACCAGCACCGCGATGCCTTCCTGGGCACAGGCCAGGTAAGCGCCCACCAGCGCTGCCACTTCAAAACCGCCCAGGTTATAGAGGGTCTGCAACGGGTCGCCGCGGTGGGCGGCGTGCAGGGCCAGGGCCCGTTCGATGACCACGGCTTTGTGGCTGACCCCCGCCGCGTCCAGCCCCGTGCCGGGCCCGGCCAAGTGGCTCACCGGGCAATCGAGCAAGGCGCAGGCCAGGGCGCTGGCGCTGGTGGTGTTGCCGATGCCCATTTCGCCACCAATCCACAACTCGGCGCCCGCCGCCCGCGCCCGCAGCACGCTGTCGCGCCCCGCCGCCAGGGCCTGCTGGCCCTGGGCCGCGGTCATGGCTGGGGCCTTGGCGAAATTCGCCGTGCCCGGCCCCAGGTTGAGGTGGCGCACGCCCGGCAGGTTCAGCGCCGGGTCGATGGTGCCCAGGTCGACCACCTCCAATTGCGCCGCCAGTTGCCGCGCCAACACGCTGATGGCTGCGCCGCCGTTGACGAAGTTGTGCAGCATCTGCCCGGTCACCGCTTGCGGGTAGGCGGACACGCCCTCGGCCACCACCCCGTGGTCGCCGGCGAAAATCGCGATCCACACCTGCTGCGCCGCAGGTTTGAGCCGCCCTTGCAGCGCCGCCATCTGCACCGCCAACGCTTCGAGCTGGCCCAGGGAGCCGGCCGGCTTGGTCAATTGCTGCTGGCGCGCCAGGGCTTGCTCGCGAGCCTGGGCGTCGGGGGTGCGGCACGGGTTCAGCCACCATTGCTTCATAAGGGGGTTCCTTTCAACGTCAGGGGTAGCCCGGCGACGGTCAGTACCACGCGCTGGCAACGCTCGGCCAGGGCTTGATGCAGCCAACCGGCCTCGTCGACATAACGGCGCGTCAGCTCACCCATAGGCACCACGCCCATGCCGGTTTCGTTGCTGACGAAAATGATCTGCCCCGGCAAGGCGCCGAGGCAGTCGAGCAGGTGTTCGCGCTCCTGGGCCAGGCGCGCGGGGTCGTCCTGCATCAGCAGGTTGGTCAGCCACAGGGTCAGGCAATCGACCAGCAGGCAAGTGTCGGCGCGGGCGTTGTCGCGCAGCACCCGGGCCAATGCCAGGGGTTCTTCGATCAGCCCCCAGTGGGCCGGGCGGCGCTCGCGGTGATGGGCAACGCGCGCGCTCATTTCGCCGTCCAACGCCTGGCTGGTGGCGATATAGGTCACTGCCAGGGCGCTGTCGGCAGCGAGTTTTTCCGCCAGGCGGCTTTTGCCGGAACGGGCGCCGCCGAGGATCAGTTGGTGCATAGGGCTTTTTCCTTTAAAGGGGGGTGTGGTGACGGGCGCTATCGCGAGCAGGCTCGCTCCCACCACTCAAACCCCGCATAACTCGCGCAACAGGCCGGTATCCAAATGCTGTTCCACCATGTCCGCCAGGCGTTCGATATCGCGCTCGCGCAGGGCGTGGTAGTCCACCTCCTGCACCTGTTGCACCCCAGCCCAGCGCAGCAGCGCGGCGCAGGCTGGGGGGGCTTCAAAGAGGCCGTGCAGGTAGGTACCCAGAATCTGCCCATCGGCACTTCGGGCGCCGTCGCTACGGCCATCGTCCAGGTGCACGGCGGGGTGTTCCAGGGCCGCGCCGGTGGTCACCCCGGCGTGAATTTCGTAACCGCTGACCGCCGCGTTCTCCAGGGCCAGATGGCCGCGCACGTTGCGCAGTTGCTTCTCTTGCTCCAGCACCGTGTCGAAGGCCAACAGGCCCAGCCCGGCACTGGAACCCGGCGCGCCTTCCAGGCCCAAGGGGTCGTGGAGCTGCTGGCCGAGCATCTGCAAACCGCCGCAAATGCCCAACAGCTTGCCGCCGTAGCGCAGGTGGCGGCGGATGGCCGTGTCCCAGCCGTTGGCGCGCAGGTACGCGAGGTCGCTGCGCACGCTTTTGGAGCCGGGGAGGATTATCAGGTCTGCCGCCGGGATAGCCTGGCCGGGGCCGATGAACTGCAAATCCACCTGGGGGTGCAGGCGCAGCGGGTCGAAATCGGTGTGGTTGCTGATGCGCGGCAGCACCGGCACCAGCACCTTGAGCACCTGTTCGGCCTTGTCGGCCTGGCGTTGGTCGATGCCGTCCTCGGCCTCCAGGTGCAGGTCCATCACGTAGGGCAGCACGCCCACCACCGGTTTGCCGGTGCGAGCCTCAAGCCAATCCAGGCCCGGTTGCAGCAGGGCGAGGTCGCCGCGAAAGCGGTTGATGATGAACCCCTTGACCCGCGCCTGTTCGCTGGCCGAGAGCAGCTCCAGGGTGCCAACCAAATGGGCGAACACGCCACCACGGTTGATGTCGGCGATCAGCAGCACCGGGCAGTCCACCGCTTCGGCAAAGCCCATGTTGGCGATGTCACCGGCACGCAGGTTGATTTCCGCCGGCGAGCCGGCGCCCTCCACCATCACCACCGGGTAGGCCGCGCTCAAACGCTGGTGCGAGGCCAGCACCGCTTGCATCGCGATGGCCTTGTAGTCGTGATAGGCCACCGCGTTCATGCTGGCGACCGCGCGGCCATGGATGATGACCTGGGCGCCCGTATCGCTGTTGGGCTTGAGCAGCACCGGGTTCATGTCGGTGTGGGGTTGCAGGTTCGCAGCCTGGGCCTGCACCGCTTGGGCGCGGCCGATTTCGCCGCCATCGGCGGTCACTGCACTGTTGAGCGCCATGTTTTGCGGCTTGAACGGCACCACCGCAACGCCTTGGCGCACCAGCCAGCGGCACAGCGCGGTGACGAGGGTGCTTTTGCCAGCATCGGAGGTGGTGCCCTGCACCATCAGGGTGGTCATGGGTTTTCCTGGGTGTAGGCGGCAAAGGCCTGATCCAGGCGCAGCCAGTCGGCCTCTTCCCCTGGCAGGCCAAAGCGCAGGCTGCTGTCGTGGGCGAACAGGCGCAGCAAAATGCCGCGCCGCGCCATGAAATCCTGTACCTGCGCGGCGTGCTCGGTGCGCAGCCACTGGAACAGCGCGCAACCGCCCTGGGGCGCAAAGCCGTGTGCTTCCAGCAGCTGGGCCAGGCGTGCGCTGGCCACTTCGCTACGCTGGCGCTGGCGGGCGTGGCCAGCGCTGTCGGCCAGGCACAATTGCCCCAGCACCCGCGTCGGCCCGGCCACTGCCCAGGGCCCGACCTGATCGGCCAGCAAGCGCAGCAGTTTGCGCTCGGCCAGCACGAAGCCCAGGCGCACCCCGGCCAAACCGAAGAACTTGCCGAACGAACGCAGCACGATCAGCCCAACCTGGTGCGCATGCCCGGCCAGGCTCAGGTGCGGGGTGTTGTCCATAAAGGCTTCGTCCACCACCAGCCAGCCGCCGCGCTGGGCCAGGCGTGCGTGCCAGTCCAGCAGGCGCTCGGGGGGCAGGCTCAGGCCCGTGGGGTTGTTGGGGTTGACCACCACCAGCACGTCGAGTTGGTCGATAAAGAAGTCGACTTCAGCCTGCGACACTTCCCGCACGATGTAGCCGCCACGGCGCCACGCCTCGGCATGTTCGGCATAGCACGGCGACAGCACGCCGACCTTGCCCACGCGGCGCAAACGCGGCAGCAATTGGATCGCCGCTTGCGAGCCGGGCACCGGCAGCACGTGGGCGGCGCCGTAGTAGTCGCGGGCAGCTTGCTCCAAGCCATCCTCGGTTTCCGGCAGGCGCGCCCAGGCCCGCAGCGGGATCGGCGGGATCGGCCAGGGCCACGGCGCCAGGCCGCTGGAGAGGTCCAGCCACTCGTCTTGGGCAATGCCGTATTGCGCGCAGGCTTTGCGCAGGCGCCCACCGTGTTCAAGCATAGAATTCGGCCCCCATGCACAAGATCAGCAACCACAGCCACACGCCGCGCTGCACCAGTTGCCAGCCACGGTCGATGGCATCGGCGTCGGCCGGCGGGCCTTCGCCCAGGGTCGGGCGCTGGTGCAACTCGCCGTGATAGACCGCCGCGCCGCCCAGCTCCACCCCCAGGGCACCCGCGCCGGCCGCCATTACCGGGCCAGCATTGGGGCTGTCCCAAGTAGGGCCTTGCGTGCGCCAGCATTTAAGCGCCAGGCGTGTTTTGCCCAGTAGCGCGTAGGTCAAGGCGACCAGCCGCGCGGGAATGTAGTTGAGCAGGTCGTCGATTTTTGCCGCCGCCCAGCCGAAGCGCTCGAAGCGTTCGTTGCGATAGCCCCACATGGCGTCCAGGGTATTGCTCAGGCGATACAGCACCACCCCCGGCGCGCCGGCCACGGCAAACCAGAACAGCGCGGCGAACACCGCGTCGCTGCCGTTTTCCAGCACCGACTCGGTGGCCGCCCGGGCGACGGCAGTGTCGTCCAGCTCGGCGGTTTCGCGGCTGACCAGGTAGCCGACGCGTTTGCGCGCCTCTGCCAGGTCACCGGCGCGCAGGGCCTGGGCCACTGGCGCCACATGCTCGCCGAGGCTGCGCAGGCCGAGGGCGCAGTACAGCGCGAGGACTTCCACCAGCCAACCGATGTAGGGCAGCCACGACAAAGCTGTAGCCACCAGGGTCAAGGGCAGCACCGCCAGCACCCACGCGGTCACGCCGTGGCTACGCCAGCCGCGCCCGGCGGCATTGAAACGCCGCTCGATGCGCTCGGCGAACGCGCCGAACGCCACCAGCGGATGCCAGCGTCTGGGCTCGCCCAGCAACGCATCCAGCGCCACCGCGGCGGCACTCAACAACGCCACACTCATTGACTCACTCCCCATTGGTTCTCAAACAACAACTCACTCAACGGCCGGGCCTGGGCCCAGCCTTCGAGCACCAGCATCGGTGCTGGATAAAATGCCTCCACCGGCCCCAGGCACAGCACCGCCAAGGGCTTGGCCCCGGCGGGCAGGCCCAGCAGGTCGGCCAGGGCCTGGGGCTCGAACAGCGACACCCAGCCCAGGCCCAGGCCTTCGGCGCGGGCCGCCAGCCAGAGGTTCTGGATGGCGCAAGACAGCGAGGCCAGGTCCATTTCCGGCAAGGTGCGGCGGCCGAACACGTGGCGCTCGCGGTCATCGCTCAGGGCCGCCACCAGCACTTCGGCGCAGTCGTTGATGCCTTCGACCTTGAGCTTCATGAACTCACTGGAACGCTCACCCAACGCCTCGGCGGTGCGCACCCGTTCCTCTTCCACCAACTGCTGGATGCGCCCGCGCAGCGCCCGGTCGCTGATGCGGATAAAGCGCCAGGGCTGCATCAGCCCCACGCTGGGGGCGCAATGGGCGGCTTCGAGCAAGCGGCGCAGCAACGCCGGCGCCACCGTGCCGCCGCTGAAGTGGCGCATGTCACGGCGCTCGGCGATGGCGCGGTAGACGGCGGCGCGGTCGGCCTCTGGGAAGGCGTTGTCGGTCATTGGCTTATCGCGAGCAGGCTCGCTCCCACAGGAGTTTCACCGGCCTCTGTGGGAGCGAGCCTGCTCGCGATAGCGGTCTGGGGCATAAACAAAGCCGCCACCGCCCGCGGGTTGGACGGAAAGTAAAAGTGCACATAGGAGGCCGTCATCCGCCCGTCCCGGTACACCGCTTCGGCGCCGCGCCCGCCGTTGGGGCTCAGGCCCCGGGCGATGGGGGCCAGCGTGGTGGTGGTCAGCGAATGGTGATAGGTGTGACCACGCAGGCTGCCTTCGGGCAGGTCCACCGTTTGCAGGGCCAGGGCCGCCAAGCGTTTTTGCATCACCGCAGCGCCCGGCAACAGGCCCAGCAGCGGTGCACTCACGCCTTCGACGTCCGTGAGGGAGTCGAGCAGATACAGCATGCCGCCGCACTCGGCCAACAACGGTTTGCCCGCGCGGTGGTGGGCGCGGATAGCCTCCAGCATCGGCGTGTTCTGCGCCAACGCGACGTGGTGCAACTCCGGGTAACCACCGGGCAGGTAAAGGCTGTCGGCCTCGGGCAACCCGCTGTCATGGATAGGTGAGAAGAAGTGCAACTGGGCGCCCATCGCCCGCAGCAGGTCGAGGCTGGCGCCATAGGTAAAGGCGAACGCCTCGTCCCGCGCCACGGCGATGCGCACGCCGGCCAATAACGGCTCGGCGACCACAGGCTGGGGCGCGGCGAAGGCCACGGCGGGCGGCAGGGCCACTTCGCAACTGCTGGCCAGAGCCGTGGCGGCCGCGTCCAGGCGCAGGTCGAGGTCGTTCAGTTCACTGGCCTGCACCAGGCCCAGGTGGCGGCTGGGCAGCTCGATGCCCGTCTCGCGGGACAACGCGCCGTACCAGCGCAGGCCTTCGGTGAGGCTGCCTTCGAGCAGTTGCGCATGGCGCAGGGTGCCGACGCGGTTGGCCAGCACCCCGGCAAAGGGCAGGTCCGGTTGGTAGCGCGCCAGGCCCAGGGCCAGGGCGCCGAAGGTCTGGGCCATGGCGGTGCCGTCGATCACGCCCAGCACCGGCACGCCGAAGTGGCGCGCCAGGTCGGCACTGGAGGGCGTGCCGTCGAACAGGCCCATGACGCCTTCGATCAGGATCAGGTCGGCCTCCCCCGCCGCTTCCCACAACAGGCGACGGCTTTCCTGCTCGCCCACCATCCACATATCCAGTTGGTACACCGGCGCACCGCTGGCACGCTCCAGAATCATCGGGTCGAGAAAGTCCGGGCCGCATTTGAACACGCGCACCTGGCGCCCCTGGTTACGATGCAGGCGCGCCAGGGCGGCGGTGACCGTGGTTTTGCCCTGGCCGGACGCCGGCGCCGCAATCAGCACGGCCGGGCACTGGCGCACACTCACAATTCGATGCCTTTTTGCGCCTTGATGCCGGCCTGGAAGGCGTGCTTGAGCAGGCCCATTTCGGTGACGGTGTCGGCCAGCTCGATCATTTGCTCCTTGGCCCCACGGCCGGTAACCACCACGTGTTGCATCGGCGGGCGGGCCTGCAGGTCGCCGAGCACTTGGTCCAGGTCCAGGTAGCCGTGCTTGAGGGCGATGTTCAGTTCATCGAGCACCACCAGGCCGATGGCCGGGTCGCTGAGCAACTGGCGCGATACCGCCCACGCCGCCTGGGCGGCGGCGATGTCGCGCTGGCGGTCCTGGGTTTCCCAGGTGAAGCCTTCGCCCATCACGTGAAAGCGCACCTGCTCGGGGAAACGGCGGAAAAACAACTCCTCGCCCGTGCTGTTGCGGCCCTTGATGAACTGCACCACGCCGCACTGCATGCCGTGGCCCATGGCGCGGGCGAGCATGCCGAACGCCGAGCTGCTCTTGCCCTTGCCGTTGCCGCTGAGCACCAGCAGCAAGCCGCACTCGTTGGGCGAATTGGCGATGCGTTCATCGATCACGGCTTTTTTGCGCAGCATGCGCGCCAGGTGGCGCTCGTCGCGTTCGGGGGAATCGGTCATGGGGCAGCTCTCCGTTGGGGCTGGATAACGGCGGGCAGGAATAAAGGACGGCAACAAGCCTGGCATCGCCCACCGTGATGCCGTTGGATGGATCAGGCCGGTCTCCGGGCTCATGAGTGGGTTGCCCCGGGCGGTGCGCCTTCCCATGCCCGGGCGGGCACAGTGGCAAAAAGCACAGCCTTGACTCATTTACCGTTGCGGGGGCAGCGCCGGGATCGTGACCGCGCGCTTGGCGCACGCACTCACCGGCTTCCCTGTTTCACCCTGTCGACCGCTGGCCACAGGGCACCTGAAACAAGCGGCGAAGGTTAGAGGGTTGGGGGTGGAGCGTCAATGAAACCCGGGGCCGCCAGGGTTGATTGACTGCGATGGGTCAATAAACGGGCGCCAATCTTGTGCCAGGCTGGAAGCGGCGATATCAAATAGCCATAACTCAAACACGATCGACTCAAGGGAGTGAACGATGCAAGGCATGATTATCAGCAACCCCAAGCTGGAATTTTTGCGACCGATGCTGGAGCGCTGGTTTGACTGCATCGATCGCTACAACCGGGTGCGCGGCGACAACAAGGCGCCGTACTGGTCAGACGAGCGGGCCAACCTGGGGCTGCTCTCGGCCGCAGCCTGGATGGCCGAAATGGTCACCCTGGAACATGCGCCCACCAAAAAGCAGTTGGAAAACGGTGAGCGCAATGCCCGCGCCGACCTGTACATCGCCAGCAAGGACGAATGGGCCTACGTGCAAGCCAGCCAGCGCTGGCCCCAGATCAACCACCTGAACCTGGAGCAGGCCCTGCTCGATATCACCAGCGCCGCCCGCCGCATCAGCTACCCCAGCGACCTGAAGCTGGGCTGCCTGTTCGTCGCCCCGCAAAAAACCCAGCACAGCGCCACCCCCGAAGAACTCCAGGATATGGTCGACGACCTGCAAAAGGAGTACAGCTGCGCCGTGGCCTGGTACTTCCCCTATGCCTACCGCAAGTTGCGCAACGAGGCGGGCAACTACCAGCCTGGCATCGCCGTGCTGTTCAAAGAGGCTCGCGGATAAGGTTGAACCCCGCGCCGCGCCCACTGCCCTATGCTTACCGCCGCGTACTCATAGGGAAATGCCCATGTTCAAGCCTCGCTCCGCCTTTATCGTTGTGCTCGCCGCCGGGTTGGTTGCCTGTGGCGAGACGTCCACCCTGCAAGTTTCCGACGGCACCGGGCCGTCGCCGCGCCTGCCGGCGCCGAACAAAACCCTGATCCCCACCGTCAACGTCGCCCCGGCCATCGGCTGGCCGGCGGGCGGCAAACCCGTGGCGGCGGCCGGCACCCAGGTCGCCGCGTTCGCCGAAGGCCTGGAGCACCCGCGCTGGCTTTACGTGCTGCCCAACGGCGACGTGCTGGTGGCCGAAACCAACGCCCCGGCCAAACCCGAGGACAGCACCGGGTTGCGCGGCTGGATCAGCGAAAAAATCATGGCCCGCGCCGGCGCCACCGTGCCGAGCCCGAACCGCATCACCCTGCTGCGCGACGCCAACCACGATGGCGTCGCCGAAACCCGCACGGTGTTCCTGGACAACCTCAACTCGCCGTTCGGCATGGCCCTGGTGGGCAACGACCTCTACGTGGCCGACACCGATCGCCTGCTGCGCTTCCCCTACACCGCCGGCCAGACCCGCATCGAAGCGCCGGCCAGCAAGGTGGTGGATTTGCCCGGCGGGCCGCTCAACCACCACTGGACCAAAAACGTCATCGCCAGCCAAGACGGCAGCAAGCTGTACGTCACGGTGGGCTCCAACAGCAATGTCGGGGAAAACGGCCTGGAGAAAGAAGAAGGCCGCGCGGCGATCTGGGAAGTCGAGCGCGCCAGCGCTAAGGCGCGGATATTCGCCTCGGGCCTGCGCAACCCCAACGGCCTGGCCTGGGAGCCGGACAGCGGTGCGTTGTGGACGGCGGTCAACGAGCGGGACGAAATCGGCAGCGACCTGGTGCCGGACTACATCACCTCGGTGCGCGACGGCGGCTTCTACGGCTGGCCCTTCAGCTACTACGGCCAGCATGTAGACGAGCGCGTCACCCCGCAAAACCCGGACCTGGTGGCCAAGGCCATCGCCCCGGATTATGCGGTGGGGCCGCACACCGCGTCCCTGGGCCTGGCCTTCGCCACGGGCAGCCAATTGCCGGCGCCCTTCACCCACGGCGCTTTTATCGGCCAGCACGGCTCGTGGAACCGCAAACCCCACAGTGGCTACAAAGTGATCTTCGTGCCCTTCAACGCGGGCAAGCCCAGCGGGCCGCCGGTGGATTTACTGACGGGGTTCCTCGACACCAAGGAAAACGCCATGGGCCGCCCGGTGGGCGTGGCGCTCGACCGGCAAGGCGCGGTGCTGGTGGCCGATGATGTAGGCAACAAGGTGTGGCGGGTAACCGCAGCGCGCTAACGCTTGCGGCACAAGGTCAAACCATCGCCCACCGGCAACAGCGACAGATCGACACGCGGGTCATCCTTCAAGGCCAGGTTCAGCGCCTGGATGGCCAGGGTGTCGGCGCTTTGCGAGTGGGCCTCCAGCACCCGCCCGCTCCACAGGGTGTTGTCGAAAATCGCCAAGCCGCCACCGCGCAGCAGGCGCAAGGCGCTTTCCAGGTAAGCCGGGTAGTTGGCTTTATCGGCGTCGATGAACATCAAGTCAAAGCTGCCGCACAAGCCCTGGCGTTCGATGTGCTCCAGGGTTTCCAGGGCAGGGCCCAGACGCAGCTCGATGCGCGCGGCCACGCCCGCTTCCCGCCAATACGCCTGGGCGGTGGCGTTGTAGTCGCCGGGGATGTCGCAACACAGCAGTGTGCCGTCGTCCGGCAAGGCCTGGGCCATGCACAACGCGCTGTAGCCGGTGAAGGTGCCCACTTCCAGCAAACGCTTGGCACCGGTCAGTTTCACCAGCAAGGCAAGGAACTGGCCCTGCTCGGGCGCCACCTGCCAGCGGGCCATGGGCAAGGCTTGGGTGTGCTCGCGCAAACGCTCAAGCAACGGCGTTTCGCGCAGGGACACGGCCAGCAGGTATTGGTAGAGGGGGTCGTCGAGGGTGATGCTGCGAGCGGTCACGAGAACCTCCGCGAGGGGGACGCCTTAAGGGTTGTGCGCCAGCTGAGCCGGCGCAAGCACCCGCTTGGCACTCAGGTAAGCCTTCTGCCAGTAGGCCTTGGACAGGCTGTCGAGCTTGACCGTACCGCCCGTGGCCGGAGCGTGGACGAAGCGGCCCTCACCCACATAGATGCCCGCGTGGCTGACCTGGGAACCGCCATTGGTGGCGAAAAACAGCAGGTCGCCGGTTTGCAGGGCATTCTGGTCGACGTCCTGGGCGCGCATGCCGATCATTTCCCGGGTAGAACGCGGCAAGGCGATGCCCGCCGCATCGCGGTAGACAAAGCCGATCAGGCCGCTGCAATCAAAACCCGAATCCGGCGTATTGCCGCCCCAGCGATAGGGCGTGCCCACCAGGCCGAGGGCGCGGAACAGCACATCATCAGCAACCGGGGAGAAGCCCTGGGTCGGTGCGAACACCGGGGCGCGTACCACTTTGGCCGGCGGTACGGTATGGCTGGCACAGCCGCCCAGCAGGGCAACGAGCATAAGGAAGGCGAGACGGGCGGAGGTCGACATGGGCAGAACAATCCTGATCTGGCTGCGGCTTTCTCTGCCGAGGCGCTGAAAACAAAGCCGCGCATGCAAGGCATACACGGCTCGTTAGCAACAACATGTCGGGATTCTAGCGGCTATGAGTCAAACTTCAAGTAAGACTTTAAGTTCGGCTTATAAAGTGAAGGGTTATCCCCGGGCGGTGCCCAGGGAAGACGCTTACTTGCGAGCGGTCATCGTGGTCGGGGCCATGGCGAGGGCGCGCTTGGCTTCGATGAACGTCTTGCTCCAGTAGCTGTCGCCCAGCTTATCAACCCGCACCCCGCCGCTGCGGCGGCTGCTGGAGTGGATGAACTGGTCGTCACCCAGGTAGATCCCGGCGTGGCTGACGCGGCCACGGCCATTGGTGCTGAAGAACAGCAGATCACCCGGTTTGAGGTTGTTGCGCGCGACCAGGGGGGCATCGACGTTAATCATTTCGCGGGTGGAGCGCGGCAGGTTCATCCCGGCTTCTTCACGGAACAGGTAACCGATGAAACCGCTGCAATCGAAACCGGCTTCAGAGGTGCCGCCGAAACGGTAGCGGGTACCGATCAGGGACATGCCGCGTTCGAGAATGCTGTCGGCCAGCAGCGGGAGCTGGTACGGCTTGCTGTCAGCGAACTCGGCCAGTTCTTTTTCGGTGACCAGTTCTTCCTGATAAACAGTGGAAGACTGAGCGGCAACGGAGCGTTGAACCTGCTGTTGTGGCGCGTGCTGCTGGGACACTGGAGAGTGTGCGGCGCAACCAAACAACAGGGTGACGAGTGCGAGAGGCACGAGGGGTGCGAAGCGATTTAGCATGGGCACGACCGTGGCTGAAGTTGTAAAGAAGGCGAGACTATGCCCTCTATCACCCTCATTTGCAAATTCAATCGACCCGAATGTGACTTATGGGTTTTGGCCCGACATCTAAGGCCTTAAGCCCCGAATAAACGTCCGCGCCTCCTGGAACCCTCCACGGAGCAGGTTTTCTAGTGCCTTGAAAATGCCGAAAACGCCCTGCAGGCCACGGTTTTACCAGCCCAGGGTTTCTTTCAGGAAGGGAATGGTGAGCTTGCGTTGGGCCTGCAACGAGGCCTGATCGAGGCGTTCGAGCAGCTCGAACAACGCACTCATGCTACGGGTGCCGCGGGTAAGAATGAAATGCCCGACTTCGTCGGTCAGGTGCAAACCGCGGCGGGAGGCACGCAGTTGCAGGGCACGCAACTTGTCCTCGTCGGACAGCGGGCGCATCTGGAAAATCAGCGCCAGGGTCAGGCGCGACTTGAGGTCGGCCAGTTTGATCGGCAGCTCGCGCGGCGAGGTGGAGGCGGCAATCAGCAAGCGCCGGCCGCTGTCACGCAAGCGGTTGAACAGGTGGAACAGCGCCTCTTCCCAATCGGCCCGCCCCGCCACGGCTTGCAGGTCGTCCAAACAAACCAGTTCGTATTGTTCGAGGTTATCGAGGATCTCGATGCCACGGTCCAGCAGCTCGGCCAGGGGCAGGTACACCGCCGGCTCGCCCATCTGCTCGAAGCGCAGGCACGCCGCCTGCAACAAGTGGGTCTTGCCCCACAGATAGATCAGGCTTTCGGTCCACCCGGCGTCGGCTTCGCAGAGCCGCTCGACATAGCCGAGTGCAGCGGCATTGGCGCCTGGGTAGTAGTTGATAAAGGTGGCGTCGTCACGCAGACGCACACCTAGGGGCAGCTGAATCGGTTTCATGCTGACTGAACAGTTCAAAACGAACCGTTAGTGGCCTCTGTGAAAAGTTTGCAAAGTCTATACCCGTGACGCGGGCCACACAATGCAGCAGACGTTAAGCAAAATCAAAGGTTTGCGTTAGCCGGGCGGTGATCGCCATGGCCCGGTGCGAACCGGGCAAGGCATTAGGCCCCGGTGTGCGGGGTTAGAGCTCGGGGTCTTCAGAGCCGCTATACATCTGCGAATCCTTATACAAATCGTGCACATGGCGCACCAGCACCATGATGACCGCCGCCACCGGCAGGGCCAGCAGAATCCCGGTGAAGCCAAACAGTTCACCCCCGGCCAGGATGGCGAAAATCACTGCCACCGGGTGCAGGCCAATGCGGTCGCCCACCAGCCACGGCGTCAGCACCATGCCTTCCAGGGCCTGGCCGATCATGAACACGGCGACGATGCCGATCATCGGGTACAGGTCGCCGCCAAACTGGAACAACCCGGCGATCAGCGCCGCGCCAATGCCGATCACGAAGCCCATGTACGGCACGATGGCCGCCAGCCCGGCGATCATGCCGATCAACAGGCCCAACTCCAGCCCCACCAGCATCAGGCCAGCGGAGTAGATCACCCCCAGGGCCACCATCACCATCAACTGCCCGCGCACGAACGCGCCGAGTACCTCGTGGCATTCACCGGCCAGCGATACCACCCGCTCCTCCCGATCGCGGGGCAGCAGGCTGCGGACCTTGGCCATCATCACGTCCCAATCGCGCAGCAGGTAGAAACTCACCACTGGGATCAGCACCAGGTTGGCCAGCCAGCCAATCAGCGCCAGGCCAGAGGCCGTGGCCTGGCTCAGCACCACACCGACGATGTCAGTGGTCTGGCCCATGTGCTCGCTGATGGCGGCCTTGACCTTGTCGAACTTCCAGAAGCCGTCCGCCAGCCCCAGCTTGGACTGCACCCAAGGCATGGCCGAGTGCTGCAGCCAGTCGAGCATCTGCGGCGCCAATTCATATAGGCGCAGCAACTGCTTGGCCAGCATCGGCACCAGCACCAGCAACAGCGCCATGACGATCAAGGTGAACAGCGCAAACACCGCCACCACACCCCAAGTGCGCGACAGACCGAGTTTTTCCAGGCGATCGACCAGCGGATCAAACAGATAAGCCAACAGCAACGCCACCAAAAACGGCGTCAGGATCGGATGCAACAGATAAACCAGCGCACACAGCAGGACCACCCCGCCAAGCCACACCCAACGCCGCGTATCGGCCATGAATCCACCCGCCCTTATATAAAGAAAGAAAAACCTACCACTTGAAATGCAGTTGCGCGGTCGGCGCTGCCGCCACTGCCGGCACGCCGCCCTCGGCCACCGGGGCGGCCGGCGGCGCCGCTACTTCCTGCAGTTGGGCCAGGGCCAGTTGCGCCTTGAGCTGCTCGGCGCTGCCATTGACCCGATAGACGATGCGGTCGCCCTCGACGCTGTACAACTGCCCGCCAAACGGCTCGAGCAAGTGACCCAAGGCGGCGTAGCGCTCCAGGTTCATGCCCTGCACTTGCAGTAACTGCTCGCTGGACGTGCCGGGCTTGGCGACAAAACGCGGCGCCAGGCGCTCACTCACCGCCAACAGCACGGCATCGGCCAGGGCCGCTTGATCCGCCCCCTGCACGCTGCCCTGCTCGCGCTGGTCGCCCAGCCACAGGCGCCACTTGGCCTGCCACTGGCCGGGGGTTTCTTCTTTGGCATGCACCGCCAAGAGGGCGTCGGCGTTGTAGCGATCGGACACCTCGCGCAGCGGTGCCGGGTCGGTGGCCTCAAGGTTGGCGGCGGTGGCGACGATCTGCTCATCCAAATCCCCCAGAGGCAGGCGCAGCGGCAAGCCCCGATGCTGGGCGGCGCGGCGCAGGTCCGCGGCGCTGGCTTGGGCGTCACCCACCAGGGTGGAGCCTTCGGCGCTATCACTCAGCCACCAACCCAGGATCGACGGCCGATTGCTGCCCCACAACGACAGCCCGGCCTGGCGCAGGGCGCGGTCGGTGCTGACGGGGTCGAAATCCACCTGCAGGCTTTGCGGCGGCCCGGCGTCGTAGCCGTATTGGCTGATGATCTGCTGCGGGTCCTTGCGGACCTCAGCCAACCCCGGGCTTTGCGCGGCCTTGGCATCGCCGGTCAGGCGCAGCACCAGGGTTTGCAGGGCTTTTTGGGTGGCCTGCTCGCGCTCCTGAGGCGTTTGCCCGGCGACCGGCTCGCGCACTTGATACAAACCATTGAGGGTTTCGGCATGACTCACCAGGCTGAACACAGACAAACAACCCAAGACTAGAAATTTACGCAGACCCATGGACGATTCCCGACGGCAAATAAGCGGCTCGATAGCGCGCATGAACAGGATTGAACAAGGCTGTGACCACAACCCCTGGCAAAACATTCACACAAGCGATGGAAGTTTTCGTGCTGTCATAACGATAGCTTGTTAGTGGCGATACCTTATACAGACACCGGCCGGGCAACCCAACCGGAACAATCGGCGGCTTTTTTTACCCGATATGTCCCTGCCGTCGGCCCGAGGATGGCCGCTGCCCCTCAAGCCTGATAAAATCGCGCGCCTTCGCAGACCGGCAACACCGGGGTGCCCGCAAATTCCCGCATGGCATTCGTGCCGCGGCTTTTTCAGCGCAACCCTTGAGTTCGGTCGTTACCCAGAAATCCCCCCCTAAAGGCCTGGATCATGAGCAAGCAACCCTCCCTGAGCTACAAGGACGCCGGTGTAGACATCGACGCCGGTGAAGCATTGGTCGAACGCATCAAGAGCGTCGCCAAGCGCACTGCGCGTCCTGAAGTCATGGGCGGCCTGGGCGGTTTTGGCGCCCTCTGCGAAATCCCGGCCGGCTACAAGCAGCCTGTGCTGGTGTCCGGCACCGACGGTGTGGGCACCAAGCTGCGCCTGGCGCTGAACCTGAACAAGCACGACAGCATCGGCATCGACCTGGTGGCCATGTGCGTTAACGACCTGGTGGTCTGCGGCGCCGAGCCGTTGTTCTTCCTCGACTACTACGCCACCGGCAAGCTCAACGTCGACACCGCCGCCCAGGTCGTGACCGGCATTGGCGCGGGCTGCGAACTGTCCGGCTGCTCCCTGGTGGGCGGCGAAACCGCTGAAATGCCGGGCATGTACGAAGGCGAAGACTACGACCTGGCCGGTTTCTGCGTCGGCGTCGTGGAAAAAGCCGAGATCATCGACGGCTCCAAAGTCGCCGCCGGCGACGCCCTGCTCGCCCTGCCGTCCTCCGGCCCGCACTCCAACGGCTACTCGCTGATCCGCAAGATCATTGAAGTCGCCGGCGCCGACATCGAGAACATCCAGCTCGACGGCAAGCCGCTGACCGAACTGCTGATGGCCCCGACCCGCATCTACGTCAAGCCGCTGCTCAAGCTCATCAAGGACACCGGCGCGGTAAAGGCCATGGCCCACATCACCGGTGGCGGCTTGCTGGACAACATTCCGCGGGTGCTGCCAAAAGGCGCCCAGGCGATCGTTGACGTGGCGAGCTGGCAGCGCCCGGCGGTGTTCGACTGGTTGCAGCAGCAGGGCAACGTCGACGAAACCGAGATGCACCGCGTGCTCAACTGCGGCGTGGGCATGGTCATCTGCGTGGCCCAAGAGCACGTCGAGACTGCGCTGAACGTGTTGCGCGAAGCTGGCGAGCAGCCTTGGGTCATCGGCCAGATCGCCACGGCCGCCGAAGGCGCCGCCCAGGTTGACCTGAAGAACCTCAAGGCCCATTGATGTCCCAGCCCTGTGATGTGGTGGTGCTGCTCTCCGGCACCGGCAGCAACTTGCAGGCCCTGATCGACAGTACCGCGACCGGCGATAGCCCGGTTCGCATCAGCGCGGTGATTTCCAACCGCGCCGATGCCTACGGCCTGCAACGCGCCCGCGATGCAGGCATCGCCACCCGCACCCTCGACCACAAGGCGTTCGAGGGTCGCGAGGCGTTCGATGCCGCACTGGTCGAACTGATCGATACCTTCAATCCGAAACTGGTGGTGCTGGCGGGGTTCATGCGCATTCTCAGCGCGGGTTTCGTGCGCCATTACCAGGGTCGCCTGCTCAATATCCACCCTTCGCTACTGCCCAAGTACAAAGGCCTGCACACGCACCAGCGGGCGCTGGACGCCGGCGATCGCGAACATGGCTGCAGCGTGCACTTCGTCACCGAGGAACTCGATGGCGGGCCTCTGGTCGTACAGGCAGTAATCCCGGTAGAGTTGCACGACTCGGCCCAGAGCCTGGCGCACCGGGTTCACGCCCAGGAACACCGGATTTACCCGATGGCCGTGCGTTGGTTTGCCCAAGGCCGCTTGAGCCTGGGTGAACAGGGCGCCATGTTGGACGGTCAGTTACTCGCGGCCAGCGGCCACTTGATTCGAAACTAGGAGATTTTATGCGTCGCGCCCTGCTCTTCGCTTGTGCTCTGCTTGCCCTGCCCCTTGCCCAGGCCGCAGACCTTCAACCCTTCTCCGCCAGCTATACCGCCGACTGGAAACAGTTGCCCATGAGCGGTACGGCCGAACGCAGCCTGGCCAAGCAGGCCAATGGCGTGTGGAAGCTCAGCTTCAAGGCGTCGATGATGATCGCCAGCCTCACCGAAGAAAGCACCCTGACCCTGGACAAGGACACCCTGCTGCCCCAGTCCTACCACTTTGAACGCGGTGGCTTGGGCAAGGCCAAAAAGGCTGACCTGGATTTCGACTGGACAACCAAGATGGTCACCGGCACCGACCGGGGCGACCCGGTGAAGCTGCCGCTCAACCGGGGCATGGTCGACAAGTCCACCTACCAGTTGGCTTTGCAGCATGACGTGGCGGCCGGCAAAAAAAGCATGAGCTATCAGGTGGTCGATGATGGCGAAGTCGATACCTACGACTTCCGCGTGCTGGGTTCCGAGAAGGTCGACACCAAGGCGGGCCAGATTGACGCGATCAAGGTCGAGCGCGTGCGCGACCCGACACAGAGCAAGCGCACCACCGTGCTCTGGTTCGCCAAGGAGTGGGATTACCTGCTGGTGCGCCTGCAGCAGGTCGAGACCGACGGCAAGGAATACAACATCATGCTGTTGGAAGGTAACGTTAACGGCAAGGCTGTCAAAGGCAGCTAGGCCCGAGCGCTACACCCAAGAGCCCCGCCCCGTGCGGGGCTTTTTATTGGCTGCATGAAAAACCCCGCACAGGGCGGGGTTTGGGGTTACCACATCAGATCGTCGGGGATCTGGTAGGCCGCGTACGGGTCGTCCTCGTCCGGGGTTTGGCTCTCGGTGAGGATGTTGAGCTGGACGATGCGCTCCGGCGCACGCTCCTGGATTTTCAGCGCCGCTTCGCGGGGGATCACTTCGTAGCCGCCGCCGTGGTGGACAATCGCCAGGGCACCGTTGCTGAGCTTGTTGCGCATCAGGGTGTTGACCGACAGGCGCTTGACCTTCTTGTCATCGACGAAGTTGTAGTAGTCCTCGGTGTTGAGTTTGGGCAGGCGCGACACTTCGATCAGCTGCTTGACCTGGGCGGCGCGGGCCTTTTGCTCGGCCTTTTCCTGCTGCTGGCGGTTGAGTTCCTGGTCGCGCTTGACCTTCTCGGCCTGCGCCTCTTGGGCCAGGCGCCGCTGGGTGTCATCTTCCTCGGCCTGGCCTTTGTGCACCAGGCGCTGCTGTTTCTGCTTCTCTTTGCCGACCTGCTTGGCCTGCTTTTGGTTGACCAGGCCTGCTTTGAGCAACTGGTCGCGTAGGGAAATGCTCATGTGCTTACTCACTCAATCCAGCAGCTGCGCCGCAGCCGGGTAAATTCTGTTCCTGACGTTTGGCTTCGCCCCACAGGGCGTCCAACTCTTGAAGGGTGCAATCTTCCATGGGTCGCTGGGTGTCGCGCAATGCCTGTTCGATAAATCGGAAACGTCGCTCGAACTTGGCATTGGCACCACGCAGGGCGGTTTCCGGGTCGACCTTGAGGTGGCGGGCCAGGTTGACCACGCTGAACAGCAGGTCGCCCAGCTCATCGGCCACGGCCGCAACGTCGTTCTGCGCCATCGCTTCGAGCACTTCGTCCAGCTCTTCGCGGACCTTGTCCAGCACCGGCAACGCATCCGGCCAGTCGAACCCCACCTGGGCGGCGCGTTTTTGCAGCTTGGCGCTGCGCGACAGGGCCGGCAAAGTGGCGGGCACGTCGTCGAGCAGGGACAGTTGCAGCGGTGCGGCCGACTTCTCGGCGCGCTCCTGGGCCTTGATCTGCTCCCAGCGCTGCTTGACCTGTTCTTCGTCCAGGCGTGGCGTGTCCAGCGGCGCGTACAAGTCGCCGGTGGGGAACACGTGGGGGTGGCGGCGGATCAGCTTGCGGGTGATGCTGTCGATCACCCCGGCAAACTCGAAACGCCCTTCTTCACGGGCCAACTGGCTGTAATAGACGACCTGGAACAGCAAGTCCCCCAACTCACCCTGCAAGTGATCGAAATCACCGCGCTCGATGGCGTCCGCGACTTCATAGGCCTCTTCCAGGGTATGAGGCACGATGCTGGCGTAGGTTTGCTTGATGTCCCACGGGCAACCGTACTGCGGGTCGCGCAGGCGGGCCATGAGGTGAAGCAGGTCTTCAAGGCTGTACATCATTCAATCTCGTCACAAAACCTGTGGGAGCGAGCCTGCCCGCGATAGCGGCCGGACTGAAGCACCGCTATCGCGAGCAGGCTCGCTCCCACAGAAACAACCCTTTTTATGGCGTGCGATTACGCCGGGTCTCGATGATGTTGGGCAACTGGGAAATACGCCCCAGCAACCGCCCCAACGCGTCCAACCCCGGGATCTCGATGGTCAGGGACATCAGCGCGGTGTTGTCCTCTTTGTTCGAGCGGGTGTTGACCGCCAGCACGTTGATGCGCTCGTTGAGCAGCACCTGGGACACGTCCCGCAGCAGCCCGGAACGGTCGTAAGCGCGGATGATGATGTCCACCGGGTAAGTCAGCACCGGCACCGGGCCCCAACTGACCTGGATGATCCGCTCCGGCTCGCGCCCGCCCAGTTGCAGCACCGAGGCGCAGTCCTGGCGGTGGATGCTGACGCCGCGGCCCTGGGTGATGTAGCCGACGATGGCGTCCCCCGGCAGCGGCTGGCAGCAGCCGGCCATTTGCGTCATCAGGTTGCCCACGCCCTGGATCTGGATATCGCCGCGCTTGCCCGGTTTGTAGCCGGTGGCCTTGCGCGGGATCAGCTCTAATTGCTCGTTGCCGCGCTCCGGCTCCACCAGTTGCTGGGCCAGGTTGACCAGTTGAGCCAGGCGCAGGTCGCCGGCACCGAGGGCGGCATACATGTCGTCGGCGATCTTCATGTTGGCTTTTTCCGCCAACTTGTCGAAATCCACCTGGGGCAGGCCCAGGCGTGCCAGTTCGCGTTCCAGCAGGGTCTTGCCGGCGGCGACGTTCTGGTCGCGCGCCTGCAACTTGAACCAGTGGACGATCTTGGCCCGCGCCCGCGACGTGGTGATGTAGCCCAGGTTCGGGTTCAGCCAGTCGCGGCTCGGGGTGCCGTGCTTGCTGGTGATGATCTCCACCTGCTCGCCGGTCTGCAGGCTGTAGTTGAGCGGCACGATGCGCCCGTTGATCTTCGCGCCCCGGCAGTTGTGGCCGATTTCGGTGTGCACCCGGTAGGCGAAGTCCAGCGGCGTGGCGCCCTTGGGCAGGTCGATGGCGTGGCCGTCCGGGGTGAAGATGTAGACCCGGTCGGGCTCGATATCCACCCGCAGCTGTTCGGCCAGGCCACCGATGTCGCCCAGTTCTTCGTGCCATTCCAGCACCTGGCGCAACCAGGAGATTTTCTCCTCGTAGTGGTTGGAGCCGGACTTGACGTCGGTGCCCTTGTAGCGCCAGTGGGCGCACACGCCCAACTCCGCCTCTTCGTGCATCGCGTGGGTGCGGATCTGTACTTCCAGCACCTTGCCCTCGGGGCCGATCACCGCGGTGTGCAGCGAGCGGTAGCCGTTTTCCTTGGGGTTGGCGATGTAGTCGTCGAACTCTTTGGGAATGTGCCGCCACAGGGTGTGGACGATACCCAGCGCGGTGTAGCAGTCGCGCATTTCCGGCACCAGCACGCGCAGCGCGCGCACATCGTAGATCTGGCTGAATTCCAGACCCTTGCGCTGCATTTTTCGCCAGATCGAGTAGATGTGTTTGGCCCGGCCGCTGATGTCGGCGTCCACGCCCGTGGCCTGCAACTCGTTCTGCAACTGGTTCATCACGTCGCTGATAAAGCGCTCGCGGTCCAGGCGCCGTTCGTGGAGCAAGGTGGCGATCTGCTTGTACTGGTCCGGCTCCAGGTAGCGGAAGGACAGGTCCTCCAGCTCCCACTTGATATGGCCGATGCCCAAGCGGTGTGCCAGGGGCGCGTAGATGTCGAAGACTTCCCGGGCGACGCGGTTGCGCTTTTCGTCGTCGGCGGTTTTCACTGCGCGGATCGCGCACGTGCGTTCGGCCAGCTTAATCAGCGCCACACGCACGTCGTCCACCAGGGCCACGAGCATCTTGCGCAGGTTTTCCACCTGCCCTTGGGTGCCCAGCACCAGGGACTGGCGCGGGCTCAGGCTGGCACTGATGGCCGCCATGCGCAGCACGCCGTCGATCAGCTTGGCCACCACCGGGCCGAAGCGCTGGCTCACGGCCGGGAGCTGGATCTGGCCTTCGCGCACGCCGCGGTAGAGAACCGCGGCCACCAGGGAATCCTGGTCGAGTTTGAGGTCGGCGAGGATCTCCGCGATTTCCAGACCGGTGCGGAAACTCGACGTCCCCTCGGCCCACAGATTCTTCGCCGCGTTGTCTTGTTGCTCAGCCTCACGAGCGAACTCGCAGGCTTCTTTCAAGGCCTGGCGGTCCAGCGCCATATCGACGCTGACCGCATGATCGAGCCATGCCTCGAGATTGATACTGCCGTCGGTGTTGATCGGCTGGTGTGCTCTCACCTGTACCATCTTGCTTACCTTCCCTACGACGCACGTTCAATGCGTCAAAATCGCTGACCTTCGCTACCGTTGCGCCCCCGCTGGGCTGGCGGGGAACGTGCAACGGCGGGCCAGTCGGACCAGACGAGCCATCCTAGCTCGCTTCAAATAACGCCATGGCCTCGACATGTGCCGTCTGAGGAAACATATCGAGGATCCCGGCACGTTTTAACCGGTAGCCCTGCTTGACCAATTCCTGTGTGTCACGCGCCAGCGTGGCCGGGTTGCATGACACGTACACCACACGTTTGGCACCCAAGGAGGCAAGCTTGCGCACCACCTCAAAGGCACCGTCGCGCGGTGGGTCCAAGAGTACCGCACAAAAGCCTTCGCCGGCCCATCCGGCAGCCGCCAATGGCTGGGATAAATCGGCCTGAAAAAACTTCGCGTTATGCAGATTGTTGTTCACCGCGTTCTGCGCCGCGCGCTCGACCATGGCCTGCACGCCTTCGACCGCTACCACTTCGCGCACCTGCCGGGCCAGCGGCAAGGCAAAGTTGCCCAGGCCGCAGAACAGGTCCAGCACCCGCTCATCCGCCTGCGGCGCCAGCCATTGCAGGGCCTGGGCGACCATGGCGGTGTTGACCGCGGCGTTGACCTGGACAAAATCCCCCGGCCGGTAGGCCAGTTCCAGGCCCCAGGGCTCCAGGGGATAACCCAGGGTCGCGTCCGCGTTCAGCGGTTGCGGCTCGCCGTCGCCGTGCAGCCACAGCTGGGCGTCATGGAAGGTGCAGAATTCCTGGAGGATCGCCAGGTCCGCGTCCGCCAACGGCGCCATGTGCCGCAACAGCACGGCGATGGACGAGCCGCTGAACAACTCGACATGGCCCAGGGCCTGGGGCTTGCTCAGGCGCCGGAGCATGTCGGGCAAGCGGCTCATGATCGGCTGCAAAGGTTGTACCAGCACCGGGCAATCGCTGATGGCGATGATGTCCTGGCTGGCGGCGGCGCGAAAACCGACATCCAGGCGCTTGGCCTTGGCGTCCCAGCGCACGGCCACGCGAGCGCGGCGGCGGTAGCCGAACTCCGGCCCGCTCAGGGGCGCGGCCCACTCCTCGGGCTGCACACCCGCGACCCGGGACAACTGCTCAGCCAACATGCGCTGTTTCAGGGCAAGTTGTTCGGCGTGGGGCAAATGCTGGACGCTGCAACCGCCGCAGCGCCCGGCGTGGGCGCAGGGTTCGGCGCGGCGCAGCTCGCTGGCCTTGAGCACGCGCTCGGCGCGGGCCTCGACCACTTTGCCGTGGGCGCCCAGCACTCGGGCGTCTACCTCTTCACCGGCCAGGGCACCGCTGACGAACCAGGTGCGCCCCTCGACAAAGGCAATGCCACGGCCATCGTTGGCCAGGCGTTCGATGCTCAAGCGCTGCTTCTTGCCGGTAGGAACCTGCGGGGCCTTGGTGCCGCCACTGGGCTGGAAGCGCAGGCCTCTCTCGTGCTTGGCCATCAGTTGGCCGCGTCGAAAATGCCGGTCGACAGGTAACGGTCGCCTCGGTCGCAGATGATGGCCACCATCACCGCGTTTTCCACTTCCTGGGACAGGCGCAACATCGCCGCCACCGCCCCGCCCGAGGACACGCCACAGAAAATGCCTTCCTCGCGGGCCAGGCGCCGGGTCACGTCCTCGGCTTCGCTTTGTGCCATATCGACGATGCGATCGACGCGCTCAGCCTGGTAGATCTTGGGCAGGTATTCTTCCGGCCAGCGGCGGATGCCGGGGATGGCCGAGCCTTCCATCGGTTGCAGGCCGATGATCTGCACACTGGCGCTCTGCTCCTTGAGGTAGCGCGAGACACCCATGATGGTGCCCGTGGTGCCCATGGAGCTGATGAAATGGGTGATGCCGCCCTCGGTCTGGCGCCAGATTTCCGGGCCGGTGCTGGTGTAGTGCGCTTCGGGGTTGTCGCCGTTGGCGAACTGGTCGAGCACCTTGCCACGGCCATCGGCTTCCATACGCTGGGCCAGGTCGCGGGCGCCTTCCATGCCCTCCTCCTGGCTGACCAGGATCAGCTCGGCGCCATAGGCGGTCATGGCGGCCTTGCGCTCGGCACTGGAGTTGTCGGGCATGATGAGGATCATCTTGTAGCCCTTGATCGCTGCCGCCATCGCCAGGGCGATCCCGGTGTTGCCCGAGGTCGCCTCGATCAGCGTGTCACCGGCGTGGATCTGCCCGCGCAATTCGGCACGGGTAATCATCGACAGCGCCGGCCGGTCCTTGACCGAACCCGCCGGGTTATTGCCCTCGAGCTTGAGCAGCAGGGTGTTGCTGGTGACGCCGGGCAGGCGTTGCAAACGGACCAGCGGAGTGTTGCCGACGCAATCGGCGATGGTGGGGTACTGCAAGGTCATGGCGTATTCGCAATCCAGACTGCGGGGCGCACATCATACCGGCAAACCGCCACAGGCCATATCACGCAAAGTGTGGTGCTTATGGCATCTGGGAATAAGCGTTGCAGAGGTTTCACCCCACCCGTGCGCGCAATTTCATGTGCACCCGCAGGCCACGCTCGGCGTTTTCCGCCCACAAGCTGCCGCCCTGGCGCTGCACGGCGTTGCGGGCGATGCTCAGGCCCAGGCCGAAACCGCCGTCGCCGGGGCGTGAGCCGTCGAGGCGGATGAAGGGGTCGAACATCCGCTCCAGGTCCTCTTGGGCCACGCCGCCGCCTTCGTCCTGCAACCACAAGTGCCAGTAGTCGCCCTCGCGCTGTGCCGCCAGGCTAACAATACCGTTGGCCGGGGAATGGCGAATGGCATTGCGCAGGATGTTTTCCAGAGCCTGGGCCAGGGTGTTGAGGTGCCCGCGCACCCAGCAGGAGGCCTCCACCGAGCACTGCAATTGCGCCGGGGGCCAGGCCCGTTCATAGCTGGCGTTTTCGCAAAGCATCTCCCACAACGCCTGGACTTGGATGTCTTCCTCCGGCAACGGTGCGCGCTCGGTGTCGAGCCAGGCCAGTTGCAGGGTGTCATCCACCAGGCGCTGCATGCCGTCGACTTCCCGGCCGATGCGCTCGCGCAGGCGCATCAGGTCTTCTTCGCTTTCGCTGGCCACCCGCAGGCGGCTCAGGGGCGTGCGCAATTCGTGGGACAGGTCACGCAGCAATTGCTGCTGCACTGCCACCGTGCTTTGCAGGCGTTCGGACATCTGCTCGAACGCCCGCCCCAACTCGCCCAGCTCATCGGCGCGGTTGAGGGCCCGCGCCGGCAAACGCGCGCTGAGTTGGTCGGCGCGCCAGGCGTTGGCCTGCTCGCGCAAGGTGTTAAGGGGCAGGATGAGCATGCGGTACAGGCCCACGCACAGCAGCAAGGTGAACAGGCCGGGGATCACGCCGCTGGTAACCACCCGCCAGGCCACGCGGTATTGGCCGGGCAAAAAGCGCTGCGGCAGTTCCATCACCAGGCTGCCCTGGCTGGGGTCGTTGGGGAACGGGATTTTCAGCCAAGGCGCACGGCGGGCGCGGCTGCTCATGGGCCAGTCCAGGCCGCGCAAAAAGGTCATGTGCTGGCTTTGCTGGTGGGTCGGCGGGTAATTGCTCAGGGTTTGCAGGTCGTTGCCGACAACCCCGACCCAGGTGTTTTCCCGCTCGGCCATTTCCAGTTGCCAGGCGTCCAATGCCTCGGCGCCGCCCTTGAGCCAGGCGTGCTCAGCCTCGGCCGCATAGCCACTGAGGGTGACGCGGGCCTCGTCGGAGAGGAACAGGTTGCGCTGCTCCACGTAGCGGCCCCACGACAGGCTCAGCCAGATCATCAGCAAACAGAAGGCCACCAGCAAAAACGCCAGTTTCCAGAACAGCGAATGCCGATCCGGCAAGTCAGCCCTTTTCATCGACGGCACTCAAGACGTAGCCCTTGCCCCACACCGTGCGCACTTCGCGCTCGCTGTAGCTGATGGCCTTGAGCTTGCGGCGGATCTGGCTGACGTGCATGTCCAGGCTGCGGTCGTGGGGCGCGTAGCCGCGTTGCAGGACGTGCTGATAAAGGAAGGCCTTGCTCAGCACTTCGTCGGCGTTGCGGTGCAGGGTTTCGAGCAGGCGATACTCGCTGCGGGTCAGCCCGGCCCACTGTTCGCCGTAGTGCACGTCGCACAGTTCATCGTCGAAACGCAGGCTCTGCACTTCGCTGTACAGTGGCGCGGGCGGCTGGCGCCGATCCAAGGCGACGCGGCGCAGGATGGCTTCGATGCGCACCCGCAGCTCGGCCATGCTGAACGGCTTGGGCAGGTAATCGTCGGCCCCCAGGCGAAAACCGCTGATGCGGTCGGCTTCGGCCCCCAGGGCCGACATCAGGATCACCGGCAACGCATGGCTTTGGCGCAGGTGGGTGAGCACCGTCAAACCGTTCATGCCCGGCAGCAGGATGTCCATCAGCACCAGGTCGAACGGCGTTTTGCGCGCGATCTCCAGGCCCTCGCTGCCGTTCTGGCACCAGGTCACCTGGAAGCCACAGCGGCCCAGGTGCTCGTGGACATAGGCACCCAGCACGGGGTCGTCTTCAATGGTCAGGATGCGCGGCGGGGCAATAGATATGGGATTCATTGGCCTGTGCAAGTAATTCTCAGTTGGCGATTATTCAAGATTGCCCTCCAAGGAGCAACCTGCATACCCGGACCAAGGCATAACACTTGCACAGGCCACCCGTTAACGGCGTTAATTGGCGGCAATTGCCTGCTAGATCGCCAAGGATGTGTACCAGCATGGCCGCCTACCACTTTTCATACCGCCCCACCGGGAGAGTCGAGTGCTGAAGAAACTGGGGATCAAGGGGCGCATCCTGTTGCTCACGCTGCTGCCCACCAGCCTGATGGCCCTGGTGCTGGGGGGCTACTTCACCTGGATGCAGCTCTCGGACCTGCACACCCAGCTGTTGCAGCGCGGCGAGATGATCGCCGAGCAACTGGCGCCCCTGGTGGCACCAGCCCTGGGCAGCGACAACAGCGAACTGCTGGAACGCGTCGCCACCCAGGCCCTGGAGCAAAAGGATGTGCGCGCGGTGTCGTTCCTGGCGCCCGACCGCAGCCCACTGGTCCACGCCGGCCCGAGCATGCTCAACCCCGCGCCCAGCGGCAGTAATGGCCACCTGCTGCAAGTCACCGGCAACGATGCCACCCGCTACCTGATGCCAGTGTTCGGCCATCACCGTAACCTGGCCGGCGACCTGATCCCGGACGAATCCGACCGCCTCCTGGGCTGGGTCGAGGTGGAGCTGTCCCACAACAACACGCTGCTGCGCGGCTACCGCAGCCTGTTCGCCAGCCTGCTGCTGATTAGCGCCGGCCTGCTGGGCACCGCGTTGCTGGCGCTGCGCATCAGCCGCACCATCAACCAGCCGCTGAGCCGCATCAAGCACGCCGTGGCCCAACTCAAGGACGGCAACCTGCATACCCGCCTGCCGGCCCTGGGCAGCCAGGAGCTGGATGAGCTGGCCTCGGGCATCAACCGCATGGCCAGCACCCTGCAAAATGCCCAGGAAGAACTGCAGCACAGCATCGACCAGGCCACCGAAGACGTGCGCCAGAACCTGGAAACCATCGAGATCCAGAACATCGAGCTGGACCTGGCGCGCAAGGAAGCCCTGGAAGCGAGCCGCATCAAGTCCGAATTCCTGGCCAACATGAGCCACGAAATCCGCACGCCCCTCAACGGCATCCTGGGGTTCACTCACCTGTTGCAAAAAAGCGAGTTGACCCCGCGCCAACTCGACTACCTGGGCACCATCGAGAAATCCGCCGACAGCCTGCTGGGGATCATCAACGAGATCCTCGACTTCTCCAAGATCGAGGCCGGCAAACTGGTGCTCGACAGCATCCCCTTCAACCTGCGCGACCTGCTGCAAGACACCCTGACCATCCTCGCCCCGGCCGCCCACGCCAAGGAACTGGAACTGGTCAGCCTGGTGTACCGCGACACGCCGCTGTCGCTGGTGGGCGACCCGCTGCGGCTCAAGCAGATCCTCACCAACCTGGTGAGCAACGCGATCAAGTTCACCCGCACCGGCACCATCGTCGCCCGGGCCATGCTCGAAGAAGAACACGACGACAGCGTGCAACTGCGCATCAGCATCCAGGACACCGGCATCGGCCTGTCCAACCAGGACGTGCGCGCCCTGTTCCAGGCCTTCAGCCAGGCCGACAACTCGCTGTCCCGCCAGCCCGGCGGCACAGGCCTGGGGCTGGTGATTTCCAAGCGTCTGATCGAACAGATGGGCGGCGAGATTGGCGTCGAGAGCATGCCCGGCGAAGGTTCGGAATTCTGGATCAGCCTGCGCCTGCCCAAGGCCCGCGACGACAGCGAAGACCTGCCTTGCGCGCCCTTGCTGGGGCGCCGCGTGGCGGTACTGGAAAACCACGAACTGGCGCGCCAGGCCTTGCAGCACCAACTCGAAGACTGCGGCCTGGACGTGACCCCGTTCAACACCCTCGAAGCCCTGACCAACGGCGTCACCGGCGCCCATCAGACCAACCAGGCCATCGCCTTGGCCGTGCTGGGCATCACCACCAAGGACATGCCACCGGAGCGCCTCAACCAGCACATCTGGGATCTGGAACACCTGGGCTGCAAAGTGCTGGTGCTGTGCCCCACCACCGAACAAACCCTCTTCCACCTCTCGGTGCCCAACCCCCACAGCCAGTTGCAATCCAAGCCGGCGTGCACCCGCAAACTGCGCCGGGCCCTGGCCGACCTGGTCAACCCGCAGCGCCTGCGCAGCGAGCCGGGGGAGCCGATGTCCAGCCGTGCGCCGAAAGTGCTGTGTGTCGATGACAACCCGGCCAACCTGCTGCTGGTGCAGACCCTGCTCGAAGACATGGGCGCCAAGGTGCTGGCCGTGGACAGCGGCTACGCAGCGGTCAAGGCCGTACAGAACGAAAGCTTCGACTTGGTGCTGATGGACGTGCAGATGCCCGGCATGGACGGGCGCCAGAGCACCGAAGTGATCCGCCAGTGGGAAAACCAGCGCCACAGCACGCCGCTGCCCATCGTCGCCCTCACCGCCCATGCCATGGCCAACGAAAAACGCGCCCTGCTGCAAAGCGGCATGGACGACTACCTGACCAAACCCATCAGCGAGCGGCAACTGGCCCAAGTGGTGCTCAAGTGGACCGGCCTGGCCCTGCGCAGCCAGGGCCAGGAACGCCAGCACGAACACCACGGCCACGCCACCGACCTGCAAATCCTCGACCACGAAGAAGGCCTGCGCCTGGCTGCCGGCAAGGGCGATTTGGCGGCCGATATGCTGGCCATGTTGCTAGCCTCGCTTGAGGCCGACCGCGAAGCCATCCGCATCGCCCGCGAAACCCATGACCAGAACGCGCTGATCGAGCGCGTCCATCGCCTGCACGGCGCCACCCGCTACTGCGGCGTCCCGCAATTGCGCGCGGCCTGCCAGCGCAGCGAAACCCTGCTCAAACAGGAAGACCCCAAGGCCTTTGCCGCCCTGGATGAACTGGATGGCGCCATCTGCCGCCTCGCCAACCAGGCGCGGTTGAGTGCCTGATGGCCCCCCTTGGCCCCCAGTGGGAGCGAGCCCGCTCGCGATGGCGCTGTACCGGGCAACCGAGCCGCTAAATGAACAACCGCTACGGCGAGCAGGCTCGCTCTCACTTGGCCTTCACACGGATAAGGATTCCCCCCATGCGCACCCTCCTCTTCAGCAGCCAAACCTACGACCGCGACAGCTTCCTCGCCGCCGCCCTGCCGCCCGGCGTGGAGCTGCACTTCCAGAGCGCACGCCTGAGCCTGGACACCGTGGCCCTGGCCGCACACCACGAAGTGGTGTGCGCCTTCATCAATGACGACCTCAGCGCCCCGGTGCTCGAACACCTGGCCGCCGGCGGTACGCGCCTGATCGCCCTGCGTTCGGCCGGCTACAACCACGTCGACCTGGCCGTGGCCAAACGCCTGGGGCTGAGCATCGTGCGCGTGCCGGCCTACTCGCCCCACGCCGTGGCCGAACACGCGGTGGCCTTGATCCTGGCCCTCAACCGGCGCCTGCACCGCGCCTACAACCGCACCCGCGAAGGCGATTTCAGCCTCCATGGCCTGACCGGGTTCGACCTGGTGGGCAAGACCGTGGGCGTGGTCGGCACCGGGCAGATCGGCGCCACCTTCGCCAAGATCATGGCCGGGTTCGGCTGCCAACTGCTGGCCTATGACCCCTTCCCCAACCCCCAGGTGCTGGCCCTCGGCGCGCGCTACCTGAGCCTGCCCGAACTGCTGGCCCAGGCGCAGATCATCAGCCTGCACTGCCCGCTCACCGCCCAGAGCAAACACCTGATAAACCGCGACTCCCTGGCCCATATGCAGCCCGGGGCGATGCTCATCAACACCGGCCGCGGCGGCCTGGTGGACACCCCCGCGCTGATCGACGCCCTCAAGGACGGCCAATTGGGCTACCTGGGGCTGGACGTCTATGAAGAAGAAGCCCAGTTGTTCTTCGAGGACCGCTCCGACCTGCCGTTGCAGGACGACGTGCTGGCGCGGCTGCTGACCTTCCCCAACGTGATCGTCACCGCCCACCAGGCCTTCCTCACCCGTGAAGCCCTGGCCGCCATCGCCCAAACTACCCTGGACAACATCGCCGCGTGGGCTGGCGGCACCCCGCAAAACCTGGTCGAAGGCTGAAAGGGCGCGGCCCGCCGGATCGAAGGTCGCACGGGCCAGTCGCCAGATGAGGTCAGCGTGCTAGCATACCGGGCCTATCTGGAGGACCCATGGCCGAACACGATTTCCGCTACACACTGATGAACCCGCAGCACACCCTGACCGAAGTCCGCGCCCTGATGCCCGGCCGCTACCAGGTCACCGGCCAGGGCGGTGCCATCCGGCAGAACGACGTGCTGCTGGTAACCCTCAAGGGCAGCAAAAGCCTGCACATGCGCCTGACCGTCGACAACGTGCGCCACCTGCTCAAGCCCATGGGCCAATGGGTGGCCATGACCCAGGGCCCGGCATTCGGCGAACTGGCGATCCACACCTGGCAGGTCAACTGCGACGGTTGTGCCGCCACCCTGGACTTTGAATTCGCGGTGGACGCCAAGCTCGGCGCCAAGGCGCAAAAACCTGCCGCCACGGCGCGCATCGCCGAACTGGGCTGGAGCAGCGAAGGGGAAAAGCACCTGTGCCAAAAATGCCAGCAGGCTCGCCCATGAAACGTGCGGCCTGGATCGCCGTGTTCGGCGCCAGCCTGCTAGGCTGCGCCGCCGAACCGGTGAAGCTGCAACAGGACCGCAGCTACTTGCTGGAGTGGATCGGCGAAAGGCCGCTGATCGACCGCAGCCACCTGACCATCACCCTCGGCGCCGACGGCCGCGCCTATGGCACCGCCGGTTGCAACCACTGGTTCGCGCCGTACAGCCTGGACGGTGAAAAACTCAGCTTCGGCAAAGTCGGCAGCACCCGCAAACTGTGCGCCCCAGCCTTGATGGAGCAGGAACAACGCTTCCTCAAATCCCTGGAAACCGTACAGCGCTGGGACATCTCGCCCATCGACCAACTGCGCTTCTGGCCCGCCCAAGGCAAACCGCTGCGTTGGTGGTTGGAGGAAAGCTGACAGCAGCGGCAAGCTACAAGGTTGAAGCGCCTTAACTTGCAGCTTGCCGCTAACCGCTCGCAACTGCGCTTAGCTGCCACTTGCGCGTAGCGCTTTGATCTTCGCCAACACGCCTGCGGCGGTTTGTTCGCCCAGCAGTTGTTCGCGCACCTTGCCCTGGTCGTCGATGATGTAGGTCACCGGCAGGGCCTGGCTGCGGGGTACGCCGAAGAATGGCGCGGGGTCTTGGGCCAGTACGGTGAACTTGATACCCAGTTTGTCGCTAGCACTTTTGAGTTCGGCGCCCTGCACGTTGTCGAAGTTGACGCCGAACACTTCCACCGACTGGCCCTTGAGCTGTTCGGCCAGGGCGTTGAGTTCGGGGATTTCGGTGCGGCACGGGGCGCACCATTCGGCCCAGTAGTTAAGCACCAGCCACTGCTTGTCCAAGCGCTCGGCCGCGACCTTGTTGCCCGCCTGATCCACGCCGTAGTCATTACCGCAGCCGCCCAGCAGCAGGGTGCACAACAGCGCCGATGCCGCCGCCAGTCGCCTTGTCATGTGTCGATCCTTAAGCCCGAAAGTGAATATGCCGCACCGCCAAAGGTTCAGGACGCTGCGTCGCGCAGGTAGAATAGCCGCCACCTTACGCAAGATGCGACCCGCACATGACCGATCTGACGCTTTATCACAACCCGCGCTGCTCGAAATCGCGCGGTGCGCTCGAACTGCTCCAGGCCCGGGGCCTTGCGCCCACCGTGGTCAAGTACCTCGAAGAACCGCTCAACGCCGCGCAATTGCAGGGCCTGCTGGGCAAGCTTGGGATCAGCGCCCGGCAACTGCTGCGCACCGGCGAAGACGAGTACAAGAGCCTGAACCTGGCCGACGCCAGCCTGAGCGAGGCGCAACTGATCGCCGCCATCGCCCAACACCCCAAGCTGATGGAGCGGCCGATCCTGGAAACCGCCGACAAAGCCGTGATCGGCCGCCCGCCTGAAGCCATCCTGGAGCTGTTGCCGTGACCGCGCCCTACGTTCTGGTTCTGTATTACAGCCGCAACGGCTCAACCCACGAAATGGCCCGGCAGATCGCCCGGGGCATCGAGCAAGGTGGCCTGGAGGCGCGCCTGCGCACCGTGCCGGCCATCTCCAGCGAATGCGAAGCGGTGGCCCCGGCCATCCCCGCCGAAGGCGCGCTGTACGCCAGCCTCGACGACCTGAAAAACTGCGCGGCCCTGGCCCTGGGCAGCCCGACCCGGTTCGGCAACATGGCCGCGCCGCTCAAATACTTCCTCGACGGCACCAGCAACCTGTGGCTCACCGGCGCCCTGGTGGGTAAACCGGCGGGCGTGTTCACCTCCACCGCCAGCCTGCACGGCGGCCAGGAAACCACCCTGCTGTCGATGATGCTGCCGCTGCTGCACCACGGCATGCTCATCACCGGCCTGCCCTACAGCGAATCGGCGCTGCTGGAAACCCGCGCCGGCGGCACGCCTTACGGCGCCAGCCACCATGCCGGTGCCGACGGCAAGAGCGCCCTGGACGAGCATGAAACAGCCCTGTGCCGCGCCCTCGGCCTGCGCCTGGCGAAAACCGCTGTGCTGCTGGAGAGCGCCCGTGGCTAAGAAGCCGAAAGTCCTGCCCACCATCGAGTGGCTGCAACCGCGTGTGCGCCTGGCGCGCATCTTGAGCCTGGTGTGCTTTTTCGCCCTGGTGGGGGTGCTGGCGCTGTTCTACCTGTGCCTGCTGGACCTGCACGGCGCCCGGCCCTGGGTGATCCTGCTGATCGAACTGGTGCCCTTGCTCATCATGGCCCCCGGCGTGATAAGCGGCAGCCCGCGCGGGCATTCGTGGCTGTGCTTTGTGCTGAACCTGTACTTCATCAAAGGCGCGATCGCCGCCTTCGACCCCAACCGCCAACTGTTCGGCGTACTGGAAATGGCCGCCAGCCTGGCGCTGTTCTGCTCGGCGCTGCTGTATGTGCGCTGGCGCTTCCAGCTCAACCGCCGCTTGGCCGGCGAATAACCCGCCCTGTAGCAAGCGGCCTAGCCCCGGGCGTGGCGACGCTCGGCTGATCCCCGAATCAGGGCTGCTGCGCACCCCAGCGCAGGCGAGCCTGCTTGCTACTGTGGGAACATCAGTGGTTGACGGTGTAGGCCAGCATCATGGAGAGCTGGCACATCGGCCGGCCGCTTTGGGCGTGCCATTGGTTGAAGGCGTCCTGGACGATGGCCAGGTCGCGCAGGCTGGTGGGCACCTTGTCGACGATCTTCTGTGCGTTGAGGGCGGCCACCACGTCGTTGCTGGGCACGAAGGTGTCCTTGCCGACCATGCGCAGGAACCGCGGCGCCGACAACCCGCCCAGTTGATGGCCATGCTTGGCCAGGTACTTCCACAACCCGACGATATCGGTCACCGGCCATTGCGCCAGGAAAGCGCCAAAGCTGCCGTATTCGTGGGCGATGTCCAGCACCAGTTGGGCGTTGCGCGGCACGCTCTTGAGTTTGCCCAGGTGGCGGATGATCCGCGCGTCCTGCATCAGCCGCTCCAGGTGTTCGGCGCCCATCAGCACCACTTTTTCCGGGTCGAAACCGAAAAACACCTGCTCGAAGGCCGGCCACTTGGCGTCCACCAGGCTGTGTTTGAGGCCGGCGCGAAACACCCGCAGCGCCAGCGTGGACAGGTAGCGGTCATCGCCGACCTGGCACAATTGCGCCTCGCTCAGGGGCACCGGCAAATGGGCCTCCAACTGCGCCACCGAACCGAAGCGGTTCAGACAGTATTCGTGCAGCCACTTGTAGTCGCGCATGCCCTCTCCCCAATAAAGAACGGCGCCCGTGAGCGCCGTGAGTCAGCAGTACAGAGCCGGGCCAGCGCTCAAAGGTTCACCACGTTGACGAAACGCGATGCGGCGTTCTCGTCGATTTTCAGGCCAGTGAAGTCAAACAGGTTACGGTCGGCCAATTGCGACGGAATCACGTTTTGCAGGCTGCGAAAGATACTCTCGGTGCGCCCCGGGGTCTTGCGTTCCCAGTCCTGGAGCATGTCCTTGACCACCTGGCGTTGCAGGTTCTCCTGGGAGCCGCACAGGTTGCAGGGGATGATCGGAAATTGCTTGAGGTCGGAATAGGCCTGGATGTCTCGCTCATTGCAATAGGCCAGCGGGCGGATCACCACGTTGCGCCCGTCATCAGCGCGCAGCTTGGGTGGCATGGCCTTGAGCGAGCCGTTGAAGAACATGTTGAGAAAGAAGGTTTCGACGATGTCGTCGCGGTGGTGCCCCAGGGCCATCTTGGTCGCGCCGATTTCGTCGGCGAAGGTGTAGAGCGTGCCACGGCGCAGGCGCGAGCACAGCGAGCAGGTGGTTTTGCCCTCCGGGATCAGTTCCTTGACCACCGAATAGGTGTCTTTTTCGACGATGTGGTATTCCACGCCCAGGGTCTTGAGGTAGGCCGGCAGCACGTCTTCGGGGAAACCGGGCTGCTTTTGGTCCATGTTCACGGCGACGATTTCAAACTGGATGGGCGCGACCTTCTGCAGGTGCAGCAGCACATCGAGCATCGTGTAGCTGTCCTTGCCGCCCGACAGGCAGACCATCACCTTGTCGCCGTCCTCGATCATGTTGAAGTCGGCAATCGCCTCCCCGGCCAAGCGGCGCAGGCGTTTTTGCAGTTTGTTCTGGTTGACCGTAAGAGTGCCCATGGCGCTAGGATCCGCGAGGTGGATGACGAAAGGCCCGCATTTTACGCAAAAGGCCGGCACGGCGGAACACACACGCGGCCTGCCAGATGAACCGGCGATTAGCCACCCCTTTTACAGCACGATTTGCTCTAAAGGCCTACGGGCATTGGGCCAAGTCCTTCCTATACTGCGACATAAGGTCGCACACATATTCAGACCTTTACTTACCTGGCCGCTTGGCCCGTAAGCGCTCCGCTGGGGGGCGATGGCAATAACAAAGGAGTGACTGACCATGATTCACCACGTCGTAGGGCTCTTTACCCACCCCGACCAGGAATGGCGGGACATCCGGGGCGATGCCGAAGAAAGCATCAGCCATATGTACCTCACCCACACCTTGATCCTCGCGGCGATCCCCGCGATTTCAGCGTTTATCGGCACCACCCAGGTCGGCTGGGTCATTGGCAACCGCGCACCGGTCATGCTGACCCAGGAAAGCGCGCTGTGGATGACCATCATGTCGTACCTGGCCATGCTCGGCGGCGTGGCCGTAATGGGCGCGTTCGTGCACTGGATGGCGCGCACCTATGACGCCAGCCCCAGCCTCGCCCGCTGCATCGCGTTTGCCACCTACACCGCGACACCGCTGTTCATTGGCGGCCTCGCGGCCCTGTACCCGCACATGTGGCTGGGAATGATCGTCGGCACGGCGGCCATCTGCTACACGGTGTACCTGCTGTATGTGGGGTTGCCGACCTTCATGAACATCCCTTCGGACGAGGGCTTCCTGTTTTCCAGTTCGGTGCTGGCCGTGGGCCTGGTAGTGCTGGTGGCCATCATGGCGTTCACCGTCATTGTCTGGGGCCTGGGCGTCGGCCCCATCTACACCAACTGACGCCGCACCTATAACAACCCCATCGCTGCCAATACCGGCCGCCGCAAGGCGGCCTTCTTTTGCCCGGCGAATGACCGCCCGGCGCCCGGGCAATTCGGAAAGCCCCCGGTTTACGGCATACTCGCAACCTCTGGAGACCCGTACCGCATGCCCGAGCTACTCAACCGCCGCGTCGAAGACTGCTTCCAACAAGCCGAAACCTTTTTCAAACGCCCCTTCAAGCGCCCCGTGGTCAGCCTCAAGCTGCGCGGGCAGAAGGCCGGCGTCGCGCACCTGCACGAAAACCTGCTGCGCTTCAACCCGCAGCTGTACCGGGAAAACAGCGAAGACTTTCTCAAGCAGACCGTGGCCCACGAGGTTGCGCACCTGATCGCCCATCAGTTGTTCGGCGAGCGCATCGCACCCCATGGCGAGGAATGGCAGCTCATCATGCGCGGCGTGTATGAACTGCCGCCCAACCGTTGCCACACCTATGCCATCAAGCGCCGCAGCGCAACCCGCTACATCTACCGCTGCCCATGCGCCGACAGCGACTTCCCCTTCTCCGCCCAGCGCCACAGCCTGGTGCGCCAGGGCCGGCGCTATTTGTGCCGGCGGTGCCGGCAGACGTTGGTGTTCAGCGGGGAAACGCGGGTGGAGTGAAGCCCACACCACCCTTGAAGGGTGGTGTGGGGGCATTTTTCCGCTGTGGGAGCGCGCCTGCTCGCGATGGCGGCACTGAGTGGCGGTGGCCAATGGTTAGGGGTAAGACAGTTGCTCCTATATAGGCCCTACCCCACCACGTTGGCGGCCCTTAGCTGGGCGATGCGCTGTTCGCTCAGGCCCAGTTCCGCCAGCACTTGATCGCTATGGGCGCCCACTGCCACGCCGATGTGGCGGGGTTCGGGCAGGGGTTGGGAGAATTTCAGCGGGCAAGCCATTTGGGTTTGGGTGGTGCCATCGGCCCGGGGCACTTCGCAGGTCATTTGCCGGGCGCTGAATTGTGGGTGGGCGAAGGCTTCGCCCAGGCTCAGCACCGGTTCGACGCAGGCGTCCACCGCGGCGAACCTTTCACACAACGCGGCAAAGTCGTGTTTTTCGAACTCGATCTGCAATTCGGCTTTCAGCGCCTGCTGCTGTTGCGGCTCGGGCGACAGGCCTCGGGCGGCCAGTTCCGGGCGCCCGAGGGCCACGCACAGTTGCTGCATAAAGGCCGGTTCCAGGCTGCCCACCGACAGCCAGCGGCCATCGCGGCTGCGGTAGTAGTCGTAGAAACTGCCGCCGTTAAGCATCTGCTCCTCCGGGCCCGGCTCCACGCCGCAGGCCAGGTAACCGGCGCCGGCCATGGCATTCAGGCTCATGGCGCAGTCGCTCATGCTCACGTCCAGGTACTGGCCCACGCCGCTGTGCTGGCGCGCCACCACCGCCGCCAGCAGGCCAATCACCGCGTGCAGGGAGCCGCCGCCCACATCCGCCAGTTGCACCCCCAACGGCAGCGGCCCGCTGTCGCGCCGCCCGGTGTGGCTGGCGACACCGGCCAGGGCCAGGTAGTTGATGTCGTGGCCGGCGCGATCGCGGTACGGGCCGGTCTGGCCGTAGCCGGTGATCGACACGTAGATCAGCCGTGGGTTGAGGGCCTTCAACGCTTCGTAGCCCAGGCCCAGGCGTTCCATCACGCCGGGGCGGAACTGCTCGATCAGGATGTCGTGCTCGGCCACCAGTTGCCGCACCAGCTCCAGCGCCTCGGGTTGCTTGAGGTCCAGGGCCAGGCTGCGCTTGTTGCGGTTGAGATAGGCGTGGCTGGCAGAGACGCCGCGATCGTGAGGCGGCAGCACTCGCACCAGGTCAACGCGGCTGGGGGACTCGATGCGCAGCACCTGCGCGCCCATGTCCGCCAGCAGCAGCGAGGCGAACGGCCCCGGTAGCAGGGTCGAAAAATCCAGAACCTTGAGGGTTGCCAATGGGCCGGGCATAAGCGTTCTCCTTGAGCGATGCCCCCAAGCCTAGGCAGGCCCGGGCGCGGCGGCAATCACCGTTAACGTCAAGGGCGCTGACCTTTGCGCTCAATGGGCGGCCATGAAAAAACCCGCCGAAGCGGGTTTTTCATACAACCGGTGGGCTTATTTCACGCCACTTGGGGTTGGGCCTTCGGCCACGCCCAGGTCGTCTTCTTCACGGGTGTCGGAGATACCGCGGCCGCCGCTAGCCAGTTCGGTTTGCAGCTTGTCGGTGTCCAGCTCCTTGACCCACTTGGCCACCACCAGGGTTGCCACGGCATTGCCCACCAGGTTGGTCAGGGCGCGGGCTTCGGACATGAAGCGGTCGATACCCAGGATCAGCGCCAGGCCTGCCACCGGCAGGTGGCCGACCGCCGACAGGGTGGCGGCCAATACGATGAAGCCGCTACCCGTCACGCCCGCAGCGCCTTTGGAGGACAGCAACAGCACCGCCAGCAGGGTGATCTGGTGGGTGATGTCCATGTGGGTGTCGGTCGCCTGGGCGATGAACACGGCCGCCATGGTCAGGTAGATCGAGGTGCCGTCGAGGTTGAACGAGTAACCGGTCGGAATGACCAGGCCCACCACCGACTTCTTGGCGCCCAGGCGTTCCATCTTGATGAGCATGCGCGGCAGCGCGGACTCGGAGGACGACGTACCCAGCACGATCAGCAGTTCTTCACGGATGTAGCGGATCAGTTTCAGCACGCTGAAGCCGTGGGCGCGGCAAATGGCGCCCAGCACCACCACCACGAACAGCACGCAGGTGATGTAGAAGCAGATCATCAACTGGCCCAGTTGCACCAGCGAGCCCACGCCGTAGGCGCCGATGGTGAACGCCATGGCGCCCAGGGCACCGATGGGGGCGAGCTTCATAATCATGTTGATGATGTTGAACATCACGTGGGCGAAGCGATCGATGAAGTCCAGCACCGGTTTACCGTAGGCACCCAGGCGATGCAGGGCGAAACCGAAGATTACCGAGAACATCAACACTTGCAGGATGTCGCCGGTGGCGAAGGCGCCGACGATGGTCGATGGGATCACGTTGAGGATAAAGCCGACGATGCTCTGGTCAGCGCCTGCGGTCACGTAGGCCGCGACTTTGGAGGCATCCAGGGTCGAGGCATCGATGTGCATGCCGGCGCCCGGTTGCACCACGTTGACCACCACCAGGCCGATCAGCAGGGCGATGGTGGAGACGATCTCGAAGTACAGCAGCGCGTAGCCGCCGGTCTTGCCGACCGATTTCATGTTCTGCATGCCGGCGATACCGCTGACCACCGTACAGAAGATGATCGGGGCAATGACCATCTTGATGAGCTTGATGAACCCGTCGCCCAGCGGCTTGAGGGCGACGCCGGTCTGCGGATAGAAGTGACCCAGCAAAATACCGATGGTGATGGCTACGATCACCTGTACATACAGGGATTTGTAAAACGGCTGACGAGTCGTCATGGGAAAGATCCTCAACAGCGCCGCCCGGCAGTCATCCAACTGACGGCCACGACACCTAAAGTGCGAACCCTCCTGCACTGGAGGGATTTGTTTTGTCGAGCTGCGCGAAAGCAGACCTCTCACCCTTATCGCAAGCACCGTGCCACTATCGGTAAAACCACTGTAAGCCTTTTCCCACAAGGGTTTCAGGCTCTGAACCTTGACAAAATGCGCAGGCGACAATGGCGGATTTCCGCCCGCCACCCGGTTCTCGCCCTACAATTTGGCGGATTTCCGCCTTGTTCCTCGCGCCATGAGCTGGCTACTATCCGCCCCTCAATGGACGGACCTGCCCCCCATGCGCGAACGCACTATCGCCAGCCATTTCGCCCGCGCCGCCCTGTCCGGCGCACGCCGCCAGGGCCTGGACTGCAACGACCTGCTCCAGGAACTGGGCATCCACCCACAGTGGCTCGACGAGCCACGCGCGCGCATTGCCCCCCAACAGTTCACCGACCTGATCCAACGCCTGTGGCAACGCCTGGACGACGAATACCTGGGGTTCGCCCAGGCGCCGAGCAAACGCGGCACCTTCGCCATGATGTGCCACGCGCTGATCCACTGCCGTAACCTGGAAAAAGCCCTGCAACGTGGCCTGCTGTTCTACAGCCTGTTCCCCGCCGCGCCGCGCCTGCGGCTTGAGCGCGAGGGCGAATGGGTGTGCCTGAGCCTGGATGACCGTGACCTGCGCGACCCAGACCACTTCTTGAGCGAGTCGCTGCTGCTGATCTGGCACCGCTTGAGCAGTTGGCTGATCGGCCAGCGCATTCGCCTGGAACACACCACCTTCAGCTACCCGGCACCCGCCCACGCCAGCGAGTATGAGTTGCTGTTCCCCTGCCCCCACCGGTTCGCCAGCGGCTCCACCCGCCTGGTGTTCCACGGCCGCTACCTGGCGATGCCGCTGTTGCAGGACGAGCGCACCCTCAAGCATTTTCTCGAACGCTCGCCCGCCGACCTGCTGTCGCGCCCCGACGACGGCGACAGCCTGAGCAGCCAGTTGCGGCGCCTGCTCAGCCAGGACAGCCGCCGCTGGCCAGACCTTGAAGCCGTGGCCGCGCACCTGCACATCAGCCCACAGACCCTGCGCCGGCACCTGCGCGAAGAGGGTTCGAGTTTCCAGGCGTTGAAGGATCAGTTGCGCCGCGATATCGCCATCCACCACCTGCGCCGCGCCGACCTCTCGTTGCAACAGATCGCCGAGCATTTGGGGTTTTCCGAGCCGTCGGCGTTTCACCGGGCGTTCAAGAAATGGACCGGCCTGACCCCAGGCGCGTATCGCGAGCAGATGTAGCCAGCGGGTTCGCCCGCGCTGGGGTACGCAGCAGTCCTATCCGGCCGTGCCAGAGGCTTCGCCGCCGAGCGCCGGATCGCCATCGCGGGCAGGCCCGCTCCCACAGTTGAACGGTGGTGTGGGTGGGATGTTCTTTTTGCCTCTGCGGGCCTGCTCGCGATGGCGGCACGCAGTGGCGGTGGCGAGTGGTCGGGGTAAGACCGTTGCGCCTACAGGGAGGAGAGTTGTAACCCAGTTCTGTGCAGGCTGGCCCGCAATGAGGCCCGAAAGCCCCAGCCAATCAACCAACCGCAAAATGAACCCGAAACGCCGCCCCGCCCAGGGGCGAATCGTCCAGGGTCAGGCGCGCGCCGTAGCTTTGGATGATGTCCTGCACCACCGCCAGGCCAATGCCTTGGCCGGGGTGCTGGCGGTCCAGGCGTTCGCCGCGCTGGATCACCCGCGCGCGTTGGTTGGGCGGCACGCCGGGGCCGTCGTCTTCGACCCACAGCTCGGTGCCCGCGTGGGTGTGGCGCACGCTCACCCGCACCTGCGCCACGCAGAGGCGGTAGGCGTTTTCCAGCAGGTTGCCGAGCATTTCCAGCAGCGCGCCCTCCTCGATCGGCATGAAACAGCGCTGCGGCAAATCGAAGGTGACGCGCACCGGTTTGTCGCGGTAGACCTTGGCCAGGGTGTCGCACAGGCTTTGCAGCACCGGGCGCAGGCGCACCTGATGGCGCACCAGGCCGCTTTTGCGCAGGCTGGCCCGTTGCAGTTGGTAGCTGATCTGCTGGCTCATGCGTTCGATCTGGCCTTGCAGCACCCGGGCCTGTTCGCGGTTTTGCGGGTGGCGGGCCAGGTCTTCGCTGACGCCTTGCAGCACCGCCAACGGGGTTTTCAGGCTATGGGCCAGGTCGTCGAGGGAATCGCGGTAACGGCTGCGTTGCTCGCGCTCGCTGTCCAGCAAACGGTTGAGGGAGCCGGTCAGGCGCAGCAGTTCGCGGGGGTGTTCTTCGCTGAGGCTGTCGCGGGTGCCGCCCTCGATTTCGTCCAGTTCCTGGCTGAGCCGGCGCAGGGCCTTGAGGCCCCAGGTCAGGCCGATCCACAGCAGCGCCAGGAGCACCAGCAAGGCCGCGCCGAAACCCAGGTAGAGGTTCTCACGCAGGCCTTGCAGGGTCAGTTGGTATTCGCGCACCGGTTGCAGGGCAACGATGCTGAACGCCGCGCTCTTGCCGCCGAGCAACTGCACCTCGACGTCATAGACGAAGAATTCCTGGCCGCTGCTTTCGCGGATGCGCTCGAACTCGTTACCGCGCCCGTCGTAGCGCGGGGTGTAGTTGATGTTTTCTTCCTGGGTGGCCCGCGAGCGCCACACCAGGTGCCCCTCGCGGTCGTAGATGTAGCCCAGCAAGCGGCTGTCGGCCAGGTTGAAGCGCTCGTCGGGCAGTTGCGCGGGCATTTGCAGGTGGTTGTTTTCCACCCGCGCGGCGGAGATGAGCGTGGTCACGTCCGAGGCCAGGCGTTGTTCGATGGAGTCCTGCAAGGCCAGGCTGAACGCGCCCTGCATCGCCGGCAGCAAGGCCAGCATGAACAACACGGCCAGGGTGGTGGCCGCCAGCATCAGGCGCAGGCGTAGCGAGCGGATCATCGGCAGCGCTCGGTGAACAGGTAGCCCAGGCCGCGCACGGTGTCGATGGGTTTAAAGCCGTTGGGCGCCTCCAGTTTGCGGCGCAGGCGCCCCACCAGCACTTCGATGACATTGGGGTCGCGATCGTCGTCGTCCGGGTAGAGCTGCTCCATCAGGCGATCCTTGGCCACCACTTGCTGATGGTGGCGCATCAGGTATTCGAGGATGCGGTACTCGTAGGCGGTCAGGCCCAGGGGTTGGTCATCGAGGGACGCCTGCTTACGGTTGAGGTCCAGCAGCAGCGGCCCGGCGGTGATGGTGGATTGGGTAAAGCCGCTGGAGCGGCGCAGCAACGCATTGAGACGCGCCTCCAGCTCCTCGAACTGGAACGGCTTGACCAGGTAGTCGTCGGCCCCGGCGGCCAAGCCTTCGACCTTGTCCTGCCAGTTGCCGCGGGCGGTGAGGATCAGGATCGGGAAACTCTTGCCGGCCGCCCGCAACTGGCGGATCAGGTCCAACCCACCCAGGCCGGGCAGGCCGAGGTCGATCACCGCCAGGTCGTGGTTGAACTGCTCGATCTGGTACAGCGCCTCCTCGGCATTGGCCACGGCCTCGACCACATGGCCGCTGTCGCTGAGCCGGGTGTACAAATGATGGCGCAGCAGCGCTTCGTCTTCGACGACCAGCAGTTTCATGGGGGGCCTCACCTCTTGGACCGATGCACGGGCGCCGGGCGCAGGTGGCCCGGCGCCCGGCGTTGCGACCTGTACTTAGAATGCGTAGTTGGCCGACAGGTAGGTCTGCGCGCTGCTGGTCAGGCTCAGGGAGCCTTGTTTGCCCACGCCGCGCTCGCTCACTTCGGTGCTGGCATTGCTGCGCAGGTAACGGTAACCCAGTTCCACCGAGGTGTTTTGCGAAACTTGCTGCAAGACGCCGGCCTGCACGCCCACAGCGTAGCCGATGTCGCTGTCGCGGCTCATGCCGGGGGAATCCTGGGTCAGTTTGGTCAGGCCGGCGGTGGCGCCGCCGAACAATTGGGTGCTGGCGGTGACCGGCAGGAATTTGTCGTAACTGCCCAGCAGGTTTTCCTGGCGCAATTTCAGGCCATTGTGGGAGCCGGAGACGTTGTCGTAGGTGGCGTAGTAGCGGCCTTCGCTGTTCTGCTGACCGAGGCGCAGGCCCCAAGTGGTGTCCTTGCCGATCACGCCATCGGCGTTGGGGCTGCCCAGGTGGCGGTCCAGGGAGCCGGATTTCTTCACTTTGTCGCTGGTCTGGCCCAGGGTCAGGCTGGCGAAATTGCTGTCGCCAGCCTGGACCATGGCGCTGGCGCCCAGAACGGTGAAGGCCAGAATCAACTTCTTGAAAGTCGTCATAGTGGTTTTCCTGTTGCGCGGTGCGCTGTTTGGGGACGTCGCTACAGTAACCAACGGCCCCTGAACTGCCCCTGAACGCCTGCTGAACCTGGGCTGAACCAAACCTGCACTACCCAGCACCGGGGCAACCGGGGCAAAATGCCGCGATGAACGCCACCCACACCCTCCCCGCCTGCTGCTCCCCCCTCGACGACCATTGGCCGCTGCCCGTGCCCCTGGCGCATACCGTGCTGCTGAGCACCCGGTTCGACCCGGCGCACCTGGCCGGCGACGACTTCCAGCGCAGCGCCATCGCCGTGCCGCCGAGCATCCAACGCTCGGTGGCCAAGCGCCAGGCCGAATTCCTCGCCGGGCGCCTGTGCGCCCGCGCCGCCCTGCACCGGCTCGACGGCCTCGACTGCGTGCCGGCCATTGGCGAGGACCGTGCCCCGGTGTGGCCGGCGCACCTGTGCGGCTCGATCACCCACGGCACGGGCCGGGCGGCAGCCATCGTCGCGCGCAAGGAACACTGGCAAGGCCTGGGCATGGACCTGGAAAACCTGCTGGACGAGGAACGGGCGCGACGCCTGGCCGGGGAAATCCTCACCGGTGAAGAACTCAAGCGCATGGCCGCCGGCCCCGCCGAGGATATCGCCCTGCTGGTGACCCTGACCTTCTCGGCCAAGGAAAGCCTGTTCAAGGCCCTCTACCCCATCGTGCGCCAGCGCTTCTACTTCGAGCATGCCCAAGTGCTGGCCTGGGACCGCAGCGGCCACGTGCGCCTGCGCCTGCTCACCGACCTGTCCGGCGACTGGCACCACGGCCGCGAACTGGACGGGCAGTTTTGTGTGGCGGATGGGCAGTTGCTGAGTTTGGTGGGGGTTGAGGCCTGACATCAGCCATGTGGTAGTGGGCTGAATGGGGGAACTGCTTTTGTGTGGCCTGAGCTGCGTTTATGGGGTGGAAACTATTTGTGTGGGAGCGGGCTCGCCCGCGAGGGCGATCTTGAGACCGCCATCGCTGGCAAGCCCGCTTGCTACTTCTCCTGATGCCGCGGCCAGCTCAGGCTGAAGCACGCGCCGCCGAGGCTTTTACTTTTGCTGATTAGCGCCCGGCCGCCGTGCCAATGGATGATCCGGCGCACGATGGACAGGCCCAAGCCATGGCCGCCCGAGGCCCGGGTGCGGCTGTCGTCCAGGCGCAGGAACGGGGTGAAGATCCGCTCCCAGGCACTTTCCGGCACGCCCGGCCCGTCGTCTTCGACGTCGATGCGGCAGCGTTGCTGGCCCACCTGATAGCTGATGGACACCTGCCCCTCGGCATGGCGCATGGCGTTGCCCACCAGGTTCTGCAAGGCGCGGTGCAGGTAGCGCGGCTCGGCCTCGACCCAGGCGTCGTCGCAGTTGGCGGCCGACAGGCACAAGCCACGCCGGACCTTGACGTTGGCCCGCAGCGGCGCCAGTTCTTCGATCACCTGGTTGACCAGGGCATCGAGGTCCACTCGCTGGAAGTCGAGCACCGGCGAGCCCTGCTCCAGGCGCGCGTAGGTGAGCATTTCATCCACCAAGCGGTCCAGGTCCTGGATGTCGTTGTCCATGCCGTCCATGTACTTGTCGCGGGCCGCAGGCGTGGCGGCCGAGGCGATCATCTCCAGGCCGAAGCGCAAGCGCGCCACCGGGGTGCGCAACTCGTGGGACACCGCCCGCACCAGTTCACGCTGAATGGCCAGCAGGCGCTGCAAGTGCTCGGCCATGCCGTTGAACGCCGCGGCCAAGCGCCCCACCGAGTCAGCGCCACGGGCCGGCACGCGGGTTTCCAGGCTGCCCTGGGCGATGCGCGTGGCCGCTGACTCCAGGCCACTGAGGCGGCGTTCCAACTGACGCACCAGCAGGTACACGATCAAGCCGATCAAGCTCAGGCCCAGGGCGGCAATCAGCACCAACCACTCCACCGGGTAGGGGTTCATCTGGTACAGCGGGCCGATTTCCAGTACCCAGGGCGTGCCGACCATGCCGGCGAACACGCGGATCGAATCGCCGCCCTTGCCCAGGGCCATCACCGTGTCGCCTTCGGCCACGCGGCGGCGCTGGTCTTCGTCCATGTCGGCCTGCTCCAGGTCAACCAGGTGCATGTCGAAGCCAAAGCCCTTGTCGCGTTTGAGAGCCGCTAGGCGCTGGGGCTGCTCGGCCACGGGGTAGCGCACCAGTTCATCGGCCAGCAGGTAGATGGTGGCCCGCGCCAGTTGCTCGCTGATCTGCAGCACCTCGCCGGTGAGCACCAGTTGCTCCTTCTGGCTGACCAGCCGATAAACCCGCGCCGCGTGCGGCCCGGTTTGCTCCACCAGCGCCTGGCCGCGCAGGATACGGTTGCGCTGGCCGAGGTCCAGGTCGGTGTCGGCGAAGGTCTGCAACTTCAGCGGGATGCCCAGCAGGCGCTCCCACATGGTCACGGCGCGGCGGCGCTCGAACTCGTTCATCGGTTGCAGGTTGTCGGCCATCAGGGAGAACGTGCCGTGGGCCAGGCGTTCGCGGTACTGCTCGCCGCGGGCCTGGTTGAGCAGGTGCAGCGCCAGCACGCCGAGCACCGCCACCAGGATCAGCGCCGCGCACATGCCGCCGTAGATGCGCAGGAAGATGGAGTTCACAGCGGCATGTCTACGCAGGCTTCGGGAACGAACAAGTAGCCTTTGCTGCGGATGGTCTTAATCAGCCGCGGGTGGATGGGGTCGTCGCCGATCTTGGGGCGGATGCGCGAGATGCGCACGTCGATGGAGCGGTCCTGGCCGTCATAGCCGATGCCGCGCAGGGCGGTGAAGATTTCCTCGCGCGAGAGGATGCGTCCGGCGTTGGCCACCAGCAGCCACAGCAGGTCGAACTCGGCGCTGGTCAATTCGATGCCGGCGTCGCTCAGCCAAGCCTCGCGCAAGGCGTGGTCCACCACCAACGGGCCGAATTGCAGGCGCCGGGGTTTTTCCGGGGCCGCCGGCTCCGGCGCTTCGCTGCGGCGCAGCAACGCCTGGATGCGCGCCAGCAACAAGCGCGGGCGCACGGGCTTGCACACGTAGTCGTCGGCGCCCAGGTCCAGGCCCAGCACCTGGTCCATGTCGTCGGCACGGGCGGTGAGCATCAGGATCGGTCCTTCATAGCGGTCGCGCACCTTGCGGCAGATGCTCAGGCCATCCTCGCCGGGCAGCATCAGGTCGAGGATCACCAGGTCCGGTTGCTCGGCGATGATCCGGGCGGCGGCCAGGGCGCCGTTGCCCTCGATGGCGACACGCAATCCATTGCTTTCCAGGTAATCACGGGTCAACTCAGCCAGACGCTGGTCGTCCTCGACAATCAATACCTGCCACGCTTCTTGCTCCACGGGGACCTCTGCTTGCCAAAAACACTGATAAAGGAAGGATCCGCCCGTCTTTTTGTAATGTTTGGGGCGGATAAGACAGCGAATCGAACGGGCGATTGTAGCAACGCCTGCGCGGCTAAAGACAAGCGGGCAAATGGGCTCGGTAAGTACCCTTTTTTGTGATAGGGTTCGCGCCCGCAAAAATCCGCCCAAGGCTATTTCCGGCGGTAAAAAACAGTGACAAACGGCGCAGTCCAGCAGCAACGCGGCCTACAGGACGAATACGTCTTTCATACACAATTTACGCACAGCTTTATCCACAGGTATCACGTTGCAATCATCCACCCAAACGCATTATCTTGTAGCTCGCGCGCCGAAAAACCCTACATATGGGGTTTCGAGACAAAAACCAAACACAGTTCAGACAAGAAACTCAAGTGCTTTTCTTGCTTGCGTTTGGTTGAACCAATCGTCATTTCAGAAGACCAAACCGCGTCTGCGGATGGCCACCGCTTTGCAGCCAACCACGGCCAAAGCGGTACGGGTGTTGCAGTAGAGAATCTGTCATCCATCGCAAAACGGTTTCGCGCCTTGCGGCTTGGAACCCAAGACTTCGGCATGGAAGCGACGCCCGCAAGAGCGCCTTCCTCCTGTCCCGAAGTGGTTATGCCCGGCCTCGCCGGTTGTAGTGCTTCAGGACGGAACGGTGGGCACCAAGACGGTGCCCCAACAAACATAGAGAACGTGGAGACACCCATGCAAACCGACACAACTCGCGAGAACCCGCAGGGCAATGTGCCGCAGGCCGCCGATTCCAACCAGGATCTGTCCGCCACCGCACCGGGCCAATTGCGAGTGATTAAGCGTAACGGCACTGTCGTTCCTTACACCGATGACAAGATCACCGTCGCCATCACCAAAGCGTTCCTCGCAGTTGAAGGCGGCACCGCTGCCGCCTCGTCGCGAATCCACGACACCGTGGCCCGCCTGACCGAACAAGTCACCGCGACCTTCAAGCGTCGCATGCCTTCGGGCGGCACCATCCATATCGAAGAAATCCAGGACCAGGTCGAACTGGCCCTGATGCGTGCCGGCGAGCAGAAAGTGGCCCGCGACTACGTGATCTACCGCGACGCCCGTTCCAAGGAACGTGCCACCCGCGCGCCGGCCGCCGACGCCGTGCAGGCTCACCCCTCGATCCGCATCACCCTGGCCGACGGCACCTTCGCGCCGCTGGACATGGGCCGCCTGAACACCATCGTCACCGAAGCCTGCGAAGGCCTGGAAGAAGTCGATGGCGACCTGATCCAGCGCGAAACCCTGAAGAACCTCTACGACGGCGTGGCCCTGAGCGACGTCAACACCGCCCTGGTGATGACCGCCCGTACCCTGGTCGAGCGCGAGCCGAACTACTCGTTCGTCACCGCCCGCCTGCTGATGGACACCCTGCGCGCCGAAGGCCTGGGCTTCCTGCAAGTGGCCCAGAGCGCCACTCACCACGAAATGGCCGAGCTGTACGCCAAGGCCCTGCCGGCCTACATCGCCAAGGGCATCGAGTTTGAGTTGCTGAACCCGGTACTGGCCGACTTCGACCTGGAAAAACTGGGCAAGGCGATCAACCACGAGCGTGACCAGCAGTTCACCTACCTGGGCCTGCAAACCCTGTACGACCGTTACTTCATCCACAAGGACGGTATCCGCTTCGAACTGCCGCAGATCTTCTTCATGCGCGTGGCCATGGGCCTGGCCATCGAAGAAAAGAACAAAGAAGACCGCGCCATCGAGTTCTACAACCTGTTGTCGTCCTTCGACTACATGTCCTCGACCCCGACCCTGTTCAACGCCGGTACCCTGCGCCCACAGCTGTCGAGCTGCTACCTGACCACCGTGCCGGACGACCTATCGGGCATCTACCACGCGATCCACGACAACGCCATGTTGTCCAAATTCGCCGGCGGCCTGGGCAACGACTGGACCCCGGTGCGCGCACTGGGTTCGTACATCAAGGGCACCAACGGCAAGTCCCAGGGCGTCGTGCCGTTCCTCAAGGTCGTGAACGACACCGCCGTCGCCGTGAACCAGGGTGGCAAGCGCAAGGGCGCGGTCTGCGCCTACCTGGAAACCTGGCACATGGACATCGAAGAGTTCATCGAGCTGCGCAAGAACACCGGTGATGACCGTCGCCGCACCCACGACATGAACACCGCCAACTGGATCCCCGACCTGTTCATGAAGCGCGTCTTCGACGACGGCAAGTGGACTCTGTTCTCGCCATCGGAAGTGCCGGACCTGCACGACCTGACCGGCAAGGCCTTCGAAGAGCGCTACGAGTACTACGAAGCCCTCACCGAGTACCCGGGCAAGGTCAAGCTGTTCAAGACCATCCAGGCCAAAGACCTGTGGCGCAAGATGCTGTCCATGCTGTTTGAAACCGGCCACCCATGGCTGACCTTCAAGGACCCATGCAACCTGCGCAGCCCGCAGCAGCACGTGGGCGTGGTCCACAGCTCGAACCTGTGCACCGAGATCACCCTGAACACCAACAAGGACGAAATCGCGGTCTGCAACCTGGGCTCGATCAACCTGCCGAACCACATCGTGGGCGGCAAGCTCGACACCGCCAAGCTGGAACGCACCGTCAACACTGCGGTACGCATGCTCGACAACGTGATCGACATCAACTACTACTCGGTGCCGCAAGCGAAGAACTCCAACTTCAAGCACCGCCCGGTAGGCCTGGGCATCATGGGCTTCCAGGACGCTCTGTACCTGCAGCACATTCCCTACGGTTCGGATGCCGCGGTCGAGTTCGCCGACAAGTCCATGGAAGCGGTCAGCTACTACGCGATCCAGGCTTCCTGCGACCTGGCCGACGAGCGCGGCGCCTACGAGACGTTCCAGGG
>RCMZ01000053.1_pt1 | contig 68412 bp, 64 predicted proteins | sample 2041141 | NCBI WGS metagenome assembly RCMZ01 (sample SAMN09708263, study PRJNA481090) | Wastewater metagenome, whole genome shotgun sequencing project. | biome: sewage; isolation source: Davis station wastewater (DW) | place: Antarctica: Davis Station | collected 2010-03-01 | reverse complement strand
GCATAGCGGGTGCGTTTTATGCGCACTTCATCACCTTCATCACGCCAGAGCAGTTCATTCCGCTCATTACGTTTTATGTGTGGATGGGCTTGGTGATGGGCGGCTCGGGCACGGTGCGCGGCGCAGTGTTTGGTTCGCTGCTGCTGATGGTCTTTTTGGAAGGCTCGCGCTTTGCCAAAGACTGGGTGCCGGGGGTGTCAGAAGTCGGCATGGCCAGCCTGCGCCTGGCGGCGGTGGGTCTGGCGCTGATCCTGGTCACCTTGTACAAGCCCAACGGCCTGTTTGGAGGCAAAACCCAATGACCGCAACAACGATGCTGAAGGTGGAGGCCGTCACGCGGCAGTTTGGGGGCTTCAAGGCGGTGGATGGGGTTTCGCTGCAATTGGGTGCGGGCGAAATTCTGGGCATTGCAGGCACCAACGGTGCGGGCAAGAGCACGCTGTTTGCTGCCATTGCCGGGCAGCAGCCCGCCGATGCGGGGCAGATTCATTTTGAAGGGCAGGACATCACCCGCATGCCTCCGTACCGCCGGGCGCGGCTGGGGCTGGTGCGCACGTTCCAGATCCCCCGCGAGTTCAAGAGCCTCACGGTGCATGAGAACCTGATGGCGGCTGCGGCCAACCCCCAGGGGGAACGGCTGATCAACGCCTTCTTTCAGACACGCAGCTTGCGCGAGCACGAGGCCCAGTTATCTGCCAAGGCCGACCGCATTCTGCAGTTTTTGAACCTGGCACGGGTGCGCGATGTGAAGGCGGGGGGCTTGTCGGGCGGGCAAAAGAAGCTGGTGGAATTGGGCAGGGTGCTGATGCTGGACCCGCGCTGCATCCTGCTCGATGAGCCGTTTGCCGGGGTCAACCCGGTGCTGATTGAAGAGATTTGCGACCGCGTGCGTGAGCTGAACGGGCAGGGCATCGCGTTCATCGTGATCGAGCACCACCTGCAAGCGCTCAAGTCGCTGTCCAACCGCATGATCGTGATGGACCGGGGCAGCATCCTGGCCGAGGGCGACCCGCACACCGTGCTGGACGACCCGCGCGTGCAGGAAGCCTACATGGGAGGTTTGGTATGAGCGGCGCAGACAACTTGCTGCAGATCGCGCAGTTGCGCGGCGGGTATTCCGAGGTGGACATCATCCACGGCATTGACCTGGCCGTGGCGCCGGGCGAGATCGTGACCATTGCGGGCACCAACGGCGCGGGCAAATCGACCCTGGTGAAGGCGTTGCTGGGCCTGTTGCCGCGTGTGGCGGGCTCCATCCACCTGGGTGGGCGCGACATCACGGCCTTGTCGGCCGAAGACCGCTTTGACGCTGGGCTGGCCTATGTGCCGCAGGTGGCCAACGTGTTCCCGTCGCTTACCGTGCGCGAGAACCTGCAGGTGGTGCGGGGCGTGAAGAATCTCAAGGCGCGCATGGAGGAGGTGCTGGCAGACTTCCCGGCCCTGGTCGAGCGCCTGGCCCAGCACGCCAGCAATCTATCGGGCGGCGAGCGCCAGCAGCTGGCTTTTGCGCGGGCCCTCATGCCGTCGCCCCGCATCATGGTGCTGGACGAGCCCACGGCGGCGCTGGCGCCATCGCTGGTGGGCAAGGTGTTTGACATGGTGCAAAAGCTGCCCGCCGCCGGCGTGGCGGTGCTCATGGTGGAGCAGCGTGCACGGCAGGCCCTGCAAATCAGCCAACAGGGCTACATCCTCGACCAAGGGCGCTGCGTGTTGCAGGGCCCGGCGCACGGGCTGCTTGCCGATGAGCGTATGGCGCAGCTTTACTTGGGCAACCACTGAAATCGGCTCTGAGCCATAACGGGCCCAGCCGTGAATAAAAAAACCGAGGAGGCCCGTGGTCTTCTCGGCTTTTTGCTATTTATTCAATAGCTATTGGCGCTTCATGGATAAGCGCTAGAGCCCATTTTTATACTTAACGCAGCACCAGCACCGGGATGTGCGAGTGCGTCAGCACATGCTGCGTTTCGCTGCCGAGCAAGAGGCGCTTGAGGCCCTTGCGGCCGTGCGATGCCATGACGATCAGGTCGCACTTGTGCTTCTTGGCGGCAGAGATCACGGCCTCAGCCACCAGGTCGGATTTGGCGATCACGGGCTTGACCGTGATTCCTTGGGCCGCTCCTTGGGCCTTTACCTTGTCGACCATGGACTGGGCTGCGTCACCCCATTGGGCTTCAATCCGCTTCACGTCGGCCATGTCCACGGGCATGCCGCCTTCAAAATAGCTCCGGGGGTAGCGGGGGACGACCTTGAGGGCGACCACGGTTGCGCCAGAGATCTCTGCCAGCGACAGGCCGTGTTTCACTGCGATGTCTGACAGGGGTGATCCGTCTGTGGCGATCAAGATGCGTTTGTACATAAAGGCTCCTCAAAGTAGTGGAACAAGCTTAGGATGAATCATGTTCTGAGACTTGATGCAGGTCAATGTGCCTGTGATGTGCCAACGTTAGGCTTGAGTCATGTCAAATTTTCGACCCAGTGCGACGGTTGCCGGCGGGGCGCGCGAGCCTGAAGATACGACAGAAGCGCCGCCTGTCAAACAGATCCATTTGCTGGATGATCCGCAGGAGTGGCTGGCTTTTGGTCGGCCCTGCAGTCCGATGGGAAGCCCTCTCGCGGATGCCCGTTGTGCGTCGCCGCCAGACCCCAAATCCACCCATTGGGAGTCGCAAGTGGTGCTGGAGGGCATGCATTGCGCAGCCTGTGCGCTCACCATTGAAGACGCCTTGCGCAGGGTGCCTGGTGTGCTGAAGGTCGACGTGAGTGCGGCCACGCGCCGCGCACGCGTGGTCTGGAGTCCTGGCCTTGTGCGCCCGTCGGACTGGATGGCTGCAGTGCAGAAGGCGGGTTACCGTGCAATGCCGGCGATGGACGCCTTTGCGCGCGATCAGCGCCTGCGAGAAAGCCGCCGGGCGCTTTGGCGCTGGCTGGTTGCGGGCTTTTGCATGATGCAGGTGATGATGTATGCGTGGCCCGCCTACGTGGCCCAACCGGGCGATCTCACTGGCGAGATGGAGCAATTGTTGCGCTGGGCATCCTGGGTGATTACGCTGCCCATGGTTGTTTTTTCGTGCGGGCCATTTTTCGCGAGCGCCTTGCGTGACGTCCGCTTGCGCAGAATCAGCATGGATCTGCCGGTGGCCCTGGGCATGGCCATCACTTTTGTGGTGAGCACGGCCGGCACCTTTGACCCGGCCGGCATTTTTGGCAAAGAGGTGTATTACGACTCTTTGACGATGTTTGTCTTTTTCCTGCTCACCGGCCGTTGGCTGGAGTTGCGACTACGGGATCGCACCGCTGGCGCGCTGGAGGCGGTGATGAATCGACTGCCCGACAGTGTGGAGCGGCGCGAGGCGGGCGGTGATTTTGTTCGAGTGGCCACGCGTCGTCTTGCCGTGGGGGACACGATTCGTGTGCTGCCAGGCGAGGCTTTTCCGGCAGACGGTGTGATCAAAGTGGGCAACACCTACGCTGACGAGGCCTTGCTGACCGGTGAGTCGACGCCCGTGGCCCGACCGATGGGCAGCCGTGTGACGGCTGGTAGCTACAACCTGCAATCCCCCGTGGAGTTGTTGGTGGAGGGCATTGGCGGGCAAACGCGGTTCGCAGAAATTGTGGCCTTGATGGAAAGTGCCTCTTTGCAAAAGCCTCGGCTAGCCCAACTGGCAGATCGCATTGCGCGGCCATTTCTCGCTGCCGTGCTGCTCGCGGCTTTTCTGGCCGCAGCGTATTGGTGGCCGTCGGACCCGGGGCACGCGTTGATGGTCGCGGTGGCGGTGCTGATCGTGACCTGCCCTTGTGCGTTGTCACTGGCCACTCCTGTTGCCATGTTGACTGCTGCCGGCACCTTGGCGCGCCATGGCGTGCTGGTGCGCAATTTGCAAGGGCTGGAGGCCTTGGCCGGTGTGGATACCTTGGTGTTTGACAAAACCGGCACGTTGACCCGTGATGGTATGGCGTTGAGAGCCATTCACGCCACGAACAGTATGTCGGAGCAAGACGCTTTGGCGTTGGCCGCTGCTCTGGCCCGGCAGTCGATGCATCCTGCGTCACGCGCGTTGGCTGCGGCGGCTCCATCGCCGGATGTTCGTTGGCGTATCGCCGACCTGACGGAAGACGCCGGGCGGGGCCTGATGGCGACCGTTCACGATGCGCTGGCCCCCACCGCAGTGCGCCGGGTGTGGCTCGGATCAGCCCAGCACGCCGGCTTTCTCGCAAGCGACGCAGATGGTTCTGCGCTGCAAGTGGTGTTGTCTCAGCAAATGCTTGGCGGCGCTGTGATGGAACTCGCCCGATTCGATTTGGCAGAGGATTTGCGTGCCGAGGCCGCTGGTGTGGTCGACGTGCTTCAGCGCGCTGGCGTGTCCGTCCGAATTTTGTCGGGTGATCGGCCGTCGGTGGTGCAGCGCATTGCCGCTCAGACGGGTATCACCGATTCAAAAGGGGGCTGTACGCCCCAAGGCAAGTTGGAGGTGCTTCAGGCGCTGCAAGCGCAGGGGCATCAGGTGGCTATGGTGGGGGATGGCCTCAACGATGGCCCTGTACTTGCCGGGGCGCATGTCTCTTTCGCGTTTGGCCGTGCCGTGCCGCTTGCGCAGTCCCGCGCGGATTTTGTCGTGCTCGGCGACAGTCTGGCGGTTGTGCCGCAGGCGTTGATGTTGGCGCGACGCACGCTGCGGGTGGTGCGCCAGAACCTCTGGTGGGCGGCTGGCTACAACGCTTTGTGCGTTCCGCTGGCCGTGGTGGGCTGGATGCCTGCGTGGTTGGCGGGTTTGGGCATGGCCCTGAGTTCATTGTTGGTGGTGCTCAATGCGGCCCGGCTGTCACGCGATCTGCCCGGTCTTTCCGCGGTGGAAAACCGCCCATCGGAAGCGCAGTTATTGCCTCATGAAGGTGTTCCAGTGCCAAGGTCGGTTCAGTTGAGCGAAAAGAATCTGGAGCCCATCTGATGGACATTCTTTATCTGTTGATTCCGCTGTCCGTGATTCTGGTTCTTTTGATCCTGGGGGGGCTGTGGTGGGCGGTATATCACGGCCAGTTTGAGAGTGTGGAGCAGGAGGGGGAGCGCATTCTCCGGGACGATTGATATGCGTCAATGCTCAGAAGCTCCGCGTACGTGAAACTCGTAAAGCAATATAAAGAGGTGCCCGATGGATTCTCCAAAAACAAGTGTTGCGCATTACAACGATACGGTTGTGCGCCAGTTTTCTATCATGGCCGTGGTATGGGGGGTGGTTGGCATGTTGGTGGGCGTTTTGATCGCCGCCCAGCTTGCCTGGCCTGAACTCAACTTTGGCATTCCATGGCTCAGTTATGGGCGCTTGCGCCCTCTACACACCAACGCTGTGATTTTTGCGTTTGGTGGCTGTGCGCTGTTTGCCACCAGCTATTACGTGGTGCAGCGAACCAGCCAGGTGCGCTTGTTCGGCGGCCCGTTGATTCCCTTCACGTTCTGGGGTTGGCAATTGGTCATCCTCGCGGCGGTGGTCAGCTTGCCTTTGGGGTACACCTCTGGCAAAGAATACGCTGAACTCGAATGGCCCATCGACATCCTGATCACGCTGGTGTGGGTGTCTTACGCCATCGTTTTCTTTGGCACGATTGGTGTGCGCAAGGTTCGGCACATCTACGTGGCGAACTGGTTTTTTGGCGCTTTCATTCTGGCCATTGCATTGCTGCATGTGGTGAACAGTGCTGAAATCCCTGCGGGTTTCATGAAGAGCTATTCCGCTTATGCGGGGGTGCAGGATGCGATGGTGCAGTGGTGGTACGGCCACAATGCCGTGGGCTTCTTCCTGACCGCTGGCTTCCTGGGCATGATGTATTACTTCATCCCCAAGCAAGCAGGCCGTCCGGTATACAGCTACCGCCTGTCCATCGTTCACTTCTGGGCACTGATTTTCACTTACATGTGGGCAGGTCCCCACCATTTGCACTACACCGCGTTGCCAGACTGGACGCAATCGGTGGGCATGGTGTTTTCGCTCATCCTGCTGGCACCCAGCTGGGGCGGCATGATCAACGGCATCATGACTTTGTCGGGTGCTTGGCACAAGCTGCGTGACGATCCTATCCTGCGTTTCCTGATCGTGTCGCTGTCGTTCTATGGCATGTCCACGTTCGAGGGGCCGATGATGTCGATCAAGACCGTCAATGCCCTTTCTCACTACACCGACTGGACCATTGGCCACGTGCACTCCGGTGCGCTGGGCTGGGTGGGGCTCATCACGATCGGATCGCTCTATTACCTGGTGCCCCGCCTGTTCGGCAAGGAAAAGATGCACTCCATCAAGGCCATCGAACTGCATTTTTGGCTCGCAACGATTGGCATCGTGTTGTACATCGCGGCCATGTGGATTGCCGGTGTGATGCAGGGCCTGATGTGGCGCGCTATCAACCCCGACGGCACGCTCACGTATACCTTCGTGGAAAGTGTGAAAGCAACGTATCCGTTTTACGTGATTCGTGTTGCTGGGGGGCTGCTGTACTTGAGCGGCATGGTGATCATGGCCTGGAACGTGTGGGTCACCGCCATCTCCGGCCGCTCGGTCAAGGTGGCGATCCCCGCCGTGAATGCGGCGCACGCCTAAGACCGAAGGAGCAAATTCATGTCCAATAAAAATACATCTGCTTCGACTGGTTTTTCCCACGAAAAGGTGGAAACCAATAATTTTCTGATGATCGTGCTGATCCTGATCGTGATCGCCATTGGCGGCATGGTCGAGATCGTGCCGTTGTTCTTCCAGAAGTCCACCACAGAGGCGGTCAAAGGCGTGGAGCCCTACACCGCGCTGCAACTGGCAGGCCGTGACATCTACATCCGCGAGGGTTGCTACAACTGCCACTCGCAGATGATTCGTCCGTTCCGTGCCGAGACATTGCGGTACGGCCACTACTCGGTGGCAGGTGAGTTTGTGTACGACCACCCCTTTCAATGGGGAAGCAAGCGCACAGGCCCCGATCTGCACCGCGTGGGTGGCAAATACAGCGATGAATGGCATCGCATTCACTTGAACAACCCGCGTGATGTGGTGCCTGAGTCGAACATGCCCGCCTATCCATGGCTGGACAAAAACCAGGTGGACCCTGCCGTGATGGCGCCCCGCATGAAGGCACTGCGCACCGTGGGGGTGCCCTACACCGACGAGCAAATCAATGCTGCGGCTGGTGAGGTCAAGGGCAAGTCTGAGCAAGACGCGCTGATTGCCTATCTGCAGATCATGGGCCGAGCGCTCAAGTAAAGGAGATTTGCAATGGATATCACAACCATGCGCATCGTAGCTACGGTGGTATCGATGGTCTGCTTTGTCGGCATCTGGATCTGGGCCTACAGGGGCCGCAACAAATCCAGGTTCGACGAGGCGGCTCAGTTGCCCTTTGAGCAAGATTGAAATTCACCAGAACGAGAACATCCCATGAGTGACTTCACCAGCAATTTCTGGTCGGTCTTTGTGACCGCGCTGACCTTGGTCGGCATTTTTTCCTGCGCGCTGCTGCTGTGGATGGCCGGCCGTAAAAAGGTGGTCGCTACCGCCGACAACACCACGGGCCATGTCTGGGACGAAGACTTGGTCGAAATGAACAACCCACTGCCACGGTGGTGGGTGTGGTTGTTCGTCATCACTATCGTCTTTGGGTTGGGGTATCTGGCGGTATTTCCCGGCTTGGGCAGCTTCACGGGCAAGTTGAACTGGACGCAAAAGGGAGAGTACGAGGCCGAGATGGCCAAGGCCAAAGCCGAGTTGGAGCCCCTTTACGCGCGTTTCGCATCCATGAAGCCTGAAGACATCGCTGGCGATCCACAGGCCCATGCCATTGGTGAGCGCCTGTTCATGAACAACTGCGCCCAGTGCCATGGCTCAGACGCCCGTGGCAGCAAGGGCTTTCCGAATTTGACGGACGCTGATTGGTTGCATGGCGGTACTCCCGAAAAAATCCGCGAAACGATTGAGAAGGGCCGTATCGGCAATATGCCTCCGATGGCGGCCGCGGTAGGCACGCCCGAAGATGTGCGCAATTTGTCGCACTACGTGCTGAGTTTGTCGGGCAGCCCGCATGATTCCTTGCGTGCGTCGTTGGGCAAGTCCAAGTTCACCGCTTGCGCGGCATGCCATGGCATGGACGGCAAAGGCAACCAAGCGCTTGGGGCGCCCAACCTGACCGATGACATCTGGCTGCACGGCTGGGGCGAGGCCGCCATCACGGCCATGATCAACAACGGCAAGGTCAATCAGATGCCCGCTCAAGAAGAAAAATTGACGGAAGCGCAGATTGGCGTGCTGGCAGCCTATGTCTGGGGCTTGTCGAACAAGCAAGTCGCCTCGCGTTGATAGTTCAGGCGGCGCTTTTGCGCCGCCTGGTTTTTTGAGTACGTTTTCGTTTCGAAAGCATCGACATCATGAAGTCCCCCAGCGAGCCCACTCGCAAGGTCATTCCAATTACGCCAGTCGGGTCTGATGTTTCTTCGGAAGGTGAAATCGTTTCTCTGTATGAAGCGCAAAAGAAGATCTATCCGAGATCCATCAGTGGTCTGTTTGCACGTTGGCGCTGGGCCATGGTGTTTATCACGCAGATCGTTTTCTACGGGTTGCCCTGGCTGGAGTGGGGGCAGCGCCAGATGGTGTTGTTTGACCTCGGTGCCCGTCGTTTTTACATCTTCGGATTGGTGCTGTATCCGCAAGATTTTATTTATCTGACGGGGTTGTTGATTATTTCGGCGATGTCGCTGTTCCTGTTTACAGCAGTGGCAGGGCGTCTTTGGTGTGGGTTTGCTTGTCCGCAAACCGTCTACACCGAGATGTTCATGTGGATTGAACACAAAATCGAAGGCGATCGGAGCGCGCGTTTGCGGCTCGACAAGGGGACTTGGACCCTTGAGAAGGTTCGCAAAAAAACGCTCAAGCACATGGTTTGGCTTGTCGTTGCGCTGTGGACCGGTTTCAGTTTTGTGGGTTATTTTGTACCCATCCGCCAATTGGGCTCAGAGCTGTTGACGCTCGAGGGCGGGTGGCAAGTTTTCTGGGTGCTTTTTTACGGGTTTGCTACTTACGGCAACGCGGGCTTCATGCGGGAACAGGTGTGCAAGTACATGTGCCCTTATGCCCGGTTTCAGAGCGCCATGTTTGATAAGGACACGTTGATCGTTACCTACGACGTGGGGCGGGGTGAGCAACGTGGGCCCCGCAGCAAGTCTGCCGATTACAAAGCCCAAGGTCTTGGCGACTGTATTGACTGCACGCTTTGTGTGCAGGTCTGCCCGGTCGGGATTGATATTCGCGATGGATTGCAATACGAATGCATTGGCTGCGGCCTGTGCGTCGACGCTTGTAATACCGTCATGGAAAAAATGCAGTATCCGAAAGGCTTGATTCGGTATTCCACGCAAAATGCGGTCGCCAGTGGCTGGGTTCAGTCGCAGATATTGCAGCGCGTGTTGCGCCCTCGGGTCTTGATTTACAGCGCGGCGCTACTGGCCGTGTGTGTGGGCATGCTTGTGAGCCTGTCGATGCGCACGCCGCTGAAGGTCGATGTGGTGCGCGATCGTGCTGCGCTCTCTCGTATCGTGGCGGGTGGCAAGTTGGAAAACATCTATCGCCTGCAAATTATGAATGCCACGGAGGGTGAGCAGGTGTATCGCATCAGCGCCCGCGGTTTGGATGCGTTGGAAATCGCCTCTGATGCCGACGTGACCATCGGTGCTGCCGAATCACGGTGGGTGGCTGTGCGTTTGCAGATACCGTATGGGACTGCGGCGCCTGGCTCCCATCCGGTCTATTTCGATGTGCAGGCTGTCGGGGCCAGCGCCCATGTGATCGAAAAATCAGTGTTCCTCGTCCCGCGTTAAGCAGCGAGTCAACCTCCTGCTGATTGGGGTTTGAACGCGACGCGGTGGTGTTCATTTAAGTGTTTTGAGGAGTGAATTTTTATGTCGTCAACCCCTGTTGCCCCTGCATCTGGTGTGGTGCCTGCTGCCCCGTGGTGGAAGTTTGGCCACGTGTGGCTTGTGATTTCTGGGCCTGCCATTGTGGTCGTTGCGGGGTTTGTCACCTTGTGGCTCGCTATCGTCCGACCCGATCCGGTCGTTGCTGAGGACTACTACCAAAAAGGTATTGAGATCAACAAGACGTTGACAGCCCCGGAAAAAAGCCTGGCTCCCGCCATGAAAGGGCGCAACCATGCAGCGACCCCAGTTCAAGATCAACCCCGCTGAACAGAAAGCGGCAGTCATGCCCCGGTGTGGTTGGGCCTATGGCAAAGAGACAGGATATATATGTGGACGCAACGCTTGATGTGGATTGCCTGGCCCGCATTCTTGATGGCCGCAATGCTGGAAATGCTTGTTTTCGCGCTGGTGGACCCGCATGACCTGCACTGGTTTGGGCAACCATTGGCCCTTTCGAGGGAGGGGGTCTATACCCTCGCCTTTTTTGTGTTCTGGATCATCACAATGGTCAGTGGCGCACTGACGACGCTCTTGTCTTTATCTCCGTTCGAGTTGAACCGCTGTCCTGTGCCAAATGGCGAGCGGCCAGATGACTGCCGCAAAACAAACAGCTGTTCTTGAGGCGTTGCGCAGAGCTCCGGGTGAGCGCCGGTAGACAACCTCTGCGCCCGAGTCCTCATCCTCCTCTCCAGTTCAGTGGCACGCCTGCTGGCTGTTGACAATGCGCTTGAGCGCTTCGGTGTCCAGAATGCGGACATGGCGCTGCTTGACCTCGACAACACCTTCCTCCACAAATTTAGAGAAGGTCCGGCTCACGGTTTCCAGCTTGAGTCCGAGATAGCTTCCGATCTCCTCGCGTGTCATGCGAAGTACGAGTTCAGACTGCGAAAAGCCGCGAGCGTGCAGGCGTTGAACCAGATTCAGAAGAAATGCGGCAAGGCGTTCTTCTGCACGCATGCTACCAAGCAACAGCATCACTCCGTGTTCACGCACGATCTCGCGGCTCATAATCTTGTGCACGTGGTGCTGCAAGGCCGTGACTTCTCGGGACAATTCTTCGATACGGTCAAAGGGCATCACACAGACCTCCGCATCTTCAAGCGCAACGGCATCACAGGTGTGGTGGTCATTGACGATTCCGTCGAGGCCGATGATTTCGCCTGCCATCTGAAAACCGGTGACCTGGTCGCGACCATCTTCAGTGGCCACACAAGTCTTGAAAAAACCCGTGCGGATGGCATAAAGCGATGTGAACGTTTCACCATTGCGAAACAGTGTGCTGCCCCGTTTGATCTTGCGGCGAACAGCAACTACCTCGTCGATGCGCTGGAGCTGCTCTTCGTTCAAACCAATGGGCATGCACAGTTCCCGCAGATTGCAGTTGGAACAGGCGACTTTGATGGTGAGCGGGTTCATAAGCACGTGAACTTGGTTGAGGTCTCGAGCGCTACATGAACGCAACGAGACATGGCGGGCCTGAGCCGCATAGGAGCGGCTGACGTGTGTCAAATTGTCGCCGTTCGGCCCATGCGATCAATTGACGCAGGTCAAGGACGTTATTGGCAGGGTACGGCACAGTTTGGATGTACGCAAGGATATCCTCTCATGACCGCTGTTTCGCCTGAACTTCTGCGCCGTTTCGATGTGCCAGGTCCCCGCTATACCTCTTATCCGACTGCCGATCGTTTTGTCGAGGCTTTTGGGCAAGATGAGTACATTCTTGCGCTTGAGCAGCGCCGGTCTGGGACGGTCGCGAAAGCGCTGCCCTTGTCGTTGTACGTGCACATCCCATTCTGCGAATCGCTGTGCTACTACTGCGCATGCAACAAGATCATCACCAAGCACCACGATCGCGCAGATGTCTATCTGCGTTACCTGAGCCGCGAGGTTGATCTGCATACTGCTCATTGCGGTGTGGGGCAGGTGGTGAGCCAGTTGCACTTAGGGGGGGGCACGCCAACATTCTTGTCTGATACGGGACTGCGTGACCTCATGGCGATGCTCAAGCGCAGTTTTACTTTTGCGCCGGGTGGCGAATACTCCATTGAAGTCGATCCGCGCACTGTCAATGTGGACCGTTTGGCTCTGCTGCACGAGTTGGGGTTTAACCGGCTGAGTTTCGGTGTGCAGGATTTCGACTCCGAGGTGCAAAAAGCGGTGCATCGCGTTCAACCGGCAGATCAGGTGTTTGCCTTGGTGGAGTCAGCGCGGTCACTGGGTTTTGACTCTGTGAATGTGGATCTGATCTATGGCCTGCCCCGTCAGACTCCTGAGTCTTTTGATCGTACTTTGGTGCAGATCGCTCAGCTGCGCCCCGACCGTATTGCACTCTACGCGTATGCGCACCTTCCCGAGCGTTTCAAACCGCAGCGGCGCATCATTTCAGCAGAGTTGCCAACAGCATCGAGCAAGGTGTCGATGTTGTCGCGGTCGCTGGATGCATTTATGAATGCCGGATATGTGTACGTGGGTATGGATCATTTCGCGCTCCCGACGGATGCGTTGGCCATTGCGAAGCGACAAGGGCGCTTGCATCGTAATTTTCAGGGCTACAGCACGCAACCAGATTGTGATTTGATTGGGCTGGGGGTGTCGGCCATCGGGCGGGTTGGTGCCACATACAGTCAAAATTCCAAAACGCTCGATGAGTACTACGACTTTCTGGATCAAGGGCGTCTTCCTGTGGTTCGTGGCCTTGCTTTAACGCGGGATGATCTGGTGCGGCGCGCCGCAATCATGGCGCTGATGTGCCAAGGGGAGCTATTGTTCGAGCCTATGGAGCAGGCTTGGCTCATTGATTTTCGGCAGTACTTTGCCTCTGAGATTTCTCAACTCGAAGGCATGGCGGAGCAGGGCCTGGTTAAGGTTGGGCCAGAGGGAATTGAGGTGACAGCAATGGGCTGGTTTTTTGTTCGAGGCATTGCGATGGTGTTTGATCGCTATCTGCAAGCGGACCGCAATCGCGCGCGTTTTTCACGCATCATCTGAACCCTATGCTCACCACGGTTGTCTGGACTGCTTTGTTGATGGGGCTCGCAGGCGGGTCTCACTGCCTTGTGATGTGCTCAGCGCCGTGCGGGGCTTTGGTGGGAAATGGCGTGCAAGAGGTGACACCGGGCGTGGGCACTTCGCAGCAGATCGTGCGCTGGGCACCACGAAGTGGCCGAGTTCAGCGCTCTGCAGCGTTCCACGTGGGCCGACTGTCAGGGTATGCCGTTGCGGGGGGGCTGGCTGCTTTGGCTATGGACAGTCTGGCTTGGCTCACTCAGCAGACCACCGCATTGCGGCCTGCGTGGACTTTGATGCATGTGGCTGTTATGGCTTGGGGCTTCATGATGATGGTGCAGTCGCGCCAACCCGCATGGATCGATCAGGCCGGGCAGTCTGTTTGGCGGCGTGTCAAGCCTTTGGTGACAGCCCCTGGCGGCGTGTTTGCAGCGGGATTTCTGTGGACGCTGATGCCATGTGGGTTGCTTTATTCCGCTTTGCTGGTTGCCGCTTTGAGTGGCGGTGTGTTGGCCGGCGCTTTGACAATGGTTGCATTTGCCGTCGGTAGTGGAGTCTGGCTGGTGGCCGGACCATGGGCGTGGAGCCGCCTGAAGCGTCGCCTCAACGCGGTACGGGTGGAATGGGGAACCAGAATTGCGGGGGGCTTGCTTTGTGGCATCGCGGCGTGGGCGCTGTGGATCGACTTGATCTACAAGCCATCTCTTTGGTGCCGCTGACGTACTGAGGAATGCTGTGCAGGGGGATCGCTCTGCTGTGGTGAGAGGGCTCAGCGCTTAGCGCAATGCTTATCTCCCGAAGGGCGCGCGAATGTCGTTCACTATGGCGGTTCTTCGTCTTTGTCCCACGTGCGGGTGCCGTCGTTCTATTGGTTTCGTGACAGTTTTCAGCGGTTATCCGCCCCCGGTGCACGTGGGAGGTGGCGTGGTCCGCTGAAAGTGTTGTCCTCGGGCAGCATGGGGAGCGGCAAGTTGGGAGGGTGATAGGAACGCGTGATAATCTGCGTAACTATTGGTGGCATTGATGTCGCCATGTTTCCCTCTTCGCTAGAAGTGAATTCCACCATCCTCATCGACATCAGCCAGCTGCGTATTGGCATGTACATCCAACTCGATGTGGGCTGGATGCACCATCCATTTCCGGTCAGTAGTTTTCGGGTGGCATCCGCAGAGCAAATCGCCACGCTGCGGGAGCTTGGGCTCACTGAAGTCCGTTATTTGCCCAAAAAAAGCGATCCATCGCTGAGAGAGTTGGTGCCTGCTGCGTGGAGCGTTCCGGAAATGCTCCCCTCTGCGCCCGATGGGGCTGGCGCAGAGGCCGCTACGTCACCGATGGACCCTGAAGTTGAACGCCGGCGTAGTTTGTTAGAAGCGCAGAACGGTGTTTTAGCTGCATGCAACGAGCGCTTTGCTCAAGCGACTCGGCAGTATCAGGCGTTGGAGCGGGTGGTATCCGAAGATCCCAACCAAGCGCGCGTGCAAGGGATAGCGCTGGTTTCAGGCTGTGTCACCGAACTGCTGGAAAATGGCGACTCTGTTATTCGCCTGCTGTCAGAAGGTGTTGGTGAGCGCAATGCGCTGCACCCGATCAACGTGATGGTGATCTCGTTGCTGTTGGGGCGTTCGTTGGGTATGGCCGGTGATGTATTGCTCGAGCTCGGTATTGCGTCGCTGATCCATGACCTTGGGAAGCTGAACCTGCCGTCGAAGCTTCGACAGTCGACACCCGCCATGCCGCCGCTTGAACGCGCGCGCTACGAGACCCATGTGGCTGAATCTGTGTTGCTTGCAAAAAGCATGGGGTTTTCGCCCGCAGTGCTCACCGCGATCGCCCGTCACCATGAAATGGTGGACGGCAGTGGGTTTCCTTTGGGCTTGTCTGCCCCTGAGTTGGGCCGCTCCAGCCAGGTGCTGGCGCTTGTGAACCAATATGACCGAATGTGCAACCCGCTGGTGGGAACCGATGCACTCACGCCCCATGAAGCTCTCTCTGTTATTTTTGCCCAACTGAAAGCGCGATTTGATGCGGAAGTGCTCGGCGCTTTTATTCGGATGATGGGTGTGTATCCCCCAGGATCTATTGTCCAGTTGGTCAATGATCGCTATGCCATCGTCGCTTCAGTCAATTCGTCGCGGCCTTTGCGGCCCAAGGTGATCGTGCATGATGCGAGAGTCCCCAAAGACGAAGCGCTGATTCTCGATTTGGAAACAGTGCCTGAACTTGGGATTCGGAGGAGTTTGAAGCCCTCTCAGTTGCCTCGTGACGCGCTTGATTACTTGTCGCCACGTCAGCGCATTTGTTATTTTTTTGAACGCGCTGTCAGTACCGACAAAGACCAGGCGGGCGACTTGTGATCAGTCGGGAATATCGTTCCTGGCTGGATGGACTTCAGGAAGCCGTGTGGCTTGTTGATGAAGCAAGCCACATTGTTGTGCATGCCAACGTGGCTACTGAGCGGCTGAGTGGAGTGCCTGCGGGTGCGATCGTTGGTGAGTCCGTGCTCACGTTGGCGGCAACGCCGCAGGACATCGCGTTCTGGTCCGAGTCTGCTGATGTGATTGGGGCGGGTATCCACTCACATACCCATTTGTTGTGCGCTGACGGCTCCTTGCTGCCGGTGGATCGGCAAGTGGCGCGTGTGGCATGGGGTTCAGAGTCTGGCAGTATTTTTATGCTGACCATGGTGGATAGGGCATCGCAAGAAGCGACCGAGCAAGAATTGGAGAGGCTGCTCTCCGAGTTGCGTGCAACGCTCGATTCGGCTGCTGACGGCATGCTTGTCAGTGGCCTTGATCGCGGCATACGCGCGTTCAATCACCGATTGGTTGAGTTGTGGGGAATTCCGCGTGACTTGCTTGTCGAGCGTGACGATACCGCTGTATATGCCTACATGGCGAGCAAAGTTGCCGACGCCACTTTCTACGCGGATCGTCTGTCAGCCATTGAACGAGAGCCTACGCTAGAGAGCACGGACGTCATCGTGCTCGCTACGGGCGTGGTGCTGGAAATGCGAACCGTCCCACAGTTCAGTCAGGGCCTGCCCGTGGGGCGCGTTTACTCTTACCGCGACATCACGCGCCAGACGGAAACCCAGGCCAGCTTGCGACTGGCTGCTCGTGTGTTCGAGTCCAGTCTGGACGCCATATTTATCGCCGACAGCCAACATCGCATCTTGCGCATGAACCCGGGATGCGAGCGCCTGGTGGGGCCTAATGCGAAGGTATTTGAAGGGTGCATGGCTGCGTCGCTGTTTGGCGGCGGGTCGGATGCCGCTTTCATGGAGCAGGTGTCGCAAGGCTGGGCGCGTGACGGTTTTTGGGAGGGAGAGCTTTGGCTACCTCGTGACAACGGGGCATATTGCGCTGTGCAGTTGTCGTGGGTTGCTTTACGCGACGACGATGGCCGCCTTGTACAGAGCATTGGCTTCATGCGTGACTTGACCTTGCAGCACGCAGCACAAAAGCGCATCGAGGAACTGGCATACAGCGATGTGTTGACCGGGTTGCCCAATCGCCTGCTGCTGTCGCAACGCGTCGACACGGCGATTCAGGGGGCGCGCCAGAGTGATACCGGCTTTGCCATTCTTTTTTTGGATCTTGATCGCTTCAAAATCATCAATGACTCACTCGGACATCCTTTTGGCGACCGGGTGTTGCAACTGGTTGCGGAGCGCTTGCAAACTTGTCTGCGCCAGACGGACATGCTGTGCCGCTTGGGCGGGGATGAGTTTGTCATCTATCTTCATGGCGGCGATGCCGCCGTGGCTGAGAATGTCGCGCGGCGAATTCTTGATGACATGCTGAAGCCCTTCATGCTCGATGGCATGGGATTCTCTATTCAGAGCAGCATTGGTATTGCCTTGTATCCCCAAGATGGGGTGACGCTGGATGATCTGATCAAGCAGTCTGATACGGCAATGTACCGGGTCAAGGAGCGCGGACGGGGGAGTTATGGCTTCTACCAGCCACAGATGAATGCCAACCTGCTGGCCCGGATGCAAATGGAGCACGCGATGCGGCAGGCTCTTGGCCTGCACCGCATGGCAGTGCACTACCAGCCACAGGTCAACATGGTCACGGGCCGAATCATGGGGGCTGAGGCCCTTTTGCGGTGGACCGATCCGGATTTTGGCGCCGTCTCGCCAGGTGTGTTCATCCCGTTGGCGGAGGAGTCCGGTTACATCGTCACTCTGGGCGCCTGGGTGATGGAACAGGCTGTGCGTGAGGCTGCGTTGTGGATGAGCAGTGGCATGCCGATCATGATTTCGGTGAATGTGTCTGCATTGGAGTTTCGCCAGCCTGATTTTGTGGACCGTATCACCCGGTTGTTGGCGGTGCATCAGTTGCCGCCAACCCTGCTGGAGCTTGAACTCACCGAAACGATCTTGCTGCTAGACGCTCAGGAGATGGAGCAGCGGCTGCATGTTCTTGCCAACCTTGGCATTGGGCTTGCGATTGATGACTTCGGCACCGGGTATTCCAGTCTGGCCTATCTCAAAAAGCTGCCGATTCACAAACTCAAGATTGACCAATCATTTGTGAGAGGGCTCGCCGATGACGATAGTGACAGGGCTATCGTGAGCGCCATCATCAGCATGGGGCGCGCCATGCATGTAGAGGTGGTGGCGGAAGGGGTTGAGACTGAAATCCAGCTGGCCGTGCTGCAGCAGATGTTGTGTGAACAATATCAGGGTTTTCTGTGCGCCCCCGGATTGCCAGCGGACCAGTTTCTTGCGCTGCTGCATAAGCCGTTGCCCCTGGCGGCACAAGGTGTGCGTCAATCGCTCAACACCTGAGTCTGCGGGGAGAGCCGCGCCTATCTATGCGGGGCGGCATTGGACTCAGTGGGTCAGGCTGTGGTCAATCCCTTCCACAGCATGTATCCCGCCAGCCCAAACAACAGCGACGCAAATATCCGTTTCAGTTGCTTGACCGGAAGGGTGTGTGCCTCCTTGGCGCCCAGGGGGGCGGTGAGCACGCTGCATGGGGCAATGACCGCCAAAGCTGGCAGCCATACATAGCCGAGCGAAGCCGTGGGCAGCTCCGTCAAGTTTTGTCCGCTGATCACATAGCCCACAACGTTTGCCAATGCAATCGGAAAACCCAGCGCGGCGCTGGTTGCCACCGCATTGTGAATAGGAACATTGCACCACGTCATGAAGGGAACGCTCACAAATCCGCCACCAGCACCAACCAGACCCGATAAAAATCCGATGACGCCGCCAGCGGCCAGTTGCCCCTCGCCACCTGGCATCTGCCTCGTGGGGGTGGGCTTCTTGTCGAGAAACATCTGGATGGCCGAGAAACTGACGAACAGCGCAAAGAACACCGCGAGCAACGAACCTTTGAGCAACGCAAATACGCCCAAGCTGGCCACAAAACCACCCAGCACGACACCGGGAGCCAAGCGCCCAACGATGTCCCAGCGCACCGCGCCACGTCGGTGGTGGGCGCGCACGCTGGAGATGGATGTGAACATGATCGTGGCCATCGATGTGGCGATGGCCATCTTGACCGCGAGATCTGGTGCGACCTTTTGTATTCCGAGGATGTAGGTCAAAAACGGCACCAGCAACATGCCGCCACCAATGCCAAGCAGTCCTGCCAGAAAACCTGTTGCCAAGCCCAGAACGCCAACTTCAACAATCAGGAGGGGACTCAGCATGGCCGCATCAAAGGACTCAATAGAAAGACGAAGCGCCTCTGCTGATCATGCTGCACATGTTCGAGTCCACGGCTGGCTGGCATTGGGGAATAAGGTGTCTGCGAATGCCACCGGACCCTCATCCTGAACCGGGGGTTCAGGTGGGCGAGGGCAGCCTGGCGTTGGGTTCATCTGACGCGAGATGATCACGCTCACCGGGCGATGTACCAAGCCCGTGCTCAATGAGCATTGGTTCAAGGAAATATAAAGCCCGGCAGATTCGCAGACACCTTTATTGTAGGCGCTGATGGCCCGCGATGCCCGGTGTGTCCGCTGTAAAGTCCGCAAGACGATGCATCGGCGCGATGCAATGAACCAAGTGCGTTGCCACAGACACCGTCGTGTGTCGATGGCAATGCAGTGCTTGCTTATTAAAGGAGGCGGCCGTCCTCGCCGAGGGCTACGTCCAGGCGCGCTACCAGGGCCTGAAGTTGCTGGTTGTCGTGTTCTGACAGCGGTGGGTCCTGCGGGCTCGTGTGTTGTACGAGGGGCGCTGGTGCCGGTGCTGCGTTGTTGGCGGCAAGGTCGGCAGCTTCACGGTCAGCGATCTCAAAAGCCAGATTCAATGCGGCAAGCACCGCAATGCGTTCACGGGAGCGGACTTTGCCTGCGTCGCGGATGCGGAGCATGGCGGTGTCCACGCGTTCCACGGCGTCCAGCAGGCGGCTTTCGTGACCCTCAGGGCAGCTCAGCAGATAGCTTTGCTGCAGGATCTGCACCTCGATCTGCTTCATTCGGGTTCTTTCGTGACAGGGGCAACTGCGGGGAGTCGCTCCAGCAAAGCATCGACCCGGGCGCGGGCGGCGCTCAGGCGTGATTTCAGGGAGTCGCGCTCCTGCGTCAGGGCGGACACCTGCTCGGTGAGTAAAAGGTTGGTGCGCTGCAGCTCGGCGTGGCGCATCAGCAGGCGCTCAACACGCTCGGCGATCTGATCGGTGGGGGACAGTGGGGCCATACAACCTGCGATTGTAGGGTTCTCCCATGTAAACGGTCGTAAAATGCCCCGGTTGGTGCTCGCGGTGTGGTTCACATACCGCAGTTCAACGGGAAGCAGGGAGGTACCGCCAGACATGGCGCACCGAGCCTGCGCTGCCCCCGCAACGGTCAGCGGACGAATCACCCGATTCTCTCTCCATCCACATGCCACTGAGCGCCTTGAACAAGCGTTTGGGAAGGCGTTGGAGGGCGTTCCGCCAGCCCGGATACCGGCCAACACGGTGGCTGCGTGCGCTCGTTTTTTGCGAACGCGCGCGGCTGTTATCACCCATGCGCCGGCGGGGAAGTCGGCAGGGGGGTCTTTTGCTGACGGTCTTTTTCATGTCCATGTCTTGTACCCACGTGCGCCCTGCGGCGGCGTCTGCGTGTTTTCGCCCTGCGGCTTTGGCCCTGGCTCTGGCCTGCGCGTTGCCCGCTGTGGCGCAGCAGACTGATTCGGTGCTGCTGGCGCAAAACCTGCATGCGCCCTCGATGCGCGAAACCGTCGTCACGGCGACGCGCACCGAGCAGCCGTTGTCGGATCTTGTCGCCGATGTGTCGATCGTGGACCGCGAAACCATCGAGCGCAGTGGCGCGACCGGTGTTGTAGACGTGCTGGCGCGCCTGCCCGGTGTGCAAATTGTGCGCAATGGGGGCATTGGCAATTCGGCCAACGTCTTCTTGCGCGGCGCGGAGGGGCGTTTTACCGCGGTGTACATCGACGGCGTGCGCGTGGACTCGCAGTCCACCGGCGGTGCGTTGTGGGAGCAGATTCCGCTGTCGCAGATCGACCGTATCGAAGTCCTGCGCGGGCCGGCTGCAGCGGTGTATGGTTCGGACGCCATTGGTGGCGTGGTGCAGTTGTTCACACGCAAAGGCGAAGGTGCCCTGGCGCCCTATGTCGGCGTCGGTATGGGCACACACAACACGCGCAAGATCGAAGTCGGTGTGAGCGGCTCGGCGGGTGTGGGGGGGGCTTTTGACTACGCCCTGGGCCTGACACGCACGCAAAGCGATGGTTACGACATTCGAAGCGGTGCGGGCCACAACACGGACAAGGATGACTACCGCGCCACGTCCGGCAACGCACGTGTGGGCTTCAAGGTCAACGTGCAGCACCGCATCGACGCCACGCTGCTGGGCCAGACCATGAACTCGGGCTACGACATTTCGCCCGTGCCCGTGGATGACCGCAACAAGAATCGCCTGCGCACGGCAGGTCTGACATGGGCTGCGCAGTGGACCGATACCTACACCATGCGCCTGACGGTCAACGATACGCTCAGCCGCTACGAAACCGAGCCTTCGCTCTACCGCACCGAAACCCAATTGCGTGGCTACCTGTGGCAAAACGAGTTTCGCCTGGGGGCGCATCTTTTCACGGCCGCGTTGGAGCGCCGCGAAGACACGTTGGTCAACCCAGCGCTGGATGCGTGGAGTAAAACCATCGACCGTGACCGTTCACAGAACGCCTTGGCGCTGGGATATGGCTACCACGTTGGCGCGCACACGCTGCAGCTGAACGTGCGCCACGATGACGACAGCGAGTTTGGTGGAAAGAACACGGGCAGCGTGGCCTACGGCTACGGCTTCGCGCCGAACTGGCGCGCCACGGCCTCTGCGGGCACGGCGTTCCGCGTGCCCACGCTCTACCAGCGGTTCAGCGAATATGGCGACGCTTCCTTGAAATCCGAAAGCAGTCGCAACGTGGAGCTGGGTCTGCGTTACGCGCAGGGCGCCAGCAGCTTCTCTGCCGTGGCGTATCGCAACCGTGTCTCCAACCTGATTGCCTTTGCAGGCGGTGGCAATTGCGGTGCTGCGTTTGGTTGCTACGTCAATACCGCTCGCGCTGAATATCGGGGTGTGACCCTGGCAGGTTCGCACAAGCTGGGCGGCGTGCAGGTGCACGGCTCGGTCGACGTCCAGAAGCCGCGCGACCTGGACACCGGCAAACTGCTGGCCCGCCGGGCCAAGCGCTACGCGACGCTGGGCGCGGACACGCGGGTGGGAGACTGGACGATGGGCGCGGAAGTGCAGGCCTCGGGCCAGCGTTTTGACGACGCCAACAACACACGCACCTTGGGCGGCTATGGCCTGTTCAACCTGTATGCGAGCACGCGCATCGCACGCGATTTCACCTTGCTGGCGCGAGTCGACAACCTGGCGGACAAATCGTACGAAGTGGCGCGCACCTATGTGCCCCCGGGGCGCAGCCTGTATATCGGCTTGAAGTGGGCCCCGCAGCAATGACAGGAGCCTGCGCGTGTCGGTTCTGTCGTGGTTCCACGCCGGTGGCCCAGGATGACCACCATGGCCGTCATACGGCGTGGCTGAACGCCTGGTGTTGCCCATGACGCGCTGCCCCGCGCTGCTGATCTCGGCCCCCGCCTCAGGGCAGGGCAAGACCACGGTGGTGGCCGCCTTGGCGCGCCTGCACGTCCGCCAGGGGCGGCGGGTGCGCGTGTTCAAGTGCGGGCCGGATTTTCTCGATCCCCACTGGCATCAGCTCGCCAGCGGCGCGCCAGTGCACCAGCTCGATTTGTGGATGACCGGCGAGGCCGATGTGCGTGCGCGGCTGTATGCCGCCGCGCAAGAGTGCGACCTGATCCTGATCGAAGGGGTGATGGGCCTGTTTGACGGGCATCCCAGTGCCGCCGATCTGGCGTTGCGCCTGGGCTTGCCGGTGATGGGGGTGGTGGATGCTTCGGGCATGGCCGGTACTTTTGGGGCGCTGGCGTACGGTTTGCAGCATTACCAGCCGGGGTTGCGTTGGGCGGGTGTGCTGGCCAACCGTGTCGCCAGTCCGCGCCATGTGCAAATGCTGCAGCACGGCCTGCGCGATCCTGCGCATTGGTTGGGGGCGCTGGTGCGCGTGTCGATGAACCCAGACACCAAAGCGGGATTGCTGCCCGAGCGCCACCTGGGGCTGGTCAGTGCGCAGGAGTTGCCCGATGGTTTGGCACGACTCGATGCCGTGGCGGATGCCTTGGCACACACGCCGTTGGGCCAGATGACGCTGGCGGACTGGCAGGCGCGTTGGATGGTTGATTTCCTCGCGCCCGACACCGACACCGACACCGACGCCGACACTGGTGCCGATACCAGGGCTGCTGACACGCCTGCGCTGCTGCAAGGCCGCACCGTGGCCGTGGCGCGCGATGCGGCGTTCAGCTTCATTTACCCCGCCAACATCGACTGCCTCGTGCAAATGGGCGCGCGGGTCGTCTTTTTTTCGCCGCTGGCAGACCCCGCGCTGCCGCCGTGCGATGCCCTTTGGCTGCCGGGTGGCTACCCGGAGTTGCATGCATCGCGGCTGGCTGCCAACACCTTGCTGCGCGCCAGTCTGCAGGCGCACGTCGCTGCGGGCAAGCCCGTATGGGCCGAATGTGGTGGCATGGTGGCTTTGTCGGAGAGTGTCACCCTGGCCGATGGGGCTTGCCAGCCTCTGTGGGGGATGTTGCCTGGTGCGGTCACGCTGCAAAAGCGTTTGGCAGGCCTGGGCCCGCAGCAGCTGCAGTGGCTCGGCCACACTTTGCGCGGCCACACGTTTCACTATTCCACGCTGGCCAGCGATGCCGCTGCGTTGGCGCAGGTGGCCCGCACGATGCCGCCGCACGGGGCCACCAGCGCGCAGGGGGGGGGCGAGGCGGTGTACCGCCATGGCAGCATTCACGCCAGCTACTTTCACGCGTGGTTTGCCTCCTGCCCTGCGGCAGTGGCTGCGTTGTTGGGGGGCGCTGCCCCATGAGCCCCTCGTTCAACACCCCCATCACCAGTGAACTCATCCTGGGCGGACAGAAAAGCGGTAAATCGCGCCGTGCCGAGCTGCTGGCGCGCGAGTGGCTGGCGCAAAACGGTGCACACCGCGCGGTGTTGATCGCCACCGGCCAAGCCTGGGACGACGAGATGCGCGAGCGGATCGCGCGCCACCAGCGCGAACGGGCCGAGCGCGTACCGGGTCTGGCGACGGTCGAAGAGCCCCGCGATGTGGCGGGTGCCGTCGCCCTGCATGGCAACGCCCAGACCTTGGTGGTGGTGGACTGCCTCACCCTGTGGCTCACCAGCTGGACCATGCCCATAGGTCTGGAAGAGATGACTTTGGATCAAAAACAGGCGCAAGCGCTTGATTGGCAGGCGCAAGCAGCTATGTTTTTGGAAGCACTGCGGCAATCTGCCGGGCCCGTTGTCCTGGTGGGCAACGAGATCGGGCTGGGGGTGATCCCGATGGGGCGCGCGGTGCGCGCTTTTGTGGATGCGCTGGGTGTGCTTAACCAGCAGGTCGCGCAAGTGTGCCCGCGCGTCACGCTCATGGTGGCGGGCCTGCCACTCACCTTGAAAGAACCCCGCGAATGAAACCAACCCCCGTGCGCCGCATCCTGTGGGTGATTGCCATACTGGTGGTGCTGGGCCTGCTGATGGCCGGGCTGGCACGCGCGCAGCCCGTGCAGGTTACCGACGACCGGGGCCATGTGGTGTCGCTGCCACGCTCGCCCCAGCGCATCGTGAGCCTGCTGCCATCGCTCACCGAGAGCGTGTGCGAGCTGGAGCAGTGCCACCGCCTGGTGGGGGTTGACCGCTATTCCAACTGGCCCGAGGCTGTGATCGGCAAGCTGCCCAAGGTCGGCGGCGGGCTTGACCCGAGCATTGAGGCCATCGTGGCCCTGAAGCCCGATGTGGTGTTGTTGGCCACCAGCTCCCGCGCCAGCGACCGCCTGGAGGCCCTGGGCGTGAAGGTGGTGGCGCTGGAGCCCAAAACACATGCCGATGTGCGCCGCGTGCTGGGCACCTTGAGTGACCTGCTGGGCGTGCCACGCGCGCAAGGCGCCGACCGGTTGTGGCGTTTGATTGACGCGGGCGTGCAAGCGGCGGCGCAGTCGCTGCCGGCCAAAGCCAAGAATGCACGCGTGTACTTTGAGGTGAGCCGGGGCCCCTATGCAGCGGGCGAGGCGTCTTTCATTGGCGAGTCGCTCACCCGGCTGGGCGTGCGCAATGTGGTGCCTGCGTCGCTGGGGCCTTTTCCGCGCCTGAACCCTGAGTTTGTGGTGCGTGCCAATCCCGACATCATCATGATCGGCAACCGCAGCATGCAGGCCATGGTGCCGTACCCCGGCTGGGCCAGCATGCGCGCCATTGCGCAAAACCGACTGTGCGTGTTTGGCCCCGGCGACTCGGACGTGGTGGTGCGCCCCGGCCCGCGCATGGCAGAAGCCGCGCGCCTCATGGCGCGCTGCGTGGCGGACAAGGCGCCATGACCACCAGCGTCGCCATCGACTCGCCACCAGGCTCCGCCAGCCGGCGCGCGGCGTGGTGCGCCCTGTGGCTGCTGCTGGTCAGCGGGCTGCTGGTGTTGACCGGCGTGGGCGTGGGCAGCACCGGGTTTGACAGCGTTTTGCACATGCGCGGTGATCCGGTGGCCTGGCAGATCGTGTGGGACATCCGCCTGCCGCGCACCCTGGGCGCGTGGCTGGCGGGGGCGTTGCTGGGCTTGTCGGGGGCGGTGGCGCAGGGGCTGTTTCGCAACCCGTTGGCCGACCCGTATCTGCTGGGCAGCGCCTCGGGCGCGGCCTTGGGGGGCGCGGTGGCCATGGCGTTGTTTGGTGTGTCGCCCGTGGCGGCGCAGTGGCTGGCGCGCATTGGCATCACGGGCATGGCATTTTTGGGTGCGGCAGGGGCGGTGGTGCTTACGCTGGTGCTGGCGCAGGGGGTGCAGCACACCCTGCGTCTGTTGCTGGCGGGCGTGATCGTGGGCGTGGTGCTGGGGGCCCTGCGCGACCTGGTGGAGCTGGCGTCGCCCGACATCCTGCAGGCCATGCAGGCCTTTACGCTCGGTAGCACCGCCTTTGTGGGCTGGATGGCCTGCGTGCTCATGGCGGTGGCTTTTGGCGTGTGCGCCGTGGTGGCCTGGATGCTGGCCCGCGCGCTTGATGGACTCACGTTGGGCGAGGCCACGGCCGCCAGCCTGGGCCTGCCGCTCACGCCGATGCGAGCGGGGCTGGTGGCGGCCATGGCGCTGGCCACCGGCACAGCGGTGGCGCAGACGGGGTTGATCGCTTTTGTCGGCCTGGCCGCGCCGCACTTGGTGCGCTCTATCGTGCGCGTCACGCACGAGCGGCACATCGTGCTCTCCAGCCTGATGGGTGCCGTGCTGCTGTTGGCGGCAGACATCCTGGCGCGCTGGCTGCTGGCGCCGCAGGAGCTGCCGGTGGGCGTGCTCACGGCGGCGCTGGGCGGCACGTATCTGCTGTGGCTCATGCACCGCCGCACGTCACAAGGTGGTGCGCTATGAATTCAATAGCTATTGGCGCTTGTGGAATAAGCGCCAGCATCGGAAATCGTTTGATATTGCAGGGCATTGACCTGCCACTGCCCGCCGGGCGCTGGACCAGCATCGTCGGCCCGAACGGCGCGGGCAAGTCCACCCTGCTCAAGGTGTTGGCAGGCCTGCTGCCCCGCGCTTCAGTGCAAGGCCAGGTGCAATTGCTCGGGCGCCCGCTGGCGCAGATTCCGGCGCGCGAGCGCGCCCGGCAGCTCGCCTGGCTGGGCCAGAACGAAAGCTCGGCTGACGACCTCACGAGCTACGACGTGGCCATGCTCGGCCGCCTGCCGCACCAGGCGTGGTTGGCCCCGCCGGGCGCAGCCGACCACATGGCGGTTGAACAGGCGCTGCGCACCACGCAGGCCTGGGACTGGCGCCACCGCCCGCTGTCACAACTGTCGGGCGGCGAGCGCCAGCGTGTGCTGCTGGCCCGTGCGCTGGCCGTGCAGGCGCAGGTGCTGCTGATGGACGAGCCCCTGGCCAACCTGGATCCCCCGCACCAGACCGACTGGCTGTACACCATGCGCGCGCTGGTGGGCGCCGGTGGCACCGTGGTCAGCGTGCTGCATGAGATCGGCATGGCACTGCATGCCGATGAACTCGTTGTGATGGCGCATGGCCGGGTCGTGCACCAGGGCCTGTGCGCCGAGCCCTCCACGCACCGGGCGCTGGAGGCCGTTTTTGACCACCGTATTGCCGTGCATTCGCTGCAGGGGCAGTGGGTGGCGCTGCCGTGTTGATCGCTGCTGAGTGGGATCGTTTTGTTGTTTGTTTAGTGTTGGTTTTTATGCAACCCCGCGTTGGCAACAACGCATTGACCCAAGGAGCCGTGCCATGCACATTGAACCCGGACTGGTAGATGGAGCCAAGATATTCCTGAGTTACGCCACCGCAGCCACTGCCTTGGGCTACAGCGCCAAGCTGGCGCTGGACATGGTGAAAAAGGATGGCCCCGTCGCCTTGTTGCTGCGGTCGGCCATCGCTGTTGCGTTGGTGTTTTCGTTCTTCGAGCTGCTTCCGCATCACCCGGTCGGCGTGTCGGAGGTGCACCTGATCCTGGGCACCACGCTGCTGCTGGTGTTTGGCGTGGCACCGGCGGCCATCGGCCTGGCAGGCGGCTTGCTCATTCAAAGCGTTTTCTTTGCGCAGCAGGATCTGCCGCAATACGGCATGAACGTCACCACCTTGCTGGTGCCGCTGTTTGCCACCGCCGCGCTGGCCCGGCGCATCGTGCCTGAGACCATGGCCTATGTGGACATGACCTATGCACAGACTTTCAAGCTGTCGGTTGCCTACCAGGGGGGGATCGTGGTGTGGGTCGGTTTCTGGGCCATTTATGGCCGCGGCATGGGCGCGGAGAACCTGTCGAGCATCGGCACGTTTGGTGTGGCCTACATGGGTGTGGTGTTGCTCGAACCGCTGATTGATCTGGGCATCCTGGCCCTGGCCAAGTCGCTGCACCGCCTGAACGGTGCGGCCGTGGTTGAGCGCCGCATGTACCACCCCGCTTGATAGAGGCGTTGCTGCGATGCAGATCGAATCTCCTCCCGTCTTGCGCGACACGCCCAAACCCCAGGGGGAGCGGCGTGGGCTGATCCTGGTGCACACGGGCAATGGCAAAGGCAAAAGCACCGCCGCTTTTGGGCTGGCGCTGCGTGCGCACGGCCGGGGCAAGGTGGTCAAGGTCTACCAGTTCATGAAGGTGCCCACCGCACGTTTTGGCGAGCACCGCCTGTTCGAGCAGCTGGGCATTCCCATTGAAGGCCTGGGCGATGGCTTCAGCTGGAAGAGCCGTGATCTGGACCACTCGGCCCAGCTGGCGATGGAAGGCTGGGCCAAGGCCGAGTCCACCATCCGCGCGGGTGCGCATTTCATGGTGGTGCTGGACGAAATCATGTACCCGCTGCGTTATGGCTGGATCGGGCTGGAGCCGATCCTGGCCTGCCTGCGCGAGCGCCCGGCCCATGTGCACGTGGTGTTGACCGGCCGCAATGCGCCCGCCGAGTTGGTGGAGCTGGCCGACACCGTGACGGAGATGACGCTGGTCAAACACCACTTCAAGGCCGGCGTGCCTGCCCAACGCGGTATCGAAGACTGATGAACGCCGCGCCATTGCGCAAGCCCCTGCCTGCGCTTGCCTCAGCGCGTGCGGCGCTCCTGGCGCTCCCAGCGCAGCCGCTGCGATCGCCAGCGCCACCACCACCGTTGGGCATGCCATGGCCGGTGGCTGGGCCTGCACGGCGGGGGCGTCCGCGCCCCGCCTTGCCGCTGCTGGCGGTGGCCGGGTTGCTGGGCGCGTTGGCCACCACCCCCGCGCTGGCGCAGCACCGCATCGTCACGCTGTCGCCGTCGTTGACCGAGGCGGTGTGTGCGTTGGGCCATTGCGACGAACTGGTGGGCACCGACCGGTATTCCAATGCACCGGCCCGCGTGTCCAGTTTGCCCAAGGTCGGCGGATTGGCCGACGCCCAGATCGAACGCATCGTGGCCCTGCGGCCCGATCTGGTGCTGCTGGGGCCCCGCAGCCGCGCGGGGGAGCGGCTGGCGTCGCTGGGGGTGCCCGTGAAGGTGTTTGACGCCCGCACGCACGCCGACCTCAAACACATGCTGCTGGCGCTGGGCCAGGCGCTGGGCGAGCCCGCGCGTGCCGTCGAGCTGGTGCGCCAGATGGAGCGCGACCTCGACGCCGCCGCGTTGCGTGTGCCTGCGGCGTTGCGTGGGCGCACGGTGTATATCGAAGTGGGCATGGGCCCCACCGCTGCCAGTGCCCACAGTTTTATTGGTGAGACGGTGGCGCGGCTGGGCCTTGTCAACATCGTGGAGGGCAAGCTGGGGCTCTTCCCACGGGTCAACCCCGAGATGGTGGTGCGGCGCTCGCCCGACCTGGTCATTGGCCCCGCGTCGACGCTGTCGGGCATGGTCGAGCGCCCCGGTTGGGCATCCATGGCTGCGCTGCGCCGTCAACAGGTCTGCCTGCTCGACACCGACCGTATGGACCTTCTCTCGCGGCCCGGCCCGCGTCTGGGCGAAGCGGCCCACATGCTGGCCGACTGCCTGCGCGCGCTGCCGGCACCGCGCGCACTCCCCGCTTCAGCTGCACCCGCCGCACGCTGATTATTTTTGAATTCACCCGATTGGAGCGCTTCATGCAAACCCGAAAAATACCCGCCACCATCGTCACCGGCTTTCTCGGCGCCGGCAAAACCACGCTGCTGCGCCATCTGCTCACGCATGCCGAAGGCAAACGCATCGCCGTCATCGTCAATGAGTTTGGCGAGTTGGGCATCGACGGCGAGATGCTCAAGGGCTGCGGCATTGGCTGCGACGAGAACGGCGAAGAAAACGGCCAGCTTTATGAGCTGGCCAATGGCTGCCTGTGCTGCACGGTGCAGGAAGAATTTGCGCCCGTGATGGAGTTGCTGGCCGCACGGCGCGACCAGATCGACCATCTGGTGATCGAAACATCTGGCCTGGCCTTGCCCAAACCGCTGGTGCAGGCGTTTCAGTGGCCCGCGCTGCGCAATACCTTCACGGTGGATGCCGTGGTGACGGTGGTGGATGCACCGGCCGTGGCTGCGGGCCTATTTGCCGAGAACCCGGTGGCGGTAGACGCCCAGCGCCGCGCCGATGACAACCTTGACCATGACTCACCGCTGGCCGAGCTGTTTGAAGACCAGCTGGCCACTGCGGATCTGGTTATCCTGCACAAAACCGACGGCATGGACGCCGCCGAAATTGCCCGGGTCGAAGCCATCGTGCGTGCTGAAACGCCGGCAGGTGTGAAGCTCGTGCACGTGCAACATGGCCGCATTGATGCGAGTGTGTTGCTGGGCATGGAGCGTGCGGTGGAAGACGCGATCGATGCGCGCAAGACCCACCACGATGAAGAGGAAGACCACGACCACGATGCGTTCGACTCGGTGTCGGTCACGCTCGACGTCACCGACCGCCAGCGTCTGCTGGACGCATTGGCCTCGCTGGTGCAGCGCCACGAAATCTACCGCGTGAAAGGTTTTGTGGCCTTGCCGGGCGCAGCGATGCGCCTGGTGGTGCAGGGCGTGGGGCAGCGTTTTGACAGCCACTTCGACCGCGCCTGGCGTGCAGCGGACGACAAGGCAACACATCTGGTGCTGATCGGAGACCACCTCGATGCCCAGGTGCTGCAGCGCGAGCTGCAGGCGGCGCTTGCCGGCACAGCGGCTGCAGCGGGTGCTGTGGCCTGACGTTTTTTTCACCACGATAGAGGTAAATCCCCATGCATCTGTTGTCCACACGCCCGGGCGGTCACGTAGAAGACGGTGGCCAGGGAGTGGTGCGCGTGCAGCAAACCCCTGGCGACATTGTGGTGCTCAGCGCGGCCGACACCACCCTGTCACTGCTGGCCGATGCGGCTGCGAATCTGGGGGCGGGGTTTCCGTCGGTGCGCCTGGCCAATCTGATGTGGCTGCGCCAGCCCGCCAGCACCGATATGTATGTGGACGACGTGCTGCGCCATGCGCGCGTGGTCGTCATCGACCACCTGGGCAGCGCCAGCGATTGGGCCTATGTGGTGGAGCAGGCGCAGTCGCTGGCGCGGCAACACGGGCAATGGCTGGCGCTTTTTTCGGGCGACAACGTCGAGGACATGCAACTGCTGATGCGCAGCACAGCGGCCCCTCACGACTGCCACCAGCTGTGGCGCTGTCTGCGTGAAGGTGGGCGCGACAACGCGCTGGCGTTCTTCTCGCTCATTGGCCACGCCGCCTTTGGCCTGGGCAACCGCCCGCCACCTCCCTTGCCGTTGCCTCCGGTGACGGTCTACATGCCACCGATGGCTGAGCCTTGTGCCCCTTTGCTGCCGGGCGCTTCCACGGCATTGCTGGTGTTTTACCGCGCCCACCTGCAGGCGGGCAACACGGCCGTCTTCGACGCCATGCTGCAAGCGCTCGCTGGCCATGGCCTGCGCACCGTGGCGCTGGCGATTGACTCACTCAAGAACCCCGCCAGCCTCGCCACTTTGCAGGCCCTGGCATCCGAACACCGGGTGGACGTGGTGCTCAACGCCACCAGCTTTGCCGTCGCTTCGCTCGATGCCGTGGATGATGCGATGGGTCCCAACGGAGCGTCCGCCAGCGATACGCGGTTGGCGGGCGATGCGCCGGTGCTGCAACTCATCACCGCCGGTTGCTCGCAAGAGCAATGGCAGGAAGACCCGCATGGCCTGGCGCCGCGCGACCTGGCCATGCAGGTGGTGTTGCCCGAGGTGGATGGCCGCATTGGCACCCGGGCGATCAGCTTTAAAGGCCTGGCCTGGCGCTGTGAGCGCACCGAGGTGGATGTGGTGCGCTACCAGCCCGAGCCTGAGCGTATTGCTTTTGTGGCCGAGTTGGCACGCCGCTGGTGTGCGCTGCGCACCCAACCCGCCGCCAACAAGCGCGTTGCGCTCATCTTGGCCAACTACCCCAACGACGATGCCCGCCTGGCCAATGGCGTGGGGCTGGACACGCCTGCGTCGACCGTCGGCATTTTGAACGCGCTCCAAAAGCAGGGTTATCACACCGGCCGCCTGCCTGCGCTGCCAGAAAACGGCGATGTATTGATGGCCCAGTTGGTGCGGGGGGTGACCAACAACACCGACACCAACGACGACCGGCCCGCAGGCCAGAGCCTGGCGATGGCCGATTACCTGGCTGATTTTTGCGCGCTGCCCCAAGCCAGCCAGGACGCGGTGAATGCGCTGTGGGGCGCTCCCGCGCAAGACCCCATGGTGCGCAGTGGGCGGTTCATGGTGCCGGGGCAGCGCTATGGCAATGTGTTCGTGGGCATTCAGCCCGCGCGCGGCCGCGACCTGGATCTGGTGGCCACCTACCACGATGCCGATCTGGTGCCGCCCCATGGCTACCTGGCGTTTTATTTCTGGCTGCGCCGGGCGTTTGCAGTGGATGCCGTGGTGCATGTGGGCAAACACGGCAATCTCGAGTGGTTGCCGGGCAAAAGCGTGGCGCTGGGCGCGGCCTGCTGGCCCGATGCGATCCTTGGCCCGCTGCCGCATCTGTACCCCTTCATCGTGAACGACCCGGGCGAGGGCAGCCAGGCCAAACGCCGCACGCAGGCGGTGATCGTCGACCACCTGATGCCCGCCATGACGCGCGCCGAAACCTACGGCCCGCTGCAAGAACTGGAGCGGCAGATGGACGAGTATTACGAGGCCCTGTCGCTCGACCCGCGCCGCGCCAAGCTGCTGCGCGAGGGCATCTTGCAGCAGGTGCTTGCGCACAGCCTGCACCAGGAGCTGGGTTTTTCGGCTCCCGCCGACGAGGCAGAACGCCAGCAGCTACTGAGCCGGCTCGATGCCTATCTGTGCGAGATCAAAGAGTCGCAGATCCGTGATGGCCTGCACATTCTGGGCTGCTCTCCGCAAGGCCGTCAGCGCACCGATACGCTGGTGGCGTTGGCCCGTTTCCCAGGGGGCACTGCAGCGGGGCAGCGCAGCCTGATCGTGGCGCTGGCCGACGACCTGGGGCTGGCGGGCTTCGATCCGCTCAGCCCGGAATGGGCCGAGCCCTGGGTGGGCCCGCGCCCCGCCGCACTGCAAGACCTGAGCGACGAGCCCTGGCGCCATGCGGGGCACACCCGCGAGCGGCTCGAATTGCTGGCCATTGCGCTGGTCACCGCCCATCTGCCCACCGAAGGTGATGGCGATGAAGATGGCTGCGGTTCTGGCGTGCCGCCACTGGACCCGGTGGTATGGCCCCACACCGCGCCGGTGATGGATCGCATGCGCCGCGCGCTCGCGCCCCGGCTGGACGTCTGTGGCCGCAACGAAATGCAGAACCTGCTGGGCGGCCTGAATGGGCGTTTTGTACCCCCAGGGCCTAGCGGTGCTCCATCGCGCGGGCGGCCTGATGTGTTGCCCACCGGGCGCAATTTTTATTCGGTGGACACACGCGCCGTACCGACGCCGACCGCCTACAACATGGGTGCGTTGGCAGCCGAGCGCGTCATCGAGCGCCACGTGCAAGACCACGGCTGTTTCCCGGACGCCGTGGGCCTCTCTGTCTGGGGCACCAGCACCATGCGCACCGGCGGTGAGGATATCGGCCAGGCCTTTGCCTTGTTGGGCGTGCGCCCCCAATGGGCACCAGGCAGCAACCGGGTGGTGGACATCGAGGTGTTGCCCATGGCCATCCGCAACCGGCCACGCATTGATGTCACCTTGCGCGTGTCCGGTTTTTTTCGCGACGCGTTTCCCAACGTGATCGATCTTTTTGACACCGCAGTGCGCGCGGTGGCCGCGATCCCTGAAGAAGACGAACCCGACGACGTCAACCCTATCCGTGCCCGCGTGCAGCGCGAAGCGCGGGCTGCCATTGCCGCAGGCGCTGCCGACGCCGATGCGCAGCGCGAGGCCACTTGGCGCGTGTTTGGCCCACGCCCCGGCGGTTATGGCGCCGGGCTGCAAGAGGTGATGGCCAGCGGCCGCTGGAAAGAGCAGGGCGACCTGGCGCAGGCCTATCTGCGGGCCGGTGCGTTTGCGTACGGGCAGGGTGACCATGGCCGTGCTGCCCGCGCGGCTTTCGAGCAGCGCTTGGTGGCGGTCGATGCGGTGTTGCACAACCAGGACAACCGCGAACACGACATCCTCGACTCCGACGACTACTACCAGTTCCAGGGCGGCATGGCTGCCGCTGTGCAGCAGCTTGCGGGCGCGCCGGCAGCGCTGTACCACGGAGACCTCAGCATCCCCGGCGCGCCGCGCATTCGCACCCTGGCCGAAGAAGTGGCCCGCGTCGTGCGCTCGCGCGCGGTCAACCCCAAGTGGATCGATGGCGCCAAGCGCCATGGCTACAAGGGGGCCTTCGAGATCGCTGCGACGGTGGACTATCTCTTTGCCTTTGATGCCACGACTGGCGTGGTGGCCGACCACCAATATGCCTTGGTGGCCGATGCCTATTTGCACGATGACGACACCCGCACGTTCTTGCAACAACACAACCCGCTGGCTCTGCGTGGTATCGGCGAACGCCTGCTTGAAGCCATGCAGCGCGGCCTGTGGGCCGAGCCCGGCGACCACCGCGAGCGCATCACGCAGCATGTGCTGGCGCTGGAACATCGGCTAGAGACGCAGGGCGAAGGGGTTTTGAAATGAAGCAACCCGTGAACCTATGTGCACCCACGCGATGGGCGATGTGCGGCCTGCGCGGCGATGGACAACTGAACTGATATGACCTCACTTTCTTTGGCCCCGGTGCCGACCACCGTGTTTCCTTTTACAGCCCTGGTGGGCCATGAGGCCTTGCAGCGTGCGCTGCTGCTGGCAGCCATCGACCCTGGCATGGGCGGGGTGCTCATCAGCGGGCCACGCGGCACGGCCAAGTCCACCTCGGCACGGGCTTTGGCCGCGTTGTTGCCACAGACGCCGTTTGTCACCCTGCCGTTGGCTGCCAGCCTGGAGCAACTGGTGGGCACCCTCAATCTCGAAGACGTGTTGCGCGACGGCCAAGTGCGCCTGGCGCCCGGGCTGGTGGCGCGCGCCCATGGCGGAGTGCTCTACGTGGACGAGGTCAACCTGCTGCCCGACGCGCTGGTCGATGCGCTGCTCGATGTGGCTGCCAGCGGCGTCAACAGGGTCGAGCGCGAGGGCATTTCGCACCAGCACGCCGCACGGTTTGTGCTGGTGGGCACCATGAACCCCGAAGAGGGCGAACTGCGGCCGCAGTTGCTCGACCGTTTTGGCCTGTCCGTGGCGCTCGGCAACCCCCACGACGCTGCGCAGCGCCACGCCATCGTGCGCGCGCGCCTGGCGTTTGAACAAGACCCACAGGCATTGCTGGACCAGCATGCCCCCGCGCTGGCGCAACTGGTGCAGCGTGTGGTGGCGGCACGGGCTGCATTGCCACGCCTTGACTGGCCCGATGCCGTGGTCCAGCGCGCCGCAAGCCTTGCCTTGGCCGCTGGGGTGGATGGCATCCGGGCCGACCTCGTGATGCTGCGTGCCGCACGCGCGCTCGCGGCTCTGGAGCAGCGTGACGCCGTGACCGTTGCAGACATCGATGCGGTGGCTGAGTTGGCGCTGGCGCACCGGCGGGCGGTTGACGCGCAGGGGGCTGCGCCGTCACCGCCCGCTCCCCCTGCGTCCCCCGCACCACCGTCGGCCGATGCACCGAACCGCACCGCGCCCCCCGCTGCGGCCGGGCCAGGGGCGCAGGCCCCAAGCCATGCGGGCACAGAGAGCAGTGCCGCGCCGCCAGAGTCCGAGGCGGGGGCGGAGGGCGATTGGGGCGCTTTGCCTCCCCAGCCGCAGGCGATGGTCCGCGTCACCGCCACGGGGGGCTGGCCACCAAAAAAAGCGTGAGCCACCCCAGCACGCGCGCCCTCCAGGCGCAAGGCAGCTGGCGGTGGCGTTCTCCATCACGGGCTCCACAGCCGGTGCTGGCACGGGCGCAGGCTGCTGCGGGCGCGGTGGGTGGCGACATCGACTGGCTGCGCACCTTGGTGGCCAAGGGGCTGGCGCCGCTCCAGCGCAGCCATGTGCGCTGGCGCCAGACACCCGCGCAGCAACCGCACCTGCATGTGATTGCGCTGGACACTTCGGGCTCCATGCGCCAGGGCGGGCGGCTGGCCTGGGCCAAGGGGTACGCTGCGCGCCTGATCGAGCTGGCCGCGCGTGCGGGCGATCACGTGGCGCTGCTGTCGTTTGGTGGGCAAGGGGTGCAATGGCTGCTGCCGCCCGGGCCTGCGCGTGCGGCAGGCAGTGCCCGGGTACGCCCCGTGGGCGGTGGTGGTGGAACGCCCCTGGCTGCCGCCCTGGCCGAGGTGAACAAGGTGCTGGGCCAGGCACGGCGGCGTGCGGGCGCCCCCACCCGCAGCGGCTTGTGGCTGCTGACCGATGGCCGCACGCTGGAGAGCCCCCCTGCGCCGCAGGCAGCGAGCCATATCGTGCTGGTCGATTTTGATGACCCGTTGCGGCCCGTGGGCCGCTGCGCCGCATGGGCGCAGCTGTGGCACGCAGAGCACCGATTTCCCGAGAACCCCCTATGACCTGGATACAAGGCGCGTCGCGCCCATCCTTGCTGAATTGGATGCAATGACTAAAGCCATCATCGAAGCCGCTATCGAAGCCAAGACCGACATCCCATTGGCGTCCGAGGTCACCGAAGTGATCGTCTGCACCACGTGCCGCCCTGCAGGCGCATCGCGTGATCTGCCCGCTGCGGGCACCGCGTTGTTCGAGGCCGTTCAGATCGCACAGTTGCAAGACGACGCGGGTGCTTTCGCCCGGGTGCGTGTGCGCGGCGTGGAATGCCTGAACAGTTGCTCGCGGGCGTGCAGTGTGGCCTTTCAGGCGCCTGGCAAACACACCTATCTTTTTGGCGACCTGGTGCCGGACACCGAAACCGCGCAGCACGTTCTGGCGTGCGCTGCCCAGCACGCCAGCGCCCGGGATGGCGCGCTGGTTCGCAATGATCGCCCTGCGCGGCTGCGCAGTGGAATCTTGGCCAAGCTGCCGCCTTTCATGCAGGGGCCCGGTGCGTAGCTTCGTCACAGCGTTGGCGCTGGGGCGGTGCAGGTCGACGAAAGCCGCGTGGCCCTTTTTCAACCGCACCCACGGGTTGGCCCGGGGTTATTTTTTGCCGATGTTTGAGGCCCCGTTTTCGGCAATTTTTGGACAGCCCACCACGGTGGCCATGCCGCTCATGCGGCTGTTTACACTCGCTTGAATGTCTTTTCACCCAATCTTTCAAAACGTCTGTAGCGTGTTTTCCCTTGTAGCAACCGCTTGCCTGAGCGTGCAGTCCATGGGGGCGGTTTGATGGTGTGGCTTGTTGACGGCTCGGGCTGGCATGCGCTGCGTGTGCTGCTGTGGGTGCCTGCGCTGGCGTTGCTGCTGGATTGGTGGCTGGGCGAGCCACCCGCTGCCTTCCACCCGGTGGTGTGGATGGGCAAGGCGTTGCAGCGTGCGGGCGACTGGCTGGCGCCCACGGCGCCCGTGCCGCAGGATTTACGGTGTTTTTGGCTCTCTGCGCTTGTCTGGTGTGCGCTGGCAGCTATTGTTTTGATAGTTTCTGCGTGGTTGCAGCATTCGACACTGGCGCTGCACGAAGTGCTCGCGGCGGCTGTTTTGGCGGTGCTTCTCAAGCCCCTGCTGGCCTGGCGCATGTTGCGCGATGAGGTGTTGGCCGTCGAGGTGGCGCTGGGCCATTCGCTGGCTGAGGGGCGCACCCGTCTTTCGTGGCTGGTCAGCCGTGACGTGAGCGCCTTGAGCGCCCAGCAGGTGCGCGAGTCGGCCATCGAGTCGCTGGCAGAAAACCTCAGCGATTCGGTGGTGGCGCCGCTCTTTTGGTTTGCGGTGCTTGGCCTGCCCGGCGCCGCGCTCTACCGTTTTGCAAACACCGCCGATGCCATGTGGGGCTACCCCGGCATGCGCTCGGGGCGCTATTGGCAGTGGGCGGGCAAATGGGCAGCGCGCGCCGACGACGTGCTCTCGTGGGTGCCTGCGCGCATCACCGGGTTGCTGGTGGCGGCTGGCATACGCGGCCTGACCTGGCGCCGGCTGGCACGCCATGCACGCAAGACACCGTCACCCAACAGTGGCTGGCCCATGGCCGCAATGGCCTTGGCGCTTGGCGTGCGGTTGAGCAAGCCGGGGGTGTATGCCCTCAATGAGCGTGCGCGCAGGCCGGGTCCGATGGATACGCGGCGTGCCATACGGCGGGGCAACGGTGTGGTGCTGGCGTTGGTGCCGCTGGTCGCGGCGATGCAGTTGCTGGTGGTGATGGTGTGGGCATGAGCGCAGCGTTTGTCTCGGGGGGCATCACGGCAGCCACAGGGGCGGGCCGTTGGGGCGCGATCCATGGGGGGCCCGATGCCGGAGGCGTTCCCCTGCACGACTTTTCCACCAACAGCAATGCCTGCGGCCCGTGCCCAGAGGCATTGCACGCTGTGCAGGCGGCCGATGCCACGCACTATCCCGAACCCGCTTACACCGACCTGCGCGCGGCGTTGGGTGCCTTCCACGGCGTGGCGGCGCACCGCATCGTGGTGGCGGGCAGCGCCAGCGAGTTCATTCACCGCATCACCGCATGGGCGGCGCGGCGTGGGGGCGGCACCGTTGCCTTGCCTGCGTACAGCTATGGCGACTACGCCCATGCTGCGCAGGCCTGGGGCTTGCCGGTGGTGCGCGGCGCCATCGGCGCTGGCATGGCCCAGCAGGTTTGCCTGCATTGGGCTTGCGAGCCGTCCAGCCCACTCGGTCTGCCAGACCCGGCGCTGGCGCACGCACACATACATACACATACACACGCAGAGCGTGATGGACCCCAGCCTGGTGCCGGCAGCGAGGGGAATGGCGACGTTGAAGGGCCCGGTGACGTGCTGCGCGTGCTCGACTGCGCCTACGTGCCGTTGCGTCTGGACGGCCGTCGTCCCACCGTACCGAACACCACCTGGCAGCTGTGGACCCCCAACAAGGCCTTGGGTCTGACGGGCATCCGTGCGGCCTATGCCATTGCGCCAGCGCATGTTGCGATGGACCTTCTTCACACGCTGCAGGCGCTGGCCCCATCGTGGCCCCTGGGTGCGCATGGCGTGGCGATGCTGACCGCCTGGGTGCAGCCGTCGGTGCAGCAATGGTTGCAGGCCAGCCTGGTGACGCTGCGCGGCTGGAAGGCCACGCAGCAGGCGCTGTGCCAAGCGCTGGGGTGGGACGTGGTGCCCGGCAGCCTGGCCAATTATTTTGTGGCGCGCGTGTCGCCCATTGCCGAGCCCGCACTGGCATCGGCGCTGCTGGCGGTGCGGGCGCAAGGCATCAAGCTGCGCGATGCGGCGTCGTTCGGTTTGCCTGGCCATGTGCGGCTTGGGGTGCTGGCGCCTGCGTCACAGCAGGCGCTGCAGCAGGTGTGGCAGCACGTTACTCCACCGATGAAAAAAAGGACCTGAACCCATGCGGACCATCACTGTCAGTCGTTACGTCACGCCGCTGCGTGAAGGAGGGTCCATGCCCGCAGTGGTCGAAGGAGATGACCTGGGCGTGTATGTGCTCAAGTTCCGGGGCGCGGGGCAGGGCGTGCGCGCCTTGTTGGCCGAGATCATCGCTGGGGGCATCGCGCGGGCTTTGGGTTTGCCGGTGCCCGAGATCGTGCTCGCCCAGCTGGACCCCGCCCTCGCGCAGACCGAGCCCGACCCGGAGATTCAAGACCTGATCCGCGCCAGTGACGGCCTCAATGTGGGGCTGGACTACCTCTCGGGCGCGCTCACGTTTGACCCGGCCGTCGACGAGGTGTCGGCAGACTTCGCCTCGCGCCTGGTGTGGTTCGATGCCCTTGTGGCCAATGTCGACCGCAGCGCGCGCAACACCAACCTGTTGATGTGGCACCGCAAGCCCTGGCTCATTGACCACGGCGCGGCGCTGACGTTCCACCATGCGTGGAATGGCGCGGTGGCGGACCCTGCCAAGTCTTTTGCCCCCATCGCCGACCACGTGCTGCTGCCGCAGGCCACGGCCCTGGCAGACGTCGATGCCGAGCTTGCCGCGAAGCTGTCTCCCCGCGTGCTGGCAGAAATCCTGGCCGATGTGCCCGACGAATTTTTGGCAATGGCGGGTGCCGAGCACCCCCTAGGGCCACTGGCGGTGCCCGCTACGCATCGTCAGGCCTATGTGGATCATTTTTGCGCGCGCCTGGCCGGGCGCGAGGCCTGGGTGAAAGGAGCCATCGATGCTCGCGGCTGATGTGTATGACTACGCCATCGTGCGGGTGGTCCCGCGTGTGGAGCGCGAAGAATTCATCAACGCCGGGGTGGTCCTGTCTTGCCAGCGCACCGGCTTCTTGCAGGCCGCGATGGCGTTGGACGTACCACGCCTGCTGGCGCTCGACCCTGCCGCCGACGTGGAAACGGTGCAGCGGCACCTGCAGGCCATCGTGGCCATTTGCGCGGGGGATTCGGAGTGTGGGCCCATCGCGCGATTGCCGTATCGGTCGCGTTTTCACTGGCTCACTGCGCGGCGCAGTTCCATCATCCAGACCTCGCCTTTGCACACCGGGCGTTGTACCGATGCGGCTGCTGCGCTGGAGCACATCATGGACCGCATGGTGCGGCCATTGCGCTAACCCGCGCCGCTTTTCGCCTGGATTTTCATCATGACCTTGTCTTTCAACGCGCCTGCAGGGGCGCCACAGTCTCCGCAGCCTCCTGCGCTGGCCCGCTGCGTCATGGTGCTGGGCACCACCAGTGGCGCGGGCAAAAGCTGGCTGACCACCGCGCTGTGCCGCTACTACAGCAACCAGGGCCTCAAGGTCGCGCCCTTCAAGGCGCAGAACATGAGCAACAACGCGCGCGTGGTGGCCAGCGAGGCAGGGCTGGGCGCAACGGCGCCCTTGGGGGGCAGCGACCCAGCGCAGCGGCGGAGTATGGGGGCGGAGATCGGATCTGCCCAGTACTTCCAGGCCCTGGCCGCCCGCGCCGAGCCCGAGGTGCGCATGAACCCCCTGCTGCTCAAGCCCGAGGCCGACACCCACAGCCAGGTGGTGCTGATGGGGCAGGTGAGTGCCGAGCTGACCGCCATGCCCTGGCGCGGGCGCAGCGCGCTGGTGTGGCCACACATCGCGGGCGCGCTCGATGCCCTGCGGGCCGAGAACGATGTGGTCGTTATCGAGGGCGCGGGCTCACCCGCCGAGATCAACCTGCACGCCAATGACATCGTGAACATGCGCGTGGCCCGCCATGCCAACGCCCGCTGCCTGCTGGTGACCGACATCGACCGAGGGGGGGCGTTTGCCCACCTGTACGGCACCTGGGCGCTGCTGCCCGAGGACGAGCGCGCGCTGATCCACGGCTTTGTGCTCAACAAGTTTCGGGGCGACGCCCGCCTTTTGGCCCCAGCACCGCAGATGCTGCAAGACCTGACCGGCGTGCCTACCGTGGCCACGATTCCCATGCAATGGCGCCACGGCCTGCCTGAAGAGGATGGCGTTTTTGACGACCGCACCCTGGCCTCTGGCCCAGTACGCACTACCGTGGCCGTTGTGGCCTACCCCCGCATCAGCAACCTTGATGAGTTTCAGCCCCTGAAAAACGTGCCCGGCGTGCGCTTGCTGTGGGCGCGCAGCCCCGCAGACCTGGGTGGCTTGAAGCCCTCCGACTGGGTGGTGCTGCCGGGCTCCAAGGCCACCGCCGCAGACCTCGCCTGGCTGCGCGCGCAGGGGCTGGACCAGGCCATTGCGCGCCACGCAGGGCAGGGCGGCACCGTGCTGGGCGTGTGCGGCGGGCTGCAGATGCTGGGCGAGGCGCTCATCGACACCGCCGGCATCGATGGCAACGCGCCCGGCCTGGGCCTCTTGCCTCTGGTCACCACCTTTGAAGTCGCCAAGACCGTGCAGCGCACGCAGGCGCAGTTTGGCGCGGTGCAAGGTGTGTGGACGAACTTGGCCGGTGTCCCCGTCACGGGCTATGAAATCCACCACGGCCAGACCGCCCAGCACCCGGCCATGGCGGCCAAGGGGGACGTGGCCCGCGAAGTCATTGCGGGGATCGCCTGGCAGAACACGTCAGGCAACGTGCTGGGGGTGTACCTGCACGGCCTGTTTGAGGATGCAGCGGTGCTGCAAGCGCTGTTTGGCACCCAGGTGCCCACGCTGGAGAGCGTGTTTGAGGGGCTGGCCGGCTCCCTGGGCGCGTGTTTCACCCCCGGTGTGCTCGATGCGCTGGTGGCGGCCTAGCGGGATGATGACCGTGGCGCACCGCAGGCCCTCACACCCGCTCGCAATGGCAGGCAAGCGTGGTGTACGGAAAACGCACAGTCTCTTGCCCGCGCAGGGCGGGGTGGTCGGCAATGAGGGCCTCGATCTGCGAGCGCACCTGGGCGCGTTCGGCGTCGGGCAGCGCGGCAATGAAGCTCACCGACATGAAGCGGTCCACGATGACCTGCCGCGGCGGCCCTACATGTTCGTGCACCAGCCGTGTCTCGACCAACGGGCTGAAACCTGCGTGCGGGAAAGGCCTGCGCCAGTCACCTTTGTAAAAGCGCGGTGCATCCCCCTCGAACGGCGTGATGATGGCTGTGAGTTCGGCCACCCAGTCCACCGACTCGTCGCGCACGTTCCACACCAGGCCCAACCGGCCACCGGGGCGCAGCACGCGATGGAACTCATCCAGGGTCTGGCTGCTGGCAAACCAGTGGAACGCCTGCGCGCAGACCACGGCATCGAGCACGCCTGGCGGCATGGGTATCGCTTGGGCTGTACCCGCCATGGCGCGCACGTTGGGCCATTGCAGCGCCTCGATGTTGGCGCGCATGGCATCCACGGGCTCCACGCCCACCACGTCGGCTCCGGTGGTCGCAAGCAGCGCAGTGAACTTGCCCGTGCCCGCACCCACGTCCGCCACTTGACGACCGGGCGCCAGGCCCAGCGTCTGCTCCAACCAGGTCAACAGCGCTGGCGGGTAATCCGGCCTGCCGCGCGCGTAGGCCTGGGCCTCTTTTGTAAACCCCTGCTGTGCTGCTTTGTGCACGGCGTTCTTTGTGACTTCTATTTCCATGACCGCACCTTTCCTTCTTCCATCCATTGACGACCTGCATGATGCCCCCTTGGCCGCCCGCTTGCAGCATCTGCTGGACCACAAGACCAAGCCGCTGGGCTCGCTCGGTCAGCTCGAAACCCTGGCCCTGCGCATTGGCCAGGTGCTGGGCTCCGAGGCCCCGGTGTTGCAGCAGCCGCAGATGCTGGTGTGCGCGGGCGACCACGGCTTGGCCGCCAAGGGTGTTTCGGCTTTCCCTAGCGATGTGACCTGGCAGATGGTCGAGAACTTTCTGGCCGGCGGCGCCGCCGTGAGCGTGCTGGCCCGCCAGCACGGCCTGGGCCTGACGGTGGTGGACTGCGGCGTGGCCAAAGACATCGCCCCGCGCGAATCCGCACCCGGCCAGCCACGCTTGCTGCTGCGCAAAGTGGCCCCCGGCACGCAAGACGCCTCGGTCGGCCCCGCCATGACCGAAGCCCAGTGCCAGCAGGCCCTGGCGAACGGCGCCGAAGTGGTGCGCCGCCTGCCCGGCAATGCGCTGCTGCTGGGCGAGATGGGCATTGGCAACACCTCGGTCGCGTCCCTGCTGCTGGCCCGCCTGGGCGGCCTGCCGCTGGCCGATTGCGTGGGCGCGGGCACCGGGCTGGATGCTGCAGGCATCGAGCGCAAGCGCGCCGTGCTGCAGCAGGCGCTGGAGGTGAACGCCGCCGCCACCACGCCCCTGGCCGCTTTGGCCGCGCTGGGTGGCTTTGAAGTGGCCACGCTGACAGGCGCCGTGCTGCAGGCCGCCGCCGAGCGCCGCGTGATCGTGGTCGACGGCTTCATCACCAGCGCGGCGGTGCTGGTGGCCAGTCGCATCGCGCCCCACGTGCTGCAGCGTTGCGTGTTCGCCCACCGCTCGGGCGAGCGCGGCCACACCTTGATGCTGGCGCAGATGCAGGCCCAACCCCTGCTGGAGCTGGGCCTGCGCCTGGGCGAGGGCTCAGGGGCCGCCCTGGCCTGGCCGCTGCTGCAATCGGCTTGCGTGGTGTTGCGTGAGATGGCGAGCTTTGAATCGGCCAGGGTGGATGGGCAGGTGAAGTGAATGGGGTGGGATGCTGGGTTTTTGGTGGTTTTGGCCTTTGGCGCTTATCTAATAAGCGCTGGCAGCTATTGAAATGATAGTAAAAGAGAAGGCTGGCAACGCGGTTGGGCGCAGCCAGGGCGGTGCGTGCCGCCCGCTGTGCCGCGCCGATGCTGCGTGGGGCGGGCCATGAACATTCGCCGTTGGGCCGCAACCGCTTTGGCCGCGTGGATCGGCGCAGCGGGCGTGCTGTGGGGCGCGGGCGAATGGCTGAGCCAGCCTGCAGCCCGGGCCATTGGCGCGGCCCCCGCAGACTTTGCGGCGCAGGCGGTGCGCATTCCCATCACCGCGTCTGAAGGCCCGTTTGTGGCGGGCTGGTTCAAGCCCGGTCAGCCCCAAGGGGGCGCGGTGCTGCTGCTGCACGGCGTGCGCGCAGACCGCACCCAGATGCTGGCGCGGGCGCGGTTCCTGGCCGCAGCGGGCTACGCCACGCTGCTGATTGACTTGCCCGCCCATGGCGAGAGCAGTGGCGAGCACATCACCTTTGGCGCCCGCGAGGGCGAGGGGGTCAAGGCCGCGCTGGCGTTTTTGCGGGCCCGGGTGCCGGGCGAGCGGGTCGCGGTCATCGGGGCATCGCTGGGCGCTGCCTCCACCGTGCTGGCGCTGCCCCAGCCGCAGCCTGATGCGCTGGTGCTGGAGTCGATGTTTCCCACCATTGAAGATGCGGTGGGCAACCGGCTGGCGGGCACGCTGGGGCCCGCGGGCCGTTACCTTGCCCCGTTGCTGCTGTGGCAATTGCCGCTGCGCCTGGGCGTGCACACCGCCGATCTGCGCCCCGTGGAGCGGCTGGCGCAATGGCATGCACCGGTGCTCATCGCCTCAGGCGCTGAAGACCGCCACACCCCGTGGCCCGAGACCGAGCGCCTGTTTGCTGCCGCGCAGGCACCCAAGGCGCTGTGGAAGGTCGAAGGCGCGGCGCATGTGGATTTGCATGCCTTTGCGCCCGCGCAGTACCAGCAGCGGGTGCTGGCGTTTTTGGCCGTGCACTTGCGTGGGGCACCGCCTGGGCACTGAGTCGGTGCTGCCATAACGTTTCTTTGGCGCAGGTTCTTATACGGATTCGCTTTCTTTTCATCACCATCTAAACCGTTCGGGTTGAGCCTGTCGAAGCCCTGCGCGGCGGTTCGACAGGCTCACCGTGAACGGTTTTCTATTTTTTTGAACGCATTGCGGTATCAGGCCGCTCCCGCAGGCTTGCTGGCGGTGCATGCCAATGAGGGACGGACAGCCACTCCCCGTTGAGGTGCATTTTGTATACAAAACGATGCAAACATTGTGTGCAAAGCTGGCATGGCGCTTGCGTAGTGCAGTGGCATGCAAGCCCACACCTCTGCACCCGCCCCCTCTTCGGCCACTTCCGCTGCCCCGGCTGCCATTGAAGTCGTCGCGCTGACCAAGCGCTACGCCAGTGGCAAGCCTGCCGTGGATGCCATCAACCTGCGCATCGCCAGCGGCAGCTACTGCTGTCTGCTCGGCCCCTCGGGCTGCGGCAAGAGCACCACCTTGCGCATGATTGCCGGGCACGAGTCGGTGACCAGCGGCGACATCCTGCTGGAGAACCGCAACATCACCGACCTGCCTGCCGCCGCGCGCGGCACGGCCATGATGTTCCAGAGCTTCGCGCTGTTTCCGCACCTGTCGGCGTTGGACAACGTGGCCTTCAGCCTGAAGATGAAAGGCATGGGCAAGGCCGAGCGCCAGGCCAAGGCGCGCGACCTGCTGGAGCGCGTGGCCCTGGGTCACCTGGCCGAGCGCAAGCCCGCAGAACTCTCGGGCGGGCAGCAGCAGCGGGTGGCGCTGGCCCGTGCGCTCATCACCCAGCCACGTGTGCTGCTGCTCGACGAGCCGCTGTCGGCGCTCGACCCGTTCCTGCGCATCCAGATGCGTGCCGAGCTGCGCCGCTGGCAAAAGGAACTGGGCCTGACCTTCATCCACGTCACCCACAGCCAGGAAGAGGCCATGGCCCTGGCCGACACCATGGTGGTGATGAACCACGGCGTGATTGAGCAGGTGGGCAGCCCGCACGAGGTCTACAACCGCCCGGCCAGCGAATTTGTGGCGCGCTTCATGGGCGGCCACAACGTGATCGACACGCCTGAAGGCAAGGTGGGTGTGCGCACCGACCACTTGCAGATTGCCCCCGCCAGTGCCGAATTGCCCTGGGGCGCCCAGCGCATGCAGGCCGTGGTGACCGATGTGGAGTACCAGGGCACCTACGTGCTGCTGGGCCTGCAAAAGCAGGGCGTGGCCCTGTCGGCCAACTCCACGGCGGCGTATTCGGTGATGGTGTCTGAAGCCGCGTTTGCCGCGCAGCCCTACCAGGTGGGGCAGGGCGTGCAACTGCACTGGACGCCCGACCAGGCGCACCCGCTGTCCGTGCCTGCTCCCTCAATGGCTGTAGCCGCCTGACCGCGCCGCCACCCCTCCTCTTTTTCACCCGTCCCCTTCCGCAACCCAAGGAGTTTTCCCATGTCCGATGCTTCCCGTGCTGATTCCCCTGATGTTGTCCCTGATGCCACTGGTGTGGCACGCCGCTCCCTGCTCAAGGGCACGGCGGGCATCCTGGCCGCTGGCATGTTCCCGGCCGTGCATTCGCAGGAAAAGATCGTGCTGCGCTACCTGGGCACGGCGGTGAACCAGGACAAGGCGATTGCCGAGAAGTTCAAGGCGGACACCGGCATCGAGATCCAGTACGTGGCCGTGACCACGGATGACGTGACCAAGCGCGCCGTCACGGCCCCCAACAGCTTCGATCTGATCGACACCGAGTACTTCTCGCTCAAGAAGATCGTGCCCACGGGCAACCTCAAGGGCATCGATACCAAGCGCATCAAGAACGCCGACAAGATCACCACGCTGTTCACCACCGGCCAGGTGGCCGGCAAGGCCGTGGGCGACCAGGGCACGGCGCCCAAGAAGGTGATCTACCTGGAAGGCGAAAAGTCCAAGAAGTTTGCGACTGCGCCCACGCAGTTCATGAGCCTGATCCCCACCGTGTACAACGCCGACACCCTGGGCATCCGCCCCGACCTGATCAAGCGCCCCATCAACTCGTGGGCCGAGCTGCTGAACCCCGAGTTCAAGGGCAAGACAGCGATCCTGAACATTCCTTCGATCGGCATCATGGACGCCGCCATGGTGGTCGAGGCCATGGGCATCTACAAGTACCCCGACAAGGGCAACATGACCAAGAAGGAGATTGATCTCACGATCAAGACCCTGATCGAAGCCAAGAAGCAGGGCCAGTTCCGCGCGCTGTGGAAGGATTTCAACGAGTCGGTGAACCTGATGTCCTCGGGCGAAGTGGTGATCCAGTCGATGTGGAGCCCCGCCGTGACGGCTGTGCGCACCAAGGGCATCGCCTGCAATTTCCAGCCGCTGAAGGAAGGTTATCGCGCCTGGGCGGCCGGCTTCGGCCTGCCGGCCACGCTGTCGGGCCGCAAGCTCGATGGCGCCTATGAGTTCATCAACTGGTTCCTGGACGGCTGGGCCGGTGCCTACCTGAACCGCCAGGGCTACTACAGCGCCGTGCTGGAGACCGCCAAGTCCAAGATGGAAGCCTACGAATGGGCCTACTGGATGGAAGGCAAGCCCGCCACGCAGGACATCAAGAGCCCCAATGGCGACGTGCTGGCCAAGTCCGGCGCGGTGCGCGACGGCGGCAGCTATGAGTCGCGCATGGGCGGCATTGCCTGCTGGAATGCGCTGATGGACGAGAACAACTACATGGTGCAGAAGTGGAATGAGTTCGTAGCGGCATGAGGTAGGCACCCCCTGAGGCGCTGCGCGCCTTCACCCCTCTCTCGATCCGCTGCGCGGGTCGGGAGGGGGACGCTCCCTGCGCACGCAAGCGAAGCGCTGCATTCGCAGCTTGGCGGCCCTTGCGCGGGAGCACTGGTCTTGGGCAGCGCCAGTTTTACAGATGCGCGCCGAAATTCAGACCGTTGGATTCATTGATTGCAAACACCATGAGCACGACCACCACACCGTCCCTACCTGCTGCCGCCGTTCCCGGCCGTAGCATTGCCGCCTGGTGGCAGGCCGCGCCGTTCACGCTGGTGTTCGCGCTGTTCTTCCTCATCCCGCTGGCGCTGATCGTGATGGTCAGTTTCTGGGACTTCAACGAATACGAGCTGTTGCCCGGCTTCACGGTTAAAAACTACGTGTCGATTTTTGCGGGCTGTGGTGATGTGTCAGAGGGCTTGTGCGTCACGCTCAAGACGTACTACTCCACGCTCAAATTCAGTTTTTTGGTGTGGCTCATCACGCTGGTGATCGGTTTCACTGTGGCCTACTTCTTGGCCTTCCACGTTCGATCCTCGGGCATGCAGACACTGCTGTTCGTGCTGTGCACCATCCCGTTCTGGACTTCGAACGTGATCCGCATGATCTCGTGGGTGCCGCTGCTGGGGCGCAACGGTTTGGTCAACCAAACCTTGGTGGGCATGAATCTCATCGATCAGCCCATCGAGTGGTTGCTGTTCTCGGATTTCTCGGTGGTGCTCGCGTTTGTGCACCTGTACACCATGTTCATGATCGTGCCCATCTTCAACAGCATGATGCGCATCGACCGCAGCCTCATCGAGGCGGCCAGCGACAGCGGCGCCAATGGCTGGCAGACGCTGTGGAATGTGATCGTGCCCCTGTCGCGCACCGGCATCATCATTGGCTCGATTTTTGTCATCACCATCGTCATGGGCGACTTCGTCACCATTGGTGTGATGGGGGGCCAGCAGATTGCTTCCATCGGCAAGATCATCCAGGTGCAAACGTCTTACTTGCAGTTTCCGCTGGCGGCGGCCAATGCCGTGATTTTGCTGGCCGTGGTGCTGATGATCATCTGGGGTCTGACGCGCCTCGTCGATATCCGCAAGGAGCTGTGAGATGAAAATGCGTGAATCCCGTCCCGCTAGTTTCTGGCCCCTGGCCATCGTGTTCAGTCTGTTCGTGCTGTTCATGTACGGGCCGATGTTCGTCATCTTCATCCTGAGCTTTCAGGGGCCGGAAGGGGGCCTCACCTTCCCGGTGCGCGGCGTGTCGTTGCACTGGTTTCACAAGCTGGCCGACGGCCTGGGTGTGGTGGATATTGGTGCGGCGCTGTGGCGATCGCTCGGCCTGGGCCTGGCGGTGATGCTCTGCACGGTGGTGCTGTCGGTGCTGGCGGGCCTGGCCTTTCGCAAGCGGCTGGCGGGTGGCAACACGCTGTTCTTCATCGTGGTGGCCAGCCTGATCATGCCGTCCATCATCGTGTCGCTGGGCATCGGGCTGGAGTTCCGGCTCATCGACAACGGCATCAAGGCGGCGCTGGAGTGGCTGGGCATGGAGAGCGCGCTGGAGGGTTATGGCACGTCGCTCGGCCTGTTCACCTCGGCCCTGGGGGCGCACCTGACCTGGACACTGCCGTTTGGCCTGCTCATCATGTTTGCGGTGTTCAACCGCTTCAACCCGGCCTATGAGGAAGCGGCCCGCGACCTGGGCGCCACGCCGTGGCAAGGGTTTGCGCATGTGGTGTTGCCGTTGATCGCGCCCTCGGTCGTGGGCATCGGCATGTTCGGCTTCACCCTGAGCTGGGACGAGATCGCCCGCACGTCGCAAGCCATTGGCGATGTGAACACGCTGCCGCTGGAGCTTCAGGGTCTGACGAGCACGGTGACCACCCCGTCCATCTACGCGCTGGGCACGCTGACCACCGTGGTGTCCTTCGTGGTCATGGGCATTACGCTGGCGCTGGTGTGGGCATTGGGTCAGCGCAAGAAAGGGCGGGCCGGCTGAGCCGCACGCCATGAGACTTCCATGCGCATCCGAGCCGACGATTCCATGACCGCTGCCCCCAAGCCCCGACGCCGTGCTGCTGCGGCCACTTCCCCCGAGCCCGCCGACCTGCCTGCCGACGGTGCTGCAGCCACCGGCGGACTGCTCAGTGACAACGACATGTACGAGCGCATGGTCTCAGCCATCCTCGACCATCGTCTGCCACCGGGCACCAAGCTGGTGGAAGACAAGCTGGCGGCGGCCTTCGGCGTGTCGCGCACGCGCGTGCGGCCGGTGCTGGTGCGCCTGGCCAACGAACAGGTGGTCACCCTCACTCCCAACCGGGGGGCGTCGATTGCCCAGCCCACGCCCGAGGAGGCGCTCGAAGTTTTTGAAGCGCGCCGCTTGCTCGAGCCGCGCCTGGTCGAGCTGTTCATCGCGAACGCATCTGACGAGCACATCGCCGCGCTGCGCTCCTGCATTGACGACGAAGAGGCCGCGCGTGCCAGCGGCGACATGCGCCGCGCCATTCGCCTCTCGGGCGACTTTCATCTGCACATCGCGCAGGGCGCCGGGCACCAGACGCTGGGGCGCATCCTGCGTGAATTGGTCTCGCGCACCTCGCTGATCCTCATGACCTACAGCCCCAGCCATGCCCGCGAGCGTGAGGAGGCGACGGCCTGCGGCTGCCGCGAGCACCGCGCGCTGATCGATGCCATCCGCCTGCGTGATGCCAAAGAGGCCGCACGCCGGATGTGGGACCACCTTGCACGGATCGAATCGCAGCTGGAGTTCACCCCCCCCGGCAGCGATGCGCCAGACCTTGTTCAACTGCTGGGCACGTAACCCCTGACGACGGAATCCCCGCAATGCGCCAACTGCTCGTTATCAACCCCAACACCTCTGCAGGTGTGAGTGGCTTACTGCAGCAGCATGTTCAGCTGGCCGCAGGTTCTCATGTGGTGGTGCGCACGGCGACGGCGCGTTTTGGTGCGCCCTATATCGCCTGCGAGGCCAGCTACGCCGTGGCGGCGCATGCAGCGCTGGATGCCTGGGCAAACGACCTGACGCAACAGCAGCCGCAGCCAGACGCGGTGTTGATTGGCTGCTTCGGAGACCCGGGCCTGATGGCCCTGCGTGAAAGCAGCCCCGTGCCCGTGACCGGGCTGGCCGAGGCCTCGTTCATCGCAGCCGCGCGCCATGGACGCTATGCCATCGTCACCGGTGGCGAGCGTTGGGGTCCCATGCTGCAGCGTCTTGCGCAGGCCTTGGGCCACTCCCATGCGCTGGCGGGTATCCATACGGTGGCCCCGACAGGTGCCCAACTGGCGGCAGACCCTGAAGCCGCACGGGCCTTGCTGGCCCAGGCCTGCCGTGATGTGGTGCGCCAAATGGGCGTGCAGGCTGTCATTTTGGGTGGAGCTGGGTTGGCTGGCATGGCTGCCGTGGTTCAACCTGCCTTGACGGTGCCGGTGATCGATAGCGTGGTTGCCGGGGCGCAATGGGCGTTGCGCGCCAACACCCAGCCATCAGAACGCAGCGCGCCCGCCTTTGACGTGGAGTGGGCGGGCGTCTCAGGGGAGATGGCCGCACTCGGACGGACTGCTGGGCGCTAGCAGAGCCGCCCCGAGACAGGCGTTGTGTGCGTTGTGGGATCAGGAGCTTCGTTTCACAGTGTGTGTCGCGGTTCCGTCCGCCCCTCTGTCGGCGCTTTCCGTGGCTCAACTGGGCGCAGCCAGTCGTTTCATGCGCGCCAGCGACAGGGGGGCGCCGGCGACAAAAAAGGCCCCTCGACGGCACGCGAACCCCCGCCGGCGTGGCCTGATGTCTGGTCCGCCTGCCCCTGCGAATTCTGCTTCATCTCGCTTCTCTGAGGGCATGGAGGAGGGACTGGCGGCGGCCGGTGGCGGAAAGTTGGTGACCGGCTGCGAGGATTAGTCCAGCTTGATGCCGCGCTCTGCGATCAACTTGGCCCAGCGGTCGGATTCGCGTGCCAGGTGTTTGGCGAGATCGTTGGGCGTGGAGCCCACGGGTTCGGCGCCGATGCTGTCAAAGCGTGCCACCACATCGGGTTGTTTCATGGCGTCGCGCAGCGCGGCGCTGAGCTTGTTCACCACGGCGGGGGGCGTGCCTGCGGGCATGAACACCGCGAACCAAGGCGAGACCTCATAGCCGGGCAATCCGGCCTCGGCCAGCGTGGGCACGTCCGGCAGCGCGGCAGACCGTTTGGCGGTGGTCACACCCAGTGCGCGCAGTTTGCCCGATTGGATGTGTGGCTTGGCCGAGGTGATGCTGTCAAACATGTAGTTGATCTGACCGCCCAGCAGGTCGGCCAATGCCGGACCGCTCCCTTTGTAGGGGATGTGCAGCATATCGGTCTGTGCCAGCGAGTTGAACACTTCGCCCGCCAGGTGAATGGACGTGCCGTTGCCCGCAGAGCCATAGGTGAGCTTGCCCGGCGCCTTGCGTGCGGCGGCAATCACGTCGGAGACGGTCTTTACGTCAGGCTGGGATGCGTTGGTCACCAGCACGTTGGGCACGATGGCCAGCAGGCTCACTGGTGCGAAGTCCTTGATGGGGTCGTAGGGCAGCTTGCCATACAGCGGTTTGTTGGTCGCCATTCCGATCGAGGTGATCATCATCGTGTAGCCGTCACCCGGCTGCTTGGCCACGTAGTCGGCACCGATGTTGCCGCCTGCGCCCGCCTTGTTCTCGATGACGAAGGGCTGCCCCAGTGTTTTGCCCATCTTGTCGCCCAGCGTGCGCGCAATCGCATCCATGGCACCGCCCGGCGGGAAGGGAACCACCCAGCGGACGGGCTTGTTCGGCCAGTCGGCACCCGGTGCCTGGGCGTGCGCGGTGGGCAGGGCGGCCAAGGTGATGCCAGCAGCCAGCAAGGTCAATAGTTGTCGTTTCATGGGGCGTGTCTCCGGGTTTTGTTGTCAATAAAAATAGGCCAAGTCATTCAGCCGATGGCCGACGGGTGCTTGGCCAAGGGGGTCACCGATATCTTCATGAAGGGGAACAGCGGCAGACCTTGCAACAATTGGTGCAACTCGTCGTTGGAGGCCACGTCGAAAACGCTGTAGTTGGCGTATTCGCCCACCACGCGCCAGATGCTCTGCCAACGCCCATCGCGCTGCAGATCCTGCGAATAGGCTTTTTCCCGGGCTTTGATGTCATTGACCTGCGCAGCAGGCAGGTCGTGGGGGATGTTTACATCCATGCGTACGAGGAACAGCATCGGAAAGTCTCCTTAAACGTTGGCCTGGCGGCCCATATCAATATGCACCCTGGCTTTGCCCTCGCGTGCGCGGTCAAAGCGGTCGAGTTGGGTGCGCGATACCTGCACGCCGAAGCCGGGGCCGTCGGGCAGCTGCAGCGCAAAGTCGGCAATCGGCATCTGGGTCTCCACGATGTCGTCCACCAGCAGTTGGGGGCCGAACAGCTCACAGCCGTGGTGTTGGCCTCCCAGTGTCGAAAAAACATGGGCCGATGCGGCGCTCCCCAGCGATGTTTCCAGCATGGTGCCGCCGTACCATCCGATGTCGGCGGCCTCGGCCACGGCCGCCACCTTGCGGGTGCGCAACAGGCCTCCGTGTTTGGCCACCTTGAGCGAAAAAACGTGCGCGGCCTGCTCGCGCGCCAGCATCAGCGCGTCTTGGGGGGTGCACACGGTCTCGTCGGCCATGATGAGCGCGCCGCGCAGCGTGGCCGTCAGGTCCTTGAGTGCCTGCATGTTCCAGCGCGCAACGGGCTGCTCGATCAGGGTCACGCCCGCCTCCACCAACAGCGGCAGGTAACGGCGGGCGGTGTTGCCGTCCCAGGCTTGGTTCACGTCCACGGTCAGCGTGGCGCGGCCCTGCAGGCCGTGTGCAATCTGCGTGACATGGGCTACGTCGTCTGCGGGGGCGTTGGCGCCGATCTTCAATTTGAAGATGTGGTGGCGCCGTTGCTCCAGGCGCAGGTGGGCCTCCTGCAGGTCGCGTTCCACATTGCCGCTGGCCAAGGTCCAGGCCAAAGGCAGGCTTTGGTGTACCTTGCCACCCAGTAATTGCCAGGCGGGCAGTCCGAGGGTGCGGGCCACGGCGTCGATCAGGGCCATCTCCACGGCGCTTTTGGCGAAGGCATTGCCCTTGCAGGCCTTGTCCATGCGGGCCAGCGCTGCTTCAAAACCGCCGCCGTCCTGGCCGAGCAGCGCAGGCGCCAGGTAGTGGGTGATGGCGTGGTGAATGCTCTCAGGCGATTCTTCGTTCCACGAAGGGCCACCGATGGTCGCGGCCTCGCCAAACCCGATGCCGCCGTCCTTGAGCCACAGCTGCACGATGACCGGGCTTTGTCGGCTGATCGATCCGAAGGACAGCTTGTGCGGCCGGATGGTGGGAATGTCCAGGATGCGCGCTTCAATGCGCTCGATGGTGAATCCATCGCGGTGGTTCATGCGGGGCCTTTGATCGATCAGTGTGTGAACGCACAGCCCTTCCAGGAGGTAGGAGCAGCGCTGTTGTGAGGTTAGTGGCAGGCATCGAACAAATCCAATGATTCATTTTGAATCAACCATTCGATATGATCGATGAATAACCGGCCGGGTTGAGACCGGGCGGAACGAAAGCACCGACCATGGAAATCCGCCAACTCCGCTACTTTCTTGACATCGCGCGCACCGAGCACCTCACGCAGTCGGCGCAGAGCCTTTTCGTTACGCAGTCCACGCTGTCTCATGGCCTGCGCCAGTTGGAGCAGGAACTGGGCGTTGCACTGTTCGACCGGCTGGGCCGAGGGCTCAAGCTGTCGCAGGCTGGCATGGCTTTTCGCATCTATGCGGCGCGGGCGCTGCACGAGATTGAGGCGGGCCGCATGGCCCTGGCCGATATGGGGGCACTGCAATCGGGCTCGCTCATCGTGGGGGTCATTCCTACATTTCTGCACACGCTGGTGCCTGCCGCCGTGGCCGCCTTCAGCGCGGCATACCCCGGCGTGAACGTCGTGGTGCGCGACCTGCGCGCTGGCCCCATTGAGGAGCAGTTGGTGGAGGGCCAACTGGACGTTGGCATCGCCTTCTACCCCACGGAGCGGGAAGAGATCGACACCGAGCCTTTGTTTGAGGAGCGCATGCAGTTGGTGGTAAGCCGCCAGCACCCGTTGGCGCGCCGCCGCACGTTAGCCCTGAAGGATTTGGCCAAAGTGCCCCTGGCCATGCTGCCCCGCGCCTTTACCACCCGCCGTCTCATCGACGACAGCTTGCGTGCCGCGGGCGTGGTGCCCATCGTGCGGGTGGAAATGGAGTCGGTTGAGGGTCTTCTTGCTGTGTGCCGCTCGGGTGACCTGGCCAGCATTGCCCCAGAGCGCGCGGCCCGGCAGGCCAGTGATCTGCACGCGATCGACCTGCACTCGCCCACCATGCTTCGGCATGCGGGGATTTTGTGGCGCAAGGGCGCTTCGCGCAGCCGGGCTGCCCTGGAGTTTGCGGCCTTACTCAAGCCATGAGCTGGAGCACTCCTTGTGCTACTGCGGGCATTACGCTGGTTACGAGGTTACCTGCCCCAGTGAACACTGAGTGCGTCGTGGCCGCGATTATTGTTCGCCAACCATCGCAACAGGCTGCACCCGGTTTGGGCCTGGGGCGCGTTATGCAAAGGGGACGGCGCGGGCTACGGTGCGTGTGTTTTGGGCGTGTAGTCGCAATACTCGGTCACCACACATTCCCAGCAACGCGGTTTTCGCGCCTGACACACGTAGCGACCCAACAAAATAAGCCAGTGGTGTGAGTCCACCGCGTAGGCGGCGGGCACCCGTTTCAACAACTGCATCTCTACCGCCAGAGGGTTTTTGCCGGGTGCCAGGCCGGTGCGGTTGCTGACGCGGAAGATGTGGGTGTCCACAGCCATCGTGGGTTGACCAAACGCCACGTTCAGCACGACATTGGCCGTCTTGCGGCCCACGCCAGGCAGAGCTTCCAGGGCCTCGCGCGTGCGGGGCACAACGCTGCCGTGCTGCTCCACGAGGATGCGGCAGGTCTCCATCAGGTTCTTGGCCTTGGTGCGGTACAGGCCGATGGTCTTGATGTAGTCCTCCAGCCCTCTTAGCCCTAGATCCAAGATGGCCTGCGGTGTGCCCGCCTTGGGAAAGAGCCTGCGGGTGGCCTTGTTCACGCCCACATCGGTGGCCTGGGCCGACAGCAGCACGGCGGCCAGCAATTCGAACGGGGTGGTGTATTCCAGCTCCGTGTTGGGCATGGGGTTGGCCGCCTTCAGGGTGGCGAAGAAGGGCTCGATCTGCGCGGTTTTCATGGGGGAGCGGTTGTTGGAGAAGAATGGGGTGGTTCTGCATTGTCCTGTAGCTGCCCGCGCAAGAAATCCAGAAACATGCGTACGGTGGCTGGCAGGGTGCGACCACTCAACGTTTGCAGTTCTACCGCGCGTGCATGCATTCCAGGCTCGCGTATCTGTGCCGCATGCAGCTCGCCGCGACGCACGCGGTCGCGTACCGTTACCTCGCCAGAGATCGACAGCCCGCCGCCGTGTAATACGAAATGGGTGAGTGTCTCGAAATGGTTGCACACCAGCGCAGGCTCGAACGCAAGGCCGCGTTGGCTGCAGCCAATATCGAAGAGTTGGCGCACGGTGTTGTCGCGTTCGGGCAGTGCAATGGGGTAGGGGTGCATCTGCGCCAGCGTCACGGAGTGAAAGCGCGCCAGCGCATGGTCGGGGCGCATGATGACGATGACCGGAGAGGTTTGGCGGTGCTGTACAGCGATGTCGCGCTCGGCCGAGCGGCTGTATGTGAGGCCGATGTCTGCATCGCCATTGAGCACGGCCGTGGTCACTGCGGCCGGACTGACCACGCGCAGGTGGAACTGGATGCCGGGGTATCGCATGCGGAACTGCGACATCACGCGCGGCAAAAACTCGAGCGCAAACCCTGCAGAGCTGCACAGCCGCACCAGCCCCGTGTGCAGCCCCTGCAGCGCCTGGATGTCCGAGACCACCCGGTCGGCTTCCAGTGCGCCCCGCCGAGCGTGCGCGGCCAGCAATTCCCCCGCTGCACTGGGGGCCATGCCCCGCGGGCGTCGGTCGAAAAGTGGCACGCCCAGCAAGCCTTCGAGCGCCGCCACCTGGCGACTCACCGCCGAAGGGGACACATGCAGCCGTGTGGCGGCCTCGCTCACGGAGCCGCTGCGCACCACTTCCAGAAAGTAGCGCAGGGCCGTGTCCTGCAGTTGGTTTGAAAGCATGGGAGATCAGGGGACATGGTTTGCGTAAAACGCAACGATAACCTCAGAAATCGTCGCTGGTCGAGACGCAAGCAGCTGCTTATGCTGACTTCCCAATGACACATTCGCTCGCCGCCCCCTTGCACCCCCAGACCAGCACCCCGCCCGGGGGCATCGTTGCGCACACCGCCGTGGGCTTGTCGCAGGCCATCCATGCCCGGGAGGTTTCGTGCGTGGAGGTGCTCGATGCCTACCTGGCCCAGATCGATCGCCTGAACCCCGTGGTCAATGCCGTGGTGGCCATGGCCGATCGCGACGGGCTGCGCGCCTTGGCTGGCGAGCGGGATGCGCAGCTGGCACGCTCAGAGAGCCTGGGGCCGCTGCACGGCTTTCCGCAGGCGCCAAAAGACATCATGCCGGCTGCTGGCATGGTCACCACACGTGGCTCGCCGATCTTTGCGGGCCAGGTCTCGGCCACGGATGCCGTGGTGTACGAACGGATGCGCGCTGGCGGTGCACTGTTTGTGGGCCGTACCAACTCCCCCGAATTCGGCCTGGGCGGGCACACCTACAACCCGGTGTACGGCACCACGCGCAATGCCTTCAACCCTGCCGTGTCTGCCGGTGGCAGCAGCGGCGGGGCGGCGGTGGCCGTGGCCCTGCATATGCTGCCTGTGGCCGATGGCTCCGACATGATGGGTTCGCTGCGCACTCCGGCAGCGTTCAACAGTGTGTATGGCCTGCGCACCTCGTTTGGCATGGTGCCGCACGGGCCGACGGAAGAGGTTTTCTTCCAGCAGTTCAGCGTGGCCGGGCCCATGGCGCGCAACATCCCCGACCTGGCGCTGCTCCTGTCGGTGCAAGCGGGTTTCGACGCCCGGCTACCGCTAACGCGCCGCCATGATCTGGCGATGCTGGGCCAGCCGCTGGAGCGCGACTTCCGTGGCGCGCGCATCGGCTGGCTGGGTGACCTGGGCGGGTATCTGCCGACTGAGCCAGGCGTGCTGGCCACCTGCGAGCAGGCGCTGGAGCACTTTCGCACCCTGGGTTGCACGGTGGAATCCGTGGTGCCTGCGTTCCACCTGGAGCAGTTGTGGAACGCCTGGATCGATCTGCGCAGCTTCAGCGTGGCGGGTGCCAATGCAGCCCTATACCGCAACCCGGCCACGCATGCGCTGCTCAAGCCCGAAGCCTTGTGGGAGATCGAGCGCGGCATGCGCCTCACGGCTCTGCAGGTGTACGACGCGGCCCGCGTGCGCAGCGCCTGGTACCAGGTGCTGCGCGGCCTGTTTGAGCAGTTCGATTTTCTGGTACTTCCAGCTGCGCAGGTCTTCCCCTTCAACGCCGATCTGGATTGGCCGCACGAGGTGGGCGGCCGCGCCATGGACACTTACCACCGCTGGATGGAAGCCGTGGTGCCTGCCACCATGGCTGGCCTGCCCGCCCTGGCCGCGCCCGCAGGCTTCGGCCCTGGCGGACTGCCTGCAGGTTTGCAAATCATTGGCCCGGCCCAGCAGGATGTGGCCGTGCTGCAGATCGGCCACGCTTACGACCAGGCCAGCGGGTACGCGCACCAGCGCAGCCAGCTGCTGGAGTGATGGGAGCCTGCTCCTTGTAGCCGACCCCGAGTTTCTCGCGCCATTTCTCTGTTCCTGTGTTTTCTGGAGTGTTTCACCATGCTGCGTTCCCGCTTTGTATCGAGTCTTCTGGCCAGCGCGTTCGTGCTGGCGGCACCGGGCCTTGCCCATGCCCAGACCTACCCCGACCGGCCCATCAAGCTGGTCGTGCCGTTTGCACCGGGGGGCGCGACCGATATCCTTGGGCGACTTTTGGCCACCGCATTGGGCGAGCGCCTGGGGCAGCCGATGGTGGTGGAGAACCGGCCCGGCGCTGGCACGGTGGTAGCGGCGTCGATGGTGGCTAAGTCGCCAGCCGATGGCTATACCCTGCTGCTGGGGTCCAACACCACCCTCACGATGAACCCCGCCATTCGCAACAACCTGCCGTACGACCCCATCAAGAGCTTCACGCCGCTTGCGCTGGTGGCTGACATGGGCCTGCTGCTGGTGGCGCATCAAGACACGCCGGGCCAGACGCTCTCGGACATCGTGGCACAGGCGAAAGCGGCGCCTGACAAATTCTCTTACGGCTCCTATGGCACCGGCTCTTCGGTTCATTTTGGCGCTGAGATGCTCAAGTCCACCGCTGGCTTTCAGATGATGCACGTGCCCTTCAATGGCAGCTCACCCAGCCTCACGGCGCTGATGGGTGGGCAAGTGCCCTTGGCGGTAGACACCGTGGTCGCCTCCACACCGCTCATCAAGTCCGGCAAGATCAAGGCCATTGCGGTGTTGGGGCCACAACGGCTGCCCCTGCTGCCCAACGTGCCTACCGTTGCCGAGAGCGGCTATCCCGGGTTTGACATGGGCTCATGGTTTGCCTTTGTGGCACCGGCTGGCCTGCCCGCACCGGTGCAAAAGAAGCTCGAAAAGGCGCTGGCCGACACCATGGCATCCGCTGAGTTCAAGAAGAAGATGGTGGCCATCGGGCTCACGCCCCTGGGTGGGAATGCCGAGGCGTTGCGTGCACGCGTCGAGCGTGAGTTGCCATTGATGCGCGCTGTTGCCGCGCGGGCGAACATCCGGGTGGACTGACCTCAAGCGTAGACCGGTGCCACACCTCCTGACTCTGGTGCGCGTCTTCCAGAGTCAGCGGGTTCGCCGTACTGGCGCACACAGCCAGCAAGGAAACCGCCCCGTGCCCGGGTCGACGGCGAAGTCTTCGTCGTAAATTTCCAGTGCAGCGCGTGGATCCCATTCCCAGCCCTCCGGGATCTGGCCTGGTGCGGCCATCTGCGCCCACGCGGCACCGATCTCGGGCCCGGTGCCGACGAAATGCATACAGGCGTAGTCGCCGCCCTGGTAATCCATCACTTGCACATCATGCCCTGTGCGCAAACCCACGCCGATCTGCACACAGGCGTCGTACCTGCATTGCGCTGGTGGCGTGCAGGCCGGGTTGTCGTGACTAAAACCATAGAACTTGGGTCGTGGTTCGCTCAGGCGATTGGCCTCGCACCATGCGCCGAAGCGTTCCCACAACTCGGTCAGGCCAGGGTGGGCGTAGGCGCCGGTATGTCGCATCGCGGCGAGACGCATGCGGGGGAGGCTGCGGATCGTGAGTGTCATGGCGTGTTTCGGCGTGAAAGAGGCGCCAGTTTAATGACGCCGCATGAAACCTGCGTCGCAATTGGCGACAATGCAAAGCTTGTTGCCAACAACCCACCGTCCACGCCATGCAATTTGCCGACCGCCTGAACAATGTTGAAACCTCCGCCATCCGTGAGCTTTTTAAACTGCTGGGCAAGCCCGGCATCATCAGCTTCGCCGGGGGCTTCCCGGACAGCGCGATGTTCGACGTGGAAGGTATCCGTGCCGCCAGCAATGCAGCGCTGACTGAAGAGCCCGGTGCCGCGCTGCAATACGGCGCGACCGAAGGCTTCGGCCCGTTGCGTGAGCAACTGGCCGCGTTCATGGCCAGCAAGGGTGCCAAGGACCTGGCCGCCGACAACCTCATCGTGACCACCGGCAGCCAGCAGGCGCTGGACCTGCTGGGCAAGACGCTCATCAGCCCCGGCGACAAGGTCATTGTGGAAGGCCCGACCTTCCTGGCCACCATCCAGTGTTTTCGCCTCTACGGCGCTGAACTCATCAGCGCCCCCATCGATGGCAACGGCGTGAAGACCGATGAGCTGGAAAAGCTCATCGCCGAGCACAAGCCCAAGTTTGTTTACCTGATCCCCACCTTCGGCAACCCCAGCGGCGCCATGCTGAGCCTGGAGCGCCGCAAGGCCGTGCTGGAGATGGCTGTGAAGCACAACACCTTGATCGTCGAGGACGACCCCTACGGCGACCTGTACTTTGGCGATGCGCCGCCCCCTAGCCTGCTCAACCTGTCGGCCACCGTGCCCGGCAGCCGCGAGTTGCTGGTGCATTGCGGCAGCTTGAGCAAGGTGCTGTCGCCCGGCCTGCGCGTGGGCTGGATGATTGCCCCGGCCGAGCTGCTGGGCAAGGCCACCATGTGCAAGCAGTTCAGCGACGCTCACACCAGCACCTTTGCCCAGGCCACCGCCGCGCAATACCTGAAGGCCGGCCGCATGCCTGGCACGCTGGCCCATGTGCGCAAGGTGTATGCCGAGCGCGCCCAGGCCATGGGCGATGCACTGCGCAAGGAGCTGGGCGATGCCATCGAGTTTGTGCAGCCCCAGGGCGGCCTCTTTGTGTGGGCGCGCCTCACGGGTGCGGGCGGCAAGGTGGCCGACGGCAACGTGCTGGCCAAGCGTGCCATCGAAAAAGGCGTGGCGTTTGTGCCCGGCACGCCGTTCTTTTGCGCCAACCCGGACCACGCCACCTTCCGCCTGTCGTTCGCCACGGCCGATGTGGACAAGATCCGCGAAGGCGTGGCGCGCCTGGGCCAGGCAGTCTGAGGCGGATGCCGGCAGTGCCCACCATGAAAATGCGGGCAGGGCTGTTGTGGCTGGCCTTGTTTTGGGGTGTTGGCGCAGTCGCGGGTGCTCCGGTGCAGTCCGCAGATGCACCGGTGGAACCGTCCCCGGGCTTTGATTGCAGCGCGGCGCAAAAGACGGTGGAGCATTGGATCTGTGCCAGTCCTGATCTGATGAAGGCGGACAGGCGCCTGAACGAGGTGTACCGGACCGCTATGGCCAAGCCCGACGGCGATGCAGCACTGGCCACCCTGCGGGCCGGCCAACTGCGCTGGTGGCGCCAGCGCAACCGCTGTGACTCCCCGGACTGCGTTGCTGCCGCCTACGCCCGACGCACGGCCGACCTGCAGACATCCAACCGGCGTGTGCTGGTTCTGAGTGGAAAAGAATTCGCTCCCGTGTTCTCCCGCACATTGCCACACGTCAACGACACGCGCGTCGTGTCGGGCATTGCACTGCGGCGAGCGGTACCTACGGCGTTTCATCTGGAACTGACCATCGACCCCGCCGATGCGAGGCCCTGGAGGGACGGTGGGCCGGGCGCGCGTGTTGCGTGCTGGCCGCCAGACCGGCAGGAGGGCTATGCGTCGCGGTTCCAGTTTGCCGCCCGTTCCTGGGGCGATGCGTTTCGGCCCCTTCAGAGGGACGGGCGAACGGGATTCGTCCTGCTGCGCTGGGTAGTGGGCAAGGACCTGCCTCTGAATGAAGACATCGTCTGCACCGTGGCGCTGACCGAGTGGCTGCTGGAGCAGCCCAGCCAGCTCCATCTTGTGGAATCCACACCGTGACGCTCCTGCTTCACCACACCATGCCCGATCACAACCCAAACAACTCCGTCACCGACAACATCATCCAGCGCCTTGAGGCTCTGGAGATCAAGGCCAGCTTCACCGAAGACCTGCTGGACCAGCTGAACATGACCATCTACCAGCAGCAGCAACTGATCGACCGGCTCACGCACGAGGTCATTCAGCTGCGCCAGCAGGCGCCGGAAGGTGGTTCAAACGGCCCGCGCAATCTGCGCGATGAGCTACCGCCGCATTACTGACGATTCGGCCTTGCTCACGCCCAAACCCGCTACCGGTCGGGCTGAGCTTGTCGATGCCTTGCGCTGCGCTTCGACAAGCGCAGCATGAACGGGTTTGTCTTCTTTGAATCTTGCGGTATCACGCCCGCACAGCCCGCCACGCTGCATCCGCCAACTCCGCGCGGTATGTAGTGGGCGAGGGCAAGTTACCCTGGCCTGATCGATCAGACAGCCACGCCCTGCAATAGCTCTGTACCGGCCCCATCACCAGCGACGGCATGAGTTCGCAAGGCAGGTCGCGCAGCGCGCCCGACTGGCGATGGGGCTCAAACCACACCACCAGCGCCTGATTTCGCCGCTGCGCCGCCTCTGCGAGGTCGGTCGTGCGCGGGCCGGCTGCCACGGCGCCGCGTGCCTGGAACAGAAAACGCGCCCGCTCGGGCTGCGCCACCACCCAGTCCAGGTAGCCCGTGACCAGGGCCTGTACACCCGCTTCGACGCCATGGGCGGCGTCGAGCTGCGCCTGCACGCTGCGCGACTGGTCGTGATAGATGTCAAAGAACAGTGCTGCCACGATGCCGTCGCGGTTGCCAAAGTGGTGGTAGATGCTGCCCACACTGGCCCCGCAGCGGGCGCGCACGCCGTCGATGGTGACGGCATCCACGCCGCCCTCGGCCGCGCAGGCGAGGGCGGCGTTCAGGATGTCCTGGCGTCGGTCGGTGGTGGTCTCTGTGGAGACGGTGGAGGAACTGAATGGAATGCGGCTTGCCATGGCAGTAGATTCTAGAATAAAGTTCTAGAAAAATTTTCTACCCATCACGAGACACCATGTATTCCTCTGCCACCGCCGTGCCCGCACCGTCAGCGTCCCCACCGCCCGTACCGGGCGCCGTGCTCTATCCACACCTGCTCGCACCGCTGGACTTGGACTTCACCACCCTCAAGAACCGCGTGCTCATGGGCTCCATGCACACGGGGCTGGAGGACGGGCGCGACCTTTCGCGCATGGCGGCGTACTTTCGCGAGCGGGCCGAGGGGGATGTAGGCCTGATCGTGACGGGTGGCTTTGCACCCAACATTGCGGGCTGGGCCAAGCCGTTTGCGGGCACGTTGGCAACCTCGGGCGCAGCCAAACGCCACCGGGTGGTGACCGACGCGGTGCATGGCGCGGGCGGCAAGATTGCGCTGCAGATTCTGCACACCGGCCGTTACGCCTATCACCCGCTGGCCGTGGCGCCCTCACGGCTGCAGTCGCCCATTTCGCCTTTCACGCCGTTTGCGTTGTCGGCACGCGGGGTAGAGCGGCAGATCCGCGCGTTTGTGAACTGCGCGGTGAAGGCGCGCGAGGCGGGCTATGACGGCGTGGAGGTGATGGGCTCGGAGGGCTACTTCATCAACCAGTTCCTCTCGCAAACCACCAACCTGCGCACTGACGCCTGGGGCGGCGACTACAGCCACCGCATGCGCCTGCCGGTAGAGATCCTGGCCCGCATGCGCGAGGCCGTGGGGCCGGACTTCATCATCATCTACCGCCTCTCGATGATCGACCTGGTGCCCGGCGGAAGCGCCTGGGACGAGATCGTCACCTTGGGCAAGGCCGTGGCCACGGGCGGGGCGAACATCGTGAACACCGGCATTGGCTGGCACGAGGCGCGTGTGCCCACCATTGCCACCAGCGTGCCGCGCGCCGCGTTCGCCTGGGTCACGCAGAAGATGAAGGCCGAGTTTGCCGCGGCGGGCATCACCACGCCGCTGGTCACCTCCAACCGCATCAATACGCCCGAGGTGGCCGAACAGGTGCTGGCCGATGGCTGCGCCGACATGGTGTCGATGGCGCGGCCGCTGCTTGCCGATGCGGCGTTCGTCAAGAAGGCTGCGCAAGGCCGGGCAGACCGCATCAACACCTGCATCGCCTGCAACCAAGCCTGCCTGGACCACGTGTTCCAGAACAAGACCAGCAGCTGCCTGGTGAATCCGCGCGCCTGCCATGAGACAGAGCTGGTGTACCGGCCCATCGCTACACCGGCAGCGCGCAAGCGCATCGCCGTGGTGGGCGCAGGGCCCGCAGGCCTCACCGCAGCCACGGTGGCGGCCGAGCGCGGCCACGAGGTGCACTTGTTCGATGCAGCATCGGCCATTGGCGGGCAACTGAACATGGCCAAGGTCGTGCCGGGCAAGGAAGAGTTTCATGAAATGCTGCGCTACCTGGCCACGCGGGTAGAGGACACGGGCGTGCAGCTGCACCTGAGCCGCATGGTGCAGGCCGCAGACCTGGTGGACTTTGATGAGGTGGTGATCGCCACGGGCGTGCTGCCGCGCGACCCGAAGATCCCCGGCCAGGACCACGCCAAGGTGCTCAGCTACATCGACGTGCTGCGCCACGGAAAGCCGGTGGGCGAGCATGTGGCCATCATTGGCGCGGGCGGCATCGGCTTTGACGTGGCGGAATTTTTGACGCACGGCGACCACCCTTCCACGACGCTCGACCTGCCCGCCTGGAAGGCCGAGTGGGGCATCACCGACCCCGCTGAAGCGCGCGGTGGCCTGGCCACCAGCGGCCCACGTGCCACGCCCTCCGCACGGCAGGTGACGCTGCTGCAGCGCAAGAAGGGCAAGCTGGGCGCGGGCCTGGGCAAGACCACGGGCTGGATCCACCGCACCGCGCTCAAGATGAAAGAGGTGCAGATGGTGAGCGGCGTGAACTACGAGCGCATTGCCGACGAGGGGCTGCTGGTTTCTTATGGGGAAAAGCGCGAAGACCCCACCTGGATCGCTTGTGACACCGTGGTGCTCTGCGCGGGGCAGGTGCCGCTGTTCAGTCTGGCGCAGGCGCTGGAGACTGCGGGCCGCAAGCCCCATCGAATTGGTGGTGCGCTGGAGGCGGGCGAGCTGGATGCCAAGCGTGCCATCGACCAGGCCGCGCGGCTGGCGGCGCGGTTGTGAGTTGCGCTATGCAGAGTTTTAAAGAAATAGGCCGCTAGCGCTTGATGGATAAGCGCTAGTAGCTATTGTTTTTATAGTGATTGGCGGGCAGCGGGCGCCACCTGCTGCACAGCAGGCATCTCCAGTGCATTGAATACCCGCAGCGCCGCCCACGCATCGTTGGCCGCGTAGACCAACTGGGCCTCGGTCAGCCGGGCGTTGGCCCAGTTGGAGGTGGCGGCCTTCTTCGATTTGATGAAGCGGCGGTTGAACAACACGGCGATGGCGCCCTTCACGCCCATGTCCTTGCGGTAGCCGCGTTGGCGGAACACGGTGTTCAGCTCCAGCACATCGGCCGGCTGCACGCCCAGCTTGTGCTGGATGCGTTTGGTGTCGTCTCCCAGTCCAAAACCTGCCTTGGTCACGCCGCGCAGGGCCAGCAGCTCGGCCACGCGGGCGCGGCAGCCCGGGTCGTGCAGCTGGAACACCCAGGCCGTGTCGAGCGTGGCCAGTTGCACGATGTGGGGTCCGTCAGACACCTCGCCCTGCACAAAGGTGGGTTTCGATTCGGTATCAAAACCCCATGCGCTGGCAGCCACCAGGGCGTTGCACGCCTTCTCGGCCTGCTCGGGCGTGGTGACCAACTCGATGCGGTCCATGCCCAAGCGCTCGAACGGCTCCAACAGTGCTATTTGATCCTTGTCAGGCGTGGGTCGGTGGCCGGCGCGCGAAGGGTCTTGGGGTGGATGGTGCTGCTTGGGAGGGGGAGAGGCCGTCATGTAGCCCATTGTGCCGTGCGGCGCCTGGCGACCCCCGCCGGGCCACGGGCCACATGAACCGCAGGAACCGTGTGAACGCAGGCTGGTTACCCAGCCTGTCTGGCTAGCGGGGAGGGCGAAAGCGGGGTGCGTCTGTTATGTGAGCCAAAGCCGTCGCGCATGCAGAGGCCGCCCCCGCTCGCCGCGCGGTCAGCCAGCCCACGGCAAACCAGGCCCGTGGGTCGGTGGTGGCGATATCGCGATAGAGCGCGAGGGCCACACGCTCATCGCCCTGCCTGCCCAATGCAGACAGTGCGGGCTGCAGGCTGGCCAGAAAAGGGGCTCCGCTGGACTTGAGTGCGGGCGCCAAAAACTCCGTGAGGTAGCGCAAACGCTTCAGACGCTTGCGCAGCCGGTGCTGTTGCGCGGCAGACAGTGCGACAAAACGCAGCGCATCTTTCTGGACCTTGGCATGCAGGCGATGCAGCCTTTTTTGTAGCAGGCGGCGGGTCGCCTTGGCTTCTTGCGCCGTGTGTTCACCGCCAGGGGGCTCCTGGCCCTGGGCCGTGAATCCCATGAGACCGATCAGCGCGGCCTGGAACGTGGCGGTCCGCACGATGGCTGCGGCAGTGGTGTCCGAGGCCATTTGTTTTGCCGTCGGCAAATCCATGTCCGGTGCGCCTGCCTGTCGCAGATCGGCGTCGATGGCGTGCAGCACACTCCCTCGGTCACGCAAGTCGCCCAGGCGCTGAAATACATCCACCAGCGGTGGTGCCCATGCCAGGTCGAAGTTGCCAGGGGCCAAGGCATCCAGCTCCCGCAGCGCCGCGCGCAAGCGCCGGATGCCGATGCGCAACTGGTGCACATGCTCGTCATCGCCAGAGCCTTCCACGATCTCACTGGCGTTGCCCAGAATCTGCTGAAGGCAGTGGGCCACCGCCGCCTGCTGCAGCGGCAGAGCGCACAGAAAGTGTTGGGGGCTGTGGGCTGGCATTGGCGCGGCCTTGATGGCTGGCCGCGCCCACTGTGCGGCCAGCAGTCGCTCGCCGCGCTCCGCCTTGGACACGGTGCTCAGAAAAAGCCCATGCCGTGTTGCCCACCGGGCGGCAAGCTGCGCCAAGCCCTCAACAGGGCCCGCCTTGAGTTCGAGCTCCAGTTCGCAGACGGGGGCTTCTTTCTGCTGCGGTGTCCCGCGATGGGCGACCACCCGCCCTGTGTCGAGCGCCAGTTCCACCACGCCGCCCTTGAAGGCGATGTCCCGCGTCACGCGGTCCATCTCGGTGCCATACGTTTCCGTCAGAGGGCCGCTGGCGGCCCGCAGCGCCTTGAGCAGCCGGGCGCCTGCCACGGTGCCCGCGTGCAGTTCGGGCTGGGGCCCCGGGGCCGGGCCTGTGGCGTGGGCTTTACCTCTGTCCACGTTGTGCTCTTCGCGATCCAGCGGGCCGTCGCCCAAGGCCTTCACCGTCTGCACCCACTGGTCGCCCTCGCGGCGCAACCGAAAGGCAATGCCCTGCGATGAAAGGGCCCCATCCGGTGTGTCGAAGTAGCGCGCCTCCATGCGGATCAGCGCATGCGCGCCCCGGCGGGCGGCGGCCCGCACCGCAGCCAGACGTTCAGGGGGAATGCAGAACTTGAACTCGATTTCCATGGTGGTCATTCCCTGGCTCGGTCGCCGGGCTCGTTGGAACAGGGGCAGAGGATATCGCTTGCCGGCGGAGTTTTGTCGGTGGATAGCAATATTCGATTATTTTATCTAATAATATTAATTTGCAAAAATATATCGATGATTAATTGAAAATTCTATATTAATTAATAATTTAATTTCAATTAATGAGGGGGGATAACGTTTTGTTTTGCATTTGATTTTTGATGCGTCATGATTTTGTCATTTGAAACAATTAGTATCAATTGCTGGGGCGCCAATTCGCGGCGACACATCCCGTTGATGAAAGCGCGGCGCTCGAGTTGTGTGCCTTGGTGCCCTTGGGTCTTGGTCGTGGTTTGAGATGAGCCGGTAGTGGCGCACCGTTATTGAAAAAACATATTTCACCGACGAGATTTTTTATATGCTTCAAAAAATCAAAATTGGCACCCGGCTCGCTTTGGCGTTTGCAGTGCTTTTGTTGTTGATTTCTGCGTTGGCTGCGGGCGGTATCAGTGGCGCCAAGCGCTTGGCCGAGCGCAGCGCAGCGCTCTATGGCGACCGCACGGTCCCATTGGGCGTACTGGCGGAGATCAGCCATTTGACGCAGCGAAACCGCGTGCTGGTGATGGACATGTTGATGGACCCCGGCACGAGCAACCTGCAGGCCAGCCACACGGCATTGACCGCCAATGTGGACCGTATTCGGGTTCTGTGGGACAGCTACACGGCCAAGCCGCTGGACGCGCAGGAGCAATCACTGGCGCAGGCGTTCGTCGCGGCGAACACGACATACCTGGACAAAGGCCTGCTCCCGGCATCTGCTGCGCTGGTGGGGGGTAAATACGATGATGGCTCGGAGCTCTACATCACGCAGATCCGCCCCAATGCGCTGAAGGTGCAGGAGGCGATTGATCAGCTGGTGGGCTTGCAGATCCGCGTGGCGAAAGAGGAATTTGGCGCAGCCAGCGCCATGAGCGAGACCATCCATGTGTGGATGCTGGCCGCGACGGTGCTGGCGCTTCTGGTGGGGGCTGT
>RCMZ01000052.1_pt1 | contig 69159 bp, 101 predicted proteins | sample 2041141 | NCBI WGS metagenome assembly RCMZ01 (sample SAMN09708263, study PRJNA481090) | Wastewater metagenome, whole genome shotgun sequencing project. | biome: sewage; isolation source: Davis station wastewater (DW) | place: Antarctica: Davis Station | collected 2010-03-01 | reverse complement strand
AATATGGCGACCATCTTCACGAGTTGCCTGTGCGCGCATAATAGAGTCAAGGAGTGTTGTTTTCCCTGAACCTGTCGGACCCGTAACCAACACTAGCGGCTGATCGTCAGACCCAATAAGGACAAACTCTTCAGTCTCTTCAGTACAAACTCCACTGACTACTCCGTAAGCGCTCAGCACACGGTCAAGCTCCTTTACAGCGGCTTGCTGGCCTACAACATCTTCTTGGTTGATCAGCTCAACGACCTGACCAACAAGATGCAGGCTGAAATTGTTCGAATCAAAAGACCAACTGTTAGCATCAAGATCAAGCACTAAATCGGTTTGCGAGTAACCCGCCGAAATAGTCTGTCCATTAATTTCAGTTGTCAGGCATTGAGTCATGCACGACTGCCCATTATCTTTTGTAGAGCAGGCAAAAACACCAATACATTGAAACACAAGACCGCGAAACTCAAACCAAGTCCGACCTCCCTCACTGTTGACTACGACACCTGATAAATCAGTAAACTCAGTAAAGCTATCCATCTTGCCACCTTCCTTAAATATGTAATTGCTCAAACGCACTAACAGTGACGCAGGCTTTAGCTAGGCCACCGCTAAGGCATTAAGTCTAGCCTCATAGCTGTCTATCACTGCACTATCAATCCACGCTAACTCTTCACTTTGTAAGCAGTAGGCATACAGTCTACGCATTTCTGCAATCTGCAAAGCAACCGTGCTGTATAACAAATGTTTAAGATGTCCACCGCCAGCGCCTAAAACATAATCGCAATCTTGCTTGAGCCTTGAAAGGCTAGCTGCTTCTAAACTCGTCATAATGCACCTATAAGATGTTAAATTTTCATTAGCTGGCGCTATTGCTTGCTAGCTCCTAGATTATGGCTTTATTGTATGTCGTGCACACGACACAAGCAAGTATTAGTTGCGGAATAAAGACAATAAAAAACCCCGCACCAGGCGAGGCTTATTTAGCGCACCACTCTTAGTATTATTTTATAGCGTGCCTGCTGCCGCTGCATGAGGATCTAGCCCTGTCATTGCCATCGCCTTGGCTGCTGCGTCCGCCCTGGTCAAGTACACAAGGCCGCGATTGAAGGTCATAGCCTGCAAATCCTTAGCAGCTGTGTCTAGCGTAACCATATAACACCAACTGCTGCTCGATGGGTCTGCTATATACAAGTTCTCGAATCCGTCCGCATCTTCAGCGGTCAAGCTGGCTGCTATGAAGTATCCGTTCACACACTCAACTGGCTGTTTAGCCTTGAGCATTAAATCATCCTCATCCTCTTTAGCACCTTCCCCATCGAGAAATCCACCAATGCGAGAGAACTCAACGATTACAAGAACACCGTCACGCTCAACGACTGCACGAACAGGGTATAGCGTATTAACCCCGAACTCATACCACTCATGAACTGGACGACCACTTCGCGTAACCACGTCATACATACCACTACGCGCCCTCACCGAGCACCACGGAATAAGGCAGGACACATCACTGTCCTGATTTACTGCGGCAACACTGCTTTTCTGCGTCTCCATAACTACACTCCTGCCTTCACGTTCTTTTTAGCACTCACATAAGTGCTCTTAATGACATCTGCTTGATAGTTTTCCGACACTGCAGTCAAGTGAATCCACTGCTCATCTTCACACTGGCTTGCTGGCGCTAGCTCAACAAATGCGCTGTCGATCATTGCCTTGGCAACTTGCTGAACCAATGCCCAGTCACCGGATTTCTTAGTGTTTGCCTGGATCACGATTTCGCTGTTATTGATAGTGGTGATTTTCATTCTAGTGGCCCGATAAAGACATTAATTTATGTGGGAACGAAACAAATATACGTCTTCCTGATTGTTATGTAAACATAACAATCATATATTTACTGCTTTATTTGCTTGCTTGTGTCGTGCGCACGACATACAATAAGTACCAGAATAGAAAATCACCATACCGAGGTTAAAATGATTAATGAAATCAAGCAGCTAGCAGAAGAGTTAAACATCCATCCGAATGATGTGCAGTCTTTCGCGCAATCAATTGTTAACTCAATCCTTAAGGACGGTGCACAAGAAACATTCATGAGCGCAGACCAAGAAAGCATGATTAAAATGATGCAAACCTACGCTGTTCGTGCGGTAGAAAAAATGAAAGCATTCCGAGCTGCGTACCTATCTCAGCCGGAAGTAAGAGCCGAATTCGAGAAGCAGTGCTACCTCCAATTAACCCAAGAGGCCAAAGCATGAGCGACCATACTTTAAGTGAGATGTACAAGCTGTGGAGTGAATTTGCGGACACTCCAATTAATAGCCAAGAAGAAATTGAGCAGCCTTTTTTTCACTTCGAGCCTGGTACTCATCGCGAAGAGATCTGGCATTGGTTTGAAGAGCAAAATCCAATATTTATTGTTGGGGAGGTAATGCAAGGGATTATGCGCGAAGACCCTCCCGCTCAAGGCAAGCCTGCGGTAGGCCAGCGTTGGATTGGGCAAGGCGGCTATTATGGCGGGGTTTTACTAGGCCGCGATTCTCAGTTCTACTACTTAATTGTCGCCCCTCATGAAAGTGACGTAGATGCTTTTCAGTGGGGCGATGATAACAGGGAAGTCACTAACGCCACTAGCCAATGGAACGGGGCAGAGAATACGTCAAGCTTACTCAAAACCCCCTCGGCTCACCCAGCCGCCGAGTTTGCAGCAAGTTACAACTGCGAGGGACATGACGACTACCACCTTGGCAGTCTCGTAGAAATGAGACTGTTGCGCGTAAACGCACCTCAGTTATTTAAACGAGAGGACTACTGGACTAGCACGCAAGCGCCCGACCTGAGTGCAGCGTTTCAGAGTTTCGACAGCAAAGTCGAGGGCTATATCAACAAAACCGACAAGCGCCGTGTTCGCCCAGTGCGCTGGATTCCCGTAAGCTGATATGTCATATAGGGAAATTGAGCAAAATGTGATAAGAAAGCAGTTGCTCATTTCTCTTATTCGTTGCGGGGTGCGCTGTGAAACGATTTCCTATTTTGCTCAACAACAAGAAATACAGTACTGACTTTCAAACGCTGCCCGAGTTTGCAAAAGGCTGGCGCACAGTACTCACCAAGGCGCATGGTAGTGTAGGTTACTGCCTTTGTAAGCCCCACTCGCCCGACCTTAGAAAGATCTCGATCAAGTTTAAAGAGTCTACGGATTTATACAGTCTTGCGCGGTTTGGCAATACTGAAAGCGAGCATGACCCCGAGTGCCGCTTTGCTCAGGAATACAATGAGCAAACACCGCAGATCACCAGTGCTGGATCTAACACCGGTATAGAAAAAACCAAAGACAGCGTGTCGGTGAAGTTTCATATTGGCATAAATACCGCAAAGAAATCACAGCCCCGCCCCAGCTCCACCCCTTCATCGACTTATACTCCGCGCCAGCAGCGCGTCACAATCAAATCACTCCGATTGCTGCACCTTCTCTGGGAAGAGTCCGGCCTCAATATTTGGCATCCAGCATTTACAGGTAAGCGCACTTACTTCAGCGCGTTTCAGAGACTGTCTAGCGCCAGCCAAAATATTCATGTGAATACGGTAAACCTTCACAAGATTTTGTTGTTACAAACCACACAGAGCAGCGAGTCCAATTCCGGCCACAATGAGAAAACAGCAAGCGCTGCAATAGCCAATCAGCAAAAGCTATTTATCATTGCCAAGCTCGCTCGCTTTAACGTAGACCAGCACACGCCCTACCCTACCAATTTACCGATCACCGGATATTTCGGCATCCCATGGGTAAGTGTGTCGTCTGAGTTATGGGCTCGCACAGAAGCGGCCCAGCCGTCTGCTTATGAACACTGGAAGTCTGGCAGTGACGTAATTGCTATAGCAATTGTACAGCCGGCCACCAGCAAGTCATCAGCCGCTTTAGAAATTGCACTCATGCCTGTGTCTGAAGAGTTGCTTCCAATCAACTTGTGACCATCAGCGGTAACAAGTAGCCACTTGAGGCCACTAACAGCCATTGCGATGACGCTCATCTAATATCGGCAGCAGCTGCAAGTAGCCATCCACGGCTATAAGTGGTGACAGGTGGCTACTTCTGTCAGCAAGTCACCACCGATAGCAGCGCAATTAAGAAAAGGTGACAGCGGGATTGTTGGTGATACGGCACGAATCAGAGTAGCTGGCGATAGCAGCGTTAACGGTCTTTTGATTATTGCTAAATGCTATGTCGGTCAGACATTCACCCGTTAAGTCATAACGCACATACCGAAGAGTGCCATAGCGCGATGAGTACCGGATAAGCAGATCATTCACCAGGGCGAGTACCGTGCTATTTTCTGGATACGGCACAAATTTAACCCCGTCATAAATACATAGCCGAATATCACCCGGTAACACAGCGCCAGCGGCATCACTATTAAAGTCAGCAGCGCGCTGAGTGCATATCGCGTGCAATAGAGACTTCAAGTTGATCTGTGTTGGCGCATCAAGCTTCCCGATGTCTTCATACTGCTGTGTTGCGCTTTCGCTTGGTGCATCAGCGTTTTTGAAAACGCTCAGGGTTTCGATGTTTATGACGACTGCAAAGAAACACTGGACCTCATCAAATAAAATTGACAAGGCCTCTGCTCCCAGCTCCACATCCCACGTTTTGACTAGCTTTGAGAACTTGGCGCTTTCAGTCGATTTGAGTACATCATTAAAGTCCTCATTGTAAGTACACCACACTCGACAGCACGCTCCCTCGATGCGATACAGGAGTACTTCAGACTGATCGCATTCAAATGTACCTGCCAGCTCAGCCAAGATGATGCGCAAGCTCTCAGCATGCGCCAGCACGTTCAAAACCTTGATAAAGGTCGCCTCGCTTAAGTCCACATGATTAAACGATTGAATACGCAAGCTTTCCCCAGCCTCCTGGTCGCGCTCACTCCATTTCAATTGCGGTACCGGAATGTATTTTCGGTCAGCTTTGATTTTCTCGGTTAACGTGTAATTCATCTCAGCGATTTTACTGAGCGCTTTCGCTTCCTTTGTTGCGATCCCGCTAATTTTCTTTGCCAGCGCGGCTATGACTTTGTTGTTGTTTTTTTGCGTAAGCGCATCAGTACTAAGGGGGCGCTCAATATCGCGCAGCTCGGTTTCCAGTTCGGCTTTAAGCTGGCACAGTTCTTCAAATTTGCCAACCTCTCGGTCGATGGCTTCCCGCTTCTTTTGATTGGCTCCGAGTGGAGCGCCAGCAGTGGCTTCTTCTGCTTTATGTGTCGACATTGTTTTATGTTTCCTTTTAATTGAGTGAGCGCTGATTAGTTTTCGATCACAAGTGAATGATTGAGGTAACGCTGATGATGTGAGAGATACCCACAAGGCTATCCACAGGTTCTGTGCATAACTTTGTGAGCGCGTTTAGTGCTGGCGCGTATTACGCGGAAACGCATAAGGCTTTATTGTGGAGTCGCAAAGCTGGCTATGTATCCAGCTCAGTGATTCGATAGAGAAAAACTCTGTGTGCGGACCGATGGTTAGATTGTGGGGTTTTAAGTGCTTATGTATTAAGCGCTCTAGCCTGCCAGCACCCGCCTTGGTTGCCACGACCTCTCCGCGAATGTTCTTACCGTATGGCTTTAGGCAGGCCAATACTTCCTTTATCCGCTCGCTGGCGCTGCGTGCAGTGATACCAACTTTAATAATCTCGGCTGGCAAGTAATCAGCCCAGTCCCCATGGATCTTCATCACATACAAGCTTTGCTGATTGATTGCATTGATTCTTTGAGTTGCAAACTCCGCGCACTCGGGCGACTCAATGCTTTGCTTTAGCCAATAAGCATCCAACCAAAACCTTTGATACTGATCCAGTTCGCTGAGCGAACTGTGATTGTCGCGTGCAGAAAAACGATACTCTGCGGTCGTACTCACGCTTTGGATCTCTAGTGGCTTATCCCAGTACCGCTGAATATCAATGCCGGTGACTGGGTGCACCGCATCAAAAAGCGCCAGCAACTGAGCATTAGGTTTACCCTCCTCGGTCAGCCACTGCCCCTCCAAGCCCGACAGTCTTTTTCTGGTTTCGCTAAGCTCTATGTTCTCGCAGTACTGGACGCTAACAACTCTCATCGCTTCCAGTCGCTGCAATGCACCCGCTGCGCCTGACCAGCTAAACATATTCTTATGGCCATACCGCGCCAGCAGCTTCAGGTATTTTATTTCATGGGCATCAAGCCAAGTGTCGGTATCAATAGTAGGCAGCTGCGTGAGCGCTAAAATCTTCTTTGAGACCAAGCATGTTTTGCCATCATGAGAAAAGTGATGCGCTTTCACATTCCCTTTTCTTGCTATCAATGATTCTTGGCACCACGGACAAACCAGGTCGGTACGTCCTGAAGCGGTATCGTCAATCGAGCGCCATCGACCTTTTGCGTCAACGCCTATAGGCAGGTAGACCAAAGCCATTGTGTTACCTCACGGTGCTACCAGAGAAAAACCATATTACCGCTAAAAACCAACCTCTTGTAATGCGTCACAGCAAACGATCCAAGTGCGGGTAATACGTTTACCTACCTTAGAGCCAGCGCCCGTCAGAGTAAGCCACAAGAGCTATTTTACTTTATGGTTTGGTTTTATACTATGATACCGTGCTAGAAAGACATCACTATTAAATAGCGGAGAACAACCATGAGTGAAAACAATTTAAAAGACCAAGGGCAAGCGTTAGACAGACTCCACAGCGCTATCGGTGGAGAACTGCTTGACGGTGCAGATTTTGAAACCCCTGCAGCAAAAGAAGCAATGGCCTCAATCCTTTTGAGTGCTCAGTCCAGTACGACAAGCGAACAAGGCATGAGCGTTTCGATGGTTAAGAAAGCATTGCGCTTAGGCATGTAACTAAATGCGCGCCTTGGTGCGCTAGGAGACCGTATGAAACAACCTGCTTTCACAAGCTTACATGCTGACAACCTGCTCGGCATTAAAGATCAAAGCGTTTACCACCTTGCTAGCGCTATGCTATCAACCGCCAGAGCTACCGAGGGCTTACCTAAAGGCGACTTTGATTTTGATCATTTGAAGTCGATCCACAAACATTTAGTGCAGGACCTACATGTATGGGCTGGAACTACTCGCACAACAAATAAAGCCAATGCTGGCGCTGATGTATCACAAATCGAAACCTTGGCAGCCAAAGCGATTGAGAACTTTACACGTCCAACATCTAGACCGATGAGCAATGATGAATTTGCGGTTAAGGCTTCAGTTTGCTACGCGAATCTTGTAAATATCAGCCCTTTTCCTGACGGGAATAACCGAGCTATACGCTCTTTTCTGAAAGATTACGCGCAAAGTATTGATCGTGATATTAAGTGGGAAAATATTCAAGCAGACACGTTTAACTTTGCAGTTGATCGGGCAATGACCGGCGATATCAGCTTGTTATCAAACCAACTCAAAAGCGCTGTGGTTCATCGCGACTTATTCGACGAGTACAACTCAGAAACACTCAATACAAAGTCGCTTGAAATCGCAGCCTTTGCGGGTATCGGTCCTACTGCTCTGGAATCACTCTCTAAGAGCAACCCTACCCTTGAGTCGCTGGCGCAGGACGTTACTCAGCGTCTTATTAAAGACCTTGCCCTGCACTCACAAGGGCTACCCAGCAAGATAGATTGGGAGAAGTCGAGTATTAAGCATGAGATTGCTGGCTCTCGTAACGCAGACATTTTAAATAGCGGTATCGCAGAAGTGTTGTCTTCACGAAGCCCGCATGCGGAGCCCTCACCTCCCAGCAAGAGCCATGAACAACGACTTGGCTAGCAGCAGCTGAGCAAACAAAAACCCCGCCTATGTTTAGCGGGGTTTTTTATGGGTTATGGATATTAGTGCTCAGTTCGCTGGGCGAACTGGCCTGATTCGTCCGAATTTGGTGCAAAAATCTTTGCTAGATCTCTGTGATATTCTGCGGCAATACGCTTCATTGCCGAAATATCAGTCTGCGCCATCCCAACCGCTCTAAAGTGTGACTCTGAAAACGGTGTATAGCTCCAAAAATCCTGTGCTGCACACTCTACCGCCATGTGAAGCAAAGCGTTTGAAATATGATTACCTGAAATGAGGCCATCAATGAAATAGCTTCCCATTGGGTGGCGTATCAATCCGTGATAGGAACCGTAGTCCTCAAGGCGTCTTACAAGCTCACTCTTAAGTTTATCTAGGTACTGAGCGCGGTGAATGGCACACCCAGTCGCAAATTCATGATTCATAGTCATATCTCCAATCGCAGTTAGTAGCAGTCGGCAGCGGCTTTCACGCTCGCAGCAATTTCGTTTTTATTGCCATTAAGAAAAGTTTGTAGCACTTCAGCAGCAGCCTTTCTTTCGTCCCAACCAGCGCCAGCCAAGGCCGCGCTAAGCGCTTTATCCGCGCCAGCCATAGGGCATGAGCAGTTAACATCCTGAATCATGCTGTCGAGCAGAGCGCCCACGCTGTCGCACTGCTTGCCACGCGCAACCGCGCTAATGAATATGCCAGTGCAGGCATTGAAGTTGATAAATAGATCGGTCATGGCTTTTTACTCGACTGCTTATTGAATGAGTTTATTGTATGTCGTGCGCACGACATAAGCAAGTAAATATAATCATATTTATTCAATCACATAAACAAACAACAACACCAACAACACCAACAACACCAACAACACCAACAACACCAACAACACCAGCGAGGAAAAGCACACAGCTGCTCACCCAGTTCGCTGAGCGAACTGATTAAAACGTACCTGTATTGTTTGATTACTTGCTTATGTCGTGCGCACGACACATAATGAGAGCCAATCCAGTCCACAACACTTTAAGGAAGTCACAATGAGCACATCACAAGAATACTTCTTCGTTCGCCTGAATACATACAACACCATTGCTGGTGGCGTTACTCAATCCCAGCTCTCAGTTACCATTCAACCCGCAGAGTTACAGGAAAGCGATAAGAGTCGCCTCGCAATCGGCCGTCTCGCAATTGTTAAAGCCATTCAAGAGCAGGAGAAAACCGACGTTGCACCTGAAACGCAGGACAATGTGAATTACACCATCCCCTTAAGCCGCCTCATTCATCAACCAGCGACCGTGCACAAGCTCACACAGGATGAGTTCAATCTTCTTAAAAAGCTTGGAATCTAACACCCGTCTAACCAGTTCGCTGAGCGAACTGGGTTTAAACACATACTAGGATTGAATCATGGAACTTAACTTTATCAATTTTACAACCGAAGGCATCTGGGGTATTACTCACCACAACAAAGTAGTTGCCACCCTAGATCAGCGTGAAGAAGCTCTGGCATACGTTGCTAAACGCGAAGGCATCATTGTGAAGGACGAAGTAGAGGAAGTTGCAGAGCTAATACGCGAGCAGCATACGACTTACTTTATGGACGGCCTAAAGACCATAACAAAAACAAGTCACTTCCAGTCGGGGACAACCTATACAACGTATTTTGTGCCTGATGATGAAATTGAAAAGAAAATTCATAGGCACCATGAGGCTCTTCAAAGAAGCGATGTGCCTATCTGGGTGTGACAGCCCGAGTGTTCCTACCAAGCCCTGCTCTATGCAGGGTTTTTTGTGTCTGGTGTGTTAGTTCGCTGAGCGAACTGGGTCAAATGAGTTCTAATATCCGCAATAATTACTTGCTTGTGTCGTGCGCACGACATACAATAAACACATATTCAACCAGCACGGAAAACGACCATGACCACAACCCTTCTCGCTCCAAACGCTTTCGGTGAATCAGCTAACGCTAATGCTGTTCTTGGTAGTCTCGTTAAAACGAATAAAGCCCACGCCTTTTGTTTAGCGACCACCGAAGATCGCTTAGCGACCATCAACCAAGTCGTTCTGGAGCTTGCTCTCACGATTGACTCAAAAGAAATGGAGCTGCTGGCGCAAGATCAAATCTCGGATGATTTTCTTTATGAAGTGTTCGAGTTTGAAACAAACCATATTGATAACAACGCCAGCCTTGAAGGCAATATGTTTGAAACATACGGCAGTGAGCTGGCCTACGTTCAAAAGGTTTATGCCGAAACACCTAACCGTGTGTGGACATACACCGACAATGGCGACAGCGTGGCCTTTGTGAATGGCATGCACTTTGTTGACCGACTGGGTTACTTGGTAGCCAAGTCAGATACACCAGTCCCGTCTGCTCTCGTTTTTGTAAGCGAAGATTTTGGTAGCGAGCTGGTTGGTAGCGAGCTGGACGATTAAGCAGTCGGTTTGCTTGCGACACCCATAAAACAAAGAAGCCCCTGACTGGGGCTTTTCTGTATCTACACGTCAGTTCGCTGAGCGAACTCATTCACCCGCTGCATCCAGCTCATCATCTGTGATGCTTTCAACCGCGTAGCAACCTGCTTCACTTCCCTGCTCACATGCTTTTTGAAACCACGTCTTTGCTATTGCGCGATCTGTTTCTGCGCCATCGCCTGCGTAATACATCAGCGCAAGATTGTACTGAGCCTCCATGACGGATTGATCAGCCGCCAACGTGTACCACTTCAGCGCTTGGTTGTAGTCGCTCTTCACGCCTTGGCCAGCGTAGTAAATCACGCCAAGGTTGTGTTGTGCTTTAGCGTCACCTTGCGCAGCTGCACCCTCATACAGCGCTTTGGCAACAACAAAGTCTTGCTCTATACGTTTACCGCTAAAGTACTCGTTACCTAAAAGTCTTTGTGCTGGCGCGTACCCTTCAGCGGCCTTAGTCGTTAACAGTTCAACTGGATCATCTGCTGTAACAAGCTCAATCACGCTTACATCAGTTACATCAGCGCCAGCATCAATATCAGCCGGACTCCCATCACTTGATGAGCAGGCAGCAACCAGCAGGCTTAAGCCGGTAACACATACAAAAGTTAAAGCTTTCATGCGACCTCGCACAATTATCGTTTGCAGCAAGCTTACACCGCCACAATGACAGCTCAAAGGGGATTGGGTTTTGCCAATGATTTTAGAGAGAAATGGTCATATTGTTGTCGCGCCAGAAAGAACCAGGTAAGCGAATCTACTTATAAGGCAGCAACACCATCAACACAGCGCTCACCAGTTCGCCGAGCGAACTGTTATTGAGTTGCACATCTATTGGCCTATTACGATACAAGAGGGCAGGGTGCAGCCGAGCAATTCCTTGTTGCTCGCTAAGGGAGTTTATTCAGTTCGCTCAGCGAACTGGTCATTAGCTTCATGTCAGTTAAGGGCAGTTCGCTGAGCGAACTGAAATTATTATCTTTGTTTCGCATTAATTTCTTGCTTATGTCGTGCGCACGACATACAGTAAACACCTGAGCAAGCATAACCAATCGGAGCGGTAAACATGAGCAATTCACGTCAGCAAAAAATGTATTTTGTTAAGCTTATTATCAAAGCAGAAGGCTATGAGAAGGAAACCTATATCACAGTAATGGCTACTTCACCGGATGAAGCCAAAAGAGAGGCTTTGCTCAATGAAGCCCATAACATCTTAATCGGCGAAGATGGCGGCTGGCTAGAAGATGACGGCACAGGCTTCGCTTACTTTGCCCAAGATCCAATTGAGCTAAGCGCCAGCGAAGTAGCAGTGTTTAAAAAGTTTGGCATATAATCATCAACCCAGTTCGCTCAGCGAACTGGGTTCACTAAGGGAAGTTAAAGCATGAAAATTATTATCACCTCAGTATTAGCTTTTTTATTATCAACTAGCGTTTTTGCTAGCAGTCATAATCAGGCACCTGTTAAAAGCGCAGCTATCCAAGCCTTTCTTGATCAAGCGGTGAATGGAAGCATTGAAGATCAATTATTGATTGGTGATTTTTATGCGCTTGGGCATGGCGCTGTAGGCGTAGACTACATCGAAGCGTTGACTTGGTATGATCGCGCAGCAAAACAGGGCAGCGCAGCTGCTGATTGGCGTATAGATATGGTTTTCAGACTGAGCTATGAAACATTAAAAATTCGCTCAGAGAGCACGCTAACTAGAGAGCGTTTATAGATTATAGGGATAAACATCGCAGTTTTAAAATAAATGGGTATTCGGATTAAATGGTTGATAACAAGGTAAATGGGGGCTGACTAATGAATATACGACAATTAATGTTTTTGCTGTCCGTTGGGGCGTTTGCGCTGACTGGCTGTGATCAGGCTAGGGATATTGGGGAGTACACAGTCGGGAAATATGACATGTCCAGCTCGACATCGACAACTCTAGTCTTTGCTCCAGGTTACGTGATCAACATGGATGGTCAGGATGTCTCTATAGCGGGGTTTGACGAGTGCCCGCGTCAAAGTGCTTTGATGACAAGGATTTTTGGCCATGCGCCTAATGATGGCGACATGGGCTGCATTGTTCTCTCGGAGGATCGTTCAAGGGTGCCTGTTCGTCTTTTTCTCCAAGCAGGCTCTGTCAACGAGGAGTGGGAGATTATTCGGGAGGCAGGGGAATCCGAGGGCGACAGGTTCTACCAACGAACGGCCTTGAGGCGGCCAGACGGGACGCTGGTTGTACCGGCGACACTTTAGCCATCAACCACTTAAGCCGGACACCCAAATAAATTAAGCCTTTCGAGGCTTTTTTTACAAATTAAGTATGAGTTCGCTTGGCGAACTGGAAAATAAATGATTTAATGCAATCTCTAATTTCAGCGCATATTCTGGAAGGTAACAAATGAACGTCCAGTCTTATTCCCCTTTCTGGTGCAACGCACCACCGCTCTAAAGCGGCTTTTGATCTTGCTTTTCAACACTGAATAAAATATTGCTTACTATAGCTTTACAGCTCTATCTTGGATGATAGAATTTTGTCTATAGTGGTGCTAGTTATTTTTTAATGGCCTGTGGATAACGCGACAAATCGGTAGAAATTAATCCTTTTTTCGCTGTCTAAGTGCGTTTGCAGGTGAAAGTTCGTGATGACGCGATGTTTTTCTGTGCGAAATCAAAAAAATGGCTGAGAAAACGAAAATGCGGGAACGAGGAAAAGCGCCATAGGCGCTAGAGTGATGCAAAGGGAAGGGTTGCGATGATTTGCTTAATCGGGCGGCTTGGATCGCTTACGTCTCATTTTATCAAGAAACGCATTACCGACTTTCTTTAGTGTTTCTTTATCTGTGCCAGCTTTTGATTCTGGCTTCTGGTCAAAAACATTATGCGCCGCATGTCCTGTTGCGCCCTGGTGAGAAGGGGCAGGCTTTTTGCTTTTATCAAATGCAGCTTTCTTTGATAGGCCAAGCAAGTGACCTTGCAATAGGCCAAGCGCAATGTTGCATTGAATATCACGAAAAAATAAGGGTGTTAAGAAAATACGGTGTAAGTGCTCAACCTTATTGCGTTTGCTGATTCGTTTCGCGCTCTTGTCTTTCGCTCGGCGAATGTAACCGGCCAGTGTCAGTGACAGTAAACAGTTTTGAACCGCTCGTATACCGATACCGACATGCTTTGCTATCTCAACTATATAGAGGGGTCGCCTGATCTTGTATTGCGGAGCGACCATCAAGCATTCAAGAGTAGCTAAGTCTAGTCGCAGTAAAAGCAGATTTAAGACATTTACGCAATTTCTACGATGCTGAGCATGCATAACATGCTTTTTATGCCTGCGCCCGAAGTGCTCAATTTTAAGTCTGCGATCACGCTCTTTGTGGTATTCAGCAGAATGGTATTCAGAACGTACCCGTATTCGCTTATAGCGTGAGTACGTCAGTTCGCTCAGCGAACTGGAATCGTCAATAAATCGCGCGACTTTTTCATAAGCGCGCTCTTTAAACGATAAGACTTTCAGAGAGGGTTTGCTCATTTTTCATAATGAAAAACGAAAAACGATAAAAATAGAGAGGGAATTACATAAAAACGATCAAACGATGGTTGACTATAAAACTAGATTCAGTAAAATAGATTCCACGATTGGTCATCTATGTAGAGCGCTCACTCTACAAGAACCGTGAAAAACCTCGAATTTTGCAGATTCGGGGTTTTTTTTCGTCTGTCAAAAACCTACTGTTTAATGTGAATAAAACGCAGACTTATACGATTAGTCATCTGCTGCCCGTGAAGCACGCAAGGCAATCGGCCTTACGTTTGTCAAACACCAACACCATTTAGTGCTATGATTTCAAACAGGCGGTAGCATACTGCCTGTTTATAACGTCATGCAACTGTATTTTTTTACACTGTGATTTTGTACAGTGCGCAGTAGCTGGCGATTTCCAATAAAAACAGGGTATCACAGAATGAATTTTGACGAAAAAAAACATAAATTATTTGATTTCTTCAAAAGCCAGCTCTTTCAGACCAGGTTTTTAAGTGCTTATAAGCTGCACAATAAAACAACTGAAAGCATCACCACTCCATTTGCTGACTTTGCAAATAATGTGCTCGTATACTGCCGAGGGCAACTCGAAATCAAAAGTCTCGCAGGGAAAACCAAAAATCAGCGGTGGCCGTTCTACTACATAAACCGCGAGCAATTCTATTCGTTAACGCTGAGACCGGATCAAAGCGTCATCATGTTTCACATGAAAGCGGAAAAAAGCGCAGGCTACTTGGATACATCTATCAGCAGTAACCAGGCCAATTATGTTTACACCTTTCTTCACGAGGATGACGTTCGCGAGCCTACTGTAGAAAGCGAGCAAGAGGATTTAGATAAATGCGTTATTTAGGTATCGCAATGAGTGCACTGATGTTCTCGCTGCTTCCTCTTAATGTCAGCGCAGAAAGCGATCTTGCAGCTGACATGATGGCAGCTCAGAAATCAATGTTTGATACAACAATTAGAAATGCTAGCCCAGCTCGCCCAGAAAGTCTTGTGCGTGCAGGCGATATGTACAGAACCGGAATCGGCACCAAGAAAAACATAAAGGAAGCTTTTCGTTTTTATGATCTCGCATCAAAGCTGAACTATGGACCAGGGCAAGAGCGTATTGCGCAAATGTACCTAAATGGCGAGGGCGTTATAGAAGATAAAACTAAGGGCATTGAGTGGCTGCAGCGTGCGGCAAAAAATAACAGCTTGGAAGCAATGATTCAGCTGTCTATACGTTACAAGGCAGGTAACGGGGTCGCTAAGAGTGAAGAGGGTTATCAGTTTTGGCGAAATAAAGCTGATAAGTATGCGGCCACTCACCCATTAGCACCCGCAAATCCTCCGCGCCAGCAAGCCAAAGCGAAAGCTAGTGTTAAACAGGTAACTCGACCTGAAACGAGTCAACCAAAAACACTTGGCAGCTCAGCGCGTAACAGGGGTAACAAATCCAATAACGATAGCGGAATTGGTCGCCTTTAGAATTAATTGATTGCGCATCTTTAAGGCGCAATGTAAGATCGCACCAGCACAAAGTATAAAACGGGTAAACATGGAGGTTTAAAGTCCTCGCTGGATAACGTAACCAGCCTTTGTGCTAGTCCTTTATTTAATTAGAGGGCATTGAAATTGGTTGCCAGAGGAAATCAGTAGCAAACGGGGAGGTGCGTACCAAACCGCCAGCGAAACAAAGTACTTGGGGCAGGCTGCGTAACTGGGCGAGTTGCACACGTAGTAACCTTTGTAACAGGATGATCCCTGAAACTACTCTACGCTCTCACTTGTCCAGATGTTGCTGGATCATACCCAGCACCAATTTCAATGCAGTGAATTATGTGGGACCGGCAACAACCTGGTAAGCGCCATGATATGAGCCACAGGTTAAAACCGGAAGCAGGACTTATTTGCGCCGCCTGCCACTGCATTCAAGTTTTTTGCTCTTGTAAAAGCAGGTTGTATTGATAAGTGTTTTTGTAGTGGGCTTATGAAGCATCGGGATATCAGCTGGATACGCAGCGACATGCCAAGTAACGAATCCCGCAAGAACACTTTTCAATGCAGTAAATTTTAAGGGCTGATTTTGATAATGGACATTGAGAATCTTACACCGCAAGAGCGTTCCGCTGTAATGCGAGGCGGGTCAGCTGGCTGGGGCGTGTATGGTAGTGACAGCCGGCACATACGATACATGATGCCAACGCAGTCAAAGTCACGTAAACGCTGTACTTGCGGATGCAATATGCGATCTTCGCATGCTGGGTTCTGTAACGGTGTTAGTTTGATGAGAGGCTGTGAGCTAGTAGTCCGTAGATGGGTGAAAGCTGGTCAGCATTAATTTTAAGCGCCCGTAGCTCAGTTGGATAGAGCACCCGCCTTCTAAGCGGGTGGCCACTGGTTCGAGTCCAGTCGGGCGCGCCAATTTTTTAATTCTAAGGCTGGTCATGTATGAGCAAGTACTTAATCACATTTGATATGAATACAGCGTGTTTAGCCGAGCAGTATCACGGTAATAACCACACCAACGCCTACGGGGATATTAAGCAGGTGTTGCTGAAATATGGGTTCAGTAACATGCAAGGCAGCGTATATATTGGTGATGAAGGGGTGAGCGAAGCACACGGAACCTTAGCCATTCAAGAGCTGACAGCCAAGTATGATTGGTTTTATTCCTGCGTATCCAATATCAAGTTTTATCGCCTTGAGAGCGACCTAGATGCGCAGTTTATTGCAGATGGTGTGCATCAGGCTAAGCAACGATTCAAGAAGCGTTTAGCTGAAATGGAAATGTCCTTGATTGAGGCAGGACTGGAACAGCACAAAATTAATCGGATTCTTTCAGACCAGCAGTTCTCGCTGGAAAATGAATCGTTGTAGTAATTTACAGGGCCGTTAGCTCAGCTGGTTAGAGCAGTGGACTCATAATCCATTGGTCGCTGGTTCAAGTCCAGCACGGCCCACCACTTACCCAGCAAAAAGGCGCTTATTATTAGCGCCTTTTTTATGTTCAGTATTTCTTCAGTAAAGTTAGTTTTGGCTCTTTGCTTGGAGCATCTCTAAAACCGAAGCAATCTGCTCGTGGATACTGGCTAGTTTTATTTCTGTTTGTTTAATATGCTGCTCAATACGGTCAGCACTGGCTCCAGCGGAAAGGCTGCCTTTTTCAGTAGCCGGTGCGCCAGCTGCAACAGCTTTCAACGACCTTTTTGTTTTGAATGCTTCTTTTAGTCGAAAGACTATCTCAGCATTCAGGGATCGTTGATTGCTGACCGCCGCACTTTTAAGCTGTTCGCGCAGCTCAGGAGGTATACGAAAATTGCACGCCACTTGCTCTCTAGGGTCGCTCATAAGATGCTCCTGATAGTGGTTTTGATAAGATTTCATAAGACTCTGTTTGACGCCACAGCATCCATGGGCCAGCAGGCTCTACTTCACTTCGCTCTAGCTGCCAGCATTTGCTCACGCAGCTTGGACTTAACCCAGCGGGTAAAAATTAAGTTCTGGGACTCCAAAAACTCTAGCAGTTCAACGTCTGCGGGGTCCTCAGTGTTGAACTGTACTGAGCGCGTTGTTAGTTTTTTTCGGTACTTCTTCTGGGCTTTTGCAAGCGATTCGCTTGATCCGTAAGCAGCTCTTTCTTCGCTCATGTTCGTGGCTCCAATTCTTTCTGGGTAGCTACGCCCCATAGCGGGGCATAGCCATATTAATTAAGCGGCTTGCGCCATGGTGAAGGGGGCAGCTAGACCTTGCAACATACGGCCTAAGTACACTCCCACAGCCGCAAATGCAGGGAAGATAACTGACTGGCCTAATATCTGGTGTGCGATGGTATCTGATAGGCCATCGACTACATAGGCTGGTATGCCTTTAATTCTTGCGTGCTCAGCCGGTGTGAAAATGCGTGATAGGCTCTCATCGCTTGGGTGCTTTAGGTACGGCTCGCTGGAGCGGCACTTAGCGTAACCGCGACCGATAACAGGGCAGAAGGTGGATTGGCCATCTAGCATTTGGCGCTTGAAGCCTTTACCAGCTTCGATATCGCGGATCTCTTTGGCGACAAGGTAATCAAAAGCCTTCCAGCGGGGTGAGTCATCGGCAACGTCATCCAGAATTTCGGAAATCGTTTCTTCTTTCTTGCGAACGGGCATAACAGTATCTAAGTCAAAAGCACCCAAGCCATTTGATACGGCAACCATACATAAGCGCTTACGGTTTTCCAGCGCGCCAAACTCATTACCGGCCAGTACTCGCTCGCTCAAGGTATAACCGAGAGACTGTAAAACCGATCTGATCACTGACATTGATGCCGTTTTTGCATATTCAACGACATTCTCAACGAGGATCAGGGCAGGGTTCATGTTCTGCACAAGCTGCAAGAAATTAAAAAACATCGTGCCAGCGGCATCGTGATCCTCGGCAAACTCAAGCTTATTGCTGCTTTTGCCAGCTCGTGATGCGCCCGTGCAAGGCAGTCCAGCAACAAGTAGATCCACTTCTACTGGCGCTAAGCTGTAATTGATTGTCTCGATAGGGGCATTGATCACGATTGAATCTTTGTTCCACAGCTCTGGGTTGTTTTGCAGAGAGCTATCAACGTACTTGCCTTCGATCTCAATCGCTACCGCGATAGCACTAGCAATACCAGATTTGGCCAAGCCTGCATGGATGGCCTTATCAAGCACTCCGCCGCCAGCGAATAAACTCGCCACTGAGAGAGGCGCGCCAGTGCTTAGCTTTTCAAACAAGCGCTCTTCACGGCGGTCTTCTTTGCCCTGCTGGTGGTGGGCGGTTACGACAATACTGCCGTTACGGATAAGAACACGCAGCATAGCCACACCCTGAAAAGCGTCAGTTAAACGCTGGTTCGACAGATCAATAATTGGTGACAGATTGCCGTTACGAGTGCGCCTGCTTACAGTGTAAGTGCCGCCATCAGAGACCTTCATAGTGACCTTCTTATTACTGATAACGACCTCATAGCGCGCGCCAACCTCAAAGCCGCCACAGCCTAAACGAGCCCCCTCAAGATAAACTCTGCTCTGACCTTTGTTCTCGCCAAGCTTGGTATTGATAATTACTGCAGGCATTAGATGCGCTCCCATCTGATGTATTTATGTATGTGGCTATTGTATAGCGCTCGCTATAGATAAGCAATCAATTAATGTAGGGAGTGTGTGCAATTTGCTGTATGCTCAGCTGCTACAAAGGGATCAATATGAACGAGAGAGAAACATGAATGAATCTATCAAAGCACTCGCCAGCGGTGCAGTTAAAATAGTACCAACAAAGTTCTCGTGGGAGCTGGCTGGAGGGGGCGTTTGTGAGGCGCGCCTGCTTAGCGGTACTGCGCAACAACTGCTGGGCATGGACATCCGCGTCCAGCTCGCCATAGCGTTGCCGGCGATGCAGTCTCTCATTACATTAGGGCTATACCACATCATATCGAATGAGTATTCATGGGCGAGTATAGAAATTACAGAATTTAGAGAATCGTCAAACCTTGACTACGACACTCACCGCAAAAATATCGAGGCAATTTTGTGCATTTTAAAAATACCGCTAAAGCGTGTGTGTCTTGACCTTCAGGAAAACCACATGAGCGATGATAACTTTGGTTTTGCTTGGAGTTTAACGCCCATCGAGTCCTAAGCACTCAACTGCTTTATAATCCATTGCCCCAAGTTTAAGTTTTCAGCTTTGGCTTTAGCTACCCAGTCTTGTTTGAGATCGGGTAAGCAACGAAAGCTCACAACTGCATCAGCTGTAGGACCATCCTTTTTAGCGTTTTGGTTGCCCTTCAAGGCTTTAGATCTTGTTTTTGAAGTTTTACTCTGCTGGGCCATTATTACCTCCAGCACCCATAATTGTGCTGTTTGTTTTTGATTAGATCCGACATCTGTTAGCGTTAATGTCTTTATCTGCCACAATTAATTAACAAGTTTCAGCTTTGGCTTAACTGGCTATCAGGAGTCAACTGAACCGGTTAAAATTACTTGCGCCAGCGCCCAGCCCCCCATACTGTTAAAATGCTCCTCCACAGAATTGCAGCGTCCACCACAAGAGCTGGAGTTGCATTTGCCGTATTGCTCAATCATCTTTTCAGTTTCTGCAATATGTTTTTGAATGTTTTCTTGAGTGCTGTCTGTGCTCATTATCTATCCCTTCGCATTTAATTTGGATTTAGAGTGGATTCCAGTATAAGACCTTAGCTTTGTATTGCAAACAAAACAATAAGAGTTTAACCGTCCTAAATAAAAAACCCGCTAGCAGCGGGTTTAATAGGGCAGGGGATTCAAGTATTAATGAAGCGCTACATTGTCTTTGTTGACATCTTTCAGCCCTTTGGCTTCATAGCGCAGTCTAGTATTAGCTTGATCGAAAGACTCACCTGTCTCACAAGCCGTTACAAAAACCTCTTCGGGGTGCACACCGGTTCGCTCGGCTAGATAGTCACTCGCAGCTGACAGGCCATTTATGGTGATGACTCTAATTGCGTTAAAAATTGCTCGGGTTTGCGGCATCTGCTCGGTTAACCAGTCATCAACCCAGCCTTCCTCGTCATCGGGGTTTGCGCGGCCCACAGCCAACCCTACCTCTATGCAAAGCTCGCTCCAAACTACGAACAGACCTGGTATGCCTAAATAGGTTTTACCGTTCTCTGCGCTAACGTATCCAGCCACCGTAGGGTTATCAGCTATCAGATATTCTGCTATTTTGCAGATCTCTTGCTCTGTAATAGGTTGAATCTCTTTTGATATGGCGGTGGCCAAGGCAGCGTAAGTGGCTGTCATATCAATGCTGTGGCCGTCTTTGAGCAAAACGGATACCCAATACTCTATTGATTCTTTATTAATTATGTCCACGCATCAATCCTAAAGTGACCTTCATTTTTCCAGCAGTTTATCACTGCTCGCAAAAAGAGGTCTCTATTTCGCAAATCTGATTTTGCCAGAGCCGACGACTTCATCACTCCGTTGTGCAGGGCAGCCATCGACACGAATATCGCCAGAACCCATAACTTTAGCAGAAACGGAGTCCGTTACATGGCCGTCAATATCACCACTGCCAATAACAAGAAACAATGCATCACGAGCAATCAAGTCACGAATACAAATGTCACCAGAGCCGGTTACGGTAGCTAATACACGGTTAACGCTACCCTCAGCAGTAATATCACCTGAACCACTTATGACAAGCTTTAGCAGATCCTGACTTACGTTCTTAAGCTCAACATCGCCTGACCCTTCAAGGGTAATGTCCGGCGTAACGGGGAGTGATATTTGAACGACTGCTGGCGCACCTCCATGAGCTATGCCGCTATTAATCTGTGAGGTTATGTTCACGCCATTAACAATGACGCTACCTCCAACATTTCCAACATTAACGCTGATCCTGTTACCGCTCCCGCCAATACTGATGCTTCCTGAGCCGCTAATGCTGATATTGGTGCCAAGATTCTCAATGTGTAATTCGTCATCTATGATTTTGGTCTGTACTGCTTTAACGCATTCCTCGTTGCCACCGCTAACGACCATACTAGAAGTCTCTGATGCAACAAACCGAACCTGTATTGATCCTTTAACGACTATTTTTTTGATATTTTTGATTTTACGAGTTTCTTGATAATTGTTTTCCATACATTACCCCTGAGCCTCATGCGTGCTCGACGTTATTTCTAAACTGGCTTTCATTTTCTCAAACAGCTTGAATCCTTTATGCGTCATCACAATGGCACGCTCTTTTCCATATAGGTTTTCGCCCCAGTCCAATAGGTTTAAACCGCCTTTTCGCGATGAGTCGCCAAGCATCAACTGCCGAACAGCGGCGTAGACACGTTTATATCCGGCATCTCCATATGTCACGCCAAAAATATCATAAAGACAGTTTCCTTCTTGTTTGGCGCACTCAATGAACACCGTTAAATGCCAGGTTGAAAGAATTTCCGCTTCATTTGCCACAACCATTAGCTTTACCAGGCTGCTTAAACTCTGCTCCATGGCATCTGCGTCGCCAGTTGAGCGGTTGCTGGAAGCTGTACGCCGCCTAGATTGCAGTTTTAGAGCTTCTGCTTCTTCTTTCCACTCAAGTTCTTGTGCATGCGCAGCAATCCAAGCATTCGTATAGCTGTAGCGGCTTAAGGGGAAGTATTTCTGCCGACTTGCCCGGCTACCGTAAACAGAACGGCTAACACAGAATCCAACAAATCCACCTTTGTGCTCACCTACATCCCAAAATCTAACGGCCATAAGACTTTACCTCTAGGGACCTAGCCCCTTCCCTTTTCTGCTATTTAGCTGTGGCTTTAGGCGTGGTGTTCAGGGCTTCGAGCTGCTTAGATAACGCTGCGTTTTGCTGGCGTAATTCAGAGACAATAGCGTTGAGAGCTGCGACCTCATTACCGGTTGTGATGAGCGTTGAATTAGCGGTGAGCAGTGATTGCTCCTTAGTAGCAATTGTCTCCTTGGCTTCACTAAGGGCGCGCTCTAAGGCTTCCAATTTATACGTGGCTTTAAATAATTCGGACTCAGCGTTTTTTGCGTTATTAGCAGCAGCAGTTTTTTCGCTTTCAATTACTTCGATGCGTGCTGACATAGCGGCCATACTCTCTTTATGTTCGCGCTCCAGCTGCTCTCGTAAGGAGTAGGACTTGTCAAGATCTATACGTAACTCGTTGTTACGGTGTTCCATTTCCTGGCTACGTGCAGCGGCTGCACTACCTTCTGCGGTAACTCGCACCAGATCCGCTTCAAGGGTTGCTGATTTAATCGTTTCATTCTCGATACGAGTTTTAAGCTCAAAAATATTACCAAGCAAATGGTTATTGGTTTCTTCTATGCTGTCGAGCGCCAGCGCCAGCTCATTCTCTCTTTCGCGCTGCTCTGCAATATCTTCGGCCATGCTTTTGCGTTCACCCTGCAAGCGCTTGTCAGACTCGTTTTGAGATATGCGCCAAAGCTGGTTAACCATATTACTCACTGCCGCATTTAGAGACTCAGGCACCGGCGACTGCCCAGCCTCTTTGTCGAGTTCGCGCTGAGTGATACGCCACTCTGAAAGCAGGGGACCAATAGAACTGAATGAGCCACCGCCCAGCTCTTTCTTGACGGCAGCGCCTGTGGGCTTTACGCCTTCGCTCTTTAGCTTGTCAGCGGCAGCAAAAACCTTTTCTTTTGTTACCAGAGGGGTTGCTTTGTGTTGGCTCATAAATCACCTAAATTGTGTTGGCGCGAGAAGCGTTCGCGATACTGTAATGAGTGTATGTATTATTGTATTAAATTACAATACAAAATACTTTTATACAGTGCACAGACTTTTCACGGCCATTTATTGTTGCACGCCCCAAAACTATGCTGAAAAGCCTTATGCCGGTTTTTATAAATAATTACGTTAATTTGGTTGCTCTTGTCGTGAGCACGACATACAATAAACGAAATCGAATTTTAACAAGGCGGCAAAGCATGAGCGGCAGAGTAGAAACAGCGGATTTTGACTTAGCAGGTAAGCATGCAATCCCATTTGAGGTGCAGCTTTACAAATCAGGTAACTACCAGGTGGTTACTCGCTCCGGCTTGAGTGTTTATCACCTTTCAACGGACAGTCTGTGTGCTGTCGTTGTTGATAAAAATGGTGATTATGTTCTAAGAAATTACGAACCTAACGGCTTAGCAAGCATTGACGGCTCGCTAAGCGACAACGATTTATTCATGTTTAAAACTGGAGATTTACAATGAGTACAGAAAATCTGCGAGTCGAAAGCAAGGCGCGTTATGACAAGAAGCGCATGAAAGCCAGCGTTTCGTTCAACATGGAGAGCCCTGAAGAAGCAGCATTGTATGAGTACGCAAAAACAAAAAAATTTAGTTTGTGGGCCAAAGCTAAGCTTGAAGAAGAAATGAGAAGCTTGGGGTTGCTATGACGGACTCGAAAAGCACGCTTAAGAAAGTCGTTAAAGCTTGGTGCGCTACGACATTCAAACCCTTCAGCTATCCTGATGCAGCCTTTATTTTGCTGCTTCTTATTCTTATAGGCTCTATGGTCCAGTCGATTTCGCTTAAGCAGTGGCCCTTCTCTGACTGGGATGGATTTCACCCTGCGTTTGTAGTGACGTTAATAAGTGCTGTTATCTTTTTTATCGTGTTGCCACACGCCATTAAACACATGAGTAGTGTCGGCAAGAGCATTACAGCGCTGGTGAATACAGGTGAGGCACCGGATAATTTATTGCTGGTAATTGCGAACTCAAAAGAATTATCCGATAGCGATAAAGCCTTGGTTTTCGATGACTTTGAAAAGTTTGGGCTTGTGAACTGGGGGCGTCTTTTCGATGAGGAAATGACCGAGTCACACAAAGAAAAATTAGCAGGTAAGGGTGCCCAGGCGCTTTCCGCTTATAAGTCTCAATCAGCAAAAGAATCTCAAGAGAAGGCTTCGCGATGAACAAAAATACATTCTGCCAAACCATCGGTCTTGAGCTAACGCCAGCTATTGAGATGTGTATTACAGAAGCAATCAACAGCATTGACCTTAAAGATACGCTTAGCATTGGTCGCTATGGTGCGCCTGAGCAGTCAAGAAACGATATCGGCCATGATCACAATGAAGCCGTTGGAAGTATATCGAGCGCTATCACCGGCTTAGTGCAGTCACTTGAAAAAGCAAATCCAAAACAGGCACTAAAACGCAAGAAAACCGGCTTTTTAGCTCGCTTCACCGGGCAAGATGCTGTGCAGAAAGTAGAGTATTTCAAGGCAACTGAAAGCATTGACGATCAGCTCTCTACTGTACCGGTCCGTATTAAGCGCCTTGAGAGCATTGTGCGTGAGCTGGATAAAGACTACGAAGCATTACGGGATGTCCAAACCCAGCTGAAAGTTGCCATTGTTGCTGGTCAGTTATTTCTTGAGGCAAACCCCAGTACCGGAGTAGAGGAAGCGAACGGATACGGCTTAAAGTCTTCACGAGATCGCTTCAACAAGCGCTTACAAGACCTAACGGTACTTTTGACATCAAACGGCACCACCTTGCACCAGATCCAGCTTCTACAAGCAAACAGCATCAACCTCATTGACCGCTTACATGAGATTACCAGTGTGCTGATACCTAGCTGGCGCTCGCACCGTATGAGCTTGTATGTAAACGACCAGGATTATAACGCTATTGCCGAAGCCACCCAGTCGCATGACGCGCTGGTCGAATCGCTCCGCGCACTTTAATTATTAAGATTTTTGAGAGCACTGACATGACAGAGCAAACAGTTGAAACGAAAAACGAACTGGCAATTATCTCGGAAGCATTACCGCTGAGCTACCTAGCTCAGATTGGCTTGAAGGAAAGTGATCTTCCAGAGGTAATGGCCCTTTCTAAAACTCTTGATAGCAATAGCGTCTTATCAGTTACTGCGTTTGGCCAAGAGGCCGCCGAGGTGACAGTTAGCTATGCTGATAAAATGCTTGAAATGGTTCAGGCTCGTGACTTGGATGAGGCAGGGAAGGGGTTAGCCTTGGTGCTGACAAAAGCTAAAGAAATCAATACCGGCGGCTTCGCTATTAATCGTTCGCGGATTCCCGTTATTGGTAACTTAATTAACAAATTTCGCGTGCAGTACTCTTCAGCAATGGTGCAATTCAGCACGGCACGAGAAGCAATTGACTCAACAGCGATTCAAATTAAAGAAACCCAAAGCAACCTAGAGCAGCGAATCAAAGACCTTGATGAGGCATTTGAACACGTCAAAACAGAGTACCACTTGCTCGGCAAGTACATTGCCGCTGGAAAAGTAGCAAATGCTCAGGTTCAGGCTGAAATTGACGAGTTACGTACCCAAGATCAAACGCCTATGTCTGTACAGAAAATATCTGATTTACGCAGTTATGGCGACAAGTTACAAAAACGTATTGCCGATTTAACAGTACTCCAGCAAAACGCTCTCAATACGGCCCCTGCTATTCGTTTAGTACAGAGCAACAACGCTGCTCTAATTGATAAGTTCAACACTATTACTACGTTAACAATTCCAACATGGAAACGCTCAATGATGCTTGGGCTGGCGCTTGAAGAGCAGGCTCAAAGTGTTGCGTTAGCAAATAGCATGGATGACTTAACAAACTCACTCCTGCGTAACCAGGCAGACCTGCTGAAACAAAATACGTTATCAACGGCTAAGGCCAATCAGCGCTTAGTGATTGATGTCGATACCATCAACCATGTTCAAAACACTCTGATTTCAACTGTGAGTGAAGTGGCGCAAATCCAAAGTCGAGCCGAGCAAGATCGTAACACTGCAATCCAAAAAATCTTGGTGCTGCGAAAGGAATTAAACGAGCGCTTAGTGGGACCACAGAAAGCACTAGGCATCAATAATCAGCCTGCTGAGAAATCCGTTCATTAAGGCTCTACAAACGGTTTCAAGGGGGCTAATTGCCTTAGCGTTTTCTTTGCATATCTGGGAAAGAAAAGATCATGAGCGGCTTACTAACAGAAAAAACACGTCTAACTGAGGCTTTGCATATTCGAGAGGATGTTCAAAGCCGCTTGGTCACGTTACAGAATCGTAGGTCAAAATGGCGGATGGCAGGAGGCGTTCAGCTGTTCGCGAGTGCAGTTTTTTTCTTTGCGGGTTGCTGGCTTTCCGTTACCGGCCAATTGCCCGAAGAAATTGAGCTGCCTTATGTAAGTGAAAAAATAAAGGGCATAACAAATGGCGGTACTGGAAGTGTAAGGAATAACAGTATTGGAAGGCTTGATCGTACTCAAACAGCAGCTGGAGACACTAACCAGAAAATTCATAACGCGATAAGTAATGGTAACTGGAAGCAGCTGCAAGAAATTACCACAGAGGCTAATGATGGAAGTACCAAGCCTGAAATCATGATGCTTCAAGCACAGGTTGCATACCTTGCTGGTGATAAAGCTAAAAGTATTGATTTAATCAAAACGTATGACTTGGGTAAAAAGTATCCGGAACAGGTGTGGCGAATAGAGACGTTATATGCAGAGAGCAGTCCTAATGCCAATTACCAAATTTCAAGGGAGGCAAGAAAGTATAGAGCTGAGCAAGATATGCGCGGGGCTTTCGCTGAAGATATGTTTTGGGCTTGGCTTGTGCTTATGTTATCGACCTTACCAGTAATTGTTATCGTCCGATTAATTAGCAGCAGCATCAAAAAAATCGAGTCTTGGCTAGGCAAAAAAGACAAATAATCCTTTCGGATCGTTGGGGCTAGCGCTCGCATTCTTAAAAGGCGGAATCATGAGTAGTTTACTGTCAAGCACATCAAGAGCTGGAGAGATCGAGCAAATCAAGGACGGAGTAAGCGCTTCCCATGCCATCCTTGTTAGGCGGTTACGCGGCTGTAAAAAAATAACAGCATGGCTATTTGCTTTATGGGTTTTATCCGCGTGCGCCGGTGGGGCACTACTGTACAAAGGAGCAATGCCAAGCGAAATTGAGCTGCCAAGAATAGGGCATGATGATTTTATTTTTTACTCGCCTCTAGCTTCTTCTTATGTGACAAAAACACAGCTCAAGCTGATGATAAAAAATGAGGATTGGAGTGAAGCGCAAAAGCTGATGAAATTCACAACTGATCCTGCGCCAGACACGATGATATTTAAAGCACAAATCGCATTTTTGTCAGGCCACGAGAATGAAAGCATGGAGCTGATTAAAGATCAGAAGTTAGACCTTGTGCATCCAGATAAGGTTTGGCGCATAGAGTCGTTGTATGCCGAAGCCAAGGGGCAGGGAGACAGTGCGTTCTCACAGGGAATTAAGCAGTATTTGCGCCAGCAATCCCAGTATCAGAACTGGGGGTGGTTGTTGCTCGGCTTAGGCGTTGCTCTTGGTTCCTTATGGGCTAGCGCTCGCCAGTTAGTCACAGTAATGCAGCGGAACCTGGAAACAATTCAAACATGGATTAAATCAATAAGAAAATCGAAGGAAGATATGGAGCCGTCAGCAACAGAGTATCTAAGCGGCGTTGATATGCTGTGGGGGCAAACACCAGAAGAGCGTATTAATAGGATGGTTGCCGCTAGAAAGCGTTATGAAGAGTATGCTGCCTTCAATACGGAACAAGAAGGGCACATTCCATATATTTTAGATCATGGGCTGCCTGCTAAAAGAGTCGCTGCATCGCCAATGGAAAAAAAGATTCAGGCGAAACAAGTTAAATACAGCCACCTCAATGCAAGTACGGAGTGATCATGGGTAATTTATTTTCAAGCAAATCACGAACGGATGAGCTAAAGCATCTTACCGATGATATAGAAGGGCGTTTACCAGTACTGAAAAAGCGTCTGACCAAGTGGAGCAAGGTTAGCACTACGTTCGGTATTGGCTCGCTGGCGTTGATTGCCGGCGGTGTGTCGATGCTGGTAATGGGAATATTGCCAGAAACTATTAATTTGGCATGGCCTGTAGTAGAGGAAAATGTAAAAAAAGGGAGTCTTGAGGAGCTTTTTGAAATTGTTTATCAGGTGTTTTATGGGGGAATAATTCTGGCGCTTTTTAGTTCAACGATTATGTTTGTGATGGGGGCAATGCATGGTGAGGAAGGGGCGCTCGCTAAAGGCTTTATCCGGATAGTTCAGATCCTTATTGTATCAACAATTCCGACTCTCGCGAATTTCGCTTGGGATGCAGGTTTTGCTCTATCGTCGTCGCAGTTTGAAATCGCTCGAACTCAAATTGAGAAAGCGGGAGATGATAATGACTGGGCCAAAGCTCATGAACTGCTCACACCATTTACAACGAAAGCGCTAATGCTGAAAGCTCAAGTTGCGTATAAGGCAGGCCATGAAGCTGAAAGCATAGCGTTGGTAAAAAAGCATGATTTAGGCTCTGCGCACCCAAGTGAGGCTTGGTTGTTAGAAAATCTATTTTCCGAACACACGAAAACAGAAAACTACGAGATGACAGAGGCTTCACAAGCCTATGCAGCCGACAAGGCTTCTAAGCGCCAGCGGGGGGCATCCTTGCTGACAGCAGCTATTCCGCTAGTTTTTATAGCACTGCTAACAGGCTTTGTTGCTTTAGTGTTGCGCCGCAACATTGATACCATTGAGCAGTGGGCGACTGATACCGAAGAGCTTATGACTGAATACCCTCAAAACAATTTGGAGTATAAAAATGAAAACAACTAAACCTTTGCGAGAGCACTTTAAACATAAACACAAAAAGGTTTTTATCATTTCTTGTGTTTCTCTTTTAGCCTTTTTTGCTATTGCTATTGCACCATTGAAAAACGAGATGTCGTTTTTGTATTTGTTGTTGCCTTTCTTCGGCATATTAAGCGGGGTATCAATAAATAAAATTTCGCCCAGCCCATTAAAAATAGTTAGCGACTCGAATTTAGAAAGCCTCGCTGAAGATGCAATCATTCCAGAAAAGGTCAAAATTCAAGTGGCCAATATTTTATCTGAGAGGGGGAAACTCTTGTACAGCGATTTATGGCAGATAGATGCAGACTACTGTGCTGACATTGAGCAGCAGGCCGCCAGCTCAAAACCAGGTTATGCAAAAATCATGGCCCACGTTAAGCAAGTAGACAGATGAACCACCCCCACTTTAGAAATGGGGGTTTCCTAGGTAATACACAGACTTTAGCGGGGTGCGCTGCACCCCATCAGAGGTTATGCAAATTGACTGGGCTAACTCCCTCGCACCGAGGGTTTTTGTAATTTATAGCAAGTAGCGCAATCTTAAAAATGCGCATAAGAATTGATAAGTCACAGAGTAATGCAGGCAGCAACATTAGGCTTTGCAGTGATATCAACACCAAGAGCTCGCATAACAGCTAATGTGTTTTTTAAAGTTGGATTCCCACGTTCGCTAAATGAGCGATATAGTTGCTCTCTGGAAAGGCCAGTTTTTTGTGCTATTTCAGCCATTCCTTTGGCGCGAGCGACAATACCTAGTGCTTTGGCAATATAAGCTGCATCACCTGTTTCAAATGCTTCAGCCATGAAGAAAGCGATTTCTTCATCATCCACTAATGCGCTAGCAGGATCGTATGTGGTTAATTTCTCAGTCATCTCATTCACTCCAGTTTTTTGCTAACTCTTTTGCTGCTGCTATATCACGGGGCTGTGAGCTTTTATCACCACCGCACAATAGAACAATCAGGAGACTCCCTCTGCGTTGGAAGTAAACCCTGTAGCCAGGACCATAATGAATCCGCAGCTCACTAACACCCTCACCTACAGGTTCAACATCACCAGGTAAGCCTTCCGCCAGCCGCATCAAGCGGCTCGCTATCATAGTTCTTGCTCGCTTATCCTTAAGTCGAGACTCCCATTTCAAAAAGACGTGTGTTTGCTTTAGCTCTATCATACTTTAATTGTAGTTTATAAACTACGAGAAGGCAATACTCCTACTGCGCTCAACTTGTGATTGGACAGTAAGCGCACCAGTAGGAGCCTTCGCTCATTTATTTTGACAGCAAGTTTATAATCCATGCACCCAACTTGTCCTCAAAGCTTTTTATTACGATGACGTTTTGCTTGTCCTCAGCTTCTTTCAGCTTTTGCAAATCAAATGATCTGGCGACCTCAGAGATGTTTTTAGGGCGAGCAGTTAATAAACCTGATCGCTGGATCTCTTCGTAAACGAACCCCTCTGTGGGCGCATTCAGCTCGCGCCAGCTGATTTCCTCAACACCGTAACCGGTTAATAGCGATACCGGGCAGTACGGTGGCTCAGAAAGCAATTGCAAATAACGCCCATCGAGCACGGCTAAGCTGAAACCGCTTAATTCCTTTTCCGTTTTCACAATTTTAATACGATCAGCGGCTGGGTAATTCAGATCGCTAACGGATGACAAAAAATATGGCTCGTTGTGGTGGCTCATGAACGCTACGCGGTGCTTTCCTTCGTAAGCAATGTAAAGCCCTAGCTCTGGCAGATAAAAGCCCTCTGCTGGCGCTCCGACGGCTGTGTTGGTTTGGTATGCCTCTATTCGCTCATCCACTTTTTCATCTTTGATATGCTCAGGGTAGCCCTTAATGCAAGCACCGATAGCAATTTCAGTAGGTACGTGAGCTAAAGTCTTTCGAGAGCTGTTGTCGTGATTCCACAGTAAGAATGGAATAATCTCTTGCGCGTAGGTTAAAGGCATCATAGAGCAAGTGAGCTGGCTCTTTATCCAGCGTTCGACAAAAACTTTACCAGCACTGCTGTAGCGGACTAAGCGGTCTTGCTCGATCTTTAATCGCGCCAGCGATTTTACGTTAGCGGCTGTTGATGGGACGATTTCTAACGCAGGTATGTTCATTTGTTAACACACTCCCGAGCCAACCATATTAAAGGCTGGCATACCGGCACCGTAGCGCTGATAGGCTTTAACAAGATTGGCTTTGATGGCAGGAGTTAGGCGTTTGTATTCAAATCCAATCCCGCAGCTCCAAACATGCAATTCGCTGTAGCCATCAGCTTTAAATCTTTCCAAGTCATCTAGTACAGAGGGCAGATCATAACTTGGCCATGTAAGCTCTGTGTCCTTTTCAGCGTCAGGCGCTTTGCCAGAAAGGTGATATCCATAATGAAGGTATTCTTTCATGCTGGATGGTTTGAACTCGGCATCGCCATTAAGTGAGGTCCAAATATCACGGGAAAGACTGAGCTGACGTGAGATATGAAATGCACTGAGGCATATTTCATTCTTCAGGCGAAAATCAACGTGCCTTAGCGCATAAACGGTCGTAGGGTAAGTTTTAACTGCATCTGAGCAGTTATCCTCTCGCCAAGCCATATAGCAAAAAGACTTCTCATCAGGATCTTTATGAAAATAATCAGTATAGAGATCATCAGTTGAGTACCAGCATCGGTGTAACGGGATTGATATAGCCTCCCAGTCCTCAAGCTTTAAGTCGATTTTATTGCGAACCCACTCAAGGAAGTTTGAGGCATCGTTAAACCCGCTAAGCCCTACATACTCCTCAATCCCAAAGCGCTCCCCAATCGCTATTGAGGCCCATCCGAGATAAGAAATCACAACACCATCGCTTTGCAGTCCATCCCGCAGCGTACCAAAGCCCTCAGAGGGTTCATCGGGGTAGCCTAACTCATCTTCATCAGGCTCGTTACTGCTGTGTTCGTATTCGATCTGTTTCATGCTGTACCCGCATATATCTGATAACAAAGAACCGCGATAACAAGCAGTGCTCATTAACGCGGCTGATGGGTATAGCGTTACAGCTTAAAGCGCTACCGCATCTTTCAAAGTTTTGCCGGCTTTAAAGGCTGGTGAACGAGAAGCCGCAAGCTCCATTGGTTGCCCGGTACTTGGATTGCGCCCGGTACGCGCTTCACGGTGCTTAACAGAGAACGTACCAAAGCCAATGATAGCGACATCATTGCCAGCTGCTAGCTCGTTAGCAATGATTTCATGGTAAGCCTCAACCATTTCGCCAGCGAGTTTTTTGGTAACGCCAGTATCAAGCGCCAGCTTTTCAATCAGTTCAGTTTTATTCATGTGGACCTTCCTTCTTTTAATTGAGTAGCACGCATTATTGCGGCCACTTACCAGTGAATGCCTTGGTTGAGGCAGTCGATTTTAAATCATGAGGGTTAGTTTTTCTGGTTCAACATACTCAGTATTCATGCCCTGGTTAAGTTGTGCTTTTTTACCATCCTCAACACCAGCTCTAACAGCCAGTCGAGTCAGCTCATTTTCTTTGATGCTTCGGGTTTCTAGCTCTTTCACTACAGTGGAGTCACTAAGATTAAAGTGTTTCCGCAGCGCATCGTTTTGAGCCTTCTTGAGGTCGGGGTGTATTTGGCTTGCAAACACCTTAACCTTATTTTGAACGGCGTAGTTCCAAGCCATACCATAAGAATGGTTAAACTCGCTCCTTTTTCCGCGACTCAGCTTCCAGCCTGGACCTAAGTGTGTCTCCTCAAGATTTTGCAGAGCAGCTTTTCGATTGCTCCGCATTTGCCGTATAAGCACTTTAATCGCGTAATCAGCAATAGCTGGCGCTGGTGACTGTCCAGCGATGACCGGCCACTTGCAATGAAACATCACACTACATTCAAAAAAGCTGCACACAATACCGATTAGATTAATTTCGGCTTGCGTGTAGCTGGCAGGGCGCACTTTCCCGTCCAGCCCATCAAGCACTTCAAGTTCAGGCAATTCAGCCTCTGATATTTCAATATGATGCTTAACCATCAGAGCCTTAGCTTGTCGCAATGCGGCAGCCGCTTCGTGCTCATTGGATGATTTTGATAAAGCCAAGCATTTCTTAATGCGCCGCAAAATGCGGTCTTTATCCGCGCTAGACATGGCTGCTATCGCTCGATGGGCTATTCAAAGCATGTTCGTGATCAGCTTCGGTATGGGCCGTACCGCCAAAGGCCATAAGAAGGTATAGCTCCTTAATTTCAGCCTCGGTTTTGAATGCAACCTCATTGTGAGAAAACTTAGTGCCTGAGAACATTCTTTTCTCTTTGCGGCCAACTTCACTCCACACGCTGCCGAAAACAGGAAACTCATCATTCCAGTAAGTTTCTAAGGCGGTCAATCTTTGCTGCCCATCAATAAGCCAGCCTGAAAACTTTGCAGGCACAACCTGGTTATGAGTTTCGCCTGTATGCCAATCCATCCGATGAAACATGAAGCTCCCCAGCGGTATTCCCTTCCACACGCTTTCAATAAACTTGATCTGTTGATCTTGCGTCCATACATGAGCGCGTTGAAAAGATGGAATAGGGAAGCCGCAGGCATAGCGCTCTGCTGGCACGGTGACAAGAGGCTTGCCTTGCTCCAGCAGTTCTTTGTGCTCGTTATAGTGAAATTGGATAAAAGAAATGCAGGTGCAGTGCTCTGTACCGAGGTTTACTTTCTGAGGAAGCTGAAACATATCCCTTTACCCTCAATACAAGGCAGTGACTGCAAGAGTCACAAAAATATCTTTCGGGCCGCTGCTGGTTACCGGGCAGCGGCCTAGAGATACTGGCAGCGTTAATGTGTGAGAAGAGCCAAGATTAACTTTGGAAGCACTCATACAGTAATACTTTGAAACGGCATCAATTTTTCTTTCGATATCAGCAATACCGTTAAGGATGTTTTCTATTGGCATAGTGTGCGTTCCGAACAAAGGTGTTTTAATCTTTAATTGATTGTATGTCGTGCGCACGAAACAAGCAACTTGAATGTTGAGAGTTTTATGCGAAATTATTTCCGCTTTGATATCATTAATTGATTGTATGCCGAGCGCACAAAATAAAGGCTATATGGACTCCCAGAAAGCCCGTATGGAAATAGAATAGGAGGGGATGATGAAAGCTTACAAAATCATGCGAAAAAAATACCACGAGCCGGGTGCCACGATTCTGACGAAGAATGTGCAGTACGGCAATCGTATACGCAGCCCTAGGGAGTCGTTCGCTCTTGCGGAAGCAGCCATTAATGTTTGCAGTCACACCAATGCTACGTTCGGACAGATGATCGACCTATTACTTGATATACAGATGACGCCTAGTAGTTTTGGGCTTCCCTCTAATGTAACAAGACATCACGCTGAGAAGCTGAAACCTTTAGCTCTCGCGGCGCAGCCAATACAGGCTGCGTTTGGATCAACATTTTGGGAGTCACTGTATGAGCGTGTACGGCGTGATGAAAAACCTTCTTGCCCTTCCAGGATGGACTCGTACTTCGCTTGCCGAGATTTAGAGACACTACGGCGCTACAGGGACAAGCACTGGCCAGACAAAATGGGGGACAAACTGGTATGCGAAGTTTCGATTTCAGACTGCCCTGTTGTCTTTGAGGCAGACATGGTGATTCTTGACGAGATTGATGGGGCTATGAATTTTTCCTCGGCAGCTCCCATAGTACGTAGCTACTGGGATCAGAAATTCTCAAAGCAACCCATTTTAGAAATTTTGCTCCAAGGTTCCGTATTGCTTGATTCCGAGGTGGAGATTTAGCAGCTCCCCTCATACCCCCGTCCTTTTGGGCGGGGAGGTGTTAGGCGGCCTTATAGTCGAACGCTATCAATTTCCTTTCCAACTTGCGCCAAAACGTCTCGGGCTTTAGTGCCGCGTTTCCATAGCACACCATCAAAGGCAACTGCTTTTTGCCCATCTTGATCAAGCACAAATGTTAAGTCGTACTTATCGGATAAGTGAGCGTTTGTATCAACAAAAAGGCGACCACCAGTGATGATTTCCGCTGTGTTAGTTGCTGACACAGCAGGGTGATCTATACGAAGCGATCCCGAGAGAATTACAGGCTGGCCAAGTGTGTCACCAACCCAACCAGGCAGAGAACAATATGCGAACAGACTGAATACGCTACGAGGTAAAAGGGCCTGCTGTTGCCTTAACCTGTAATCGGCTTGCTGCTGTGTGAAAGCCCAGAAGTCGGTAACAATAGATTCGGCTTCTGAATCCATACAGGCAATAACAAACCTGCATTTAGTGTTTTTATTCATGCCTACCTCTGGTTGAGCCATAGCCGTCAATTTGCTTGCCAATTTGCGCCAGCGCATCCTCAGCCGTTTGGGCTTCGGCCCATAGGAAGCCAGCATAAAAAACTTGTACGCGCCCTGACTGTTTGTGCACAACTGTTAGCGTTTGCTCAGGTAGATCGGATGACATGAAAGCCTTTAGCGCCAGCTCTGAGTAATCGGTAACGAAAACGGGCTTACCGTTGATTATTTCCACGCTGCCAGTATTGCTGCCGTGCCAGCCATCGAGCGAACAGACTGCGTAGAGCGCATAGGTGCAAGCTGGGTCTTTGTCGTTGCCTAGCAAGAAGCTGGAGCGGTTGTAAGCGTCTTCGTAATTGATAGCGTAAAGCATACGAGCTGGCTCATCACGTTCCGGGGTATCGCGATAATGCTTAACGACGACAAACAGCTCTCCCTCTTGTTGCCAAGCTTCTTTGTGCTGGTTAGCAGTATCCAAGATTTCACTGAGCTTGTAGTAATCGCTCTCGTTGGTAACTGTAAAGAAACTAGCTAGATCATGCTGTAGAGCCATAATTATTTATTGCGCTGATAGGTCGTATGTTGGGATACCAGCACCGCTTGATGCAGGCGCTGGCGCTTGTTTTGGCATCGCATCTTGATACATTTCATCTGCTTGCTGCTCAGTCATGAGCTTACCGCCAATGTAGATCTCGGTATCGCAGCTGATATCATTAGGTTCTTTGTAAGCGCTTCTTTGTGAGAAGGCTGTCATCATGATGCCATCATGGTAAGAGTATGAAATAAAGAGAGTGTCTTGGTTGCTCTGTGCATCTTTGAAGCACTCAAAAGCACGATTAACATGACTGTCTCGGTTTAAAGGATAGTACTCAGTTTGAGAAATTTTCTCTGCTTCTTGAGGTAGGCTTTGCTGGGGCTCTTCCGCCTGTCCCTGAGTCTCTGAGGGTCCAAGAATGGATAAAGGCCACGCAAGAGACATGGTTTGATTATCAAACTGGACTATAAGGTCGGCAATATCATCGTGACCGTATTTACGTGCGCAATCGCTTAGTGGTTCTACAGGCTCAATAGGGCGATCTTTAAGCACTAAGTCTGCTGAGAGCGAGTTTACTAAGCACATTCGCTTAAAGTTAGCCACTTGAGCTTTGCGCGCCGAATCTTCCTTAGCCCAATTGTTTAAAGTCATGGCTCTCATATCACCATAACTGTACAGGAGCTGAGCAAACTGGCCGAAACTCAATATGACTAACAATATAAGAGTATAAAGGGTGTACTTTGTGAGCTTTCGTACAGCCTTAAGAATTGTATGCTTCGCTGAGCTTTTGGGAGAGGTCATGGTATTTCCTAAAATTAAGCGTTAACTGAAATGTGTTTAGTCTTTAAGCTTTGATGATGAAATTATTTAGCTGGCGGATAGATCACCATCCTTACAGAAGACCAACCAATGTGTCATGCCATTTCTACCGCTGACCTGGCCGAACAGGGGAGGTTGAGGCGTGAGATCCAGTATTTCTTTAACTTTTACCTGTGTCTCATTCCATTTGAAAACCAAAGTTCCACCCGGCTTTAAAACGCGAAAACATTCAACGAAGCCAGCTTTTATATCGTCTTGCCAGCAATTGCTTAGTTTTCCATATTTTGCTGCTAACCAGCTTTTAGGGCCTGCATGGATGAGGTGAGGCGGATCAAAAGCAACCAGATTAAACGTGCTATCAGCGAACGGGAGCGCTCTAAAGTCCATTAAGGTATCAGGCTCAATCACTATAGAGCGTACTCCACTTTTGTTACCGCGCGAATTGTCAGTAACCGTGATTTCTTCGCTTCTAATGTCGACAAAAACAACTTTTGGATCGTTCTTATCGAACCACATCATTTTGCTACCACAGCAAACATCTAAAATACTTACCATTTATCTCATCCTTATTTACCCTAATCAGTCACGACAACTGATCAGGGCTGGAGGGTTAAGCGCTTACAGCTTGCTCAACGGGTTCGACCAACAGAATAATTCCATCTTGGCCAACTACTTTAACGCGCTCGCCAACGGGGAGATTTACCCCTTTGACCAGCCAGTAACCATCATTAACTTTGATCCTGCCTCGACCGTCAATAATGGCTTGGTGCAGCACATAAACATTACCTAGCAACTCGCTGCCTAGATTGTTCAGATGCGGATCAGCAGAAGGCTGCTTGAGCAAGCGATTGCGCCAATACAAACCGGTGGCCAAGGAAAACAAAGCAAATCCTTAAAAGTAAACGCTGGCGCAAACAGAGTAGGGCTTACAAATTTCTTTGATCTGTTCATGCAGTTGGATTTTAGCAGCTTGCAAAGCCTCAGCTTGTACCTGTGCCGCCGCCAAAGCCTCCTTGTAGGCTTTTGAGTTTTTGCGAGCGCCTTGGCTTGCCTTTGATGCCAGCACGCTTGTAATTGAAGCCAGCATGTTTGGCGTGTAGCTACGGTCGATTTCAATCATGGCCATACCAAAGCTGGATTGGCTAAGTGCCTGCCCGATAGGAGAGCTACACAAGCTCTCTTTAAAGGAAGCTTGGGCGGCCTGCACTTTTGCGTGGCACTCATCCCACAGCTCGGTTTTTGTTTTGCCCCCGAACTGAGTGCGCTCATTCTGCTCGCGCTCTTGATTAGCTTTAATAATACGGGCCTCACGCTCTTTTGCCGCAAGCTCTTGGGCAATACGTTTAAAGCCTGCAATCAAGCCAGTATCACCGGTTTTCTCTACGCAGCCGCTGCCAACGATGGATGTTTTACCGCAAGCAGAGGCAACAAAGTGACGGTTTTTAATGGTGCGACCGCAATGCTCGCAGTAAAAAATACCAGCAAAGTTGTTTGATGCTTCGCCAATCGGCGGAGTTATTGCAGCAAATGGTGCGCGACCAAGACCTGACTGAGTGAATGTATGTTCCATGAGCTTATCCAATTTGGCGAATTGGATTAATTGTATATCGTGCGCACGACACAAGCAAGTAATTAAATATCAATTTCTAGCTGCTTTTCACGGAAGGTTAAGCGGGAGCGTCGCATAGACCTCGATGGCAGTTTGCTTTGTGATGAGTGAGTCGTTGACTCAGAGCTGCTGGCTATCTCTTTATCAAGGTCCCGCAGATCGAATGCACGGACGTATAAGGCATTGCGTTCACGCAGGGATATACCGGCTTGATCGGCTGTGGCGATGAGCTGGTGGAAGTTCTCGAAACACTGGTTAAGAACGCTCAAGCGAGCCTTGCGCCCCCGCGCCAGCTCCGACTCAATCAAGTCGAGCTGCTGGGTTAAGTATTTGCGCAGATCAGGATTGCCGCCTTGAACGCAGTTGGTAGATGGCTGGTTCTGATTCTCGAAAAGCTTATTGGATTTGTGCATACCTTTCGACCTCCCATCAGGTATTGCGTTCAGGCGCTAAGTTTGGTCGCTGCGCTTTACCCTATACAAAGCACAGTCTTTCCCGCGATGGGGGAAGCTACTGGCGCTATATATAAAAACCTTTTGCCTTGAATAAAAAGCACCTTTACTTTATCGCCAATATTTACATTTTCGCCGGAGTAGGACAGCAAGTAAGCTGGGTAAGCCTTACCGTCTATGGATACCTCACCGATTACTTTAGTGCCTGCTTTTAATGCTTGCTGAGCGACTGTTATGCGTCCTTCCAAAGCAGATAGCTCTCGTGCAGGGATTTTTTGTATTTTCTTACCAGAAATAGATGGCGATAAAACCTTTTAGCCATTCTTGAAAAGTAATTATTTTTCGCCATAAGTTTTTCCTTAGCTTATACGTTTGAATTTAATAACCGCGACCCAGTGATTCTCTTGGAGGCTGGTATCACCGTAGATAAACCCCCACGCCCTTAAGAACGCTTTGCGTGCTTTTTCATACCATCCGACCGCTTTAGCTACATCAGTCTTTGAGTTGTCAAACCCCTCAGCGATAGCGTCAACTTCACTGATTCCATTGATGCGTTCAAAGCATATCTCGGTAACAAGCAGCAAGTTTCTTGCTGCCCAGCGTGGCATGTGTATTGATGGCTTCCACTTGTCTGGCTTGGGTTGCCCGAACCCTGCGCGATAGATTGCGGCCTGCTCAGCATTGTTTATGTTAAGGGCATTAGGTGCTATCGCATAGGCTTCGCGAACCCAGAGCGTTTGGCCTACGCGATATGGCAATTTAACGAGGTAACTCACCCCGCTTTTTCCGCCACCGGAAACAATACCGTTACCGCAAACCTGACAGTAAACGCCACCCTCATCGTTGATGCCAAGTTCTGTTGGCAGGTCCTTTAAATCACCAGCGTGATCGCATGGTGGGAGCTGTCTTTTGAGCGGCCTACGAGTTTCTGTTTTGTTGCCGCTATGCACCGCGAGTGCCATTTCCTCGTTAAAGTGAATAGGGTATTCGTTGACGCTTTTCATGAGTATTGCTCCATAAACTTCTTGGCTAGCTTTCAGATAAACGATTTACAATTGCTGTTTATGGCAACTCCTATTTGCTCATTGCGAGTAATGAGCTTTGTTGCTTCCTGATTAATATCGAGTAGTGATTTAGTCGCCACCTCCGACAATCCGCTTTCCGCTAGATACGCGATCTCAGCCAGCGCTGTTAGCTTTTGAAAGCACGTTAAAAAATCGTCAATTTCGGTTCTCAGGTGCTCACTGTGATATTTCATTTCCTTTAAATAGCCATTTGCCAGACCGATTACTGTCTCTTCAAGTTTAATCGCGTCGCAGCTATTGCTTGATATTTCTGGGTTTGTCGCATCAATTTTAGTGTTTATCATCGCAACTATTTCCTTAAAAGGTCTTTTAGAGGCCACAAACACAGTCTCTGTTTCGCAGCAATTTCAATAAGTGACACTAGCAGCGTTTGTTGCTTGCGCCATGTGTCAATAGCCAGTTCTTTACTAACGAGAGGTATAGATCGCCTCCAAAAGTCATGGGGGAGTAGAGCTTCTTTGCAGTGCCGACAAGCTGGAACGGTGTCATCTTTTTGCCATTCATCATCAAGCCGGTTTGCAGCAGCAGTCGCTAATGCTTTTTTTCGATTCTCTCTAAAGCTTGTTTTTGCTTCAGGCGTGATTTCTTCCACTACGCGCATAGCGCCATTTAAAAAACCGTTCCAAGCGGCCTGAACATGAGAGTCAGAGTAAGCTTCAGGATACTCGCTATTGCGTTCCAAGCTAGGCTCATTAAGCCCAGCTTCTTCTGCTGATGTTTCAATAAACGATTCAAATTCCGCACGCAGTTGATCATTATCCATTGTGAGCCACCTCTAAGTCAGCTTGACTGAGCTCGATCCGCTTCTTGCCTGGAATCCACGACACCGCTTTCCCGTGATTACGAACAGAGGCATTGAGAGCATCCAGGGCTGCCTGCACTTCGTCCGGCAGTTCAATATCTTCTGCAAAGGAGTCTTGCCAATACTCAGGATCGACTTCATCCATATTGATTGGCTCGCATAGCACAAAGTTTAGATTGGAAATATTGAGGCCGTTGTCCTCGCAGTACTCGTTGATATGTTCCGGGCTGAAAAAGTAAAGATCAGCGATTGGTAAGTAAAGCGCTGTGACACGATCCCAGTCGCCAAGAGGCATGGCGCTAAAGCGCTTCAGCTCTGCTAAGTTATAGCAAGTGTCGCAGTAGCCGTTCACCATGTAAGGTGGGTGACTGCTGTCAGTTTCGCAGACCCGATGAGTTGAGCCTACATAGCGCGCAAGATGCTCGTTACCACCAAAATACCGCCCATCACGAGATACCCAGCCTGTGAGGGTTTGAATGCTTGCCGCCTCTGAGGAGTCGTACATAACGATTTCATTTTGTGTGCGCGTAACCATGATTTATCTCCAGCGCCAATTTTCAATGGCCTATATGTTGTTAAATTACTGAACAGGAATCCAGCGGACTGGGCGAACACAGCCTTTGTAATTTTTGACAGTGACGCTCTGGCCTGTGTTGTTAAAATCTTTAGTCCATACGCCAAAGGCTGAGTACTGAGTGCTGGTCCAGTACCATTTCTTCTCGAAAAGCTCAGGCACGTTATCTTTTGAGAGATCCATCTCCGCACATGATCCAAGATGATAATCGTTATGGCCTTCGCAGCTGTAGCTTGAAGCAAATAGAGCTGCTGGGTAATTCTCATCGGACTCAATCAAAGCAAGCGAATTGGCGCGCCCATCCCACCTGCTGCTAGCGCCTTTCGTTTCTATATCAAGCACACGCCACTCAAGATCAACGCCATCACTCTCAGGAGAGGCAACAATCAAGTGCTGATCAGGGAGGCCTTCACAGCCTTTTAGTATTCCAGCGTAGTAGCCGCCTTGTCCGAGCCAGCGCTCACCAACTTTAGGTACATTTATCATTCTTTAGGCTTCCGTTCTAATTCCTAGATTGTAAGTTCTAACTGCTCTTCTTCTGATACAGCGTGCTGGTGTTTACTCGCTTTTCGCTTTTGGATTACGTCTATTCGATGTTTTTTGTACGGCATCGCAAAACTGGTTTGCTCGATCTCACTGAGTAGAGAGGCAGCCGCCTCCTTGGCATCAAAGTAGCGCATATAAAGCGCGTGCCTCTCCATTCGCTCAGTCTGAAAAAGATGATCAGAGCAATGACAGAACAAGGAGCAAATGCTTTTGCATCCAAACGCTTGTTTGCTGTTTGGTATCAGATTGTTAAATTCCGTGCATGCTCCGCGAAACACAAAGCTATCAATATCTCGGGAAAGGCTTACTTGTGTTTCTATGATCTCAACCTGAACGCACGCCTTCATTAGCCGATCTTTCAGAGCTTTATGTTTTTCTAAAAGCACATCAGGTGCTTGCTCGCCCATGATTACACCCTTAAAAACTTCAATTAAAACATTAGGTTATGACGTGGCGCGAATGGAATGTCGTCATCAAAGCTATCGTAATCAGGCGGTGCAGCCTGTTGATTTGGACCTGCCCCACGCCCCGCATTAGGGTCTGCAATAGGCGCTTGTCGTTGCTGTGCTGGCGCTGGATTCGCCGCTCTGGTTTGGTGTTGTTGGTGTTGCTGATTTTGACCTTGAGCAGGTCGAGCGCCATCACTATCAGAGCGCCCATCAAGCATCTGCATAGCGCCGTTCATATCCACAATAATCTCTGTGGTGTAGCGCTTAATGCCGTCCTTTTCCCACTCGCGGGTTTGCAAGCGACCTTCGATATAAACCTTTGAACCTTTGCGCAGATACTGGCCAGCAATCTCTGCGATCTTTCCAAAGAAAGATACGCGGTGCCACTCAGTGCGTTCTTGCATCTGACCAGTCTGCTTATCTTTCCAGCTATCGCTAGTAGCCACAGTCATATTTGTGACTGCATTACCATTAGGCATGTAGCGAGTTTCCGGGTCGCCCCCAACATTACCAATCAGAATTACTTTGTTTATTCCACGAGCCATACGGTTCTCCTACGTTTTAATTATTCGACTTAGTTGGTTTGAAACTGCGCTCAAACTGAATCGCGGCTTGCCACGCAGTGCGCCAGTCCTTCCATCCTGCTTGCACTAAATCACACACATACTCACCAGTACTGGGGCAGACATTACAGCGATCAGGCTCTGGATAAAGCGCCAGCTCATGCTTTTCAAATGCCATGCGCATAGCATTACGTGCATCGCGACGAGAGCGCTGCGATATAGAGTTATTGCGACCTGAATGACTCATTTGATTACCTTTAAGCTGACGGCATAGCCTGTTAGTTTAGGGATAGGTTGATTGTCTTTTAAAACCAGCTCTACGTTCATGTCTGCTAAATGAAACTCAATGGTTTCTCCAAGCTTGACCGACTTAACGCGGTCGGCCATTCGTCCACGCGCAGTAATTTCAATCCACCGACCCTCGCTGTTTTCAGATCTTTGCTGATAGCAAACAGCTAGCACCAGCCAAAGAATCTTTTTGTCGTCTTTGAGAATCTCTGCAACTTTGTGAACTGTCCCAGTGCCTGAAAAAATAGCCATGTTAGCCTCATGGTAAAGTTTGATATAATAATACGATTCGATAGTTTACAGTTTAGTAAGGATGCTAGATCTAGTCAATAGTAAAATAACTAAAACCATAGTATTTTAATGTATAAAAAGCATGTATACATTTGAAGTATACAAAGAGCGCTAAAACGTCCAGCGGGCGGCTTATGCCTAAAAACAAACAAAGAAAGGGTGAATTGTGAATACAGGAAAAAATGATACAGAGCACATGAGCTGGGATAGTCTGCGCATTAACGACGGGACAATAGAGTTTATCAAGTGGATTGCTATTGCCTGTATGACAATAGATCACATCAATTCTTACTTTATTTTCCCCGCGACAGGTAAGCCCATCGTCGAGATGTTCAACATAGGGCGCTTAGCGTTCCCGTTGTTCGCATTAGTGATTGCATACAACCTGGCGAGACCTCGAAGCAGTGAAAGCGAGCGGCAGGCCATAAAAGGCGCTTTGCTTCGGCTAACGCTTTTTGGTGTAATCGCTGCTATCCCTTATTTTTTGGCAACCGGCGGGAGAACATTCCCGCTTAATATTATGTTTACGCTGGCGCTGGCCACAGCAATTATTTACAGCTTGCGCATGGCAGCTGATCAAGAAAAGAGACTGTATCGGTACACGCTATATTTCTTTATCCATCTACTCTTTGTTGTTACAGCAGGCTTTGTAGAATTCTCATTCTACGGAGTAGGGCTGATCGTTTCAGCCTGGCTTCTTTTCCGTTACTCGTCTGCGCTAGCCTTGGTACTGGCTACGGTTTTGACCTATAGCCTACACGCCATCAACGGCGCTCATTATGCTTTGCTAGCGCTCCCCATTTTTGCCCTAGGATATTTAGTCGATGTGAAAATACCGCGAATGAACAAATATCTGTTCTATATCTATTACCCCGCACACCTTGCCGTTATCGCATTAGCGGTAGGGGTCTACAAACTTTACGCATAAGGATTGGTATCTCAATGAATACAGGCAATGACACGCAAGTGATGATTCATGAGGAGTGGAGAGTTTCCTGGCTGGCTTATATCCCCCACATGCTTTTCACCATTGTTTTGCTGTACGGCTTACTGAACGCCACGTCTTTTCGTGACCAGTTATTTGCTGTGAGCGTAATAGTGCTAATGCTTTGTTTTATAGGTTACAAGGCTTACTACTTGTCCAGCATACGCCTGTATGTGGATGACAGTGGCGTATGGGTGTATCGAGGATTATTCCCGTGGTCGCGAGGAGTGTATGGGACACATTGGAGAGATTTTGAGGATGCCACATATAAAACAGGGTTTGCTTACTGGGTGGCAAAAGGGTTTCCGATAACGCTAAGACCTCGCTTCTCAAATAACCCGCACATACTGCTACCACCAATGCACCTCGGCCACAAAGCTGTAGAGCGAATTAATGCTCTAGCGCAGTCTTCTGGCCCGATGTAGTCGATCACGGCATTTAGGTTATATTTATTTATTTAATTGCTTGCTCGTGTCGTGCGCACGATATAGACTTGCAAGCAAACCAAATAACGGAGATTCCTCAGTGCGCAATATTATCAAGTTCGTCACCGCCGCTTTGCTGGCGCTCCCAATACTAGCCAATAGCGCTCCCGCTAACTTTGAGCAAGCCAAGGTGGCGATAAAAAAATATGTAATGTTTGATCAAAACAAAAATGGAGCGATCGGCTCACTTTATTGTGGTTGCGATTGGGGCTGGGTAGGTAAGAGTGGTGGGCGAGTTGACCATGGCAGTTGTGGCTACAAGGTAAGAGCGATACCGAACCGAGCTGCACGAACAGAGTATGAGCATATAGTACCTGCTAGCTGGCTAGGACAGCAGCGTCAGTGCTGGCGTAATGGTGGTCGAAAGAACTGCAATCAAACAGATCCGATCTTTAATCAAATGGAAGCCAATACGCACAATTTGGATATCGCGGTAGGTGAGGTCAATGCAGATCGTAGCGCATACCGCTTTGGCATGCTGCCTAACGCGAAGCCACCATACGGCCAATGCGCTAGCAGCGTAGATTTCAAACAACGTGTATTTGAGCCGCGTGATGAAGCTAAGGGTCTGGTCGCCCGAGTAATGTTCTATATGCACGACCGTTACGATCTACGCATGAGTGAGCAGCAGCAGCGTTTGTATATAGCATGGTCAAATCAGTTTCCGCCAACTGAATGGGAGCGCGAACGCGATAGACGTAACGCTAAGATTATGGGGCATAGCAACCCATTTGTTACCGGTGAGCGTAAGTGGACACTTGGCCACCGTAATTCAGGTGCAGGTTTACAAGGAATGCCAGTGCCACAACAACGTCGCCCTGTAGCTGCTCAGCAGGTATCGACAAAAACCAATCAAGCAAGCAGCACTAACATTAAAGGCAACTCAAACAGTCGCATATTTCACTTAAGCCACTGCCCAAATTACAAGGATGTGAGTGCGCGCAATAGCGTGTATTTCACAAGCGAAATCGAAGCATCCGCAGCCGGCTATCGTAAAGCTAAGAACTGTAACTAAGGTGGTTTTTTCAATGAGACTTAAAAAGACCTATCAGGCTTTCTTTGATACCTCGTTAGGACAGTGGCTCTACTACACTGCCGCTGAAGTCTCCGCTAAGGCTCTAGTGGCTCCGTCTGGGCGTGCCTATTTATTGCCACTTGGCGTATCGGTTAGATATGTAACGAAGTCAAAACATTTATTATTGTGTTGCTCACTAAAGAAAAATGGTGAATATAAGAATAAAAGATCGCATTTCAGCACGGAAGATGAACTGCTAAGAATCCTCAAACTGTGCTATTCGCTTGAGCACTTAGAGGGGATGGGTATTAAGCAGATTAACAAGTGCATTCCTTACAGAAAGCAAAACCTGAATTATCAAATATTAATTGAGGACGTATTAGTCCCATTAGACAGGCTGGCCTCTCCTTTTCCCTCTTTTGGTGATGTCACCTCATACCTGCGAGTCAATCACTCGGCAAAGGTACTGCCTCAGTGGGCTAAGAGCGAAACGGATATACACTTAAAAAAGCGACATAAAAGCCATGCTAGCCACTTGATTAAAAAGGGATTCTATCAAGGTGTTGTGTCATCAGCCGTACATTTGATCGGTAGCGGGCTAACTCATCAAGCCAAAGAACTCCTCTCAATGACGGGCATTACGCGAAAAATAGCCATTGATGCGGATGCTAGCGAGCTTGAGCTGAAAACAGTTGACCTCGCTAACGCCTGGTCAAAACGCTAATTTTAATTAAGGAAGATAGCTATGTTGGTATTAAATCGAAAGGTAGGGGAAACCCTGAAGATTGGTGATGATGTGGAAATTTCTATTTTGTATGTGAGAAACGGTCAGGTTCGGATTGGTATTGATGCTCCAAAAGAGATATCTGTGCACCGTAAAGAAATTTATGAGCGCATTCAGCTTGAGCGCGCCAACCAAGAAGCCAAAGGAGCTGACCATGTTTGACTTGATGCGTATTCCAGAAATTGAAAAAGCCCCCGAACGCTTTCGTCTGCTCGAAAAAATTCCTTACGCAGCTGAGGATGCGTATCCAGTTATGCTACGTGAGCCTGTAGGTGATGAAATCAAGCTTGCATTGCTCGATGTGGAGACCACAGGATTCACAGCGGGAACGCATGAGATCATAGAGATTGGTCTTGTGCAGATTGCTTTCAGCCCAAGCACGCGCAAAATTACCGCGATACTTGAAATTACAAGCCAATTTGAGCAGCCAGTCAAAGCACCAATTAGCGAACTGATTACGGGTATCACAGGCATCACAAATGAAATGGTCGCCGGTGAACGTATTGATGATGCTCATATTGCGCGCATACTAAATAGCTCATTAGTTGTTATTGCACATAATGCCGTGTTTGATCGAGGCTTCATTGATTTGCGCTTTCCCGTCTTGTCCGAACGCTTATGGGCATGCAGCATTAAGGATATCGACTGGCTGGCGCTAGGTTCTGAAAGTAATAAGCTGGAGTATTTACTCCTAAAGAATGGTTATTTTTATGATGGACATCGAGCCGCAACCGACTGCCTTGCCATGGTTGTTCTCTTTGAGTCAGTACCGACTGCATTACCAGAGCTACTGCAAAGCAGCAGCAAGAACAGCGTGAAAATTGTGGCAAAAGGGGTGAGCTACGGTGATCGTGAAACCGTTAAGCTACGTGGGTATCGCTGGGATGCTGACAACAAGTACTGGTGGGTTATCATGGGAGAAGATGAGGCTATTGAAGAAAAACTTTTTTTAGATGATTTATGCGGTCACAACAAAGCTCGCAATGAGTTTGTACTTATAAAACCTAGCGAGCGCTATAAAACAAACGGTTAGGCGTATAATGAGCCGCTGCATAGGCGGCTGGAAAGGCTGCACTCGCAATAGAAACAACGCTAATGTTATGAGTCGCCGGATAGGTGATTGGAAAGCCTAGAGCCATCCCAGCTAGAGACAGAACAGGGTGAGTCGCCGTATAGGCGAATGGAAGAGTGAGGCAAGCGTGTACGCAAGCCCTTGCGAGCCGCCTGATAGGTGGCATTATTTTTATAATGCACGCATACCCCCGCTTTTTAATGCTGACAAAACAATATATTGATTGCTCTGTTTGTGCGCACGACATACAATAAACTTAACTTAATAAAGCAGGCATTTTGCTTGTTTTAAATTGAACTTATTGTGCAAGCGAGTCTTACGAGAGCAAAAATGCAAAAATTAATTTCAGGCTTAAACGAAGCCGGCAACAAAATTAGCTTACGGGCAAACAATCCTAATATGGCCCAACGCACAGCTTCAGTATCCTTTAAAGGGGATCGCAGTTCAGGCCGCAATTATCATGTTGTACTGTACAGTGCTTGGGCTGATCGCCAGCAGCGCTTAAACGGCATTAACCAAGTACAGGCTATTGAGGCCATTCAGGCTCATTTAGGCGCTGACGCAATCCAAGAGGCTTCTTATGTGTGACATTGAAGATATTCGCAAGTAAGCTCTTGCGGTGCTTACGCCATCACATCCGGCCTGCATCATCACATCGTGTAAAGGCCGCTTAGGTTTTCATTTTGATCCGACAGGCAGCCTTGTCTCTGGCGATAAAATCAATGACGGTGTCGATGGTGAGGCTATTGTTATTGAGTTGCTAAGGTAGGCCAATAGGAAGTCGGCTATCACCCATTAAGTTTGATTTCATCAGGCGATCATGCGCGCCGGCAATTAGCTCAACCAACTCTGTGCGTCGCTCCAGGTCGAATATCTCTTTGGCAAACGTCCTAAACACAACGTAGCCATTCGCAGCAAACAGGTTTTGTCTTTCGCGGTCTTTTTGAAAGGCCGTCTTGCTGCGGTGAAATTGAAAACCGTCCATCTCTACAACAACGGAGCGTGAAATTAGAATGTCGACACGAAACTGCCGGCCTTCAATGAGGTTTGGCACTTCCCATTCAACCGCATCCGCACCCAAACGCTTCACAAGCGCTTCGTAGAGCATGGTCTGCGGGTCGTTAGCAGCTTGAAGCACTTTGGCTGCGGCAGTAAGCGCCTTGGTTTTAGCAGTTGCTGTAGGAGCTGTCTTTTTTAAAAAATTAGCTTGTTTTTTAGCCCCAGCTTCTTTCATCGCCTGGGCATCATCTTTAGTGATAATGCCCATAGCAACGGCTTGCTCTGGTGTGAAGCGCATACTCAATTATTTTCCTCTAAAAAAATATGCAAGTCTGACATGACAAACGAGTAAAGGTGCATGGCAGCGATCAGTACTGCCTGCATGCTTACACCGTACTGAGTCGCGAGGGCACGAACAGCATCAATATCCGTAGTGTTAACACGGAAGGGGAGACTCACTTTATCTTTGCGAGATCCCGTTACTAGCTGTGCCTGTCTTAGCAGGCTTTCAATCTCTACAGGACTTTCATCCCGTAATCGTTTAATCGCAGAGCGAACCCACGGAACCCATGAATCACCGCTATTTTTGCGAGCGCTCTTAATTTGCTGGGCCGTATTCTGTTCAAGGCGTATGTTATACGGCAGATCAATATCTTGGGCTTCCACCTCAAACCTTTTTCTGATCATTCACTCGACTCCAGAAACTCAATAGCTAAATTAAGAGCCTGGGTCAAAATATCTGTTTTCTCTTTATCAGTTGCCTCTGGCCACCGAGAGGATAACTCAGTAATTTCAGAGGAAACATTGTCTGGAATGCCATCAAGCGTAGCAAATACATTAATGAGTCGGTTCATCGAGGGGCGTATCTGAAGTTTAATTTTTGCTTCAGGCGCTTTGAGCTTGGGTTCTGCTCTGCCTAATCCTGACGCTGATTCAGCAGTATTATTAGACTCTGCTGCAGTAGATGATTGCTTAGGATCAAGGAGGTAGCGCACGCGGCTGGCCGCTTCAGCATAGGCAGCCTTAATGTTGCTGTAGTCACCATCCAAGATAGAATCAAGTACCGGGTCATCATCAGGTAAACGACAAAATGCGCGGTAGTAGGCCGCTGTTGTGCGGCCAGCGCCAGTCAATGCCGATATTTCATAAATGGTAATTTTATCATTATCAGGCGCGCATCGGTCAAAAGCCATTGCAACAACCGAACGTAACCCACTCACCGTCTCCGCGACAGATAGATCTGATCGACGTAGGTTTTCAGCGAGTCGAAAAACGACCTCCTCAAGCTCACTGAACTCACGAACAATAACGCGAGAATGTGTCTTACCGGCAAGCTGCGAAGCGGTCCAGCGACGCTCACCTGCAACGATGATGTGCTTACTGTTTACAATGATAGGCTGCAAGAGCCCCTGAAACAGGATGGAGGATGCTAAGTCAAATAGATCGCTCCACACCTGCTGGTGTTTTTCATCGAGTGTTTTTATGAAATTATTAGCGCGATCAAGCCAGATCTCTTTTGATTCGCTATCTTTTATAGCCATGCGCGAAATCGTTTCAGGCGTTACCCCAGCTTGATCAAGAGAGCGCCGGCGCGGGTTGAGCGAGGAGGGAACAATTGCATCGTTACGGAAATTGATGTGCAGTTTCTCAGTGCTTTCAATAGCAATTAAAGCGGAAGCAGCAATAGCCGCCTGCTCATCCTTAGTATCGCTATATAGCGCTTTTCGCACACTTGGTTTAACTTCAGTCATTATTAGCCTCTTAGCTGTTTAAGCGCTCTGCAATGTATTTAGCGAATTTTTTTGCTTCAATACTAATAGGAGTACCGTTTGGGCCATGGAGGTCTGTAACCTGACCAGGATTGTTACGATAATCGTCCGTTTCAGAGTAACCAATACGGCGAGCAAAGCGTACCGGCATTAGATAACGACCAAAAACAGGGTCTCTTTGAAGCGCGCGTAAATGAATGGAGTGTAGAGTCGTTTTAGTTACCATGTTCGGAAGCAATCCAAGCATGGTGAGAGGTACGTCATCGCCACGACTCTGCTGCTGCATAGCGATGTAAGAAATAATCGAGAATACGCCTTCCACTGATTGTGGCTCAGGGATAAATGGCACATAAACGTGAGTAGCTGCTGCCAGAGCCGCATCAATTAAAGATGACTTACTCGGCTGGGTATCAATAATGACGCAACAATATGTATTTGCGACATCATCAGAACGTAGCCAGCGGCGCAAAGCAGATCCAAGCATAGAACGGTCCCCTAATGGCACGGAGATAGCCCGAGACATTAAGATTTCATGCGCTGGAACTACATGAATTTTTGGGTTTGAGGTTTCGTAAGGAATAGGAAGGAAAGACTCGCCCAAGCCCCCCCAGCCATCTTTTGCAATAATAGATAACCACAAATCACAGGCCGAAGAGTGATCTGGCGTCTCATCTTTAAGTAGAGGGTGAGCGATCGGATAACTGGAACCGTCCTCCATCGTTCTTAACAGCTGCCAGCGGCGACTGGTATTGCCTTGGGGGTCAAGGTCAATAATTAAAATAGGCTTACCTTTAGTGAATTTATCATCAAGGGCGAGCGCTTGAGCCAATACGCGAGAGGTCGTGGTCTTCCCTACGCCTCCCTTGTAATTAGTGCTGCATATTACAGGAGTCACCATCTTCATTTTACCTTATATTTTATTAGTAATTCAAGCTCTATTTTTTGATTATCTACAACAGAGGCGCTAAAGGCTGCATTTATTTGATTTAGAGGCTATTATTTAAACTGTGCTTTCAGCGCGGAGGTTTGCGCATAATGTCTACGGTTAAAGTCTACGCCGTGTGTCTACAAGATAGTATGCGCCAACAAACTAAACGTCAAGAAAGAGCTGTATGTAAAGCGTAATAATTTGGTATCATGTCAGTGAATCACACCAAACGGAGCAACCAATATGCGCCATAATAAAGATCTAGATAGCCTTGAGGTAATGCGACACCGACTTCAAGAGCAAACTAAAGCTGTCAAAAAGCGCTTAGAAGACAATAAGTATATGTCTCCTAAAACAGCGAATGCGTTACTGGTAGGAGCTGCTGCAATTACAGTTGTCGCATTACCCGCCGCCGCAATGCTTGGTATCGGTGCCTTCACAGCGGCAGCAGCTGGCTTCGGTGCAGCAACAGCAGTCGCCGCACTGAATAAAGCGAAAGCTGTAAATATGGAAATCAATCGTGAAGGGTTTTCAGGCTTCATTGCAAAAGCTCATGTCTATTTGAAAGAGCACGCAGAGGTTTACAAGTCAGTTAAGGAGAAGCATGACTTAGCTGTAACTTCACCTGAGGTGGGACTGGATTTCTTCAACTTTAAGAACGAGCACGAAGCAGCGCAACGCTTAGCTGTTGAGCAGGCGCAGCTGGAAAAACTAGCTACGCAGAACAAGCCCAAACAAAGCCAAGATAACGATCTGAAGTCGGATTTCGGCATGTCTATGGGTTAATCGGTCTTTTCGGTAAAAAAAAGCCTCTTGAAAAAGAGGCTTTTTAGTATCTAACGTCGACAACATAAGCTGGGAGCCTTAATGAATATTTTTCAGATAGCTACGGTATTGAATATCCTTGGTTGTCTCAAAGTCAATCATGCTCATGTTGAACTTTATCTTCATGTCAATAACGGTCTTGCTGATCACCAGATCCGCAACATCATTCATAGTGTTTATTGCTAGAGCAAGTGTTTCATACCAGCCGGCCTGTTGAAATGTCGGTACGATTTCTTGGTTCAAATAGAGAAACGACTGACAGAGAAACATACCGTTTTGCTTCAGGTAGTTGTAGTACACAGTGATCCCTAGCAAAGGATAATGAGCAGTGACAATATGATGGGCCTGGTGACCGTGCGATTTATTATAGGCCTCGGAACCCGGGCGGAGCGAGGCTAGTTCACGCCATCTCTCGTCCACTTCAACACCGTAGCCTGAATTCGGATCGAGAGGCATGCGCCGACCATCGAACCCAATGATAAAGCTATCACCGGCGGCCAAAATCTTCTCAAGCAAAGCTTTTACTTGCTTGCTTCGTTTTTGCTCAACCTTTGCCGCACCCTTGATATGCATTTTAGTTTCACCGCTTGGTAAAACCTCTTTATGGAAATTCTGAATATTTAGAATTTTAGCTGTAGTGTTCATGGTAATTGTCCTTAATAAAGCACACCTATGGAATAATGCGTAGTGTGATAAAGTATACGAATATGATACTACACCGGAGCTGGCGAGGCTTGCAAGGAGTTACGATGACATAAGTGAAATTTTAACGAACACACTAACTGACTGCGTTATAATGACAGTAAACCAAAAAGGAGTTTTAGCTCAGATGAAAATAGCATTTACAGGTCTTTCCCTTGTTATCAGCCTATTTGTTACAGGTTGCGCCACGGTTAAACCGGATCGTCCTCACACTGAGGCCTACAAGGGTGAGTACTACGATGTGATCACTCAAGAAATTGGTATCAACATGACTAGCGATGACTTTGATTACGATTACCCAGGAAAGCTGCTACAGAATACTTCCGACGGAGAGATAACAAATGCACTTGCTGAGGAGACTTATCAATATGCAATGACGCTAAAAACGGTTAATCCGCAAGGCATGATTGAAAGACTGTATCAGGCGGCAGAGCAGGGGAGTGGTAATGCTCATTACGAATTGGCGCGGGAACTAACGTCAGGTATCAATATGGAAAAGAATCCTGATGCCGCTATTGAGCACCTAAAGGATGCTGTCGCATTGAACCATGCCGAAGGTTTGCGTGTGTTAGGACTAATGAATATTCGCGGCGACAATATGGAAGTGAATATTCCTAGTGGTATGGCCATGCTTGAGCAGGCAGCAAACCATAGCAGCCGGGCCGCTCGCGAATTGGGTTATTTATACAAAGGAAAGGCATATCCTCAGATTAAAGATACCGACCAAGCAATCCTGCACCTTGCGAAAGGTTACTCTCTTGGCGATGTAGAGAGCGCTTTCTTGTTAGGCGAAACGTACTTTGAAACCGGTGATTACATTCATGCTGTCGAGCCTCTGGGGTTCGCAGCAGGGAAAGGTCATGAAAAAGCAGCAAGCCTATTAGCGGAAATCCAGTAGTTCCTTGATATACTAGGATGCTAGACTAAACCCAAGAGAAGATAGATGATGGACATCAAAGCTAAACAGTTTGTGACTCACAGAGGTAGAAGAGTGCTAACAGATGCTGGTGAGCAGGGAATGGATGGCACACCAGGGGTAGGGTCAGGAACGGAGACGAAACAAGGGCTGGTTGCTGCGGCTATTTATGCGCACTGCGCTGATCTGGACAACCAGCAGCTTGATGAGATCATTGAGTGGGTCCGTCTCTACAGTAACCCTGCCTCAACCCTATAATCCAGACACCCAAAACAAAAGCCCTAAACCAAAAGGGCTTTGTATTTTTTTACAGCGTATCAATCATTAATTACTTTATATAGATTTCAAATTTTTAAGGATTGCCGGCGCAGCAGCTATCTCGGTAATTTCAAAACCCATTTGTTGGCCCAGAGCACGAATAAGCTTGCGTGAGACACCAATTTTATTAGATATCTGGATAACGCTCAAACCTAGAGCGGCCATCGCAACGATACGATTCACATGCCCACTTTGAATGACCTCTCCACGCGCTGCCGGCTTAGCCTTGGCGCTAGTTATGACGACGCTACGATTTATCCGTTTAATGGTTTTTCCCAGCACTGAGTCATCAGAGCGAGGAGGCAAAGGTTTTGATACGAAGCTGGGTATAACGGTGATTTCTCCACCGCTTTTGATAAAATCATTCACAGCTTTATCAATATCCGACTGAGATCCAACCATCACTAGAATCCCTCGGCCAATAACAATGATTCTCCCGCTTCAGCAAGGGCAAATTCCCAACTGGACATTGAAACCTTATTCAGGTAATCGACTAGAGTTTCTGTATCGCAAGTGGCATCGCTCTCGATCTGTTTTATAGCCACAAGCATAATATCGTCTAAAGAAAGAATGCTTGCAGCCGCAGAGCCCAGGGTAAACGTATAATTTATACTTGGTATCAAGCATGAGAAGCGGCCTATATGGTTTGCGTTATCAATATTTGCATCCACCTCACAGCCAAGCATGACCGCCAAAGGCAGCCAACCCATTCCTACCCCAAACAAGCTGTCATCACAAGGATCAATTGTTAGCGCAAAGACACCTTCAATTTCTCTATCAAACCAGCGACTGCCGAGCATCAAAGCCAGATAGCGAGACTCTTTAATCAATGTTGAAATAACTTCTAACTCTGCAGTGTTGTCAATTTTAGAGCTTTCGGCATCGGCGAATAAGTAAACACGATCAGCGGTCAACAATAATGCAGCTTTAGTGCAAGGGTCAGGGTAGTTGCTTCGCACATCCTTGAGAGTGCTTTGTACCCATTTTAAATGATTCTCTACAGTAGGATTCATCAAACCAGATCTCCATTATGATTGATTAAACGCAACCAGCTTGGCGGGGTTTTAGTCTTTAAACCCTTGATTGCAGATGTTGCCCTCTTATTATGTTTTGTTGTTTTTTTCGCAACAGATCCCTGCCAAAGCAAAAACCGCTCATTTCCTCGCACACGTTCAATGACAATCCACATATCAAACTCCTAAGGTTGGAATAATAGTATTGTATCAAACCAAATTAATCTAAAAAACTTGAGCGAATAATTGCATTGTTAATGCTTTGGACAGCAGTGCTCGCAGCTGCCTGATCAAACTCATCAGTTATGATCGCTTTACACAGAACAGACCGTGCTGCAGCACAAGCATTACGCAAATCAACTAGTAACTCTATAGCATCATCGTTCAGCCCAGCAGCATTGGTGGACAGTTGAGGCGTTACAGCAGAGCCCTCTCCATTAAAACACGCACCAACAAAAGAATGATTATCATGCGTCTCGGTGTTAAGATTACTAGACATCGTTTTACCTTCATTTTTCGATGTTTGTCCGCCACTACGTTTGATGTGATTGGCCCAACGCAGTCAAGTGTAGATGGCGGGTTTTTATTTTAGAGTTTACCATTTCAGTCTACAGGTAAAGTCTACAAAGCAAGTCTACAGTTGTCGAACTCAAGAATGCAACGTAAAAAACTCTAGCCGACAAGCAATCCTCAGTAACTTGCCTAACACTTAGGATGAGCATACAATTAAAGAAAATCTATTCTTGAGACTTTTGTATGACAACTGAACCTATCGCCGAAAAGAGAAAGCGCCCAGGCCGCCCGAAAACCATAAATAAAATGGTTACTCGAAATATCGTTATGAACGAAGAGTACGCTAACGCAGTGCTTGGCCAGGATGACGAGAGCTTTAGTGTCACCATCCGTAAACTATTGGCAAAGTATAAAGACCGCTCTACAGTCGACCTGATCATCCCTAGCAAAGAAGAGTACGACGCGCAATTTGTAGATACGTCCATTCACCATGTTGTTTTTGATAAAGAAAGTCACGAGATTGCCTCTAAGCTCGGCCAAGGTAACGTGAGCCAGGGCGTTAGAGGCGTCATAAGGCAGCTCATTAGTGAGTCAAAGGCAGAGCGTTAATATTTTCGCTTTAATTCCGCTCGATAAGCGTTTTTAAGGCGCTTTTCTAATACAGCCGACAAGGTGATACCTTCAGCCTCAGCTAAAGTAGTTAGCATCCGGTGTGCTTTTTCACTAACAGTAATGGTTTTTCCAACCCCCATCGCACGCCGTTTTCTTTGCCGCATAGCGGCCATCATATTGTCGCGTTGTTTTTTGCTTAAATACAGATCCAGCCAGCTATTAAGGTTGGCCACCAAGTCTGCTCCATCGAGTTTGATATCGTAAAACTGGTCTAAAGCTTTAGTTTTGGTTTTCGGATCAAGCTCTGCAAGGTACGTACTACTGGACAGGGATTTGCCAACCAGATAGTGGTACATCATTTGCGAGTTTCTTTTCTTATCAATCACCTTAAGCACCTCTCAAACCCTTGAATATAATGACTGTTGACGTAATCGTTACCTGTCACAAAAGAATAACGTGACAGGTAACGATTGGCAATGTTGCTGCAAAACTATTTCTCATTCGCGTGATTAAATGCTTGCTTGTGTCGTGCGCACGACATACAATAAACGCATACTCACAGACAACAGAGAATTTTGAATCATGCAAATAACTTTCGTTTCCTCAATTGCCATTTCCGCACCAAAAGAACTTGTATGCCTTGCGCCAGCCGCTGAGGACTTTATTAAAGCCTGCTCAGTTGAGATCTTCTTTGGCACTCCACCTTCTGACGATCTAAGCGAATTTTTTGACCGGATGCGTGAAGAGTCGAATTTAACGGAGATATTTCAGGATTTATGCGTGGCTGACCAGTACTCAATGACTCCTTTCGAGGACTTGGCAATATTAATTATTGAAGAGTATGAGCGCGTGAAATATATCGCCATTGAGAGCCAGAAACTCAGTCAGCACTCAAGCGATGAGGCAGCAGCACCGGTTTTGTGCTCAGTTGAAAAGAATCAGTTACAAGCCATTCAGGAAGGCGTTAAAAGAGGCTGCGCCGAGTCACAGCTCAAACTCGCTCAGTGTTTGCTAAGCGCCAGCGATCTTATTGCTCCTGATACGCGACTTGCTTTAGAGCTTTTAAGCAAAGCTTCGTTGCTTGGGAACCTAGATGCTCAAATGCAGCTGGCCGCCATCTATGAGACTGGATATACGGGTGCTGATGGCGTTCATGTCGCTCAAGACAAGTACACAGCCTACAGTATGTATAATCGCTGTTCGGAAACTGAAAATCATGACGGTTGCGCTTTGGCTTTAGAGAAGGTGGGCGATTATTACCTCGATGCAGATGTCAATCATGCAAACTGGGTAAGCCCCGAGTACTCAGCTCAGATGGCGTTCATACGCTACGAGCAAGCTGCTCTGAAAGGCTTGGCCAGCGCCGAGTTCAAGCAAGCGATCTTGCACAAAGAAGGGCGCGGCACGGCTGTAAATATTCCCATGGCGCAATACATGCTCTACAAGTCCTGTACACAGGGTTATGAGCCAGCACTGAAAGAATATGCCGACAACCGAGAGCTATATACCTGAATATGCGGCTGTCATAATTTAATTATTTCCAGTTTATGTCTTGTTTTTATAGTTGCTGTCTTTACGTATTGGGGGTTCTGGCTTCTCGGATCAGTGAAGTCAAGAACTATGCTTCTGAAGTTCTGACAGAGGAGCGTCTGGAGCTTATAAAAAAGCGAACAGGGCCATGTGTAAGCGACTATTTCACTCGATTGAATCAACCAGTGAGCCTAGATGATGTATCAGAGGCAAAAATGATTTGCACGAACATCCAGCAAACTATTTTAATTGATGATGAGACCTTAAAAATACACCGATCACGCACGGCACCTTAAGATGTCAGGGCATTCCACGACTACTCAACCATGAAAACAAAGAAGCCGGACATTGCTCCGGCTTCTTTTATGCACTGCGCTAACTTAAGCGACTTGGCCAAGCATTCCGTGTCGCTGCCGCCAGCCGAGCCGCTTATATTTATACCATCCTCCACAGTAAGGGTTGCCCCTATACCGCATTCCTCCTGCTTTTTCCCCGTCCATTTTCACTCTTTTATGGCTTAATTTGCAGGCTCTGCGCGGTGCTTGCTCAGTTGGCGTTGCCTGGTTGCTCTTTATGGCCTGTTTCTTCCCGCTGGGCATGGCGCGTATTTTTATTGCGGTACCGCATTTTGCTTTTTCGTTACCGCTTTTTTATTTGGGAACGCACTGTCATTGTTACCGCTTTAGCGCCAGCACAGTTATGTGTGAACGTGTTAGAGCGCTAACGCCTATCGGCGGTAACATAAAAGCATTGGGATGGCGTAGCTTTACTGGAATCGCTTTGTTTGTGATTTCACATGAATATGCGCCAGCGCAAAAAGCTGTGACTTGTGAGGGGCTTTGGTGACGTACTGAAGGGGAGTCGCTGTTGTATTGGTTACGCTTTTTGCGTTACCGCTAATGATCGTTATCGTTTTTTCTTGTGTAAACGTAAGTTATAACGCTTACGATTAAAAGCATTGTGAGATCTATTAAAATCAAAATCATTGATCTACTGGTCTGTGTTTACGCAATGTGTGGGGTGTTGGCCAGTAGCTGCGTTGGCATTTTTATTTAGGTAACACATTAAAGCTTAGGGCCACTGCTAAGCTTTTCTGCGCTGTCTAAATTTTTATTTGCTGCCTGATTATGATCGGGGAAACGCACAGTACTGAACCACATCATTCTTTGGTCACTCATTTGAATTCTGCGAGGACAATGTTCACCGAGCTCACCCCAGTACTTGTTAACAAAACCTTCACCGTAGATTTCGTTTGCTTCTTCAAAAGTGAACAATTGATCTTTATGTGGCTTTTGGTTGGGGTATTGCTCTACCAGGCGATAACGCAACTGATGTGATACCGAATTATCTGCGGTATCGCTATCAGGGTTAGCTTCAATGGTTGATGACAAAGTTTTAAGCGGCGACAAACACTGACGATTAGCAAGACTCTTCTTGGCGACATCATGAGCGAACACGTTCAATGTGTTCGCAATTTCAAGAAAGCGCTCAGCTTCGATGTTTTTGTCACCGAAATACACTTTCATGTTAGCCATAAGATGATCGAGCACGTCATCTTTCAGTTGCTCACTGGTCAGTGCGTAATCTCTTGGATTTGTGTTACCGCTTTTTGTGTTGTCGCTCATACCGTGGCACCGCTTACAGTGTGAAATAGTATTATTGTATCGAATAATAATGATAAGTTAGCACATCAACTTTGCTGGCGCTAATGCGTTACCGAAAAAAGCTTTATTTGGAAGCGTATAATAAGACGATACCGCGTAAAAATACGCAAAGGGAAGCCACTCCCTGTAAAGTCGGCCAATAGAAGCAGCCTGCGGCTGGAAGGGCAGGGAAAAAGCACCCGATATTGCGGGGATTCAGGCAGAGAAAATGCGGCAGGATATACCGAGAATGGGCAGGTTGATTTAATTGCTTGCTTGCCTGTGGAGGATGGTATAAATTAGCTGTAAATCAACTTACTTAATATGTGTGCAAGGTGGCCAATATGAAAAACGGAATGCTGGTTGAAGTTAAAAACTTGGGTGTGCCTGTCCAGCACCCATCACAAGACAGCAATACCGGCTACGTCTTGCGCTGGTCATCTGACCCCCAAGTCTCACCTCAAGCGCCAGCCCACATCATCATCGGTAGCGCAGAGTTTCAGCGCTTTGTTAAGCTGGCGCTCCCCGAAGAGTTCTTGAATAAAGCGGCGATGGTTATCCACCCCGTAGTCATTAGCGACGGGCAAACAGTTATCAGCCGCAATGAAGCCATCAAAGCCGGTGCCTCAAGCGAAAGCTGGGATAACGTAAGGTCCATTCTGCTCATCGTCGGCAAGAGCGGTGGGAGCGCAGAAGCAATTAGCAAGGAATGGTACGGCAGTCGTGATGATTTCTTTGCCAAGCAACACATCATTGATGCTTCTGATTTCGCCAAAGCACAAGGCATCACGGCACCGGTGTTCTTTACCAGTGAAGACGTGCACAAAATGCTTAACGCATCCAACACCGCATATCACCATTTACTGACTATGAACCCAGCTCTGCGCACCGCTAAATTGATGACCGAAGTACTGGAGCGTAGCCTGTCAGCTCTCGATCTCAATAAAATGCACCCCGACCGCGCGATGCACGTTCTAAACGAGATCCAGCAAGCGGCTATTGCTCACCAAGAAATGAAAAGTAACCACAACACCGCTTTCAATTTAAATTCCGATGCCATCTTAGGCGATGCCCCTGTAGCGAATCCTGCTGGCGCTGAAGTCTATGAAGATGACGAGCCGGAAGTGGTCGCCAAGCAGCGCGTCAACTCAGGTATGAGCCTGCACTAATGGAGTCATTAAGCTTGCTTGAGCAAATTAGTGCATTCGATACGTAGAGCCGAGCTCTCTGCGTATTCGCCACCATATATGACGCCTTGATCTGAGCAATCAGTGGTGTAGTTATGGTTTCAAATTATCCGATAGAGATCCAACCATGATCTACCTAACTATTCCTTGTATTCTAGCCGGCGCCTGGGTGCTTTCTATTTTGATCAATGAAAGAAAATCATCCTTAAAACTCCTCGGTTACAATGAAACAATCATTATCATGAGTCTGTGCCTGGTCATCATGCAGGGCTTCTTGTTTGTGCATATTCTGATCGACACCGAAGCTTTTTTTGCCATAGAAATACCTGCATGGCTCAGCGTAATCGCAGCCATCGCCTTCATGGCGTTACCTTTCTTATTTGTGTGCCATCAACTTAAAAAGCAGCAGCTAATATGTTGCGCTTATCGTGCGCACGACATACAGTAAATCACTATTTAATCAATAGCGCTCGCAGGAGCTTTTAGCATATGACTTCTCTTCAGTTTTGGCATGAACATATCGGCCAATACATCGGCAGCGAAGCCGCCGGAAATCTCAAGCCGCCGGTTCTTACGCGACTTAAGCGCGGCGTTGACCTTAATACTCTAGGGGCTGGCATTGATGCTTTTTATATTGCCTGTGAGGGTGATAGCCATATCATCGGCAAAATTGAGCTGCCGAATAAAAAGGGACTGACCTTTACAGCAAGCGAAGATGTAAGTGGTGAGCGTTTTATCGCTCACTGGCTGGCGCATAAGGCACCGACCGACAAACCTTGGATTATTGGCGTGGTTAGCAAAGCCAATCCAAGCAGCTCTGTCATGTTCTCGCAGGCTCCCAGCTTATGTGTGTTTTGCCACATGGGTAAAAACTTTGAGTTCAACCTAGCGCACTTCAGAGACGACGTTGCCCTTACGAAGGATTTGAACTGGAAAAGTTTAACCTCTGCAATTTACTTGTATGACGATTACACGGCCATCGACAGCTACAGAAAAGAAAAAGGAAGCACAGGGCTAGCCAAGCTCTTTAAAAGCACGCCTAAGTTAAAGAAAGTACTGCCTAAGTTGCGTGCACAACCAAACAACGGCGAACATGCACTTTTAAGCTGGTACAACCGCGCCCGTTAAGCGATCCAAGCTATTTCACAACATAAGTAAACCGATTAAAATTGAAGGTAAAGCATGAAAAATACATTCATCATTCGTGGCACAATTGAAGCACAATCACCACTGGCCACAGCAAACAAAGAGCTGATCGACCAGGGCAAAAAGCTGTACGGTGCTTACTCACCTATTCCCGTACCTAGCTTTGATAGCGCAAAAGGCAAGAGCCTGTACTTCCCAGCAACAGGCTTGCGAGGCACGCTTCGACGCGCTTTGCGCGATATCATGCGAGATAATTTAATAAAGCGCGGCTCAGAAGGACTGCTCCTTGATGAGCACTACTTCTTAACGCTTGGCGGCATTAAAGGCTCAGGGCCAGAAAACCGCTCAACGGTAGCCCAAGAAGAGCATTGGCGTATTCGTAACGTCCTGTTGTCATTGTTTGGTGCAGGTGATGCTGGCGCTTTAAATTTTGTGACTGGCAAACTAGCGATTGATAACGCTATATGTGAGCCAAACTTAAGCCCTATGACAATAGCCGGTACTCGTACCGATGATTTATATCGCGACCGCACCGGCCTTAATTTCTTAGTTTCAAGCGAATTGAAAGAACTCGTAACGCGTGCGGAGGGCAACTCAGCCGCCAGCGCAATACGCAAACAAATTAATAGTGCAGAAATCAAATTGCGCACCGCAAAACGTAACGACACGGAAACACAGCCAATTCAAGATGAACTGAATGAGTTAAACGAAAAGCTGGAGAAAACCCTTAAAGCTAGCAATGCATCTAGTGTATCGGTTGGCATGCCACTAGCAGGATTTCAAGCGATCCCGCCATTCAGTGTTATGGATCATAAAATCAAACTATTTAACGCTACAGCGGTCGAGCTAGGCGGGATGTTAGCTGCACTCGGCAAGCTCAGCTTAAATCCTACCGTAGGCGGTCACATAGCGCTCGGCTGCGGCGAAATCAAGGCAAACTACGACGTTCTGAAAGTAACAGCTGACGGCCTAGTTAAACTGGCCAGCATCGAGATCGGCGGCTTCGAACCAATGACCGTGGCAGAACAAACAGAAGAGTTTGATCAGGCGATTAAAGCATTCGCTGACTATTTAGACAGTGAAGATTTTGACATTAGCATCCCCCACGCTCTTTAAGGAGTTGCGCATGTTAACGCACTACATAGACTTTAAAGTCATTGAGGGCGCAACAAACCAAGACGCAGGACTGGTGCACGGCTCTATCTTAAGTGTTTTTCACTTTAATGGTCGCAAAAGCACGTTCGCCTTTGACTTCCCGGGCTGGAGCAAAGAAGTTTATGCTGGAAAAGTGATGCGCGTTTTCGATTCATCTGAAAACCTAAATGAGCTTCTCGTGGTTCTACAGCCGTTACTTTTAATGCGAGCAGCCACACACTCAGGTATCAAAGAAGTACCAGCCGACGCGGCACTAAGCGATTACGTTTATACCCAATCCCGTCCCGGTAAAGGGCGTTCTCCGTCACACAAAAGACGTTTTGAGCGCCGTAATCCCAATAAAGTTTGGGTTGAACAAAGCTATGGAGCTAGCTATAAAAAACCAGAAGGCTATCGTCTTGACTTGACTAGCAACTCTTCTCAATCCGCATACTTTATGTATGTAAAACGAACTACCGATATCGCATCTGCCACAAGCAGTGCCGGACTTGGTATACGCATTCCGTTGTTTAAGGAGTAGTAATGAGCCATACCATCGCTGTTCGTGACGACACATTTGTTGCCCTGAGTGAAAGCGCCATCTTGGCGCATATTGAAGAGGTGTTTGGAGAAAATGGCTTTCTGGTACGGGATGGCGGCCATTTCAATCCCAGTCAACTTCAGTACGCAAACACAGTGGCTCGCACACTCTTATCGTCGCGTAGTGATGGAGCTCCACCATTAGGAGTAATTGAAGCAGCAACAGGCACAGGCAAGACTCTAGGGTACTTGGTGCCAGCACTGCTTTGCGCACAACGCGGCAATGCTCGCGTTATCGTTTCTACATACACCAAGCAATTGCAATCTCAGCTGTACCAAGATGATTCAAGAAAAGCAGCTCGCTACATACAGGAGCTGACGGGGCGCATTATTCGCATCGGCAAGCGCCTTGGTAAGCGTAATTACTTATCGCTTGAAGCCTGCAGTGCTTATCTCAATGAAATTGATAGCGATAACAATGCTATCAACATCAAAAACTTCATCGCCCAGCTCATCGCTTGGGCGAAAAGCAAATCTAGTCCTTTAATTCCTCTTAGCGATTTTCTTGATGACCACAACTTAAGTTCTGACGATATTCCAGCTGGGCTTGATTACTCTATGCTGGCCATTGGCGCATTCAGTTCGCCGGAAGAGATCGAGACCTATCAGGCAATGATCAAGCTCACAAACAGCGCTGATCTACTGATCGTTAACCACGCCATTTCAATCATCAATTCTCGTAACTGGATGAGCGTTCTTGAAGGAGAGGGCCGTAGAAGTATTAACGTGTTTGATGAGGCCGATAAGCTTGATGAGGCAGCTCACTCCGTATCAAGTCAGAATATTTCTATTCGTCAGACACTAAAATCCATTACGGATGGAGTGAGTCGGCTCAATAAACGAGCCGAAGCCGAAACACAGAAAAACGCAGAACTTGTTGAAAGTAGTATATCCATAGCCTTGAAATATAGCGGTGAGATCTCTCCCGACGTTGTTCAAAATATGAAAGGATTGCTTGCAAGTGCTAATACCGCTGTTTTATTGGCTGCTAAAACAATTATCACAGACAAACAAGAATTTCATAACCGCCTTAAGAATGCAGAATTTATTGATTTCTTCAATGATCTAGCACAAGCCATAAGCTTGATTGATCGCGGTGCAGCTGGCCACCTCAACGCTTCAGCAGTTAAAGGGTATCCACGTTTATCCGTAGGCCAAAGCCGTCCGGCAAGAGTGCTAATGCGCCTTTGGAATTTGCAGGAAAATGACTCAGAGGAAATCAAACCAGTAAGCAGCAGTACTGGTGTGATATTCACATCTGCAACTTTGGCTTCACGCACCGGCTCATTCAGCTCATTCGCAGATAGCGTAGGTATAAACACCAGCATAAACAAAGCAACCGGGCTGATGTATTGCAATGCTCAGACTGATTTGTGGGTATCTCTTGAAAATACCGATTTTGGCAGTATGGATTTCGTTCTGCCCGATCAGAGCATACCTTGTCCTACCTTAGAAAGCTCCGCTCGAACAGATGACGACGAGAAGATCTATAACCTGTCAAAAGGATGGGTTTCATACACCGTGAGCATGCTTAAAGCTGCGCAAGGCATAGGCGGTCGAGTTCTAGTGCTAACAAACAGCTTTAAAGCGAGCAGGGCCTTAGCACAGGAAGCAGAGGAGCAGGGCATAGGCGTTATAGAGCACATAAAAGGTGAAAGCCTCGGGCAGTACTTACCAGGCTTTATTGCGGACCCTTCAAGTATTTTTATTTCTCACGCTGCGTGGGAAGGTTTAAATTTGCCTAATACAATCAAGCACATTGTCATTTCCCGCATCCCTTTCGCACCACCAAACACGCATAAAATAAAGCTCCGTGGGGCAGGCTTACAAAACAAAGGGCTAGCAGAATCAACCTCGCAAGGCATTGCTCTATCTGAGAGCACCGATGAAGTTGTTCGCAAATTAAAGCAAGGGGTAGGGCGCGGCATTCGTTCCAAAACAGACGCAGTAACTATTTGGCTTGCTGACCCTAGATTCCCCATGCCTGACGCATATACAGAAAGCTTTGACCCAGTAATGATGTCTTTAAAGAAGCGCCAAAGGAAAGACTTGCGTGGCTTTATCCCGAAGCGTTTTATCCCTAATTACAATAAAGCACCACTCTTCATTAACGGTGACTTATACAAGGTAGAGTTATGAAAAACCAATCATTTAAGCTGACTATCAGTCTTGCTACGCCTTTCATTATGGGGCGCACCCGAACAACCTTAGATAGCCTATTATCAGCAGCTATCTTTCGTAAAACAGGGCTTAAAGGAAGCGACTGCATCCCTCATATTCCTCTTGAGCAAGAGCATGGTATTTTCAAAGCAAGTAGCTTATTTATCAGCGATGAGTCTCGCCTGAGCCATGTCAAAGCTGGACGAACAATGAGTCTTAAAGGATTAAACGACCTCAGTGTCGATCATTTCCTACCAAACTCCGCTAACGGTCAACGCTATTTAGCAGTCGATCAGGCTCGTGGTCCATATAAAAGCAATATGTCTGAATACTCCGCACTGAGTGCAACAGAGGTTTGTTTTTACGGGGTAGGTGACGCAGAAGCCGTTAAAGAATTAATAGAAACGTATATTCCGGGTATTGGCGCTCACTCAAGTCAAGGAGCCGGTCAAATCTTGGATGTGCAATACGAGTTATTAAGTAATGAAAGCGACTTCTCTTGGATCACCGAAAGCGGAAAGCCAGCCCGGCCATTGCCAGTTGAGATATGGAATACCTTGCCAAGCATTGATAGCGTTAGCGTTAAAGGCGCAGCCAATGTGACAGTACGGTTTCCTTACTGGGATCATGACAACTTAGCTTTAGCCGTATTCCCAATTGAATACACCTATTTTTAGACTGGCGAAAAATTATCAATAAAATCAACAACTTAAAAACAATCTATAATAATAGATCAAACCATGTTATTGCACGTAAAGCCTTTGATTTCAAAAGGGTTTATTGCAAAATTCTGTAGTGAGTCGCCGTGTAGGCGGTTGAAAGTACTGCTGCGTAGTTTAGTAAGTCGTTAAGCCCGTGAGTCGCCGTGTAGGCGGTTGAAAGTATAGGTTGATGCTCACATAGAGAGCGCCAAGGGTGAGTCGCCGTGTAGGCGGTTGAAAGTTCTAGTTGAATGACAGAAATTGCAAATTTGTTGTGAGTCGCCGTGTAGGCGGTTGAAAGTTCCGAAGGCTAACCCCGCCACATATCTATTCCGTGAGTCGCCGTGTAGGCGGTTGAAAGTATGTTCAACAGTACCTAGGAGGTATCAGGCATGTGAGTCGCCGTGTAGGCGGTTGAAAGTAATAAAGCTACTTTTTTTGATTTGTTAGTTTCGTGAGTCGCCGTGTAGGCGGTTGAAAGTTGATCCGAGGGCAGATATCAGATTAGTAGAATGTGAGTCGCCGTGTAGGCGGTTGAAAGTAAATACCAGCGGTTGGAATTGGAGATAGCGTTGTGAGTCGCCGTGTAGGCGACTGGAAATTATGTGTATCTAGCTTTAAATCTAGATGAAAAATGAGCCACCGCATAGGTGGCTGAAAACAGCTCCTCTGGCTTCCAAATCACAGATGGATAACATACTCACAGCTCGGTATGATGTCAGTATATCAACACGGATGAGCTGAGAAATGAAAAAATCCATCCCTTTTATTCCTGAATCAATTCACACCCTAAAGGCGACAATGGGGTACGGTTTCATTTTCAATCTAAGAGAACAAGTCAATGAACGCTATCGTGCGTTTGAAGATTCCGAAGGGAGCGCTTCAGTTACCGGTCAAGTAAAATATACTGATTCGATCACTCAAACAGAGTACGAAACTGATTCTCCAGCATATTTAAAACACTTTATAAGAACTCTTGATAAAGCGTTATCTGGTGAAAAAAACTCAGACAAAGAGCAATATGAAGCCTCTCGAATTTTAGAAAACCCGTACAGCACTTTGATATTCTTCGACGACCAGACAGAAGAAAACGATGCTTATTTGTCACTTTTGCACCACGCGGCTATTGGCAATAACTGTGATGCTTTAAACGAGCTATCAGTGTTTTATGCACCACCAGATAACCACCATAAATACCGAGTAGGCGTATATAGCAACTCCATCACTGCAACTAAGCTGCTTTTCAAAGCAAGTTCTTTAGGCTCTCTGGATGCAACACAAAAACTAATCGCCATCTATAGTGGCCAATCACATATAAAAGCGCCCAAGCCATGCCAGGATCAGCTCACTACCTTAAAGAGCACTGAAGCCAAGCAGTACATAGAAAAACTATCAGAAAAAGCGATTGCCAACAAAGCTAGCGATACCTACATGCTTGCCAACCTATACACCAAGGCAAAAGATTGGTACAAAAACACGCTTGAAATAGGAGCAGAAAAGCCTCTTAAACATGAGCCTCTAAGCAGCATCAATAGATATTATGAAAAAGCTTATACGGCCAAATTAGCCGGCCATGATATCGACCAAGAGATGGCTATTAAGTATTTAAAAACACAAACAAAAAACCAAAGACCGTATCAACGAAATGGTACTGAAATAGCAAAACCAATGTTTGACTTAGGTGTAATGTATCTAAAAGGCATTAACGGTTTAGAGCAAGACGACTTAAAGGCCAGCAGTTTGTTTCACACCGCCAGAGCCTACGACCAAAACATGACTCACGAAATTGAAGCAATGCAGTTGGAGCAGAAATTCAGAATCAATGAGCCCGATACAGATCCATCACCTAAAAAAGCCTACAGTCCAAAATTCGGCTAATCAGTAGGGTTTTAGGCCGGCCAATCGAGGTCGGCCTTTTTCAAGCAAAACTGACTGCAAAAAACGCCTAAATTTAAAATCAGCAAGGCCAACACCAAGCCAGACGACCACATTTCAAGCACAGCGCCTTGAATATCAACCCAAAACCCATGAAACATGCGCAGCCATTGGGCTGTAGTGGGTTAACGCATCAAATGACTGATTTGATTTCTAGCATTGAAGGCAGTGTACAAACTTTATTGCCAGTGCTCATAAAAATTATTTATTTATTTTATGCGGCTCCAACTTTATTACGTCCTATCTTAGGTATGATAGGACGTAATAAACAGATCCGAGAGACGGACACCGTCCCAGTCAGCATATTGACTTTTGTATAAATTGCTGATTCGTTTTATTCGTACCGCTCTACGCTGGCTATCCAATAACGCGCACCTCACAAAAAGAAAACATCAACACCATCAATACTACTGGCATACACCACTACAAAATCAACATCAAATTATTCACCAATCTATTCATGCCGATATTTAACAAAGATTCCGCAGAATTCCCCCACCTCTTAGGTGGTGGGATGAATGTGGTGCAGGCGCTAGCCTGTTGTCTTATGAAGCCTTTGCATTACAGCAGGCTACTGGCATTATATACAGTATGAGTGCATGCATACTAAAAGCCTATAAGTACAGGCTCTATCCAAACACTGAACAGCAAGAGTTCTTTGCTAAGTCGTTTGGCTGCACGCGCTTTATCTGGAATAAAATGCTGAACGACAAAATAGAGCATTACGAGAAAACTAAGACCACGCTGAGAAATACACCCGCCCAATATAAAAAAGAGTTTGAATGGCTCAAAGAAGTGGACAGCTTGGCGCTGGCCAACGTCCAGCTTGATCTACAAAGAGCCTTTCAGAGCTTTTTCAAAAGCAGTTTTGGCTTTCCTAAGTTCAAGAGAAAAGGCATTAAGGACAGCTACACCACCAACAACCAAAAAGGCACGGTGGCTGT
>RCMZ01000049.1_pt1 | contig 71679 bp, 70 predicted proteins | sample 2041141 | NCBI WGS metagenome assembly RCMZ01 (sample SAMN09708263, study PRJNA481090) | Wastewater metagenome, whole genome shotgun sequencing project. | biome: sewage; isolation source: Davis station wastewater (DW) | place: Antarctica: Davis Station | collected 2010-03-01 | reverse complement strand
TCGGTGAAGTTCGGCGGCTGTTCGGCGGGGATCGTCTCGGGCCAGGGTCTGGTGATGACCAACAACCACTGCGTCGCCACCTGCGTCGCCAACCTGTCCACGCCCCAGCTTCAGTACGGCGAGACCGGCTTCACGCCCAAGAGCCGTGAGGAAGAACTGAAATGCCCCGGCGCCACCGCCGAGGTTCTGACCGACATCAGCGATGTCACCGCCCGGATGCACAAGGCGGGCGAGGGTCTGGACGGACAGGCCTTCAGTCAGGCGCGTGAGGCCGAGGCAGGGCGCATCGAAACCGAAGCCTGCGGCAATGATCCCAAGATCCGCTGCCAGGTCGTCAGCCTGTATCGGGGCGGCCAGTTCAAACTCTACAAGTTCCGCAAATACTTGGACGTGCGTCTGGCCTGGGCGCCGGAAGACCGCGCCGCGACCTTCGGCGGCGATCTGGACAACTTTTCCTTCCCGCGCTTCGCCATCGATGCCGCCTTCATCCGCCTGTACGAAGACAACAAGCCGGTCGAGACGCCGGTCCACTTCGCCTGGAACCCCAACAAGCCGACCGAGGGCGAGCCCGTCTTCGTCACCGGCAACCCCGGCGCCACACAGCGTCTGCTGACCCAGTCGCAGCTGATGACGATCCGCGACGTGGTCCTGCCGCTGGACCAGCTGATCGCATCGGAACTGCGGGGTCGCCTGATCCGCTATTCCGAGGAAGGCGCCGATCAGGCCTTCATCGCCATGGACCCCATCGTCGGCGTCGAGAACACCTACAAGCGTGGTCTGGGCCGGATGCGCGCCCTGACCGATCCCGCCTTCATGGCCACCAAGGCCGAACAGGAAGTCAATTTCCGTCAGCGCGCCGCTGCGGGTGTCAATCCGTGGGACACGCTGGACGCCGTCCAGCCGCTGGCGCGTGAACTCTATGCTCCGATGGCGCTGCTGGAAGGCGGCACCGGCATGGGCACCACCTCGGTCGCGGGCGGCTCGCAGTTGTTCCAGTGGGCGCGGGCCATCGTGCGCGGCGCCGAGGAACGCGCTAAACCCTCGGACCAGCGTCTGAGCGAATATGCCGACAGCCGCCTGCCCGCTGTCCAGTCCGGCCTGTTCGCCGAGCGTCCGGTCTATGCCGAACTGGAGCAGATCCGTCTGGAATGGTGGCTGTCCAAGACCCGCGAATGGCTGACGGTCGACAGCCCCCACGTCCGCACCCTGCTGGGCCGCGAAAGCCCCGAACAACTGTCGGCTCGCGTCGTCAACGGGACCAAACTGGCCGATCCGGCGGTGCGCCGCGCTCTGTGGGAGGGCGGCCTCGCCGCTGTTCAGGCCTCCGATGATCCGCTGATCAAATATGTCCTGTCGATCGACGCCGACGCCCGCGCCGTCCGCACCGAATGGCGCAACAAGGTCGATGCACCCACCGCCCGTGCGTCGGAGCAACTGGCCGCCGCCCGCTTCGCCGTCTATGGCGACGCCGTCTATCCCGACGCCACCGGGACGCTGCGCCTGACCTATGGCCGGGTCGAGGGCACCGATGTACCGGGCCAGCGCATCCCCGCCTTCACCACCTTCGCCGGACTGTGGGACCGCGCCACCGGCGCCGAACCGTTCAATGTCGCACCCAAGCTGCTGGCCGCCAAGGACCGGATCGATCCGAACGCCGTGATGAACATGGCTGTGTCGTCCGACACCATCGGCGGCTCGTCCGGTTCGCCCGCCGTCAACGCCAAGGGCGAGATCATAGGCGCCAACTTCGACTCCACCGTCCTAACCCAGCGCAACGCCTATGGCTATGACCGCAACGTCAACCGCAGCGTCATCGTCACCACCCAGGCCGTGAACACCGCCCTGCGCGATGTGTACGGCATGGATCATCTGGTTCAGGAACTGGGTGCAGCGGCGCCACAGGCCGCCCCCCGGAGAGCCCGCCGTTGAGCCCAGTCGCCTTCCGTGCGGCGACCGCTGATGATGTCGCCGCCCTTCGTCCCCTGATCGAACGCGCCTATCGCGGCGACACCGCCAAGGCGGGCTGGACGCACGAGGCCGACATGCTGTCGGGCGAACGCACCAGTCCCGAGGAACTGTCCGACCTGATCGCTGACCCTGAGCGTGTCATCCTGCTGGCTTACCGTGACGAGGTTCTGATCGGTTGCGTTCAGGTGGCCCGGTCTGCCCCTGACCTGAGCTATCTGGGCATGCTGACCGTCGATCCGACGTTGCAGGCAGGCGGCGTTGGTCGTCAGCTTCTGGCCGCCGCCGAGGCCGAGGCTGTCACCCGCTTTGACGCCCGCCGCATGGAGATGACCGTCATCCATCGCCGCGCCGAACTGATCGCCTGGTACGAACGCCGTGGCTATGTCCGCACCGGCGAGGAACGCCCCTTCCCGCTCGACCCGCCACGTCCCGAACTGGCGTTCGTGGTGCTGGAGAAGCCGCTTCTCTAGCCCCTTCTCCCGGCGGGAGAGGGAAAGCCACGAAGTGGCCCCTTGCAAAACGGACACGGATGTCCACTTAAGCGCTTCACCATGTCGCGCCCCATCCGAAAAGACGCCGCCAACAACCGAGCCGCCCTGCTCAAGGCGGCGCGCGAGCTGCTGTCCGAACAGGGGCTGGATGTCCCGCTGGATCTGATCGCGGAACGGGCGGGCGTCGGGCGCGGCACCCTTTACCGCCACTTCTCGGACCGCACCGAACTGGCCCTGGCCGTGCTGATCGACGGGGTCGACGACCTGGACGCCCGCACGCGGGCTCAAGGCAATGCGCCCGAAGTCTTCTTCTGGTTTGTCGAAGAACTGGCCGATCTGGTCATGCGTAATGCGGGTTGGTCTGACGTTCTGCGGAACGTCCGTTCGCCAGATGCACTTACGCCATTGCGGCAACGCTTGACTGAGGCGGGCGCCGGGCCCCTGGCGCGCGCACAGGCGGCGGGATTGGTGCGGGAGGATCTGGGGCCGATGGACTTGCGTCTGATCGCCACTCTGCTGGGTTCGGGCTTTCAGGGCGCCGACGAAGCCGAGCGCCGCGCCGTCTCGGCTCGCACCCGTCTGATCGTGCTGAACGGGCTGAAGGCGCACTGATGGCTGGCAACAACTGGCACCTGCCCTGGGAACAGTATGTCGAGACGCTGAAGCCGCACGAACGGCCGATGATGCCCGGCTCGCCCGCGACCCCGGACCACAGATGGCCCACGCGGATCATGTACGCCGTCACGGGCCTGATGGTCGCTACGGTCGGCAGCCTGGGCAATGGCGCCATCACCGCCAACGTCCAAAACCTGCAGGGCTCGCTGGGCATTACCCTGACAGAGGCGGCCTGGCTGCCGGTCGTCTTCGTCATGACCAACGCCTGCATGAACCTGATCCTGGTCAAGTTCCGTATGCAGTACGGACTGCGCCTGTTCACCCAGATCTTCCTGGGCGCCTTCGTGCTGGTCTGCGCGGCTCACCTGTTCGTCGACAACTATCAGTCCACGCTGCTGGTGCGCGCGATTGCAGGCATGGCGGGCGCAGGCCTCAGCAGTCTGGGCTTCCTCTACATCATCCAGGCCTTCCCGGCGGCGCACCGGCTGAAGGGGCTGATCATCGGCATCGGCCTGACCAGTTTCGCCGTGCCCATCGCCCGTCTGATCATGCCGGGCCTGCTGCAGTTGGGCGACTGGCGCGCCTTCTATCTGTACGAACTGGGCATGTGCCTGATCGCCTGGGGCGCGGTGCAGGTGGTCAAGCTGCCGCCGTCCGAGAAGATGCGTGTCTTCGACCGGCTGGACTTCGTGACCTTCGCCCTGTTCGCGCCGGGTGTGGCCCTGCTGTGCGCCGTTCTGGGCTTGGGCCGCATCATCTGGTGGACCGAGGCGGCGTGGCTGGGCTGGGCGCTGATCGGGGCCATCATCCTGCTGACCGCCGCCTTTCTGGTCGAGTACAACCGCACCAATCCGCTGATCAACATCCGCTGGCTGACCGGCTCGGACATGCTGCGGCTGTTCGGGGCGATCCTGCTGATCCGCATGGTGCTGTCGGAACAGACTTCCGGCGCCGTGGGTTTCCTGACCGTCGTGGGCCTGGGGCCGGATCAGTTGATGGGCCTGTTCGGCGTCATCCTGGTCGCCATGATCGCAGGCACGGCCGTCAGCGCCTTCACCCTGAACATGGAGAAGCTGAACAAACCCATAGCCATTGCGCTGGGCCTGATCGCCATCGGCGCCTTCATGGACAGCCATTCGACCCTCCTGACCCGCCCGGCCCAGCTCTATGTCAGTCAGGCCCTGATCGCCTTCGCCTCGGCCATGTTCATCGGGCCGGCCCTGATGCAGGGCGTGGTCAAGGTGCTGACCCAGGGCAAGGAGAACCTGATCAGCTTCATCGTCATGTTCAGCGTGCTGCAGAATGTCGGCGGGCTGGCGGGCAGCGCCCTGACCGGCTCACTGCAAGTCATCCGCGAAAAGTTCCACTCCAACCAGCTGGCCGCCGACATCACCGCCATGGACCCGCAGGTGGTCCTGCGCCTGCGCCAACTGTCAGGCGCCTATTCGTCCACCATCACCGACCCCGCCGTGCTGAATGCGGAAGGCGCCGCCCTGCTCAGCCGTCAGGTGACACAGCAGGCCAATGTGCTGGCCTACAACGACGTCTTCCTGATCATCTCCGTACTGGCGGCGATCGGCTGCGCCTGGGTGACCATCACCCACCTTCGCCCCCGCTGGCAGGCCAAGCGCAGCGCTCGCCAGGCTGCCAACCAGGCCCCCGATTCCTCCGCCGTCGCCTCCGCCGTCGATTGAGACTGACCCATGACCGACACCTCCGCCCCTGCCCCAACGCCCACGCCCACGCCGCAAGCCCCTCCGGCCCCGCCCCCGCCTGAGCCGAAGAAGCGCGTGCTGTGGACTGTGGTCGCCGCCTGTGTCGCCGTGCTGGGGGCATTGGTCGTTCTGTTCGCCTGGCAGCTTCCGCCCTTCACCAGCCATATGCAGCGCACCGACAACGCCTATGTGCGTGGTCAGGTCACCCTGATCAGCCCTCAGGTCAGCGGCTATGTGGTCGAGGTTCCGGTCAAGGATTTCCAGACGGTCGAGGCCGGTCAGTTGCTGGCCCAGGTCGATGACCGCACCTACAGCCAGCGCGTTGAACAGGCGACCGCCACCCTGCACGCCGCAGAGGCCGCACTGGCCAACTCAGCACAATCCCAAGCCTCGGCGCGCGGATCCGTCGCCCAGTACGCCGCCACCATCGCAGGCGCCGAGGCCAATCTGGCCAAGGCGCAGGCCGACGCCAATCGCGCCCGCACCCTGAAGGCTGGCGGCTGGGTGTCCCAGTCCAATGTCGATATCGCCGAGGCCGCCCTTCGCAGCGCCCAGGCCCAGGTCGCACAGGCCCGCGCCCAACGCGGCATCGCCGAGACCAGCGTCGAGTCCGCTGTGGTCAGCCGCGGCACTCTGGCTGCCCAGGTCGAGAACGCCCGCGCCGCCGTGCGTCTGGCGCAGATCGACCTGGCCAACACCCGCATCGTCGCCCCCCGCTCGGGTCGTCTGGGCGAGGTCGGCGTGCGTCAGGGCCAGTATGTCACCGCAGGCACCCAGATGATGGGTCTGGTCCCCGACACGATCTGGGTCACGGCCAACATGAAAGAGACGCAGATGAAGAACATCCGCGTCGGCCAGCCGGTCGAACTGAAGGTGGACGCCCTAGGCGGTCAGGCCCTGCGTGGCCGGGTCGAGCGCATCGCCCCCGCCGCCGGCAGCGAGTTCAGCATTATCCGCCCCGACAACGCCACCGGCAACTTCACCAAGGTCGCCCAGCGCATTCCGGTCCGTATCAGCATCGAGCCGGGTCAGGAGGCGATGACGCGTCTGGCGCCGGGCATGTCAGTCGTGGCGCGGATTGATACGGGGGCGTAAGGCATCGCGCCGTCCGTCCAGCGCGGCAAACACGAAAAAGGGCGGCCCGGAGACGGGCCGCCCTCTATTTATATTCAGACCCGTCTTCTGAAAGACGACCGTCAGGCTCGACTTCAGCCTTCGGCCTGCCACCCGCCCGCCAGCGCCTTGAACAGGGCGATCTGGTAGGTGGTCACCAAGGCGTCCGACTGGGCCAGTGCGGCGTCGGCGGCGGCCTGGGTGCGCTGGGCGTCCAGCACCGTCAGGAAGTTGTCGGCGCCTGCATTGAACCGCTGCTGCGACAGGGCTGCGGCGCGGGCGGCCTGATCACGCGCCTCGGTCAGGGCCGCACGGCGGTCCAGTTCGTTGGCGTAGTTGCTGAGCGCCGTTTCCGTCTCCTGCAGGGCCGTCAGCACTGTCTGGTCGAAGTTGGCCAGAGCCGCGTCCGAGCGGGCGTCAGCCGCCTTGATCTGGGCGCGGGCGGCGAACACGTTCGGGAACGACCAGCTGATCAGCGGGCCGAAGCTGAAGCGATAGTTCTGGCTGTCGCCCAGCCCGTTCGAGTCCAGCGCGGTGGAGCCGAACGACCCGCCCAGGCTGATGCGCGGGAAGAGGTTGGCCGTGGCCACGTTCACACGAGCAGCAGCCCCGGCCAGATTGGCCTCCGCCTGACGCACATCGGGACGACGCGCCAAAAGGGCTGCGCCATCACCGACCGGGATCGCCTGGTTCAGCTGAGGCGGACGCACGCAGGCGGCGGCGGCCTGATCAACCTCGGCCGGGGTGCGCCCGGTCAGGGTCGCCAGACGGAACAGGGCCTCAGCCCGGGCCGCGCGCAGGGTCGGCAGGGTCGCCGCCGTCTGCGCCACGGCTGCACGGGCGCGGGCCACGTCAAGACCGGTGCCAGCGCCTGAATCCAGCAGGGTCTGGGTCAGGGTTCCGGTGTTGCGCTGCAGTTCCAGCGTCCGCTCCGCCACCGCGATCTGGGCGTTGGCCGAACAGGTGTCGGCATAGGCCCGGGCGGTTTCGGCCGCCACCGTCACCTGAACCGAGGCCAGGGCGGCTTCGGCGGCGCGGGTGTCGGCGCGGGCGGCGCGGATGGTCGATTCAACACGACCAAACAGATCGACCTCGTAGCTGGCCGAAAGGCCCGCATCATAGGTGTCGATCTCGGGCGCCTTCTGACCGGCAGGCAGACCAACGACCGTCGCGGCCGAGGCCCGACTGCGCTGCGCCTGTGCGCTGGCCGTCGTGGTCGGGAAGCGACCCACGCGGGCCTCCGACAGCGACGCCCGGACTGCGCGCAGGTTGGCGAAGGCGCCCTCCAGTTGGTTGTTCTCGGCGAAGGCCTGACGGATCAGGCCGTCAAGCGTCGGGTCATCGTACAGCCGCCACCAGTCGTCGCGCGCCTGAGCGGTCGAAACGGTGGGGCTGGTGGAGCCGACGAAGGCGCCGGCGCTCGTGACGGGCAACTCGGCGACCGGCGCCTTTGGCCCGACCGCGCAGGCTGCAAGCAGAGCGCTGGCGGCTGCGGCGGTCAGGAACGAGAGGGTTTTATTGCGGGTCATCAGTGATCCCCTCCCCGGCCCGTGACTGGCGACGGTGCGTCAGGGTCGGTCAGGTTGGATGGTTCGTCATACTGAACGGTCTTGGTCGGCGTCGGCTTGTGAGACTGCGGCAGTTTGGAAGAGAGCCACCGCGTGACGACGTAGAAGACCGGCGTGAAGATCAGGCCGAAGAAGGTCACCCCGAGCATGCCCGAGAAGACAGACGTACCCAGCGATTGCCGCATCTCGGCCCCCGGACCCGTCGCCAGCATCAGCGGCACAACGCCGAGGATGAAGGCGAAGGAGGTCATCAGGATCGGGCGCAGACGGCTGCGGGCGGCGTGCACGGCCGCGTCGAAGCGGTTCATGCCGTCTTCCTCTTCCGCCTGTTTGGCGAACTCGACGATCAGAATGGCGTTCTTGGCCGCAAGCGCGATCAGGACCACCAGACCGATCTGGACCAGGATGTTGTTGTCCAGGCCTCTCAGATTCACCCCGATGATGGCTGCCAGCAGACACATCGGGACGATCAGAATGACCGCCAGCGGCATGGTGAAGGCTTCATACTGTGCCGCCAGCACCAGGAAGACGAACACCACGGCCATTAGGAAGATGACCGTTGCGCCCGAACCTGCAGCCTTCTGCTGATAGGCCAAGCCGGTCCACTCGTAGGTGAAGCCCTGCGGCAGGTTCTGAGCCGCCATCTTCTCCATGATGTCCAGCGCCTGACCAGACGACACGCCTGCCGCACTGTTCCCCTGAAGCTCGGACGCCGGGTACAGGTTGTAGCGCACGATCCGTGACGGTCCTGAATCGTCGATCAGGTTCGCCACCGATCCGATAGGCACCATCGCCCCCGACGAAGAGCGGGTCTTCAGGTTGGCGATATCAGCGATGTCGTCGCGGTACTGAGGCTCAGCCTGCGCCGTCACCCGGAAGGTGCGGCCCAGCATGTTGAAGTCGTTGACGTAGGACGAACCCAGATAGACGCCCAGGGTGTTGAAGACGTCGGCAGGCTGCACGCCCATCATCAGCGCCTTGTCACGATCGACGTCGGCGGTGATCCGGGGCGAGCCGGTGTTGTAGGTCGAGAAGACCTGATTCACTTCGGTCGGTTGCTGAGCAGCCGCGCCCATCATGGCGAAGGTGGCGCCCTCAAGCGCGCGGTAGCCCGCGCCAGAGGTGTCCTGGATCATCATGGTGAAACCATTGCCGTTGCCCAGGCCCTGAACTGCGGGCGGCGCGATGACGAAGATCTGTGCGTCCTCGATCGAGCCCGTAGCCTGGGTGATGGCGCCCGCCAAAGCGGTTGCGGCCTGTTCCTTCGTGCGTTTCTCGAACGGATCAAGGCGCACGAAGATGGTCGCTGCGTTGGAGCCGAACGAGAAGCTGGAGCCGTCCAGACCAGCGAAAGCGATGGCGCCATTGACGCCCTTGGTGCTGCGGATGATGTCGCTGGCGCGGGTCATCACGGCTTCAGTACGGTCCAGAGAGGCGCCGGCGGGCAGTTGGATGACGCCGATCAGGAAGCCCTGATCCTGCTCGGGAATGAAGCCCGAGGGCGTATCGACCAGACGCCAGGCGGTCAGGCCCAGCAGACCGACATAGACGATCAGAACCAGACCGACGGTGCGAACCAGACGCGCGGTCAGACGGCCGTAGCGATCCGACAGCCAGTCAAAGCCCTCGTTGAACTTACGACCGGCCCAGCCGCCATAATACATGACCGAGCCCCACAGACCCGGCTTGCGGGCGTGCTCATCATGCTCGACGTGCGGCTTCAGCAGCAGCGCAGCCATGGCTGGCGACAGCGTCAGGGACACGAACAGCGAGATGACCGAGGCCGAGGCGATGACCACCGCGAACTGGCGATAGAAGATGCCCGGAATGCCCGGCACGAACATGGTTGGAATGAAGACCGAGATCAGCACCAGACCAATAGCGATCAGGGCGCCCGACACTTCCTTCATGGAGCGATAGGCGGCTTCCTTGGGCGTGAGCCCCTCTCGGATCGCCCGCTCCACGTTCTCGACCACGACGATGGCGTCATCGACCACGATCCCGACGGCAAGCACCAGGGCGAACAGGGACAGGGAGTTGATCGAATAACCCAGCGCCAGTTGCACCGCGAAGGTGCCGACCAGCGCGACCGGAATAGCCACGATAGGAATGAGCGCCGCACGCCAGGTCTGAAGGAAGACCATGATGACGATGACGACCAGGATGACGGCTTCGATCAGCGTATGTTCAACCGACTCCACCGACGCCGCGACAAACTCCGTCGGGTTGTAGGGGACGTCGACGTTCATGCCCGCCGGAAGCTCCCTCTTCAGAGCCTCCACTTCTTTCAGCACGCGGTCAGCCGTGCCGAGCGCATTGGCGCCGGGCTGCTGCACGATGGCGACACCGACGCCGCGCTTGCCGTCGAAGAAGCCGCGAATGCCGTAATCTTGGGCGCCCAGTTCGATACGCGCCACGTCGCGAAGGTAGGTCACGCGCCCTTCAGCGTCGGCTTTCAGGACGACATTGGCGAACTCGTCAGGATCGGTCAGACGGCCCTGAACCTGCACCGGCAACTGGAAGGCTGCGGCGTTGGTCGGGAAAGGCGGCTGGCCGATGGAGCCAGCGGCGGCCTGTACGTTCTGGGCGCGAAGGGCGGCGACGATGTCGGGGCCGGTCAGACCGCGTTCGGCCGCCTTGGCAGGGTCGATCCAGACCCGCATTGAATAGTTGCCGCCGCCGAACACCTGGACCGCGCCGACGCCGTCGATACGCAGCAGGCGGTCCCGCAGCGTCGAGTTAGCGTAGTTGCCGACGTAGTCGTTATCCAGAGTGCCGTCGGGCGACGTCAGCCCCAGGATCATCAGGAAGCCGCTCTCGGCCTTGTTGACCACGATCCCGGTCTGGCGAACCGCGTCAGGCAGGCGGGGTTCAGCCAGGGCGACCCGGTTCTGCACCAGCACCTGCGCGGCGTCGAGGTCCGTGCCGGGCTGGAAGGTGACGGTGATGGCCACCGCTCCGTCCGAGGTGGACGAGGAGGTGATGTAGAGCATTTTCTCGACGCCGTTCACCTCCTGCTCGATGGGAGCAGCGACGGTCTCGGCGAGCGTTTCAGCCGAGGCGCCGGGATAGGCGGCGTTGATGGTGATCGTCGGCGGCGCGATCTCCGGATACTGCGACAGCGGCAGCAGCGGATAGGCGAAGATGCCGATGATGGAGATCACCACCGCGATCACGGCCGCAAAGATCGGCCGGTCGATGAAGAAGCGGGATATGTTCATGGCTTAGTCGCCGGTGGACAGGCTGTTGGCGAACGAGGCGCTGGAAGCCGGCGCCGCTTGAGTGACGGCCGCCTCTGAAGGCTTGTCAGCGACTGGCGTGATGCGGCCATTCTGCGCCGTGACCTTGGAGCCAGGCTGGGCGGCGCGTTGCAGGCCCGCGATGATCACGCGATCCGTCGGAGCCAGGCCCGACTTGACGACACGCAGCCCCTGGACGATCGGGCCAAGCTGGACGGCCTTGTTGGTGACCGAACCATCGGCTGCGACCACAGCGACCGTGCGGCGCGACTGATCCGTACCGATGGCCGAATCTGGCACCAGCAGTGCGTCATAAGAGGCGGCGCCTGCGACCTGGGCGCGACCGAACATGCCGGGGCGCAGGAAGCCGTCGCCGTTCGGCACAATGGCGCGCAGGCGGATGACGCCCGAGGCCGTGTTCACAGCATTGTCGGAGAAGTCGAGGCGACCCGTGCGGTCATAGTTGCTCTCGTCCTGAAGACGGATGCGGACCGTGGCACCCTGATTGGAGCCGCCTTCGCGCAGATACTTCAGCATGACGGCTTCAGAACCGTCGAAGACGAAGTGGATCGGACCGCCCGAGATGATGGTGGTCAGAACATCGCCTGCCGAAGAACCACCCGCGATCAGGTTGCCCGGATCGACGCGGCGGTCGGACACGCGGCCCGAAGTCGGTGCGGTGATCCGCGTATACTCAAGGTTCAGTTGGGCGGTGCGGGTCGCAGCATTCGCGGCGGCCAGGTTGGCCTGGGCCGCATCAACCGCCGCCTTGTTGGCGTCGTATTCAGCCTTGGACACCGCCTGCGAGGCCAGCAGCGTCTCGCTACGGGCCAGGTTGGCGCGGGCAAGTGTCAGTTGCGACTGCATCTGCGCGACCTGTGCCTGAGCCTGGGCCAGAGCGGCCTGGGCCGGACGCGGGTCCAGGGTGAACAGCAGCTGGCCGCGTTGGACCATCTGTCCATCGCGGAAATGCACCGCCTGAACATAGCCGCCGACGCGCGCGCGGACCTCAACGGCCTCCACCGCTTCGAAACGACCGGTGAATTCATCCCAGTCCACCACCTTCTGCTGAAGGGGCGTCGCCACTGTGACTGGAGGGGCTCCTGGCCCTTGCTGCTCCGCCTTGGGGGAACATCCATAAAGCGCGCCCGTCGCCAAGACGGACACGGCGGCAATCTTAAGCCCGCGCATCTGCGCATTCTCCCTGAACGGAGGTAAATCCCAGTCGTGCGGACATCGACCAATGGGGAGTCGGCCTTGTCAACGCGTGGTGACTTAATGCGAGGACGCGCAACGCTTGTCAACAGGCGTTGACAAAGCCATATGGTAGTTACGGTTATTACATCCGCATTCTGATAGTGGAGTTTTGAGAGCCTTGTTGTGCACCGGCCCCCGCCCGAGAAACGCCGCGGCGACGCGTACGGCCATTCTTGACGCTGCGCGTGAACGGTTCGCCGCCGACAGCTATGATGATGTCGGCATGCGCGATATCGCGCGTGACGTCGGCGTCGACGCTGCGCTGATCAGTCGATATTTCGGCTCCAAGGACGAACTCTTCCTCGCCGCGCTGGACAGTTGTGCGGACGGCAGCCAGATCATGCAGGGCGACAAGGCCGACTTCGGCAAGCGCGTCTCCCACGAAATCGTCTATGAACCCAAGGCGCCCGACAAGCTGAAGGGCATGTCGATCATGCTGCGCTCGATCGGTTCTTCCCGCGCCGCTGAAATGGTCCAGAACACCTGCGCCGCCCGCTTCTTCGGTCCGCTTGAGGAATGGATCGGCGGCGAAGACGCCGTGGTCCGCGCCCGCCTGCTGGCCGGCTTCCTGATGGGCATGTCCGTCAGTCGCGAACTGGGCGGCGGCCGGTTCGACCTGACCGCCGAAGAGTCCGAAAAGTTGCGCGAACGCCTGGAGATCATCCTGCAAGGCCTCGCAAGCGACTGACGCCGGGTCGCAAACCGTCGAGGGAGCTTGCTCATATTTGCAGGCCGACATGACAAAGCCCCCGGCCATGACTGACCGAGGGCTTACACTTCTGGCCGCTAAAGCGCTCTAGAAGGTCGCCTTCAAGGCCACGACAAAGGCGTCGTCATAACCGCTCAGGTTGGTGTCGTAGTAGCGTAGGTCCAGCCCCAGCTTGTCGGTCAGGGCGTATGTTCCGCCGAGATTCCAGGTCGTGTAGTCGGCCCCCGGATCAAAGGTCTGACGTCCAACAGCGCCCGAAACCGAGATCTTGTCCGAAACCGTATAGGCGCCGTTCAACTCGGCATAGACAGACTCGCTCTCCACACCCCAAGAGTCGGGCGAGTAATAGACCACCGCCCCCAGTGTCGCCGGACCAAAGGCCCGAGAAGCACCGACCTTCAGTTCATAGTTATTGTAGCTGACCCCGCTCGGCGCCCCCACGTAAGAGTAGGCTACAACGCCGAAGTCCAGAGCAAAGCCTCCCGCTTCGGTCTTATAGCCGCCGTACAGATCGATTTCCGCGTCTGTACCATCCTTGAAATCGACGTTCGACGCCCAGGCTCCAGCGTAGAAACCACCGTCCGTTGCGAAGTCCAGTCCACCCTGGACAGCGAACTTCTCGTCGGTCTGGGTGATGCCGCGGAACACATAGTTGTTGGTCGCGCCGATATTGAACGCGACATCCTCGGCCAGTGCGGGCGACGCGCCGGCCAGAGCAATGGCGGCGGTGACAGCCGAAGCCGCAAGCAGAGCGTGAATTCTCATAATCGTATCCCCTCGATTGAATTGTAGGTCTGTCGTTTCCGCGCGAAGCGGAAGTTGATCGGGCGCGGGATTGGGAGCCGCGCCCGATGCCGTCTCAGTGGTCCAGCATTTCGCCGTGAAGCGAAGTGTCCAGACCGGCCGCTTCTTCGGCCTCGCTCACCCGCAGTCCCGTCGTGTACTTGCAGATCAACAGGATGATCAGCGTGCCGACTGCGCTGTAGAGAATGGTCCAGAACAGACCCAGCGCCTGAGCGCCGACATTAGCGCCCTCAGAAAGGCTGTTGATCGTGGTGGTGGCGAACACGCCTGTCAGCAAGGCGCCGACCAGACCGCCTGCCCCGTGTATGCCGAAGGCGTCCAGCGAGTCGTCATAACGCAGCAGTTTCTTGATCCAGACCGAAGCCGCATAGCAGACCACGCCCGAGATCAGGCCGATCAAGACGGCGCCTTTAGGGTCGACGAAGCCTGCCGCCGGCGTAATGCCGACCAGGCCCGCGATCACGCCCGACAGCATGCCGATCAGCGAGATTTTTTTCTTCTCGATGACTTCGATGATCTTCCAGGCCAGGGCGGCAGCGGCCGCCGCCAGCAGGGTGTTGATCAGGGCCGCGCCCATCAGGGCGTCTGCCGCCCCTGCGGAACCGGCGTTGAAGCCGATCCAGCCCACCAGCAGCAGACTGGCGCCGATCAAGGTCAGAACCGGATTGTGCGCCGTGATCGGCTCGGTGCCGTAACCCTTGCGGCGGCCGAGGAAGATGGCGCAGACCAGACCCGCGACGCCTGAGTTCACGTGAACGACCGCGCCGCCCGCAAAGTCCAGAACGCCTGCGCTACCCAGGAAGCCGCCACCCCAGACCCAGTGACAGATTGGGGCGTAGATCAGCAGCGACCACAGGGCGGTGAACAGCAGCAGAGCCGAATATTTGAACCGCTCGGCGAAGGCGCCGGTGATCAGGGCGGGCGTGATGATGGCGAAAGTCAGCTGGAACGAAATCCAGAGGAACTCAGGAATGCCCGGCAGCAGCTTGTTGGCCGTCTCCAGCGTGACGCCGTTCAGGAACAGCATATCCAGATTGCCGACGAACTTCTGCAGGGTCGGATCCGCGTTCTCGCCAAAGGCGATGCTGTAACCGGCGATGAACCAGACCAGGGTCACGACCGAAAAAACGCCGACCGATTGGGTGATTGTGGCGATGACGTTTTTGCGCCGCACCATGCCGCCGTAGAACAGCGCCAGACCGGGGAGGGTCATCAGCAGAACCAGGGCGGTGGAGACGCCGAGCCAGGCTGTGCCGGCCCCGTCTAATTCAAGCGCCGTCTGATGACCCAGCAGCGCAGGGACAGCGGCCTGCGCACTGGCCGCGCCTGCGGCCAGAAATGTAAGCGATGACAGGAGGAGCGCGGCTCCTCCCCGGAGACGGTTTCCTACTAGCGACATCAACTGGTACCCCCTTTGCAATCTCGCAATTGCGAAGGTGCTACCGCAATTGCGAAATGCGCAAGGGGTCACGCGGCAGGCGGCGCAATTTTCTTGCCCTTGTTATCAGCAAAATTACAGAGGCCGCACAATCGTTCTATCATGCGGCCTCATACGAATATTTTATAGCGTCAATAGTCACGCTTGAGGGTCAATTATTCAACCCTCGTTCAGAGCTTTCAGGCCCAGTGCATCTGAACCCGATGCGCGGCCGCCCAATGGATGGCGCGCAGAGCATCAACGACGGCGTCCGTCGCCGCGCGCGTCCCCAGTTCGCCGCCCAGATCGGCGGTCACAGCGCCTGACGCCAGCACAGCAGCGACGGCGGCCTCGATCGAATCAGCTTCATCTTCCAGCTTCAGGCTGTGACGCAGCAGCAAGGCCGCAGACAAAATGCCGCCGATCGGGTTGGCCAGATCCTGCCCGGCGATGTCCGGCGCCGAACCGTGGATCGGCTCAAACAGGCCCGGACCTTCCGTACCCAACGACGCCGACGGCAACAGGCCGATGGAGCCCCCCAGCACGGACACTTCGTCCGACAGGATGTCGCCGAACATGTTCTCGGTCAGGATGACGTCATATTCGCGCGGCTTGCGGATCAGGTGCATGGCCATGGAATCGACCAGGGCGTGCTCCAGCGCGATCTCCGGATATTCCTCGGCATGGATGCGCGTCACGACCTCGCGCCACAGGCGGCTGGTCTCCATGACATTGGCCTTGTCGACCGAGGTGACCTTGCCGCGACGCTGTTTAGCGGTCTGGAAGGCGGCGCGGGCGACGCGCTCGATCTCGACCACTGTATATTCGCACAGGTCCGTCGCGCCCTTCTCGTCGCGCGTCTTCTTGCCGAAATAGACGCCGCCCGTCAGTTCGCGGAAGATGATCAGATCGACGCCTTCGACGATCTCCTTCTTCAGCGGCGAACGGTGCGCCAGCACTGGCGAGACCTGCAGCGGACGTAGGTTGGCGAACAGGCCCATGGCCTTGCGGATCGCCAGCAGACCTTCTTCGGGACGACGCTTGCCGCCATCCCACTTGGGTCCGCCCACGGCCCCCAGGAAGACCGCATCCGCCGCCAGACAGGCTGCGCTGGTGGCTTCCGGCAGGGGATCGCCCGTCGCGTCGATGGCCGCGCCGCCGATCAGGTGTTCGGAGAAGTTGAAGCTGTGGCCGTAGAAGTCGCCAATGACCGAAAGAACGCTGCGCGCAGCGGCGGTCACTTCCGGGCCAACGCCGTCGCCGGGCAGCAGGACGACATTATAGGTCTTAGGGGCGGCGGTGGTCATCAGATGGTCTCTCTCGAACGCTCGAACGCTTCGATCTCAGGCATGTTTGATTGCAGCCAGCCCAAGGTGTCCACCCCGTCCAGCAAGCACTGACGGGCGAAGGATTCGACCCCGAACGGCACGGGCTGCGCATTGCCGCGGCGGATCTCATTCGCCTGAAGGTCGATCGTCACCGGTTGGTCCGGTTGCGACGCCAGATCATCCCAAACAGCCTGACTGACGACGATCGGCAGCAGGCCGTTTTTCAGTGCATTCGATGTAAAAATGTCAGCGATTTCGGTCGAAACCACCGCCCGGAACCCATAATCGTACAGGGCCCATGGGGCGTGTTCGCGCGACGAACCGCAGGCGAAGTTCTTACCCGCCAGCAGGATCCGGTGCTCGCTGGGGTCGATGCGGTTCAGGATGGCCTCGGGCTTCTCCGATCCATCGTCCTCATAGCGCCAGTCATAGAAGGCCGCCTTGCCCAGACCCTCGCGGGTCGTGGTGGTCAGAAAACGGGCCGGAATGATCTGGTCGGTGTCGATATTGGCCTGGCTGAGCGTGACCGTTTTCGACGTCAAAACCTGAAATGGCTCAGACATTTTGCGCTCCTACCGTCTCGCGCGCGGCGCTCGACGGCTTGAGGACGGCCGCCTCCTCCAGATAGACGCGCGGATCGGTCAGCACACCCGCCACCGCAGTCGCAGCAGCCGTCGCCGGGCTGGCCAGAATGGTGCGCGCGTCCTTGCCCTGACGCCCTTCGAAATTCCGGTTAGAGGTCGAGACGGCCAACTGCCCCGGCGCGACGAAATCACCGTTCATGGCGATGCACATCGAGCACCCAGGGATGCGCCATTCGGCCCCTGCGGTGATGAAGACCTCGTGCAGCCCTTCAGCCTCAGCGTCGCGACGCACAGCCTCTGAACCCGGCACCACCAGCATCCGCAGACCCGGCTTCACCTTGCGGCCCCGCAGCACATCGGCAGCGGCGCGCAGATCGGGCAGACGGCCATTGGTGCAGGAGCCGATGAAGACCACGTCCACGGCTTGCGTCGTCGTCGCTTCACCAGCGGTGAAGCCCATATAGGCAATGGCCTTGCGGTCGGAATCCGACTGCGGCTGCGGCACCGGTGAACCGATGGGCGCGCCAGCATCCGGGGTCGTGCCCCAGGTCGCCATCGGGCGAATAGCGGCGCCGTCCAGCACCACTTCGGTATCGAACACCGCACCCGGATCAGACGCCAGCTTCAGCCATTCAGCCGCCGACGTATCATAATCCGCCGGGACATTATTGCGTCCGCGCAGCCAGTCGATTGTCGTCTGGTCGGGCGCGATCATCCCTGCGCGCGCACCCGCCTCGATGGACATGTTGCACAGGGTCATGCGCCCTTCCATGTCCAGCGAACGCACTGCCTCGCCTGCATATTCGATGACATAGCCGGTGCCGCCGCCGAAACCGATGGCAGCGATGACGGCCAGCGCCACATCCTTACCCGACACGCCGGGCTGCAACTGACCGTTCACGGTCACGCGCATGGACTTGGCCTTGCGCTGCAACAAGCACTGGGTCGCCAGCACATGGCCGACTTCCGAGGTGCCGATGCCGAAGGCCAAGGCGCCGAACGCGCCATGCGTCGCCGTATGGCTGTCGCCGCACACCACCGTCATGCCTGGCTGGGTCAGGCCCAGTTCCGGGCCCATGACGTGAACCACACCGCGATCATCCGAATCCCACCCAGCCAGCGGCACGCCGTGGGCGGCGCAGTTGCGCTCAAGGGTATGCACCTGCGCCTCGGCCTGGGCCGTGACATAGGGCTTCAGGCCGTTCAGACCTGCAGGCAGGGTCGGGGTCGAATGGTCCAGCGTCGCATAGGTGCGGTCGGGACGGCGAACCTTCAGGCCGCGCGCCTCGATCTCGCTGAAGGCCTGCGGGCTGGTGACTTCGTGGACCAGATGCAGGTCGATATACAGAACTCCCGGCGTCTCGGCCGTTTCCGACCTTACGACGTGGGCGTCCCAGACCTTGTCGAACAGGGTCTTAGGCATATTCAGGCGTCCGTTTCTGTGCGGGCGCGTCAATCGGCTCCAGCCAGCCGAGGGTGTCCGGCGTCTCGCCCGTGAACAGGCCGCGGAAGGCGTTGTTGATCGCCTTGGTCACCGGTCCCGGGCCTGCCGCACGGGTGGTGATGCCATCGACCGAACGCACCGGCGTGATCTCGGCGGCGGTGCCGGTCATGAAGATTTCGTCGGCCAGATACAGCGCCTCGCGCGGCATCGCCTGTTCGATGACCTCATAGCCCTGCCCCTTGGCCAGCTTGATGACGCTGTCGCGGGTGATGCCCATCAGGATGGAGTTGGCGGCGGGCGGGGTCATGACCTTGCCGTCCTTGACCACGAACAGGTTCTCCCCCGCCCCTTCGGACAGACGGCCATCAACACCCAGGGCGATACCTTCGCCGAAGCCGCCGACGCGCGCTTCACGGCCGATCAGATAGGAGGACAGATAGTTGCCGCCCGCCTTGGCCGCCGACGGGGTGGTGTTGGGTGCGATGCGGTTCCAGCTGGAAACACAGGCGTCCACGCCCTTCTCCAGCGCCTCTTCGCCCAGATAGGCGCCCCAGGTGAAGGCGGCGATGGCGATGTCGACCGTCATGTTCTGCGGCTGCGGCGTCACGCCCATGCCGCACTGGCCCAGGAAGGCGATGGGCCGGATATAGGCCGACCGCAGCCCCTCGGTCCGCACCACCAGATTGCAGGCCTCGACCAGTTCATCCTCGGTGTAGGGCAGTTGGATATGATAGATGCGCGCACTGTCAAACAGGCGACGCACGTGCTCACGCAGGCGGAAACCGCGCGGACCGTTGGGCGTGTCGTAAACGCGGATGCCTTCGAACACCGAGGTGCCGTAGTGGAGCGCGTGGCTCATCACGTGGATCTTGGCGTCGGCCCACGGCGTCAGTTCGCCATTGACCCAGATGTTCTCAGCCAGCGGCTGCATGCACGTCTTCCTTCTTATGTCTTGAGTTGGCGCTCGATCAGGGAGCGCCGCGAGGCCGCGATCAGGCGGCCTCAGACTGGATCATGTCATTGGAGATGCGGCGCGCACCGAACAGACGGTCAATCTGGCGACCCAGATTGTCCATGCAACGGGCCGCGTCACGGCTGCGCAGCGTCAGGGCGATGCGGCGGAACGCGCCCTCATCAGCCATGCTGATGCCGTCGATGTGAAAGCCCCGGCGCTCCACCAGGCCGATGAGACGCTGAAGCGAGCCGTCGGCCCGGTCGATCTGGATGTGGATGGTGTCGGTCATCACAGTTCTCCTTCAGTGGTCGCAGCGTGCATCATCTGCGCGTTGTTCTTGCCGGGCGGCACCAGCGGCCAGACGTTCTCGGCGGGGTCGATAATGACGTGGGCCAAGATCGGCCCTTCGGTCTTCAGCAGGCGCTCCAGCCCGGCCGTGACCTGATCGCGGCGCTCGATGCGGAAGGCTTCGATGCCAAAGGCTTCGGCGACCTTCACGAAGTCAGGGTTGTCGGACAGGTCCACCTCGGAGAAGTTCCGCTCGAAGAAGAACTCCTGCCATTGGCGGACCATGCCCAGACGCGAGTTGTCCAACAGCAGGATCTTCAACGGAATGCCGAAACGGTTGACCGTCGCCAGTTCCTGAATGTTCATCATGATGCCGCCGTCGCCACTGATGGTGACGACCACAGCATCGGGCTCGGCCAACTTGGCGCCGATGCCCGCAGGCAGGCCAAAGCCCATCGAGCCCAGACCGCCCGAGGTGATGTGCGCCTCGGGGCGCGAAAACTCACAGTGCTGAGCGACCCACATCTGATGCTGGCCGACGTCGCAGGCGGCGATGAAACCGGGCCCAGCCAGACGCGACAGTTCGTTCAGCAGGGCGGGCGCATAGACCTTGTCGCCCGGCGCGTCATAGCGAACTTCGGTCTCGGCAGAACGCGCGCGCCATTGGTCGGCCCAGGCCGAAACATCGATGGCCGGACCATCGGCCAGACGCCGGTTCAGGGCCTCCAGATTGGGCTTCAGGTCGCCGACGACGCCGACAGCGACGGAACGCAGCTTGCCGATCTCGGACGGGTCGATGTCGAAATGGATGACGCCCGCCTTGGGTGCGAACTCAACCAGCTTGCCGGTAGCGCGGTCGTCGAAACGTGCGCCGACGACGATCAGCAGGTCTGATTCCTGAACCGCCTCGTTGGCGGCGGGCGTGCCGTGCATGCCCAGCATGCCCAGATAATTATCCTGACCCGTTGGAATTGTGCCCAGAGCATTCAGGGTCGAGACCTGCGGAATACCGGTGGCCGCCGCGAACTCACGAACAGCGTCAACGGCGCCCGAAATCTTGGCCCCGCCGCCGACGTACAGAACCGGACGGCGCGCAGCACGGATCGCCGCCTCGGCCTCGGCGATGACCGAAGGCTCGGCGACCGCGATTTCGTTAGGCAGATGCAAGCCGCGCGGCTCGCTGGTCAGCTCGAACTGAACATCCTTGGGCAGGTCGATCAGGACCGGCCCCGGACGCCCTGAACGGGCGATGTGGAAGGCTTCCTGAATGATGGCCGGAATGTCGGCAGCCTGACGAACCAGATAGGAGTGTTTCACCAACGGCAGGGTGACGCCCAGGATGTCGACTTCCTGGAACGAGTCCGTGCCCATGACGCCTTGCGCGACATTGCCGGTGATGCAGACCATCGGAACGGAATCCAGCATGGCGTTGGCGATGCCGGTGACCAGATTGGTCGCTCCCGGACCAGAAGTCGCCATACAGACCCCGACCTTGCCGCTGACCCGTGCGTAGGAGTCAGCGGCGAAGGCCGCGCCCTGTTCGTGGCGGCACAGATAGTGCCGCAGTTTCGAACCGGCCAGGGCGTCATAGATCGGCATGATCGCCCCGCCCGGATAACCGAACACCACCTCTACCCCCAGCTGCTCCAGTGTGGAGACCAGCAGGCGGGCGCCGGACTGGGCAGTCTCGGCAGAGGGTTTGAAGGCGGCGGCGGTCATCAGGGTCATCCGGTCTTTTTCTGGATCAGGCCGCTTCGGACTTGGGCGTATTCAGCCAAGCCATACGTTCACGCAGACGCGCGCCGACCTGTTCGATCTGGCTTTCTCGGTCTGCCTTCAGCCAGGCTTCGTACTGCGGCTTGCCGGCTTCGTTTTCGGCAATCCAGTTGCGCGCGAAGGTGCCGTCCTGGATCTCTTCCAGAATGGTCTTCATGCGGGCCTTGGTTTCTTCGGTGACGACGCGCGGGCCGCTGGCGACAGCGCCGTATTTGGCCGTTTCCGAGATGAAGTGGTGCATCTTGGAAATGCCGCCTTCGTAGAACAGGTCCACGATCAGCTTCAGCTCATGCAGGCATTCGAAATAGGCGATCTCGGGCTGATAGCCGGCCTCGACCAGTGTGTTGAAGCCCTGGATGACCAGTTCCTTGGCGCCGCCGCACAGAACGGCCTGTTCGCCGAACAGGTCGGTCTCGGTCTCTTCGCGGAAGCTGGTTTCCAGCAGGCCGCCGGTCGCGCCGCCGTTGCCCTTGGCATAGCCCATGGCGCGGTCGCGCGCCTTGCCGGTGACGTCCTTTTCGATGGCGAACAGCGAAGGCACGCCGCGGCCGCGCTGAAACTCACGACGGACCAGATCACCCGGGCCCTTCGGTGCGACCAGGATGACGTCCATGTCGGCGCGCGGCGTGATGCGCTCATAGATGATCGAGAAGCCGTGGGCGAACAGCAGGGCCGAACCTTCCTTGGCATTCGGCTCGATGACCTCGCGATAGACGTCGCCCTGGATCATGTCCGGGGTCAGAATGGCGATGATGTCGGCGCCCTTGACGGCTTCGGCCGGTTCAGCGGTCGCCAGACCGTCTGCGGTGGCGTGTTTCCAGCCCGTGCCGCCTTCGCGAACGCCGACGATCACGTCATGGCCGCTGTCGCGCAGGTTCTGGGCGTGGGCGCGACCTTGCGAGCCATAGCCGATGATGGCGATTCGCTGACCGGCGATGGCGCCCGGCTTGATGTCTTCGTTGGTGTAGATGGTGATGGCCATGGGTCAGGCGTCCTGAGCAGCGGGTTTTTTGCTTGATGCCGGGATTTGGGCCGGCGGCGGGTTGGGAATGGTGACAGCGCCCTGGGCCGCCGAAGCGACAGAGGCGCGGTATTTGGCGAAAACACCTCGCGCCGGACGGACTACGTGGGGCGTAAAGCCCGCCCGGCGCGTCGCCAGATCGACATTGACGTCGATACGGCGGTTGGTGACGTCGATGGTGATGCGGTCACCATCGCGAATGAGTGCAATCGGTCCGCCGACAGCGGCTTCCGGCGAAACGTGCCCGGCGACGAAGCCGTAGCTGGCGCCCGAAAAACGACCGTCGGTCAGCAGGGCGACGTTGTCGATCTTGCGGCCCTTCAGGGCGGCGGTGACCTGCAACATCTCGCGCATTCCGGGGCCGCCCTTAGGCCCTTCGTAGCGGATGATGATGACATCGCCTTCGCCGACCGTGCCGTCCTGAACAGCGTGGAAGGCGTCTTCCTCAGAGTCGAAGACGCAGGCCGGACCTTCGAAGACATCAACCTTGTGCCCGGTCAGCTTGATGACCGCGCCTTCCGGGGCGACATCGCCATAGATGACGGCATAGCTGCCGCGCGCCATGACCGGGGCGTCGAAACTGGTGACGACCAGTTGGCCCGGCGCTTCCTCAGCCTCGGCGGCCTCAGCGAACAGGCTGCGGCCCGTGACCGTCGGCGTGTCGACGATCTTGCCAGCTTCAGCCATGCGCTGCGTGACCAGACGCGTGCCGCCCGCCGCAAACAGGTGCGAGGCCAGGAAACGGCCGCCCGGCTTCAGGTCGCAGATGACCGGCGCCTCGATGCAGGCCTGGTGGCAGTCTTCGACGCCGAAATCGACGCCAGCCTCGGCGGCGATGGCCGTCAGGTGCATGACCGCATTGGTCGACCCACCCGAGGCGGAGACTGCGACGGCGGCGTTCTTCAGGCTGGCCTTGGTGATGTATTTGCGGGCGTTGTCCCCAGCCAGAACGCGCTCGACGATGATGCGGCCGCAACGCTCGCCTTCCGCCCCCTTGTTCGGATCAACGGCGGGAACGTCATTTGCGCCCATCGGGCTGATGCCCATGACCGACAAGGCCATGGCCATGGTGTTTGCGGTGAACTGGCCGCCGCACGCGCCTGCGCCGGGGCAGACCGCACTCTCGACCGCCTTCAGGCCGGCGTCATCCAGCGTGCCCGCCGAATGCGCGCCAATGGCCTCGAACACCTCCTGGACCGAGACTTCCTTGGTGCCGATGACGCCCGGCAGGATGGTGCCGCCGTAATAGACCAGGCCCGGAATATCCATCCGCGCCAGAGCCATGGCCGCCGCCGGGATCGTCTTGTCACAACCAACGATGCAGACGACGCCGTCCAGCTGATGGCCTTCGATAGCCAGCTCGATGCTGTCGGCGACGACCTCACGGCTGATCAGCGAGGCCTTCATGCCCGGCGTGCCCATCGAGATGCCGTCGGTGACGACGATAGTGTTGAAATCAACCGGGTAGCCGCCCGCGGCAATGATGCCCGCACGAACATCCTTGGCCAGCCGGTCCAGGTGCATGTTGCACGGAGTGACCGTCGACCAGGTGTTGACGATGCCGATCATCGGCTTGTCGAAGTCAGCGTCCTGCATGCCTGCGGCGCGCAGATAGGACCGCGCCGCCGCCCGGTTCGGGCCAGCCGTCACCGAGGCGCTGCGCGCGTTCGGCTTTCTGGGTTCAGAGGTAGAATCTTGCGTCATAGGTCCAGTTCGTTTCGAACCGCCAAGCACGAAAAACCCCGCTTCCTTTCGGTAGCGGGGTGGTGCCGGGCGATCCTGAGTTTGTTTAGGTCAGGTCGCGTGCATCCACGCCGCTTGCGTAAGCAGGCCAATAAGTACGGTGAGAATGAGTACGAGTCGGGCGTCGAACACCGTCGGCGCGCGAGCGACCGCCACCGCCTTCGCGGTGCGTCCCTTCATCATTGCGCGCGTCATTGTGGCCACGGGTGGCTCCCTGTTCTGACAGCAAGAAACCACACCGGCCGGAACGGCGCAACCCGCTTGAGCAAGATTTTTGCCCCATCAGCCAAAAACATCGCCTGACGGGGTGTTTCTTGCCGCAACACCCCTCAGCGTAACAGTTGATCGCCCGATGTGACGTCCTCGGGGTTGAAACACGCGCCGCTCGCGGTCATTGAAACGGCCAACGATAAAATCATCACTCAGAGGAGCCTCCCCATGACCGTTCGCGTCGCCATCAATGGTTTCGGCCGCATCGGCCGCCTAGTTCTGCGTTCCATCGTCGAACATGGCCGCACGGACATCGAGGTTGTGGCGATCAACGATCTGGGCCCGGTCGAGACCAACGCCCACCTGCTGCGCTACGATTCGGTGCATGGCCGCTTCCCCGGCACCGTCACCTCGGGCGAGGACTGGATCGACGTCGGCACCGGCAAGATCAAGGTCACGGCGGAACGCGATCCGGCCAACCTGCCGCACGCTGAACTGAAGGTGGACATCGCCTTCGAATGCACCGGCATCTTCACGTCCAAGGAAAAGGCCTCGGCCCACCTGAAGGCGGGCGCCAAGCGCGTGCTGGTTTCGGCCCCGGCTGACAATGCCGACAAGACCATCGTCTTCAAGGTCAACCATGAAACCCTGACCGCCGACGACATCATCGTCTCGAACGGTTCGTGCACCACCAACGCCCTGGCCCCGGTGGCCAAGGTGCTGAACGACCTGTTCGGCATCGAGCGCGGCTATATGACCACCATCCACGCCTACACCGGCGACCAGCCGACGCTGGATACGATGCACAAGGATCTGTACCGCGGTCGCGCCGCCGCCCTGTCGATGATCCCGACCTCCACCGGCGCCGCCAAGGCCCTGGGTCTGGTTCTGCCGGAACTAAAGGGCAAGCTGGACGGCTCGTCGATCCGCGTCCCGACCCCGAACGTCTCGGTCGTGGACCTGAAGGTCGTCGCCGCCCGCGACGTTACGGTTGAGGAGATCAACACCGCTCTGCAGGCCGCCGCTGACGGCCCGATGAACGGCGTCCTGTTCACGACCAAGGACCCGCTGGTCTCCATCGACCTGAACCACATCGCCGCCTCGTCCACCGCCGCCCTGCCCCAGACGCAAGTCGTCGACGGCAAGCTGGCCCGCGTCCTTACCTGGTACGACAATGAATGGGGCTTCGCGACCCGCATGGCCGATACGGCCCTGGTGATGGCGAAGTTCCTCTAAACCTGCCTCCCTCTCCCGGCGGGAGAGGGCTTGAGCGCACGGCGGCGCAGGCCGCCGTTCTGGCGCGAAAGGGTGAGGGTTACGGTGTGCGAACTGGTCCACCGGCAGTCCCTCATCCGTCTCGCTCCGCGAGCCACCTTCTCCCCACAGGAGAAGGATCATGAGAGATTGAATCGATGACCTTCCGCACCCTCGACGACGCCAAGGACCTCGCCGGCAAGACGGCCTTGGTCCGCGTGGACTTCAACGTCCCGATGGAGGGTGGCAAGGTCACCGACGACACCCGGCTGCGCGTCGCCCTGCCGACGATCCAGCGTCTGCGCGACGCGGGCGCCAAGGTCGCCCTGCTGGCCCACTTCGACCGCCCCAAGGGTCAGCGCGTCCCGTCGATGAGCCTGAAGCCGGTCGTCCAGCCGCTGGAGGAACTGCTCGGCGCGCCGGTTCGCTTCGCTGACGACTGCATCGGCGGCCCCGCCGTCGAGGCCATCCGCGATCTGGACGCGGGCGGCGTGGTCCTGCTGGAGAACGTTCGCTTCCATGCGGCGGAAGAGGCCAATGATCCGGTCTTCGCCCAGAAGCTGGCGGACCTCGGCGACCTCTATGTCAACGACGCCTTCTCGGCGGCGCACCGCGCACACGCCTCGACCGAAGGCGTCGCCCACCACATCCCCGCCTATGCAGGCGAATCCATGCGTCGCGAACTGGACGCCCTGGACGCCGCTCTGGGCAAGCCGCAGAAGCCGGTCATCGGCATCGTCGGCGGCTCCAAGGTCTCGACCAAGCTGGACCTGTTGAAGAACCTGGTCGGCAAGCTGGACAAGCTGGCCATCGGCGGCGGCATGGCCAACACCTTCCTCTATGCCCAAGGCGTCAGTATCGGCGGCTCGCTGGCCGAAAAGGACATGGCCGACACTGCGCGCGAGATCATGGCTGAGGCTGAAGCCAAAGGCTGCGAACTGCTGCTGCCCGTCGATGTCGTGGTCGCCGTCGAGGTCAAGCCGGGCGCCGAGGCCCGCACAGTTAAGACCGGCGAAACCCTGTCCGCTGACGACAAGATTCTGGATGCCGGCGCCGAAACCGTCGCCCGCCTGAACGCCGCCATCGACGCGTCCAAGACCCTGATCTGGAACGGCCCCCTGGGCGTGTTCGAGGTCCCGCCCTTCGACGCCGCCACGGTCGCAGCCGCCAAACACGCAGCTGTTCGCGCCAAGTCCGGCGCTCTGGTCGCTGTCGCAGGCGGCGGGGACACGGTTGCAGCTCTGAACCATGCAGGCACATCCGACGACATGACCTTCGTCTCCACCGCAGGCGGCGCCTTCCTGGAATGGATGGAGGGCAAGGTTCTGCCGGGCGTCGAGGCCTTGCGCGCCTGATCGACCTAAAGGCCAGCAGTCGGCGCGCGATGCATTCACGTCACGCGCCGACTTCTTTGCGCTGAACACCCGATCTCGCTGTTACATGGCGTGACTTCGTGGCGCGGCGCCGCTAATCTCTTGCCCAATTAAAAAATACTAATCGGCTCAGGAGACTAGAAGAATGGCGCGCATCACGCTGCGGCAGCTGCTCGATCATGCAGCAGAGAACGACTACGGCCTGCCGGCCTATAATATCAACAACATGGAACAGGGTCTGGCGATCATGGAGGCGGCCCACGAGGTCAACGCCCCCGTCATCATTCAGGCCTCGCGCGGCGCCCGCAACTACGCCAACGACATTGTTCTGGCCAAGCTGATCGACGCCCTGGCGGAACTGTATCCGCACATCCCGGTCTGCATGCACCAGGACCATGGCAACGGCCCTGCGACCTGCGCCACCGCCATCCAGTACGGCTTCACCAGCGTCATGATGGACGGTTCGCTGGAAGAGGACGCCAAGACCCCCGCCTCCTACGAGTACAACGTCGACGTCACCCGCCGCGTCACCGAAATGGCCCACGCCTGCGGCGTCTCGGTCGAGGGTGAGCTGGGGGTGCTGGGCTCGCTGGAGACCGGCATGGGCGAGGCCGAAGATGGCCACGGCTTCGAGGGCAAGCTGGATCACTCGCAACTGCTGACCGACCCGGATCAGGCCGTGGACTTCGTCGCCGCCACCAAGGTCGACGCCCTGGCCATCGCCATGGGCACCAGCCACGGCGCCTACAAGTTCACGCGCAAGCCGGACGGCGATGTCCTGGCCATGAATGTGATCGAGGAAATCCACCGCCGCCTGCCCAACACCCACCTGGTGATGCACGGCAGTTCTTCCGTGCCGCAGGACCTGCAGGACATCATCAACGCCTATGGCGGCGAAATGCCCCAGACCTGGGGCGTGCCAGTCGAGGAAATCCAGCGCGGCATCAAGCACGGCGTGCGCAAGGTAAACATCGACACCGACAACCGCATGGCCATCACCGGCGCCATCCGTAAGGCTCTGATCGAGAAGCCGGGCGAGTTCGACCCGCGCTACTATCTGAAGCCCGCCAAGGAGGCGATGAAAAAGCTCTGCATGGAGCGTTATCAGCAGTTCGGCTGCGAGGGTCAGGCCTCCAAGATCCGCCCGCTCTCCACCGCCCAGATGGCCAAGCGCTACACCTCGGGCGACCTTGATCCGTCGTTCCGCGGCGCCGCCGTCAAGGCCGCCTGATAGGGCTCAGACCGGGTAGCGGCGCGACAGTTCGTACCGCACCCGGTCTTCTTCCCGCCGCGCCATGTCCAGGGCGTCGCCGGCGTCACGCGCATTGCGGCGCGCATCGCGGATTTCGCCCCGCACCTCCTGAATACGATTTCGGATTTTCTGGCGCTCTTCGTCGGACAGCCCGTTCTGCCGCAGTTCCGCCTGTTTGGCCCCCAGCTTGTCCTCGCGGTTCTCGATCCGTGAAATGGCGCTGTTCAGCGCGCCCTGGGCGGATTCAACCGCCGTCACCACCTCATACAGGCGTCGTCCGTCACGATAGGCGGGCAGGAACTCGGCTTCTTCTTCCGGGCGACAGACGCCGTAATAGGTGTTGCCCGCCCTGCCCTCGGTCCAGCCGCGCTGGAAGGTGCAGTAGCTCCGCAACCCATCCTCGCGCGCGGACTGATAGGCGCCGGGATTGGGCGCGACCTGATATTTGGCGCAAGCCTTGGCGTGTTCTTCCAGCCGGGTCACGGGATAGCCTGACGCCCCGTCGGCATAGCCCTTTTCACCCCAGGCGCCAGCCAGGCACTCGTCCTTGCTCATGGTCGTGCAGCTTGTCAGCAGGGCCGCCACCGCCGCCGCGCCGCCGACGATCAAAAACCGTCTCATCGGAAATCCCCTACGCCCCCGGTTCACTATCGAACGACGCCGCCCCCTCGCGCAAGCGGTTCGACGTGCTACATCGGCGACCGGAGACCGCCTTGCCCGAACACCTGCCAGACCCCGAAATAGCCGACGACGAAGACGCCGCAGCCGCTGAAGTGTTGGAGGCCCAGATTGAGGCGCCCGGCGTCCGTCTGGACAAGGCGCTGGCCTCCGCCTTTCCCACCCTGTCGCGCGCCCGGCTTCAGGCTCTGCTGGCCGAGGGCGCCGTCAGTCGCCACGGCGTGGCCCTGACCAGCGGGTCGGCCAAGGCCCAGCCCGGCCTCTACTCCGTCGCCTTGCCCCCTGTCGCGCCCGCCACGCCCCAGCCGGAAGCCATCCCCCTGACCGTCCTCTATGAGGACGCCGACCTGATCGTCATCGACAAGCCTGCGGGCATGGCCGCCCATCCGGCGCCGGGCTGCGAAACTGGCACTCTGGTCAACGCCCTTCTGGCCCATTGCGGCGACACCCTGTCCGGCATCGGCGGCGTCGCCCGCCCCGGCATCGTCCATCGGCTGGACAAAGACACCTCCGGCGTCATGGTCGCCGCCAAGACCGACCGCGCCCATCAGGGCCTGTCCGCCCTGTTCGCCACCCATGACATCGAGCGCACCTACATCGCCCTGACACGCGGCGCGCCTTCACCGCCAAAGGGGCGTATCGAAACCCGCATCGGCCGCTCCAATGGCGACCGCAAGAAGATGGCTGTGCTGAAGTCCGGCGGTCGTGAAGCCATCACCGACTATGTGGTTCAGACCATCTTCGGTGAACCGGCCAAGGCTGGCGGCGCGCCAATGGCCGCCCGCGTGGCCTGCACCCTGCACACCGGACGCACCCACCAGATCCGCGTCCATATGGCGTCCAAGGGTTCGCCCCTGCTCGGCGACCCCGTCTATGGCTCCGGCAGCCCGGCCGCCCCCGTCCGCGCAGCCATCGCCGAAGCCGGGCTGGCCCGTCAGGCCCTGCACGCCGCCGTCCTTGGCTTCGTCCATCCCGTCACCGGCCAACAGCTCCGCTTCGAAACCTCGCCCCCTGCTGATATGCAGTTGCTTGAGACCCTGCTGACCACCCTCTGAAAGGCGCCGACCGATGGCCGATCCCGAAATCCACGACAACGCCGACCGCCATCAATACGAACTGCCGGTTGAGGGCGAGATCGCCGTCGTCACCTATAATCTGTCTGCGCCAAATCTGATGATCACCGAGACCCTGGTGCCTCAGCGCCTGGAAGGGCGGGGCATCGCCAGTCGCCTGGCCAAACATGTCATCGAGGATGCCCGGAAGCGGGAACTGCTGATCCTGCCCGTATGCCCCTTCTTCGCCGCCTATTTCCAGAAACACCCTGACCTGGCGGATGCGGTTCACCCGACCTACCGCACCATTCTGGGTCTCTGAGGCGGTTTCAGAAAAATCGCGTTTGCACCGCCCGAGTGGGTCTTGAATAGAAACTTACGATTTCTATATTGCTTTCAGTTCGGCGCAGCGTGGCGCGCAGGCAACGGTCACGCTTTCGTGTGACCGTTCGCCTCTAAACACCGAGGCAACTCATCACCATCTGAGTGGTTGAGGGGAGAGGCTTCGATGCACACACTGTGGTCGAGGACGCAGAGCCCGCTCGTTTAGACGGTCGGAGGGACCAAATATGGCTGCTAATAGTACGCTCGCGGTTATGTCGCCTGAACAGGGACTGTCGCGTTATCTGACGGAAATCCGCAAGTTTCCGATGCTCACCAAGGACGAGGAGTTCATGCTCGCCAAGCGTTGGTCTGAGCACCAGGACCCCGAAGCCGCCCACCGCCTTGTAACCTCGCACCTTCGTCTCGTGGCCAAGATCGCCATGGGGTATCGCGGCTATGGCCTGCCGATCGGCGAAGTGATTTCCGAGGGCAACGTCGGCCTGATGCAGGCTGTCAAGAAATTCGACCCGGACAAGGGCTTCCGTCTGGCCACCTACGCCATGTGGTGGATCCGCGCCTCGATCCAGGAATACATCCTGCGCTCGTGGTCGCTCGTCAAGATGGGCACCACTGCTGCGCAGAAGAAGCTGTTCTTCAACCTGCGCAAGGCCAAGAGCCAGATCTCTGCTTTCGAGGAAGGCGACCTGCACCCTGAACACCTCGCCGCCATCGCCACCAAGCTTGGCGTGTCGGAAGAGGAAGTCACCAACATGAACCGCCGTCTCGGCGGCGACGCCTCACTGAACGCGCCTCTGCGTGCTGACGGTGAAAGCGAATGGCAGGATTGGCTGGCCGACGACACGGCTGTCTCGCAGGAAACCCAACTCGCCGAAGACGAGGAAAAGGGCATCCGCATGAGCCTCCTTCAAGAGGCCATGGAGGAACTGACCGACCGCGAGAAGCACATCCTGACCGAGCGCCGCCTTAAGGACGACCCGGTCACTCTGGAAGAACTCGCCGGTCAGTACGGCGTGTCGCGCGAGCGCGTGCGTCAGATCGAGGTTCGCGCCTTCGAGAAACTGCAAAAGGCCATGCGTTCGGCTGCTGAAGAGCGCAATCTGGTCGACGCCTGACCCTGTCGCGCTTCATGCCATGTCGGCATGAAGCGCGATAATGATTTCTAGGACGCCCGCGCGACCGGCGTGGGCTGTCCCAAGGCCAGAATAGCGCCGACCGGTTGAGCCAGCCCCGCCTTGGTCGATGGCCCAGACGCCAGATAGCCTTCCAGCCCTGCCGCCGCGATCGCCAGTTTGGCGTCGCCGATCTTGGCGCCGACCGCCTTAAGCGTTTCGGCCTGCTGACGGATGGCGCGCGTCGCTTGCATCGGGTCTTGGTCGAACTGGCTCATGGCCGCGACCAGAATGCGCGTAGCCTGATCTCGGATATCCACCGCAGAACCGGACGACGCGTCACCTTTGCGCTTCTTGGCGCCGGCATATTCGCCCGAGTTGAAACGCCGACGATCCGGCCCGACATAGCCCACGGCCTCGACCCAGGGACGGGGCTTCAAGGCCACGTTCTCGACCCGCTTGAACAGGTCGCCCGTCGTGAAGGGCTTGCGCAGAAACTCGTGGACGCCCGCATCGCGCGCACCCTTGATGGCGCCCGCAGTGGCTTCGGCCGTGACCATGATGATCGGCGCCATGCGGCTGACCATGTGCGAACGACGAATACGCCGCGCCAAGCTCTCGCCGTTCAGGCTGGGCCCCATCCGCTCCATAAAGATGATGCCCGGCTCGGCGTCGCGCACCAGTTCCAGCGCCCGATCCTCATCGCCGTCCACATAGACTTCGCGTGAGCCCAGCCCCTTCATAATGTCCGTCATCAGACGGGCCGCTGCAGGGTTGGGTTCGACAAGCACCACCCGACGCACAGCCGGCGCGATACGATTCAGCGTCTTGAGGTCGGAAGTGAACACGGCTCGGCTCCTTTACGCCGTAACCTTAACCACCTCCGGTTAAGAGCCGTTGAATCACTCCGACGCTTTTGACTGCTCTATCCTTGGAAGGGATCACGCATCAGAATCGTGTCGTCCCGCTCGGGGCTGGTCGACAACAGCGCCACCGGCGCGCCGATCAACTCTTCGATCCGGCGCACATATTTGATGGCGTTGGCGTTGATGTCCTTGAAGCTGCGGACCCCGGCGGTGCTTTCGCTCCAGCCTTCCAGTTCCTCGAAAACCGGCTCGGCGGCGGCCTGGGCCTTCAGGCTGCTGGGCAGGTAGTCCAGCACCTCGCCATCGACCTTATAGCCGACGCAGATTTTCAGCGTCTTCAGCCCGTCCAGCACGTCCAGCTTGGTCAGGGCGATCCCGTCGATGCCGTTGATGGCCACCGACTGGCGCACCAGCACGGCGTCGAACCAGCCGCAGCGGCGCGCGCGCCCTGTGTTCACGCCGACTTCACGCCCCACAGTCGCCAGATGCTGGCCGACCTCGTCATCCAGTTCGCAGGCGAACGGGCCTTCGCCCACGCGCGTCGTATAGGCCTTCACGATGCCCAGCACATAGCCGACGCCGCGCGGACCAATGCCCGACCCCGCCGCCGCCTGCCCCGCCACAGTGTTGGAGCTGGTGACATAGGGATAGGTGCCGTGATCCACGTCCAGGAAAGCGCCCTGCGCGCCTTCGAACAGCACGCGCTTGCCGTCCTTCTGCGCCTGATCCAGCACGCGCCATGCCGGTTTCACATAGGGCAGGATCTTCGGCGCGATCTCCAGCAACTGCGCCAGCAGCGCGTCGGGATCGATCGGCTCCAGCCCCAGACCCGCGCGCAGCGGATCATGGTGCGAGCGCAGGCGGTCGATCTTGACCTTCAGATCGTCTTCGTTGGCCAGGTCGCAGACGCGGATGGCGCGACGGCCCACCTTGTCCTCATAGGCCGGGCCGATGCCGCGTCCGGTCGTGCCGATCTTGGCCCCCGGCGCGCTGGCGGCGGCTTCGCGCGCCACGTCCAGCGCGGGGTGGACCGGCAGGATGAGGCAGGCGTTGTCGGCGATGGTCAGGATATCGGGCGTGATGGCCACGCCCTGCGCCTGAATCTTCTCGATTTCGCCGACCAGATGCCAGGGATCGACCACCACGCCATTGCCGATGATCGACGGCTTGCCCTGCACCACGCCCGAAGGCAGCAGCGCCAGCTTATAGACCTTGCCGTCAACGACCAGCGTATGGCCCGCATTGTGGCCGCCCTGGAACCGCACCACCATGTCGGCGCGATTGGACAGCCAGTCCACGATCTTGCCCTTGCCCTCGTCGCCCCACTGGGCGCCGACTACCGCGACGTTCGCCAAGATCGTTTCTCCGCAAATCCTGAATGCGGTGGGAGCCTATAACTCCTGAATCATCAGGAGTCGCCCCATCAGATTGGAAATATGCGGCCCTGAAGAATTATGCGGCCAGTTCGCTCGCCGCCGTCTGGAACGCCCATTCCAGCCACGGCGTGGCCGCGACCACATCGGCTGTCTCGACCGTACATCCGCACCACAGACGCAGGCCAGGAGGCGCATTGCGATGCGGTTCCATGTCGAACACCGCGCCTTCGTCTTCCAGAAGCGCCTTGAACCGTGTCACGAAGGCCTTCCTGGCCTTGTCGTCCAGCGCATCAATGCGGGCGTCAGTGAACTTCAGGCAGACCGAAGTGGTCGAGCGAATTTCCGGCCGCTCAGGCAGGAAGTCGATCCACGGCGTCCGCGCGACCCATTCGCCCAACGCCGCATAATTGGCGTCCGTGCGCCGGATCAACTCATCCAGACCGCCCACGTCGTCCGCCCAGTCCAGAGCGTCGATCCAGTCCTCAATGGTCAGGATCGAGAAGGTGTTCATCGCCACCCCGTCGGCCAGCGCCCGGTCGAACCCCTTGCCGTCCGTGATGCGCAGAACCTTGGGGATCGGTCGGTCGGGCCGATACGTATCCAGCCGCTCGACTGCGCGCGGCGACAACACCATCACGCCGATGCCCGCCTCGCCGCCCAGCGCCTTCTGGAAGCTGAAGGTCACCACATCCAGCTTGTCGTAAGGCAGCGTCATCGCGAACGCCGCCGAGGTCGCATCGCAGATCGCCAGCCCCTCGCGGTCATCGGCGATCCAGTCGGCGTTCGGCACCCGCACACCCGAGGTGGTGCCATTCCAAGGGAAGACCACGTCCTTGGACCAGTCCGCCTTCGACAGATCCGGCAGGTCGCCCCACGGCGCGGTCAGCGCCTCCGGCTCCAGCTTCAAGTGTTCCTTGACGTCCGCCAGCCAGGTCAGGCCGAAGTTCTCGAACGCCACCACCTGCACGGGCCGCTGCCCCAGCATCCCCCACAACGCCGCCTCGACCGCGCCCGTGTCGGACCCCGGCGTATAGAGCAGCACATGGCTGTCGGGGACCTGCAAAACCTCGCGCGTACGGCGCAGGCCGTGGGCGAACCGCTCCACCACCTCGGGCGCGCGGATGCCGCGTCCCAACAGGTTCTGCGGCAGGCCGCCCAGGCTGTAGCCGGGTCGTTTCGCCGTCGGCCCGGACGAGAACCAGGGCCGCGCGGGCCGCACATCAGGCTTTGCAATCGTCATCTTCGTCTCCCCCGAGGCGGTAATGGGCTTCAGCGACCCGGCGTATAGGGCCGCTTGACGCGCCAGTCCTCGGCGAACTTGGTCAATTCCGTATCCGGCTCATCGGGCAGGGTCACCGCCAGCTTGGCCAGCAGGTCGCCGCGTTTGCCTTGCGCGAACGCCCCGCGTCCCTTGAGGCGCAGCACCTTGCCCGAGTTGGAGCCCGCCGGGATGGTCATCTGCACCACCCCCTCGGGCGTCGGCACACGCACCTTGGCGCCCAGCACCGCGTCGGGCACCGACACCGGCAGGTCCATCGTCAGGTCCGCGCCGTCGCGCTTGTAGATGGGGTGGTTCTCGATCTTCAGTTCGATCAGCGCATCGCCGTTCTCAGCCCCACGCCCCGGCGCGCCCTGTCCGCGCAGACGGATGGTCTGGCCTTCGGACGCCCCCTTGGGAATGGTCACGTCCAGCGTGCGACCGTCCGAGAACTGGATGCGTCGCGTGGCGCCCGCAATGGCGTCTTCCAGACTGATGTCCAGCGTCGCCTTCACATCTTGCCCGCGCGAAGAGAAGTCCCGCGCCCCGCGCTGACGCCCGGCGCCGCCGAACATCCCGAACAGGTCATCCAGATCGACGCCTTCGAAGTTGGCCCTTCCGCCAGGTCCGCCGCCGAAACCGCCACCCATTCCGCCGCCTTGGCCGAACGGATTGCCGCCAGGCCGCCCGCCGCCAAATCCGCGATGCTGTTCATTGCCGTCGTTGTCGATCTGGCCCGCGTCGTATTTGGCGCGCTTGTCCTTGTCGCCCAGGATGTCGAAGGCGGCGGTCACCCGTTTGAACTTGTCCTCGGTGATCTTGTCGCCGGGGTTCTTGTCGGGGTGCAGTTCCTTGGCCAGCTTGCGGAACGCCTTCTTGATCTCGTCCGCGCTCGCGCCCTTCGAAACGCCCAGTTCCTTATAGGGGTCGCCTGCCACGTCCGTTGTCGCTCCAACTGAAAACCAAGAGTGGCTGTCAGTTAAGCCATGCCCCCGCCCGCGCAAAGGGCCGAACCCGGCATAATCGTCAGGCCAGGGCGATTTCCGCCTCGACGCCCCAGCCGAACCCCTCGCCCCACTGGGCCACGGCGACCTTCGCCGCCGCCATCAAACCGCTAGGGAAGTCCGCCGCCACATCCCCTGCGGCATAGAGCAGGCCGGTTCTCTCGACCTCCATCGTCCGTCGCACGACCGATCCGTCACGCACCACAACCCGGAACCGCAGAGCATCGGCCGACGCCGGTTCACCATCCCAACTATCGCCATACAGCCGCGTCCGCGCCTTCCATCGCAGATCAAACCCTCCGCCAACCGTCTCCACCCTCAATCCCGCTGGCGACCAGGGCCGTGCATGAAGCCCTGTCGGCGTGAACTCCGCTTCGCTGAACCCGTCCCCGCCCGGTGCCGCACCCGCCGGTCCCGCGCGACAGATCAGCGGCAGACCCCGCTCATTGCGTCCGATCTCCGCCCGCGCCAGCCGTTCGTCCAGAACCACCACGACCGCCCCCGCCACAGCGCCAGACCGCATCTCGACCTCCGTGCCCTGTTGCCCGCGCAGCAGGTTCGTCAGCCGCCACGTCCCCGGCCCCATCAGGGTCGCCGTCCGGTATTGCACGATCTCCCAGCCCGCCGCCGTCTCAACCGCCAGAGCATTGGCGCCGCCCAGAACCGCCGCCGCCAGCGCGCTCTCCGCCGCCCCGCCTTCCAGCCGCACCACGATGGCATTGACCGCGTCCCAGCGATATCGAACGCCCGGCGACAGAGGCTGGATCAGCGTCCCGACCAGGGCCGGGCTCTCCATATCTCCCCGCGGCGTCAGGGTTTCGCGCGACGCCCCGGCGTGCAGCCGCATGGTGCGCCACGGCTCACCCGCCGCCACCGCCAGCGGCCTCGCATCCTCCTCTCGCCCCATCAACGGCGGCAGGTCCAGCATTCTGAAGAAAGGCGCGCCGACCACCGCTGGCGCCTCGCCCCCGCGCCAGCCATCGTCGTCCTCGGGCGTCAGCCGCCGCATCACCGGCTCCAGTGTCGCTGACGGCGTTTCGTCCATTTCCAGCCGCATCACGCGCCAGTCGCCTGCGCGCGCCGCCCGTTTCACCACATCCCCCGGCTCCAGCCGCAACGCCTCCAGCGGTCCCAGCACCAGCACGGATCGGTCCGCCGATCCGCCGTCCAGCGCCCGCACCGCCGTCGCCCGCGCCAGACCGCCACCGCACACCACCGGCAGATCCAGATCGACCCCGCCGCCCGTCGCCCCCGCATCCTCGCACCGCAGCACCACCGCCCCGGTCTGATAGTCCGCCGTCTCGTCGATGAAGCGCACCCGCGCCACACCCGCGCGCGGCTCCAGACTGCGCGTCGCCGCCTCCGCCCCGCCCTTGTCCGGCAGGGCCAGCGCCGCATCCTCAAGGGTCAGCGCCGTCTCGATTCGTCCCAGCACCGACACCCGCCCGTCGCGTTCGGCGCAGACCGCATCGAACGCCGCCAGCAGCGGCTCCAGCGCATCGCGCGTCCGCATCGGACGATCCAGCAGATAGCCCGACGCCGCCCCCTCCACGCCCTGAACCGACACCTCATCCGCCGTCAGCCCGCCGCGCTTCAGCACCGCTTCGATCAGGTCGCGCCCATCGCCGGACAGCCGCCCGTTCAGCCAGTGCCCCGCCCGCCACGCGCCCGCATCGGCCCAGACATCACCGCGCGCCGGGAACGCAGGCCAGGGCCGCGCGTCCCAGCACCAGGCCTCCGCCGCCTCCAGCATCCGCCCGCCATAGACCGCCGAGACCGGGTTGTTCTGCGGCTCCGAATAATGCCTCAGCACCGCCTCCAGCGCCGCGCGTTGCACCCCATCGTCCCGCGCGCCGGTCGATCCGGGCGGCAAGGCGTTCTCGCTGCTCTTGGGGTCCTGAAACAGGTTCGGCGCATTGCCGCCCCGGTCCACCGCCGCACAGCCGAACTCGGACAATCGCACCGGCTTCATGCCCGGAACCCAGGCCGTCGGCGTCGCTTTTCGCACCCCGCCTGGCCGGTCATGGTGTCGGTTCGACCACCACCCCTTCAGGTCCTTGGGCCGGAACAGCCAGTGCTCGCCATGCGCCCCGTCAGCGATGGGCGTTCGCACCTGAGCCGCCCGATCCGCCGCATTGGCGTAGTACCAGTCGAAGCCCTCGCCACCCGCCACGCCCGCCGCCAGATAGGCCGGATCATCCGCACCCTGCCACGCCGCCGCATCAAGGCCGCCGTCGCCCGTCCGCCAGTCGCTCAGCGGCGGGTACCAGTCGATGGCGACATAATCGATGTTCGCATCGGCCCACAGCGGATCGAGATGAAACACCGCCTCGCCGCCCGTCTGCCGCCCGAAATATTCGCTCCAGTCGGCGGCGTAGGACAGCTTCACCCCCGCCCCGACCACCGCCCGGCATTCCGCCGCCAGCGCCCGGAACTGCTGAACCGCAGGGAAACCGCCCGCCGCATCCCGCGTCCAGGTCACGCCCCGCATCTCTGATCCGATCAGCAGGCCGTCAGCGCCCTCTTCCGCCGCGATCCTCGCATAGTGCAACGCCATCCGGCGCAAGCCCCAGCCGTCCGCCGTCCCGAACAGAGCCGCGATCTGGCCCGCCGCCTGCGCCCCGTCGTCGCCCGCAATCCGCCCCCGCCACGGATAGCCGGGACAGTCCATGAAGACGAAGGGATACAGGGTCACCTCCAACCCGCGCGCCTTCAGCGCCCGGATCGCCTGACGCACGCTGTCGTCCGATGGCGTGCCGCCATAGGCAGGCGCACCATTTACAGCACTGACCTCATAGGCCTGATGCCGCAACACCCCCGCCACGGACCAGGCCATCGGCTGGGTCGGCTTGTCGCGCCGCTCGACGCCCGGCCTGATCCGGCACTGGCCCGCCCGCAGGTCGTCGCCGAACCAGCCGATCACCAGACTGACCCGTTTCAGATTCGGCGCCTGGGCCTGAAGCTGATCCAGCGACACCAGCAGGTCCGCCCGACCCTCGCCGTTATGCACATTCTCCGCCGCCGTCCGCGTCAGGCCTTTACGCCGCACCACCGCCTGCGTAGCCAGGGCGAACTCGCCCGCGCCGGGGATCAGGCACACCCCCTCCAACCGGTCTTCCAGCCGCGGCATCTGACCGAGCGGACGGCGGAACACCTCGAAGCTCAACTGCGGCGCCCGTTCGCCGAACGGCCCCAGCGGCAGATCCTCGAACACCACATAGGCCGTGCCGCGATAGGCGGGCGCCCCACCGGATCCGCCTGCGGATCCGGCTTGAGAAGTGCTTTCCACGGCCTCGATCAGCGGGTCCGGCGTCTGGTGCTCGCCCCCGCGATGCACCCGCATCACGACGCCGTTCATGTCCATCAGCCGCCCATCGGCCCAGACCCGCCCGACCCCGTCGATCTCGCCTTCGCACAGTGCCACCGCAAAGCTCAGCGAATAGGCGAAGTCGACCGTCTTCGGCCCGCCCTTGCCCGCCCGCCCCTTGTTCCGGGCCTCCAGAAACCGCGCGGCCCAGATCATTTGTCCCGTCACCCGCGCCCGACCAAAGACGCAGGCCATCGGCGCGCCCTCCGCCGTGCCCTGAACCTTCAGCGTCTCCAGACGCGGCCCGATCTGACGCGCCGGTCCCAGCGCCCCGATCACCCGGTTGTCGATCACCCGCCCCAGCGTCGAGCCGATCACCCGCCCGACGCCGCCGCCGACCGCCTGCCCGACCGCGCTCAGTACGACCTGCGCCATTCACATCTCCTCAGGAAACCGAAACACGGCCTCCAGCCGTCTTCGCCACCACGCGCCCATCCAGCTTTCGACCACCGCCCGCCCCCAGTAGGCATGGATCATCCGCGGCTCCGGCCCTTCGACCGCGCTCAGGATGGCGCAGTGTTTCACCGCCGCCCCCGGCGACATGCGGAACAGCAGCACGTCCCCTGCCCGCATCGCCGCCAGCGGCGCCGGCTTCAGCCACCGACCCGCCGCCTCCAGCAGCGTCTCCTCGCCTCCGACCTCGGCCCAGTCCGCTGAGTAGGCCGGGACCGTCTCTGGCTCCTCGCCCGCCACCTCGCGCCAGACCCCGCGCACCAGCCCCAGGCAGTCCGCGCCCACGCCCTTCACGCTGGCCTGATGACGATAGGGGGTGCCCAGCCAGCCGCGCGCAGCGGCTATAACCGCCGCGCTCATCGTCTGCTCCCGCCGTCATTGCGCGCGCTTCCCGCCGGATAGGCCGTCAGGAAGTCATCGCCCGGCACATCGGGGAAGCCGCGAAAATTCACGCCGTTCGCGAACGTCCCGACACAGGTGGCCCAGCGTTTGTCGCAGGTGCGCCCCGCCGCATTCGCCACCCCGCAGCGCGCGTCGCCCAGCCGCGCATCGCACATCCGGCCATAGGTCCGCCCGACCACCCGCTCCAGCTTCGCCAGCGGTCCTTCCAGTTCGGCGACAAAGGCCCCCGCCTCGCGCCGGATGGAAGCCAGCGTCCCGCTCCACAGCCGCACCTTCAGGCTCGGCTTGGACCAGTCCACGCGCCACAGTTCGACCGACGCCCCGTCATAAAGCCCCGCCGCCACATCGGTCTCGGTGATCGCCGCATCATCCAGCGCTCCCGCCGCCGACGCCGATCCCGCGGCCAGGCCCACCGCGCTGTCGCCCGCCCCCGCCGTCCAGCCGCTGCTGGCCCGGCACTGGGTTCCTTCCATCTCCAGATCGCGGTCGTGATCGGTGAACCCCATCACCGTCCCATCCCCTCGCCTCAGCCGCCAGACATGGCAAAGCGACGCCGCTCCGCTCTCGATGCGGGCGGCCATTTCTTCCGGCACATTTCTCATGGCTCAGCCCCTGACCTCGATCAGCGGAACCGCCGCCATCCGTCCGGCGTCGAAACTGTCCAGCGTGGTCTCGATCCGATCGCTGTCGAACCGCACCGGCGTGTCGAAGTGAAAGCCCACCGTCACCGCCACGCCCGCACCCGGCGCGCTGTTCAGCGTCACCTGTCCCGTCGCGACATCGAGCGTGAAACCCGTCGTCTCCGCCCCGTTCAGCGCCACCCGCACAGACCCGCCGACAGGCTTGGTTATGAGGCGTTCGACATCGCCATATCGCTTGACCAGCGGGAACATCTTTCGCGCTCCGTCGCCCGCGCCCAGCGCCTGATCCGTCGGCGCCGCCGCCCCGCCCGGCCTGCAGGATTTGAAGTCCGCGAAATCCTTGAACCGGAACCCGTGCAGACGCCCGCGCCGCGCCTCGAAGAAGGCGGTCAGTTCGGCCATGTCGTCCAGCGACCTCAGGTTCGCCCCGATTAGATAGCGCCTGCGCCCCAGCGCCCACGGCGTCGAGCGCCGCTCATGCCCCGACGCCAGCGTCGTTATCTCGGTCCTGCGCTCGACCCCGCCGGTCGAGCCGAACGCCAGCCGCGCAGGCAGGCGCACCTCATGAAATGCGGTCATCTCCACCCTTTCCATTACGCCGCCGTGTGGCTGGACCAGACTCGCCTAGCCGCGACGCCCGTCAGAATTGTTGGGATCAGCCCGCTGCGGAAAATGAGCTTGGCGCGCGCCCTCGACGGACTGGACGCCTGCGACATCTTGTTCGAAATGCGCCCGTCGTTCATGCTGCACCCACGGCGGCATCCAGCCGTTCTAGTTTTCAGGAGCGACACGTTTGCGTGGCGAAATTCTTAGTTACGATTCCACGACCGGCGCCGGGCTGATCAGCGGCGACGACGGCGCGCGCTACAGCTTCACCACCGACGCTCTGAAATCACCGGCTGTTCCCGCTGCGGGCGTCCGCGTGGACTTCGTGCCTGAAGGCGAAGTCGCCACCCAGATCCTGATCCTCGCCGGCGCCGCCACCTCGACCGGGGTTGCAGGCGTTGCGCCTATTCCGGCGGGCTCGGGCTTTGATTTCAAATACGCCCTGCTCCAGTTCGAAGGTCGTCTGCGCCGCTCGCATTTCTGGATCGGCTTCCTGATCATCTTCGGCATCAACGTCGTGCTGGGCTGGATCCCGCTGATCGGTCTGCTCGCCTCGCTGGCGACCATCTGGGCCAATGTCGCCATTTCGGTGAAGCGCCTGCATGACATGGGCAAGAGCGGCTGGTTCGTCCTCGCCCCCTACGCCATCGGCGCGGTCCTGGGGATCATCGGCACAGTGATGATGATCGGCGGCATCGCCGCCAGCGGCATGAACGAAGCCTATGTCGAGAACAATCCCGCCGCCGTTCTGGGCCTGATGGGTCCGGCCTTCGGCCTGTTTGCACTGGCCGGTCTGGTCGGCTTCGCCTTCCTGCTTTGGATTGGTCTGGTCGACAGCCAGCCGGGCGAAAACCGCTACGGTCCGAACCCCAAGGGCCTCTAAGCCGCTTCAGCGCCGCCTCGTGAAAACGGGGCGGCGTTTCTACATCCGGCGTGCCCCCAGACTGACCGCCCGCGCCAGCATCTGCGCCAGCTGCGCCTCTGACCGCAACAAGGCCGGAACGCCGCCGTCCACCGACACATTGACGGTCACGCCTCCACCGCCGACCGGCTCAATGGTCCCGCCGCTCGCCGGACGAAACACCTCCGGCCCGCGCTCTCCGACCAGATAGGCCCCGCCGCCCAGCACCGGCCCACCGTCCGCCCGCGCCCCGCCGAAACTGCTCATCGCCGCCTGGATCGCGCTGCTCAAGCCGCCCTTGCCGCCCGCCGCCGCATTGACCGCGTTCAGCACCGCCCGCGCCAGTTCCGCCAGGGATATCTCTCCATCCGACGCCGCCCGCGCCAACGATCGGGCCAGACTGTTTCCGGCCCGTCCGAACGCCATTTCAATGGCGTCAGCAGCGTTCTCCGCAGGCGCCTTCAACGCCTCCAGCGCCGCCGCAGCCTCCGCCGTCTTCAGCGCCACGTCGTCCATCCGCCGCGTTTCATCCGCCATCGGGCCAATCCTCCATCATGGTTTCCAGCGCAGACCGCCCCATCGGCGACGCGCCGTGCGGGGCCTCGGTCAGCATCCGCCACTCCTTCAGCGACAGCCGCCAGAACGCCGGGGGCGTCACACCCATCTGCGCGGCGATCCTCAGCATCTCGCCCCAGGGTGTCGCCATGTGACCTGTCACGCGGCCGCCGCCGCGAACCCCAGCGCCACAGCCTGCGCCGCCTCGCGGAGATCAATCATTGATTCACTCAAGTCACCAGCCGCTTGCCCCTCGCCGCCGCCTCTCAGCAGCGCCGCCAGAACGATCAGAAGATCGTGCGCCGACAACAGCTTCATCCGTTCCGCAACCGCCGTCAGGCCCGCGACGCCCAACCCCGTCTCGATCTCCGCCAGCGCCCCCAGCGTCAGGCAGACCCGACGCCGCTCGCCGCCCAGAACCACCTCGACCTCGCCCCTCGCCCCGTTCGCCGCCATCAGATCACGCTGAAGCCGATGGCGCCTGCGCTGGCCAGGCTCAGAGCGAACGTCGCCTCGCCCTCATGCTCGCCCGCATATTCCAGCGCCGCCACCAGGAACGGCCCCTCCAGTACGCCGAAGTCCGGCACCACCAGCCGCCAGCGTTTCGCCGCCTGATCAAAGAAGGCTTCCCGCACCAGCGCATCCGACGCCGCATCGCGGAAGATGCCCTGCCCCGACACAGCCGCCGACTTCACGCCCGCGCCCGCCAGCAGTTCGCGCCAGCGACCGGCGCTGTCCCCGTCTGTCGCATCCACCGTTTTTGCGTTCAGCGAAATGGTTCGCGCCCGCAGGCCCGCCACCGTCGTGAACACGCCCGGCGCGCCCTCGATCTTCAGCAAGACATCCTTGCCCGCCTGTGCCGTCATCGCTCAATCCTCCCTCGTGAAGCGCAGCGGAATGGGGGAGGGGGACCACGAAGTGGTGGAGGGGGCGAGCACGCGTTGCGTCGCCTGACTTCCACACCCGGTCCGCTTTCGCCCCCTCCACCATTCTGCGCATGGTCCCCCTCCCCCGCTGGCGCGGGTGAGGATCAAATCTCTTCCGTCACCGCCCTCAGCCGCACCACCGCATAGGTCCGCCGCCCGTCCCCGGCCGGAAAGACGTCGGCGAAGGTCGCCCTCAGCGTCGCCGTCCGCACGCCGTCGGCTTCCAGCGTCGTTTCGTGCAGGCAGGCCCGCACCGCCGCCGCCATCGCCTTGGCCTCTTCCGACCCGGCGAAGCGCGACACGCCCGTAAAGGTCAGCCGCTGCTCGACCCCGCCCCCGTCCGCCGCCACCGGCCGGCTCTCGCACCGCCCCAGCGCCAGATAGGGACACAGGGCCCCTTCCGGCGGCTGGTCGTAAACCCGCCCCTGGATCAGGGCCGACAGCGCCGGATCGGCTTTCAGCACCGCCACCATCGCCTTCTGCAGCGCGCCCTCATGATCCGTCATCGCGTCCGCTCCAGCTCCAGTTCGACCCGTCCCGGCTGCGGTTCGGCGATCAGCTGGATCGTCCAGTCCCCCCCGCCGAAGCGCAACACCCGCCCGACCGCCAGCCTCGGATCGGCCCGCGTCCCGGCTCGCATCATCTCAGTTGACCGACGCTGATCGCCCTCGCCGCGCTCGACCCGTCGCCGTGTCCCGGCTCTCAGCCAGACCGAACCCACCGCCTCGAACGTCACGCTGCGCCCGCCGTAGGGCGTCTGGGCCTCCACCGCCCGATACAGGCCCGCCAGCATTCTCACAGCCGCACCACGCGGTAAGGCGCCAGCCAGGCCTCGACCGGCGCGATCGCCATCTCCGGCTCGCCCCGCTCATAGGCCCTCAACGCCAGCATCAGGATCGCCAGCCGCAGCGGCGCAGGCGAGGCCGATGTCAGGCTCAGGCCCACATCCCCCTCCACCCGCGCCCGCGCGGCCTCGATCAGCGTCTGGATCAGACCGTCCTCGGCCTCATGCTCGACGCGCAAAAACAGCTTCGCCTCCGCCAGCGTCACTGGTGCGGCCATGGAAATCTCCAATGTCAGACTTAGAATTCTCCCTCCCCGCCCCGGGGAGGGTGGTCGCGCAGCAACCGGGTGGAGGCGGTCCGGCAAGGCCGAACTGTTTTGCCAGCTCAGCGATGCACCACCCTGCCGTCCCCACCGGGCTTCGGCTGCGCCTCAGCCCCCCTCCCCCGCAGGGGGAGGGAAAGCCGCTAAAGCCTTAACTCGCGGCGAACTTCATCACCTTGATGGCGTCGAAGTTCTGCACCCCGCCGCCCACGCGCTTGGTCGTGTAGAACAGCACATAGGGCTTGGCCGAATAGGGATCGCGCAGCACCCGCACCCCCGCCCGATCCACGATCAGATACCCCCGCTGGAAATCGCCGAACGCGATCGACAGGCTGTTGGCCGCCACATCGGGCATGGTCTCGATCTCGGTCACCGGATAGCCCAGCAGCGACGCCGTCTCGCCCAGTCGCGTCGCCGGCTGCCAGATGTAATTGCCGTCCGCGTCCTTGAACTTGCGCACAGCCGACACCGTCTTGCGGTTCATCACGAAACGGCCGTTCGGACGATACTGCGCCTTGGGCGCATAGATCAGGTCGATCAGACGATCCGCCGGATTCGTCGCCGCAAAACCGCCTGCGGCCCCCGACGCCACATAGCCGATCTGACCCCAGGCCTGGCCCGCATCCGCCACGGTGGGATAGGCCAGGAAGCCGCGCGGCTTGTTGGTCCCGTCGCCGTTGACGAAAGCGGCCGTCTCCTGCGCCGCGAAAGCGTCCTCGACCTCGGCCGCCAGCCATTCGTCCAGATCGACCATGGCGTCGTCCAGCAGGGCCTGTGTCGCCGCCGGATTGGCGTATAGATCGGCCGACGGGAACTCCAGCAGCGCCAGGGTCGCCGGGTCCGTCTCGGGTCGCGCCGCCGTTTCCGCCACCCAGCCCGAGGCCACGCCCGCCGTCGAGACCGGCTTACGGAACACGCCAGCCGCCACCGTGCGCACCGTGGCGATCTCGCGCATCGGCGACGCCGCCATCAGACGCCGCTCGATGGCGCGCTCGGTCTCATACGGCACGACATAGCCGCCCGAGGTCGCGCCGCCCGACAGGCCCGCCTTGACCTCCAGCGCGCCGGCCAATTGAGGAGAGTGGCCCGTCTTCAGATAGCCGTCCCACGCCGCCTTGGCCTCGGGCGCCGCCACAGGTTCCGCCGGCTCGCCGCCAATGAGCGGACGCCGGTTCTGGCTCATCACCCGGTCCAGCCGCGACTGGGCCGCCGCCACCGCCTGATCGATGCGCGCCACCTTCTCCTCCAGCAGCACATCGGCCGCGGCCTTCTTCTCGATCTCGTCCAGCCGGACGTCGTTCGCCCCTTTGAACGCCTCGAACGCCGCCATCATCTCATGCATGGCGGCGCGCGCTTCCGGCGAGGCGGAAGCCTGTTTGGTCTCTTTCATGGTGTCTCCTGAATTGCCCTCTCGCGAGACGGGCAAACTTGCCAACTTGGCGGGATCCCTGGCTGGACCAGGAACAATGTTCGCAAACAGACCTTGAAACAGCAAAGCTCGCCACCAGATTGTATCTTCAACAATTTGGGAGAGCGCCATGGGACTGGCTTACGAAAACCTAGACGACGAAACTCGTCGGTTGATGATTCAAGAAATTGATCGCGATGTGGGAGACAACACGATCTACATCAGCAACTACTTTCAGGACGACGCCAAAGACGCCTGGATCGAATTGCTAAATCAGGCTGCAAATCAGAGCGATGACGACTGGCTAATTTATAGCGTTGAAACTGGCGGATTGCTCAAAACCCACACTCTTCGCGCCAATGCCAAAAAAGGGTTCATACAGGTTAAAGTCCCCCACACCGCAGCGATGAATATCAGTGAGGGACAGTTCAATCAGTTCTACATTCGGGCACTTTGCGTCCGGGCTGATGCAGAAGGCTTTGACTTAGAAGTATATCGTGCCAAAGCTGTAGAAAATCCAAGGGATGACGCTTACCCTATCGGTTCAAAGGTCGACCCTTTGCAACTCTTGGAAGAGCTGCGTGAAAACAAGGGGGCAGGATCGACAATCGCCCAGCCGAATTCAGGACGTTCGGTTCGCCTAGTAAAAAAGCAATCGTGAATTTTCATCGACATTCATTGCGAATGAAAAATCCTCTTTCTCCAGCAAATAGAGGGTGATCTCTCCGCTTAGGCCAAATGAATGGCACCGACAAAGTTCAGTTAATCTTTGAAGGAACAGGTCGAGATTTTCATCGGCTTCCATGATGTTACGCTCTTTGATCTGCTGATTGTCTCCGAGGCGATATCGCACAGCGAAGAAGGTTGATTGCAGCAAGCAAGGCACAAAGCTACGCTCTAGCCATGCTTGCTACGATCTTCATCACGAACACGGCTTTCAGCGTGTCACCATGGCAAATAACGGTGTGTATCGCCTGATGTCCCATCTCACGCCCCTCGAAAGCGCCGTCATGGACGCCATGGTCTGGCAGATGGGCGATCGCGTGCCTGATCTGGCGGCGCAGGCCGCGTCCGGCTCCGTGGCCCTGCGCCGCAACACGGGCGCGGGTCTCTATGTCCAGATCAACGTCGATGCGAACCGCTCGACCGGCAACCCGGACGCCACCGGCCTTTTCGGCACAGTCCATGTGATGATCGACGGCCTGACCGATCCTGTCGGCTTCCAGATCGAGCTGCGTCAGGGCCGTCTGACGGCCCTGCATGGCCAGAGCTATAGCCAGGACACGCGCGGCCTCGACCTGTCCACCGTCCGCTTCGGCGATGTCTTCATTGTCGACGAACGCGGCCAGTCCGTCCTCTACCGCCCCGCCCGCCCGGCGCAGGAACAGACCGCACCAAAGCCAAAACGACCAGCCCAGCCCACGCTACAGCCGACACATCAGCCGACGCCTCAACACCGCCCGCAGGCCGCGCCCGCAGATCCAGCGCCCCCCGCCCCCGCCGACCGCCCCGCATTGGCGGAAATGCTCGAAGGCCTGTCGGACCCAACCGCTTCCGCACCCGGTCGCCTGGCCCTGGTCTATCTCGGCGCCTACGCGCTTGCGGTCGTCTTCGTCCTGTTCGCACGTCTTGCGCTGCACTCAGGCTGGTTCTTCGCCCTGATCGTCGCCTTCTGGGCCCTGCGTTTCATCCACATGCCCAAGGGACGCCAGGCGATGGTCAAGCTGGCCGACGCGCTGCACCGTCAGGGCGCATTCGCGGCCATGAAGTCACGCTGAGACAATCCCGAACCGCGCCCCCGGCAGCATGGGAAACGTCACCAGCGACACCTCCCACAGGTCCACGCCGCTCAACACCCTCAACCGTCCCTGACGCCGCGCCCGCGCGGTGCGATAGCCAATCGACAGACCGTCCAGCGCCCCCGCCCGACTCAGCGCCCCTGCGAAACGGGCCTCGGCCGACCAGTCCTCGATCCGGCCGCGCACGAACAGGCCGCGCGCATCCTCCACGATCTCGTCCCACACCCCCACCGGCGCCCGCGCATCATGCTGGTTCAGCATCCGCACGCCACCCGCGCCCGTCCGGGCCAGACTGTCGGCGAACGCCCCCGCCTGCACCACGTCTCCGTTCAGGTCCGCCACGCCCCACAGGGAGGCGTAGCCCTGGATGAGAAGCGGCCCGGATTTCTCCCTCCCCCTGCGGGGGAGGAGAGAAGCGCCTGCACCATCCATCATTTCCCCTCCAACCGCCGCTCGATCCGCTCCACGGCCGCCGCCGTCGCCTCGCCCTGCGTCTCCAGTCGGGCCAGCCGTTCGGCGACCAGCCTCTGCTCGCCGACCCGCTGCTCCAGCGTCGCGATCCGGGCCGCCGCGCCTCCGGCCCAGACCAGGCCGCCCACCGTCTGCACGACCACCGCGATCAGCAGGGCCGTCGGCACGCGCCGGATGTGATGTTCGGTCATCCCTCCAACCCCGCCATGCGCCTGCGTTCCTCGTCCGTCAGGAAGCTGGCGCTATCCAGCCGCGCCCACAGGGCGTCGCGCTCGGGTTGCAGCGCGGGCACCGCATCCAGATCGGCCCGGATCTCACAGTCGGCGAACCGCCCGCCCAGCCAGCCCGTCATCGCCCCCGCCGCCTTTCGGACCAGCGGGATCACCGTCTGTCGCCAGAAGGCGGCATTGGCCTCGCGATAGTTGGCGTAGGTCGCATCCCCCGGTATCCCCAGCAGCTGCGGCGGAACCCCAAAGGCCAGGGCGATCTCGCGCGCCGCCGCGTGCTTGCCGCCGACAAAGTCCATCTCGGCGGGCGTCAGGCTCAGCGGCTTCCAGTCCATCCCGCCCTCCAGCAGGATCGGCCGCCCGGCGTTGGCCGCGCCGGAATAGACGCCAGACAGCTGGTCCTTCAGCGCCTCGAACTGGCTGTCGGTCAGCCGCTCTCCGTCCCGCGCCCCGTAAACCAGCGCGCCGCTGGGCCGGGCCGCATTGTCCAGCAGGGCCTTGTTCCAGGCGCCCGCCGCATTGTGCGCGTCCACCCCTTGCGCCGCCGCCTCCAGCGGAGACAGGCCGTACCAGTCATCCAGCGGGTGCCACAGTTTCAGGTGCATCACCGGCGCCCAGCCGTCCTGCGCCCGCGCGATCCGCACCGAGCGCCCATCGACCGAATAGTCCCACGCCTCGGGCCAGCCCGACCGGCCGGGGACCACCTTCACCCGGTCAGAGCGCAGCGCCCACAGCTCGTCCGGCGCCCCGTCCCCGTCCGCGTCCCCGGTCGCCTCGACATAGGCGTTGCCCGACACCTGCAGCGCGCCATAGACGGCCTCCATCAACTCCGCCGCCGACTGTTCCGGGTTGGGCCGCCGCATCAGTTTGGCCAGCGGATGGGCGTCGTCGCGTCCCCCGCCGACGAACACCGCAAAGGGCGCAGACGCCGCCGCCTCGGCGATCATGCGGATACAGCGATAGGCCACCGCATTCTTCTGATAGCCCTCGCGCGCCAGACTGGCGTAGTCGTTGGGCGTCCACCGCGCCCGGCCCACGCCAGAAAAGGCGACCACCGCCCCGGTCCGGCTTTCCTTGACCTCAGGCGCAGCCCCTTGCGCCGATCGGCCGAACGGCCATCGGATCGAAACCATCAAAATCTCCTTGAAATCTCTCGCCGCGCCGCAGGCCGGTCAGGCCGCCGGGCGCTCCATCCCTGCATTGAGAGGCGCAGGCCTGGGTCCGCTCATCAGCCTCAGCAACGGCTTCTCGACCCACAGATGCACCACCGCGCCCGTGCCCAGGCTGGCGATGATCGTCAAAACCACCACCACGTCACCCGGCACGCTGATCCCGGCCATCTCGACCATTCGCCCCAGCGCCCGGATCACCATCACATGAACCAGATAGACCGCATAGGAGGCGTCACCCATGAAGATCAGCCCCCGCCGCCACGGCCCCGGCGCCCGATAGATCCGCTCCATCCGCACCAGACCCAGCACCAGCAGCGCGCTGGGCAGCCCCCAGATCACCGCCCGTTTCAGGCCGCTCCACGGATCATTCAGCGCCCGGACATCGTCGATCCCGCCATATCCGAACACCAGCGTCAGACCGAAACCCGCCAGCGCCAGACCCACGGCCAAGACACCCGCCCGCCGGGGCAGCCGCCGCCAGATCAACGCAATCCCGACGCCCAGCAAGAACTCCAGCACAATCGGCGCGCCCAGAAACCTCAGCACCGGCGCCGCCACCGCCAGACCCGCCGTCATCGTCGTCAGATAGGCCGCGACCAGCATCCAGCCGACCCGCCGCCCCCCGATCATCGCAACGCCGAACCCGACGTAGAACAGCATCTCGAAACACAGGGTCCACCCCGGTCCCAGAGCGGGAAATGTCATGCTCAGGCCGCTGAACGGCCAGAACAGAAAGGTCGCCGTCGCCACCTCCGGGCTCAACGTGCCGCCCCGCGCCATCCCGACCAGGATCGGCAGGGACAACAGCCAGTAGATGGGCGCCACCCGTCGAAACCGCCGCCACAGGAAATCTCCTGCCGAGGCCAGGCCCGATTGCCCCCGTGTCGTTGTGGCGATGATGAAGCCGCTGATCACGAAGAAGATATCGACGCCCACGGCCCCGAAATTCTCCAGCGTCCCGCCCGTCAGAACCGTCGCCAGCCCCAACCGCCCCACCGCCAGATCGACGGCATGGGTCACCACGACCAGACCGGCCGCCACGAAGCGCAACACCTGGATGTTGTCGAACCGTCCCCCCATCCGCCACGGTTAACACAGCGCGAGCGAGGCTCAACCTCAGATCATCACGCGCAACCGCACCGCCTCGGCGATCCGCGCCTGTCCCGTCGCATTGGGATGGACGGCGTCCGACATCAGCCCCGACGCGAACGTGCCGCCGAACAGGGCCGCGCCGTCGATGGGCGCCGCCAGTCCCCGCGCCTGCGCCACCTCGAACACCGCCGTCTTCACCGCAGTCTGGGCGGCGTAACTGGCCTTGCCCTGCGCCGGATCGGACGGCGCTCCGGTCATCAGCAGCACGTCCCCGGCCGTCAGGCAGCGATCCACCAGCAGACCCAGATTGGTCTTGTAGGTCGCCACGGCCGTCGCCCCGTTCCAATCATTGATCGTCAGGCAGATCACCGACAGGTCCGGCGCCGCCGCCGGGATCGAGCCATAGGCACGGTACAGCTGGTCCGTCGTCGTCCAGTCCGCGATCCTGGCGCCGCCCCAACCGGCGTTGACCACACGCGCCCGCCGGACCGACGACCGCCAGGCCACGCCGCCCGCGATGAAGACCGCTCCGCCCGAACTCCACCGCACCGTCACCGGCCCGCTGGTTTCGGGAAAGGCGACTGTCGTCACCTCCATGGCCGGGGTCTTTGTCGTGTTGACGACGGCGCGCACCTGTCCGTCCGTCTCGACCGTCAGCACGCCCAGCGCCGTATTGTTCACGGCCCACAGGTCGAACCGATCCACAGGCCCGTCCGGCTGAAACGTCCAGCCGCCGGTCGACGACGCCGCCCCCCAGAACAGCTTGCCGCCCATGCCGGTCAGGGCGTTGACGCCCCACCCGGCGCCCAGCCCGACACGCGGGTCATAGGCCGGATATCCGCCCGTCGCCCCGTCCGCCGCACCGGCGCCAGCGACCGACGCCGCCGACGCAGGCAGGCCGCGCCCGCTCATCAGGGCCGCCAGCCGTTCAGGCCAGGCTGCGCTGCGGGCGTTGGGCGTCCATCCTCCCGCCACGGCGCCATAACCCTGTGTGACGCTGTCGCCGATGCACAGCAGTTGCGCCTCGCGCCCGCCCGCCTGCATGGCCCGCACCGCCGCCGACCAGACCGGCAGGTCCGCCACGGCGAACCGCGACCGGCCCAGAAGCCCGCCCGGCGCCGCCGCACCGGCTTCGACGCTGAACCCTGTCTCGGCCATCAGTCGAAGGCCGCCACGATCTGCGTCGCGGTCGTGCCGGTCGCCAGCACCCGGCGCACCTGCACCGGCAGCCAGCCGACCGGATGGTTGACGAAGGTCACGGCGTCCGCATCCTCCGCCCCCGTCGTCAGCACGCGCAGATTGCCCGCCACGCCGACATAAAGCGCCTTGGCGTAGCTCGGCAGATCCGCCGCATCGCTGGGCGTCACCGTCGCCGCGCGCCGCGCCGGGCCGCTGGCGTCCCGCCCATGGCTCAGCAATCCGTCCCGCTCGGGAATGGCCGGCATATCGTCTCTCCTGTCCTAAAAAATTCTCCCCCCGCAACGGGGAGGGAAAAGCCTGTCAGAGCTCTCTCACCCTCGGCCCGGCCTTGCGCGTCTGCAGCATCAGCCGCGTGACCGCCCACACCAGGGCGTCGGCGCGATCAGGCGATTTTCCGCCCTCACACCCCAGCCCCAGCATCTCCTCCTCAAGGGCCGGAAAGTCCCCGCAGTGAACCACCCGTCCCTGTTCATACAGCAGGGCCACCGGCTCGGCCCGCGCGGCCTTGGAGCGTGAGGCGTGAACCAGTTTCACCGGCGCCGAACATCCCGCCTGAACCAGAACCGCCCGCACCATCTCGCCGCCCTGGTTGGCCTCGGCCGTCACCTCCTGCGCGCCGAACGTCTCGACCGCCGCCGCGACCACCCCGGCCCAGCCGCCGGGCGACAGCCCCTGCACCGTCTTGTCCGCCAGCACGAAGGCCCGCGCCTCGCGCCGCCCGACCACCACGATCCCGCAGGCGTCGCCGTGCGCCGTAGCGGGCGGATCGACCGACACCACCACCCGGTCCAGCTCGACCGGACGCGCGCCCCGCGCCCGTTTCAGATCCTCGATGCGGAACAGGGCGCCCTCGCCCTCGACCACCAGCCCCTCCAGCTCCTGCGCCTCCAGCCGCGTCCCGCCATACAGGGCCTTCAGATGGGCCAGAAAACCGGGCGACAGATTATCCGCGTTCGCCTGCGTCCCCGCCCGATCCGTCACCGTCCCGGCCTCGGCCATCAGCTTCCTCAGCGACGGGATCGGCCGGGGCGTCGTCGTCACCGTCATGCGCGGCTCACGCCCCAGTCTCAGCCCGAACCTCAGGTTCGCCAGCACCGCCTCCGGGTTCCGCCAGGCGCAGAACTCGTCGGCCCAGGCATAGTGGAACTGCGGCCCGCGCAGACTGTCGGGGTCTTCCGCCGAAAACGCATAGGCCGCCGATCCGCTGTCCGGCCAGACTAGCCTGCGCCGCCCCGCCTCCCAGCGCGGCCGCTCGCCCGCCGGCGTCAGGCTTTTCAGCCCCGACACCCCCTCCACCATCACCTCGCGCACATCATGCAGCGCCGGGGCGATCAGGGCGAAGTTGCGTTTTTCCTCCCGCGCCAGGGCGTCGATCCAGACGGCCCCGGCGAAAGTCTTTCCAGACCCGCGCCCGCCCAGCAGCAGCCAGGTGCGCCAGTCGTCGTCCTGCGGCTCAATCTGGTGTTTCGCGATCTGGCATCGTCGCACTTCCCGCCTTAGCTCGCGCCCGCTCAGCAGCCTCGGCTCGCTTTTCTTCCAGAAGGCGGTCGAGTCTTTCGTGGTGGGCCTGCAATTCTCCGCGCAGTCGCTCGTCCTCTTCGGGATCGAAGTGTTCACCGCCCATCTCATCCTCTTCAGTTTTGCGCTCGGGTCGGGATTTCAGGGCGTCCACCGCCTTGGCCGCCCGTGCGATCACGCCGGCGGCCCGCGCCAGCTTCTCGGCCTCGGCGACGCCGTTCGGGACGCCGGTGTCACACAGCGCCTGAACCGCCTGTTCGACCTTGGCCGCCAGCCGCTCGCGGACATGATCCAGCCACCCGGCGTCCATGCCCCCGGCCCCCGTCTCATCCCCATTTCCCGCCATGCACAAACCATAGCGCACCAGCGTCCTCAGGCGCGCAAATCGCCTCGAGAAACCGACAAGCCTATGATTTTGAAGACTTCAGACCAGCGTCATTGCGCGCGCTGGCGCGAACAACCCATCAGCCGCGTTCGACCGCCCATTCCGGCGCCTCGAAGTCCAGCGCATCCTCCGGCTGGGCCAGCGCCAGTTCAGAGATCGTCTGCCCCCGCACCGACACGCCCGCCGTATGCACCGTCTCGCGGCTGCCCGAGATCAGGTGATGCCACGCGGCCAGCGGGCGCCCCTCATTCAGACGGCGATAGGCGCAGGACTTGGGCATCCACGCCAACCGCTCGATATTGTTCGGCGTCAGCTTGATGCAGTCCGGCACCTGGGCCTGACGGTTCGCATAGTCCGCACAGGTGCAGGCGTCAGGGTCGAACAGCTTGCAGTGAACCCGCGTGGGAATGACGTCGCCGGTATCCTCATCCTCGAACCGGATCACGCAGCACAGGCCGCATCCGTCGCACAGGTTCTCCCACTCGCGCGGGGACATTTCGGCCAGGGTCTTGGTTTGCCAGTAGGGCTGCATGGGGCGCCTCATACGCGCCGATCCGGCCGATGTCGCCCCCTGACCGTTCGGCGGCTGGCGCCCTCAGTGCGTCGCGGCCCTGGAAAACAGGTTGATCACCAGAACCCCGCCGACAATCATCGTCAGGCCGATCACCGCGGGCAGGTCCAGTCTCTGCTTGAACAGCACCAGCCCGATCAGCGAAATCGCCACCACCCCCAGCCCGCTCCAGATCGCATAGGCGATCCCCACCGGCATCTGTTTCAGCGCGATCGACAGCAGATAGAAGGCCAGTCCGTAACAGACCGCCATCCCCGCCGTCGGCCAGGCTCGCGTGAACTGTTGCGAGGCCTGCAGCAGGCTTGTCCCCGCCACCTCCAGCCCGATGGCGCCCAGCAGCGCGGCCCAGGTCGTCGGGTTCACAGGTCGTTCGCCGTCAGCATCTGCCCAGGCGTCAACAGCGACAGCAGCGCGCGCCTCTGCGCCTGCGACACCGGATGAACTCCGAACAGGTCCGACATCCACAGCCCGTCCGCGATCAGCCTCAGCAGCAGGGCGTCATCGGCCCCGACCGGATCGCTGGGGTCGTCCTGCCGCACCCGCTCGATCCAGTGGGTCCAACGCGCCGACAGCGACGGATCAATGGCGCAGGCGGCCAGAACCACGCGCCCGATGCTGACGTCCTGAGGCGTCACCGGCTCATTGACCACCGACCGCAGATAGGCCCGCGCATTGCGCCCATAGGGTTCCGGGTCGCGCGCCGCCTCGGCCAGAATGGCCTCGGTGTGCATATCGCCCAGATGATCGATCATCCCCTCCAGCAACGCCTTCTTCGTCGGAAAATGATGCAGAACCGCGCCCTTGCTGACCGTCGTACGCGCCGCCACGGCGTCCAGCGTAAAGCCCATCGCCCCCAGTTCCGCCGCCACCTCCAGCGCCTTGTCCAGGATTTCAGTTCTGGTGGTGTCGGGCGCCCGGCGGCGTGTCGTCGTGTCCATTCGCCCTACATACCGACCGGACGGTAACAGTCAATCCTTTCGCCCCAACGCCCTTTCCGGTGGAAACTGGCCGCCGCAACCCCTAGATCGCTGTCGTTCCTTCCCTTCCGCCCCGCCATGCGCGCGGCCCCCTCCTCCGCTCGCGGTGGAGGCTTGAAAGTCAAATGGCAGCCAGACCTCCCCTCGTCGCCCTCAAGGACGTCCGCCTTCAGGACGGCCAGCGCCCCCTGTTCGACGGCGTCGATCTGGCGGTCGAACCCCGCAGCCGCGCCGCCCTGGTGGGCCGCAACGGCGCGGGCAAGTCCACCCTGATGAAGGTCGTCATGGGCATGATCGAGCCGGACAGCGGCGACCGTTCGGTCCAGTCCGCCACCCGTTTCGCCTATGTGCCGCAGGAACCCGTCATCACCGGCGAGACCCTGCTGGACTATGCCTCCTCCGGCGAGGCCGAGAGCTGGACGGCGGAATCCTGGCTGGCCACCTTCGGCCTCGACCCCGCCAAATCCACCCAAGGCCTCTCGGGCGGCGAGACCCGCCGCGCCGCCCTGGCCAAGGCCTTCGCCGAAGAGCCCGACCTGCTGCTGCTGGACGAGCCGACCAACCACCTCGACATCCTGGCCATCGAACTGCTGGAGAACGAGCTTCTGTCGGCCCGGTTCGCCCTGCTGGTCGTCAGCCACGACCGCGCCTTCCTGAACCGCGTCACCAACACCGTCCACTGGCTGGAGGGCCGCCGCGTCCGCACCCTCAGCAAGGGCTTCGTCGAGTTCGACGAATGGTCCACCAAGGTGCTGGAGGAAGAGGCTGAATCCCTGCGTCGTCTGACCAAGACCATCGAGCGCGAGACCGCCACCTTCTACTCCTCCATCACCGCCCGCCGCAGCCGCAACGAAGGCCGCGCCCGCTCCCTGATGGCTCTGCGCGCCGAACGCGCCGAGAAGATGAAGGACGCCCCGCGCGAGCTCTATCTGGGCGTCGATTCCGGCGCCACCTCGGGCAAGCTGGTCGCCGAGATCAAGGGCGTGTCCAAGGGCTACAACGGCCGCACCCTGTTCAAGGATCTGACGACCCGCATCATCCGCGGCGACCGTCTGGGCATCGTCGGTCCCAACGGCGCGGGCAAGACCACCCTGGTCAAGACCCTGCTGGGCGAACTGGCGCCCGACGAGGGCACGGTTCGCATGGGCGCCAACCTTGAACCCGTCTATCTGGACCAGTCGCGCGAGGGGCTGAAGTCGGACATGACCCTGTGGGACGCCCTGACGCCGGGCGGCGGCGACAGCATCATCGTGCGCGGCTTCTCCAAACACGTCGCCGCCTACGCCAAGGACTTCCTGTTCTCCGAGGCCCAGTTGCGCCAGCCCATCTCGACCCTGTCGGGCGGCGAGCGCAACCGCCTGCTGCTGGCCCGTGCGCTGGCCAAACCCGCCAATCTGCTGATCCTCGACGAACCGACCAACGACCTGGACATGGACACGCTGGACAAGCTGGAAGAGCTGCTGGAGGGCTATGACGGCACCCTGATCCTGGTGTCCCACGACCGCGATTTCATCGACCGCCTGTCCACCTCGACCCTGGCCCTGAACGGGCGCGGCGACATCGTCGAGACCCCCGGCGGCTGGACCGACTTCATCCGCCAGAACCCCGGCTTCCTGCAGCCCGGCTCCAACCCCCGCCCCCAGGACAAGGCCGCCGCCCAGCGCGCCGCCGACAACCCCGCCCCGGCTGCGGTCAAGAAGGCCGGCAAGCTGACCTTCAAGGACGCCCATCGCCTGAAGGAACTCGAAACCCTCATCGACACCCTGCCGGGCCTCATCGCCAAACACGACGCCACCCTGGCCGATCCCGCTCTCTACAGCCGCGACCCCAAGGCCTTCGACGCCGCCATGAAGGCCGCCGACAAGGCCCGCGCCGATCTGGAGAACGCCGAAATGGAATGGCTGGAGCTTGAAGAGAAGAAGGCGGGTTTAGCGGGGTAGCCTCGTATGGCTTACGGGACCGTGCCCTGAACCATAGCCCCCGTCATCCTCGCCCTTGTGGCGAGGATCCATAGACTCTGTGGAAGAAGCGGCGCCCCCGTCGAACACCGGGTGTCTGGATCCTAGGCACAAGGCCTAGGATGACGGAAGCGAAGGCGGGGCCACACCCCTTGAAACCAAATCCGCCGCCGCACACTCAAGCTTCATGACCCTTCGCTTCCACGTCGTCCAGTTCGCCCCGCCCCAGCAGGCGGCCGTCAGGCGGATCAACGCCGCCCTGGCCCGTGCGCCGCGGCTGCGGACCGACCCCTGGCGCGTCGAGGCGGGGCAACAGCTGTCGGTCTGGCTGGACGCCGCCGCCGGGGTCGTCACCACGCCTCGCCTGAAGAAGCGCGGCGTCACGGTCGAAATCGTCCGCACCGAGGGCGATCACCCGGTCAATCTGCGCATCCTGCACCCGGCGGGCGCGCCCCGCGCCGTCATCCTGGACATCCACGGCGGCGGCTGGGTTGTGGGCAGCGCCAGCCTGAACGACCGGCTGAACGGCTATCTGGCGCACAATGGCTATTGCGTCGTGTCGGTCGACTATCGCCTGCTGTCAGAGCGCCGCCACATCTACATCGACGCCGCCATCGCCGACTGTCTGGCCGCCGCCTACTGGACAGTGACGAACGTGGACCGGCTAGGCGCCTCCAGCCTGTTCATCCTGGGCGAGTCGGCGGGCGGCCATCTGGCGGCCCTGACCGCCGTGGCCCTGCGTGATCAGGGGCTTATCGACCTGGTGCAGGGCTGCGTCTTCGCCTATGGCGCCTTCGACCTGTCAGGGACGGAAAGCGTGCGCTCTGCGGGGCCCGAGACCCTGTTGTTCAACGGCCCGACGATGCAGGCCGATCTTGCCCGCCTGGCCCCAGACCGCGACGAGGCGGGCCTGCGCCAGCCCGACGTCTCGCCCCTGTACGCCGACCTGACCGGCCTGCCGCCCGCCCTGTTCCTGGCCGGCGAACTGGACCCCCTGTTCGAGGACAGCCTTCTGATGGCGACCCGCTGGGGCGAAGCCTCTGACGCCGACCTGATCCGCGTCCCCGAAACCCCGCACGGCTTCCTGCATTTCGGCGGCCCCTCCGCGCGCGGCGCCCGCACCGCGATCCGCCGCTGGCTGGACGGACGTTCCCGGCGCCATTTGGACATGACGAACGAATAGGCGACAAAGCCCCCTGCCCAGTAATCCGGTGTCTTCATGTCTGATCCTAAAGACTACAGCCGCGGCTTTGGCGGAGGGGCGTTGGGCGCGCGCCTGCGTCGGGCGTCTGAGCGGATCGACCGTGACAGCACCCGCGTCTATGCCGCGCTCGACATACGGTTCGAGCAGCGCTGGTACGGCGTCCTGCGCCAGTTGGTCGAACATGACCGCCCCATGGCTGTGGGTGAGATCGCAGCCATCCTGCGCATCACACACGCCTCCGTCAGCGAGACCAGCCGGTCGATGGAGAAGGCCGGGCTGATCGTCTCCTCTGTTGCGCCTGAAGACGCGCGTCGGCGGCTGCTGACGCTGACAGATCAGGGACAAGCGCTGGCCGTCGAAATGGCCCCGCTGTGGGACGCCTTCATCGCTGCGGCCCAGGACCTGAATGACGAGGCAGGCGATGTGGTTCGCCTGCTGGACCGACTGGACGAGGCCCTGGACCGCCGCTCCGTCTTCGACCGAATCCTGTCCAGAATTTCATTGGACGGACCAGGCGCGACCACGGATAAGTAGGCGCCTACACATCTCGCATTCACGCGGAGAGAACAGGCCATGATCACCACACGCCGCATCTTTCTGGGCGCCGTCGCCGCCTCATCCCTGGCGGCCTGCGCAGGCGTTCCGCGTGCATCGACCACGGCCTCTTCCGCCCGTCTCTATCACAACGCCGTGGTCATCAACGGCAACCTGATCCTGCCCATTGATCCAGAGAAACCGCTGGATCAGGAGACGCGTGACATCATCAAGGCCTCGGGCCTGACCGCCGCCAAACTGACCATCGGCGGGTCCGGTAACGAGACCCGCGCCGAAACGGCCGAGTCCATCGCCGCCATCGACAAGTGCGTCACCCTGAACCCCGACCTTTATATGAAGGTCACCAGCGTCGCCGACTTCGCCCGCGCCAAGGCCAGCGGCAGACTGGGCGTCATCTATTCGTTTGAAGCCGCTGAAATGCTGGAAGGCGATCTGGACGCCATCGACCAGTTCCGCGCGGCGAGTGTTCTGGTCATGGGCCTCAGCTACAACCGCACCACGCCCTTCGCCTCGGGCACCATGTCTTCTCCCTCCACGGGCCTGACGCCGCTGGGCCAGCAGGCGGTCGAGCGGATGAATGCGCGCGGCGTCTCCGTCGATGTCAGCCACAGCGACGAGGCCTCCAGCCTGGGCGCGATCGCGGCGTCCAAAAAGCCTGTCCTGATCACACACGCAGGTTGTGACGCCGTTCACGCCCATCCGCGCAACAAGTCAGACCGCCTGATCCGCGCCCTGGCCGACCGGGGCGGCGTGATGGGCGTTTATGAGCTCAGCTACCTGACCCAGGCGCCTGCCCAGCCGTCGCTGGATGTCTATTTCGCCCACCTTACCCACGCCCTGAACATCGCGGGCGAGGACCATGTCGGCATCGGCAGCGACGCCCTGCTGTGGCCCTTCGACACCTCGGCCGAGAGCATGGCCGAATGGAACGCCAGTCTGGAGGCGCGCAAGGCCGCAGGCGTCGCCGCCCCCGGCGAAGGCCCCCCGCCCTTCGTCACCGGCCTGAACCGCCCCGACCGTTGCGCCGTCATCGCCGAAGAATTGCTGAAGCGCGGCTATTCCGCCCGCGTCACGGACAAGATCCTGGGCGCCAATTTCGCCCGCGTTTTCGCCGACACCTGGATCGCCTGAAGACAGCGGCCTGAAGGCCTTACAGATAGGCCTTCAGTTCAAAGCGGACGGTCACCGCTCGGCCCGAACGCATCAGCCGCAAATCCTTGACCTGTCCCTCTGGCCCGGCGAGCAGACGCACGCCGTCCTCCAGGGCTGCCACCCCGTCCAGAACATCGCCGACCTGGACTCCGGCCAGGGCGGCGGGGCTGCCGACGCCGACATCGGCGACCTGCACTCGCCCGCGCGCGACCTCCATCCAGATGCCGGATCGGCTGTAGTGCGGCTCATTCCCGACCGGCAATCCATTACGGCGCACGGCGAAGCTTTTGGCGGCGCGGTCAAAGGCCATATCCAGCGTCCGAATGATCGGCAGCCCCAGCAGAACATCATAGTTGCGCGGCGTATTCGCGGGCTGGATCGCCGCCAGCACATTCTCGTAGGTATGCTCACCCACGGTGATCGAAGCCAGGCGAACCATGCGGCCGTTGTCAGAGAGTCGCCCCTGGATTCCCGAGAACGGGATCGGCGCATAGGGCACAGAGGGATCCAGCAGGCCCAGTCCGCGCGCAGCCTCTCGGTGGATCGACAGGGGACGCGGCCCGCCCGTGTCCCATAATGCCCGCTGGGTGCGGCCGTTCACGGCGATGTCCGCATAGGGGATCAGCGACAGACCTTCGATGTTCGTCGTCAGTTCGGAGCGCAGGCGCTGGTAGCCGTCTGGCAAGGGCGGCGCCCCGTCAGGAAACACCCGCCAGACGCCGTTTTCGAACTCCAGACGGCTGTCCATCGCCGTCACCACCCCGGCCGCCAGCAGTCCGTCGCCACCCAGCGCCATGCTCGACGTCACCCCGAACAGGGCCACACGCGGTTGGCGGATGGTGCCGCCGTAGACGACCTCTCCGACCTCATAGAGCGGGAAGTTCGCGCCGTTCAGACGCACGAACCTTTGGCTTCTCAGGTTCAGGCGCGCCGCCAGATCCTGCTTCACACCGCTGATCGCCCCGCCGGTGTCGATGACGAAAGACAGGGGACCGGTACCGTTGAGCGTCACCTCCACCAGCACCCGGTTGTTTTCCAACCGGATGGGAACCGCGATCTCCTTGACAGCCGCGTCGGCTTGTCTGGCCCAGCCCGGCGCAGCCGAGAAGAATGCCCCGGCACCGAGGCCGCCCGCGATGAAATGTCTGCGCTGCATTGATGCTCTCCCTGCGCGCATCAATGCCCATCACAGCGTCGCGATCAATCACGGTTCGATTACAGGGACACCGAAACGGTGTTTCTGTGGACAAGGCAAACCGCTGATCCGCAACAGCGAATTTGATCCGTCCACCGATGTTCACAGGTTTGTCCACCGCCGCCGGGCCAGTGATGCACATCGGGACGATTTGGGACGCTTGCGTCATAGCGGGTTTCATCGGAACGTCAACGGGCCGAGGGACACGGCGGCGCGGAAATCCAGGGGAGACCCCGGAAATCAAGCGAACCGGCCCGGCTCTCCGACCGACGTTTCGGGCGATCTTCGGATCGTAACGTGCGCAAGGCGGGATCAAGGCCCTGATCTTCGACAGGTCTTCGGATCATCGAAACAGGGGAACCGGATCGGGATCGACGGACGGCGCGGGCCAAAACCTGCGGAACGCCGAAGACCAGGAGCGCGACAGGACACAGCCGACCGCCCTTTCAGGTTCGCCTGAGACGACGCTGACGCCGAGGTCCAGACCCAAGCGGCCAAGTCCAACCCGGACTTGGCGAGGGGACGAAGAGCGCGGGTCCGCCCGAACGCTTCGTCCCCTCGCTCAATTCCAGAGCCCGTCACGAAAACACGCTAGACAGGCCAGCCCCGTCCGCACACCCTGTCCGTGCAGACGGAGACAACCATGCGTGCCCCCCTGATCCTGCTGGGCGTCGGACTGACGGCATGGCCCATAGCGGCCTCGGCCGCGCCTCAGTCTCTGCCGCCCATTCCTCATCCCCCGCCCATCGCGCCCTCGTTTCAGCGTGGCCCAGTCATTACAGCCGATGTCGAAAACACCAGCCTTCTGCTGCCGACAGCTCAGGCGACCTGCGACGGCGCCCCGGTCCAACCCGTCTTCAGCGACGACCTGGCGGTCCAGACCGCGCCATCAGCCAGCGCAGGCGAAACGCCGGCCACGCAGATCCGCTTTTCCATCACCGACGCTGGCCGCACCCGCGACATCAAGGCCGACGCTGCCGCCAGCGGTCGCGCATCCAGCCTTAGCCCCGATCCCCAGGCGGCGTTGGCGGCGTGGCGTTTTTCAGGCGGGGCGCGACAGGACTGTTTGCTGACCGTCAGCTACAGGCCCGTGGCCATCGCCGAGGCGGCCCGCGGAGACCTGTTGCGCTATTTCGCCGTCACCCGCACCACGGGGCCGATCCGCGACGCCGTCGCCAGCCGTCTGGCAGGCGCCGACGCCAACTGCGGCGGCGACCGTCGCGGCGGACGCCGTGCCCGCACCGTCTCCTACCCTGACAATTTCGTCGGCCAGCGCCCGCCTCCGGGGGGCAGGGCCTGGACGGTGCTGCGTTGGGACGTCAATGCTCAGGGTCGGGCCACGAACGTGCAGACCCTGGGCTCATCCGGCGACCGCGCCTTCGACGCCGAGACGCGCCGCGCGGCGTCCGCCACAGTCCTCGAGGGCGGCGCCCCGCTGAACGGATGTGTCTACAATTTCCACCGTATAGGTCCCGTCCTGCCTGCCACGCCCATGCCGGACAGACCCGACGAACCGCTCGGCGCCTGCCCGGCGGATGTCAGGGCGCGCCTGCAAATCCGCCCCAACCCCGAAACCTACCCCAAGGCCTTCAGGGACAGACAGATCGAGGGTTGGGCCCTGGTCCGGTTCGATGTCGCCACCTGGACGCAACTGGGTAATGTCGCCGTGCTGGACGCCCAGCCTGCTGCGGCTTTCGGCGACGGCGGAATGAGAACCGTATGGTCAGGCCGGGTCGAGAATGGCCCAACCCCCGGCGTGGGCTGCATCGTGCCTGTGCGTTATCATAGCGGCGCGCGCGAAACCGACGGGGCGACACAGGCGCAAGCCAGCGTCGACTAAACCGCCGTCTTTCCAACGCCGCCATCCCCCCGTAAAGCAGGGGCTATGAATGTGCGCGGGAATCGCCCCCTTCTGAACCGCCGCCGCGCCCTGCTTGCAGGCGGCGCGGCTGCGCTTGGTGCGGCGGCGCTGAGCCTGCGGGCCTGCGATCGGTCGCCCGCCCCGGTGGACGAGCAGGGTCGCGTGCGTCTGCGCTTCGCCACCGACTGGCGCGCCCAGGCCGAACATGGCGGATTTTATCAGGCTCTGGCTTCAGGGGCCTATGAGAGGCGCGGGCTGAATGTTCAGATCGTGCAGGGCGGGCCGGGCGTGAATGTGCCGCAACTGCTGGCGGCGGGCGCGGTCGAGCTTGGCATGGGCTCAAACAGCTTCATCCCGATGAATCTGGTCGCGGCGGGCGCCCCGGTGAAGGCCGTCGCCGCCTTCTTCCAGAAAGACCCCCAGGTCCTGATCGCCCACCCCGACCCGGCGCTGAAGACCCTGGAAGACCTGAAGGGCCGCCCCATCCTGCTGGCCGACGCCTCGCTCAACACCTTCTGGGTCTGGCTGAAGACCAAATACGGCTTCACCGACGACGAGGTCAGGAAATACAGCTTCAACCCCGCGCCGTTTCTGGCCGACCGGCGCGCGGTTCAGCAGGGCTATCTGACCACCGACCCCTACGCCATCGAACAGCAGGCCGGGGTCGAACCCAAGGTCTTCCTTCTGGCCGATGAAGGCTATCCGTCCTACGCCGCCATGGTTCTGGCGCCGACAGCCTTTGCGCGGGACAATGGCGGGACCTTGCGCAGCTTCATCGCCGCCTCGGCCGAGGGCTGGCGCGACTATATCCGGGGCGACGCCGCCGCTGCCGACGCGCTGATCCGCAAGGACAACCCCGACATGACCCAGGACATCCTGGATCAGGCCCGCGCCAAACTGCGCGAGCACGACATCGTCGATGGCGGGGATGCGGCCCTGTATGGCCTGGGCTCCATGACCGAGGAACGCTGGAAGGCCTTCTTCGACGTGACCAGCCAGGCGGGGGTCTATGACGCCAATCTGAACTGGCGCGACGCCTTCACGAACACCTATCTGCCCGGTCGGGGCTAAGACCGGCGCCCTGATCGTCGTTAGCGCGTGATTAAGCGCTGGTCCGCTAACGTCTTGGTTGTTCTTCCCACCGGAGAGCCGCCTTGCGCAGCGCCCTTGTCTTCAAAACCGCCTTTTTCGCCGTCAGCGCCCTTGCTGGCGCGGCGTCGGCTCAGTCGGCCGCAACCAACAGCGCCGGACTGCGATACCTGTCCTGGCCGGGCAAGGCGATGGCGACTGCTCCGGCCCCAGCCCCAGCGTCAACGCGCAACGAGCCTGCGCTGCGTCCGACCCAGATGGCGGCAGTCGTTGACGCCTCCGCCGCTGTTCCCCTGGCCCGCATCGGCGCGCCCGGCCGCGAAGCGCCGCGCCCAGGCCTGACGCCCGCGACGGCGTTCTATAATCCGACCTATGGCGCGGCGGCGGCGGCGTCCAACGGGGCGCCTCAGGCCTATGTGACCGCGCCGGTCCGCGCGGCCCCGCCTTCTGTTCAGCAAGCTGCGCCTCAACCCGCCCTTCAGCCAACGCCGCAAGCCATGGCTCAGCCCGCCCCTGCGGCCTCGATGGCGATGAACAGCCCCAACGCGCCGCAACAGGTCCGCCAACCCGCGCCCTCGCCGCAGCCGCAACAGCCTCAGCCTCAGCCTCAGCAGGTCTACGCCCCAGCGCCCGCCGCCAATCCCGCTCCGGCCCCGGAAAACACCGCCGCGATCGCCGATCCAATGGCCCCACGCCGGGACGCCGCCATTTTCAGGCTGCAGCAAAACAGTGGAAATCCGGCGCCCGCCGCTCCGGGCGCATCCATCGACGCCGCAGCAGTCTCGACGCCGCAAGCCGCAGAGACCCAGCAGATCGCCCAGGCTGCGCCCTACAGCCAGCAGGCCCGATACTATTCCGTCCACCGCCAGGCCGGTCGTCACCCGGACGCCATTTCTGCGCCGCAGCAGTCCTATCTCAACGCCCTGCCCGTTGAACTGACCCAGGTTCCAGCCTCCAAGGACATGGCCGAACCCGACGCGCCGCCTCAGCTGATCCGGGACGGCAACGGCCGCATCCGCGCCATGCCCCAAAGCCAGTCCGACGAGACCCCGTGACGCAGGGCGCGAGCCCGCGCCCGTGAATACCGATCAACGCACAGCAAAACGCCCGCCTCCTTTCGGAAGCGGGCGTTTCTGTTCAGGCTTGCGCCCGACTTACTTCTTAGCGCGGGTGACGCGGGCCGGTTTGCGGCCGCCCTGGCCCAGGCCCATTTGCTTGGCCAGTTCCGAACGCGCCTTGGCGTAGTTCGGAGCGACCATCGGGTAGTCCTTGGGCAGGTTCCACTTGGCGCGATATTCTTCGGGGCTCATGTCGTACTTGGTGCGCAGGTGGCGCTTCAGCGACTTGAACTTGCGGCCGTCTTCCAGGCAGATCAGGAAATCGGCGCTGATCGACTTGCGGACCGGGACAGCCGGTTCCTTGGGCTCGGGCTCCGGCTCGACCGGGGCGACCGAAACGCCGGACAGGGCGGCGTGAATGCTTGCAATCAGGGACGGCAGGACGTCTGCGGATACAGTGTTGTTGCCGACATAGGCCGACACAATATCAGCCGTCATTTCCAATAGTTCGGGCTTTTCTTCCATAATGATCGTCTGGTCCATGATTCATTGACTTCGACTGGAAAAGCCAGCCGCCCTCCACATCTGCCGTGCATAGAGATATTCGATATCGAATGCAATCGCATGACTAGATCAGTCGTCAAGGTTGCAAAGCTGCAATAGCGGCACTTGTCAGATGTATAAGATCAACGTCGGAAGTCTTGCGACAGGACCATCATCGCCGCACGTTCTGGGGCAGAGTACTCGTCCACCACGCCTTCATCGCCTTCACGTATGGCGCGTAACAATTCTGGCGTCAGGGCAGATGACAAAGACCAGTTCCAGTATCTCAACACAGTCTGCGCACGGTCGACAGCCAGCATCTCATAGGTGATCTGCACACGCTCCCAATCGGGATCAATCTGACCGTCCGCCGTCGTCTCGGGACGACGCAGCGAACGCCAAAGATTAAGCAGATCAGCGCGTGACAAGCCCGTCGCCTTGCAAAGAATGGCCAGCGACTCTCCGCCAGGGTCGCCCAGAATCTTGGCCCCGGTCAGAGGCTTTACTCCAGACAGATAGGCGATCTCGGACGCCGTTTCTCGCGTCAGACCATCGCGTGCAGCAACGGCGACGGCCTCTTCCAGATTTGCAAACGGGCTCTTCTCTATCGCCGCACGGTTGCGCTGGCGGCGTTCAATGAACTGCAGGGCCTTGCGCGACACAGGATCGGACCAGCCCTCCCTGGTCGCCATTGCAAAGACGTCTTCAACAACCTCCTGCATAACTTCACGCGATACGGCGAAGCGCTGCAGGATGGTGCGCCGGTTTTCCGGTCCGCACCACCAGTACATGACATAGGCGCTGGACGGCCGCATCTCGGGCCGTTTCAGCAACGGCGCGCAGAGCACCGGCAGAAGACGGCTCAACTTCACCGCCTCCTCAAGACCGGCCTGGGACAGGCGCGCCGTGTCATTCTTCAGCAACCGCTCGGTCGTCGCCAGTTCCTCGAACGACAGCAGGGTTTCCGTCACGATCTCGGACAGGCCCCGGCGTCCGGCGATCATGAGCCTGTGTTCAGGCCCCGCATCTCGCGCACAGGCCACCAGGTCGGCATCGGTGAGGGAGGCGCACTGCTCGATCAGCAAACGCGCGATATCCGGCTCGTCACGCAACAACAGGCGCGCCACGCTGTTCGGCAGTTCGGTCAGGGGCGCCAGGCGCGCCGCAACCCGCCGACGCTCCTCCGGCGAGGCCAGACGCAGCATCTCGACCAGCAGATCCCCCGTCACCGCCCGCTCAAAAGCGTTCACGCGGCTGGCCGGAAGCGACACGACATCGGCCAGCCGTTTCAGCAACGCATTGCGCGCCTTCACCGGCGTTTGCGGCGCTTCATTAATCAGGGCCGAGGCTTCGGTCATCGCCCCAATCTAGACATCGGCGGTTAACCAGGCGTGTGCCGCTCAGTTTTTGTAGATCACCACGACAATGGCCAGGATGACGAACAGCAAAAGCGCCAACACCCGCGCGATCCACGGCGCAGCGACAAAGACGCCCAAGACCGTGAACCCGCTTTTCACGCTTTCAGGCCGGGTCAGGGCCTCCTTGAAACTGCCGCCGGCGCTCGGGGAGCCGGTGATCGGGGCAGTTGCGATCGGGTGACCACAGTTGGGACAGGTCGGCGCCGCTGACGACACCTGATGACCACAGGCCGGACAGGGGATCAAAGCCATGTTCAACCTCCACTTCCTTGAGCCGGGGTGATGCGGATTTCGACCCGTCGGTTCTTCTGACGGCCTTCGGGATCGTCGCTACCATCGGAATGCGCATTGGCCGCGACGGGGCGCGCCTCGCCAAAGCCCTCGACGCCGAACCTGCGCCCCACACTCTGCAGCCGGTCCGCCACCGCCTGCGCCCGCCGGACCGACAGCGCCTGATTATAGGCGTCGTCGCCCTTGGAATCCGTATGGCCGCCGATGCTCACCTGGGCGCCGGGATAGCTTTTCAGCAACTCCGCCGAACGCGTCAGTGCGGTTTCGGCGTCAGACCGGATCGTCGCCTTGTCAAAGTCGAACAGGACATCGGCAGGCAGATCAATAACGATGACGCCATCGGTACGCCGGGCCTTAAGCTCCGTCAGCAGGCTGCGGGTCGTCTCGATCCGTTCAGGCGCGACTTCGGAGGCGACGAACACGCTTTGAAGACTGCTGTCCAAACCCGCCTTCTCGAAGGTGGTGCGCGGCGCGTTCGGGTCTTTCTCGAAGGTGGAGGCCATGCCGATGGCGCTGCCGGCCATGACCCGCACCGTCAGGGCCGAGGCCGCCGTGCCGCCCAACCCCGCCGCGAGCACGGCCAGCGCCGCCACCGGAAACCGGCGGCTGGTCATCTGGCCGCTCCCGCCGCCTGGGCCGTCAGGGGAATGCCGATGCGCAGGAAGGGGCCGATGATGCTGTCCGACGTCGAACCTTCGTTGAACACCAGCGAGATCTGCTGAACATCGCGCGGCACCGCGCCCATGAAGACCAGCCGTCCGTTCATGGTGTCGCCCTTGACGATGTTCATGTTCGGATTGCCCTCAGGCGGCTTCAACCTCAGCTTCTGGCCATTGGGCAGTTCGATATAGGTCTCGGACGAGGCCATCTCGACGTTGTTGGTCATATTGCCGGAGAAGGAGATGCTGACATCAACGATGGTGGCGTCTTCGGCCAGGTCGACATTCTTGACCCGAACCGTGGCGCCGACCTCGGTCACGCCCTGAACATCGACCGGCACATTACGGGTCTGGCGCGGCTGTGCGGTGACAGGAGAATTGGCCGCCGCTGCGGCCTGTTCCTCGGGCGAGGACGGCGTAGCGGCCTTGTCTTGAGGTGAACAGGCGCCAAGCGCCAGGGCCGAGGCCCCTGCAACGGCGATCAGACGAAAGGCGGCAGCTGACATGGGGCGTTCCGACGTTGTTGATCCGTCGCACGTCAGGCGTCGCCAGGCGTCACCGTCCGCGCGTCCAGATCGAACACGCGGACGGGAAAAAGGCTCCGCTTAGAGTCCTTCGAAAAGGGCGGTCGACAGATAGCGTTCGGCGAAGGACGGGATGATGACCACAATGGTCTTGCCCGCATTCTCTTCGCGCGCGGCGATGCGGAAGGCGGCGGTCAGGGCGGCGCCGGAGCTGATGCCGACCGGCACCCCCTCGGTGCGGGCGACCTTGCGCGCCATGTCGAAACTGTCGTCGTTGGAGACCTGCTCGACCCCGTCCACGACCGAGGCGTCATAGATGGCCGGCACGAAGCCCGCGCCGATGCCCTGGATCTTGTGCGGGCCGGGCGCACCGCCCGACAGGACCGGAGAAGCCTCAGGCTCGACCGCGATCAGTTGCACCGAGGGTTTCCTGGCCTTCAGCGCCTGACCGACGCCCGAGATGGTGCCGCCCGTGCCGACGCCCGCCACCACGATGTCCACGGCGCCGTCGGTGTCGTTCCAGATTTCTTCGGCCGTGGTGACGCGGTGGATGGCGGGGTTGGCCAGGTTCTCGAACTGCGACGGGCTGATCGAGTTCGGCGTCGTCTCCAGCAGTTCCTGCGCGCGGGCGATGGCGCCCTTCATGCCCTTTTCCGCTGGGGTCAGCTCAAGCTGGGCGCCCAGCAGGGCCAGCATCTTGCGGCGTTCGATGGACATGCTTTCCGGCATAACCAGGATCAGCTTCAGTCCCTTGGCGGCGGCGACAAAGGCCAGGGCGATGCCGGTGTTGCCGCTGGTCGGCTCGACCAGCAGCGTGTCCTTGTTGATCTTACCGGCCTGTTCCAGCGCGTCGATCATGGCCACGCCGATCCGGTCCTTAACCGAGGCGATCGGGTTGAAGAACTCCAGCTTGGCCAGGACCGTGGCCTTGGCCCCATATTCCGCCGACAGCTTGGGCAGGCGCACGATGGGGGTGTCGCCGATGGTGTCGATGATCGAGTCATAGACCTTGCCCCGCCCCTTCTTCAGGTGGCGGGACGCATCGTAGCTGAAGTCGGACATGGGGAGTTCTCCGTCAATCTTGAACGCACAACAGATAAGGCCTTGCCGCAACGTGCAAGAGGCTGCCTGCGATGATTTCTGCGCAATCCTAGCAGAGCGACTATGTAATCTATAAATCGCGACCAACGAACGTCGAGTCTGCAGCCCCTTGTCCGATCCCAACACCCTCGCCGCCACCGGCATGACGCCTGAGATCGCCGATCTGGTTGAACAGATGCGCGCACCATCGTCCGGCGAAACACAGGTCCAGATGGACGACATGCAGCCGCCGCGCATCGAAGCAGCGCCGGTGCTGGAGGCCCGCTCCACCGCTGACGAGCTGAAGTATCGTTTGAAACAACAGTCGCTGCTGGCCCGATTCGGCGAACTGGCCCTGCGCGAACGCGACGCCCAGGCCCTGCTGGACGCCGCCTGCGAGATCTGCGCCGACGGGCTTGAGACGCCGCTGTCCAAGGTGCTGATCCACAACGACAGCCGCGACCGTCTGGTGCTGGTCGCCGGGGTGGGCTGGAGCGGCGAGGTCGAAGGTCGTGCGACGCTGGAGCTTGATCTGGACTCCCCCGCCGGTTTCGCCTTCCAGACCGGCAAGCCGCTGATCTCCAATCACCTGGAGATCGAGGATCGGTTCCGCACGCCCAAGCTTCTGGCCGACCACGGCGTGCGCCGGGCCATCAACGTCCTGATCCGACCCGAGATCGACGGCGATCCGTGGGGCGTTCTAGAGGTCGACAGCCCCGACGAGGGTCAGTTCGACGCCAGCGACGCCCTGTTTCTGGACGCCTTCGCCGCCGTCGTCGGCGCCGCCATCGCCCGCCAGCAGACCGAAGAACAACTGCTGGCCGCCATCGAACATCAGGCCCTGCTGACCCGCGAGGTCAGCCACCGGGTCAAGAACAGCCTCAGCCTCGTCTCCAGCCTGCTGGCCATGCAGGCGCGCGGCGCAGCGTCCGACGATGTGCGCGCCGCCCTGGGCGACGCCGGCTCACGCATCCAGGCCATCAGCCAGGTCCATGATCAGCTGTGGCGCGGATCGGACGTGCAGAGCGTCATCCTGTGCGACTTCCTGAGCAAGCTGTGCGAGGCCATCGACACCGGCAGCCAGCACCACATCGTCACCTGCGACGCCGATGATGCGCCCCTGAGCGCCGACATCGCCATACCGCTAGGCCTGATCGTCAATGAGCTGGTCATCAACGCCATCAAATACGCCTATGGATCGCAAGGCGGCGCCGTCGCCGTCACCGGCCATATCGCCGACGGCCGCCTGACCGTCACGGTCACCGACACCGGCAGGGGCTTCGACCTGACCACCGCCCGCAACGACCGCAGCCTGGGCATGCGCGTGATCGACAGTCTGGTGAAACAGATCGGCGGCGTGATCGAAAACCGTTCAACGGGTGCAGGCGCCATGATCGTGATCGAGGCGCCCGCCGCCTAGAGCCTGATCCGCTGAGATGGAATCGCTGCGCGATTCCGTCGATGCGGTGAATCAGGCTCCAGATATTAAGCGAGAGCATGAT
>RCMZ01000048.1_pt1 | contig 72353 bp, 55 predicted proteins | sample 2041141 | NCBI WGS metagenome assembly RCMZ01 (sample SAMN09708263, study PRJNA481090) | Wastewater metagenome, whole genome shotgun sequencing project. | biome: sewage; isolation source: Davis station wastewater (DW) | place: Antarctica: Davis Station | collected 2010-03-01 | reverse complement strand
CAACCTGACCCTGGCCGGCACCAACAATTTCCAGGGCGGTATCGAGCTCAACGGCGGCACCCTGACGGTGGCCACCAACTCCGGTGCCCTGGGCAGCGGCGCCGTGACCGTCACCGGCGACAGCCGCTTGGCGTATAACGCGGCTCAGGTGATGAGCACTCCGATTGCCATCAACAGCGGGGTGACACTCGAGTTCGCCAACAATGTCCAAGTGATTCAATTGGGGCAGATCAGCGGCAGCGGCACCCTGGCCAAGACCGGGACCAATGAACTCATGCTGTTCATGGGCAATAGCTTCAGCGGTTTGCTGGACGTGCGCCAGGGTACCGTCAACGCCTCGGTCGCCAACGCCCTGGGCAACAACCCGAACCTGCTCGTGGGCAGCGGTGCCACCGTGTCCATGATGGCCAGCAGCAGCATCAACAGCTTGGGTGGCAGCGGTGAGGTGAACCTCGCCTCCGGTAGCCTGTTCACGGTGGGCGCCGGCAACGCCAGTTCGACCTTCTCCGGTGTACTCAGCGGCGCGGGCAACCTGAACAAGGTCGGGACCGGCACCCTGACCCTGGAAGGCCTCAATGCCTTCACCGGCAATACGACGGTCAGTGCCGGCCGGTTGAACATTGCCTCCACCGGCAAGCTGGCCAGCAACCTGGTCACCGTGGGCAACGGCGCGACGCTCGGCGGCAGCGGTACGCTCGTGGGCGGCGTAACCATCAATAATGGCGGCCATTTGGCCGTCACCAGCGCCAGCACGCTCAATACCGGCTCGCTGACCCTCGCCAGCGGCAGCAACCTGGATATCGGGCTGGGCACGCCGACCATCGCTACACCGATGCTCAACGTCACCGGCAACGTGACGATCAGCAACAGCACCTTTAACTTCAGCGATGTCGGTGGCTTGGCCAACGGTATCTACCGCCTGTTCAACTACACCGGCTCTCTTGTCTACGGCGGCGCCAACCCAGGTATCTTCCCCGCGGATGTGGTGCTGGGGCAGATCACCCTGTCGCTGGACTCCGTGGCCAAGACGGCCAACATCGTCGTCAATTCCCCAGCCCTGAGTACCCAGTATTGGGACGGCAACACCTCGCTCGCCAACGGCAGTGTCGACGGTGGCAGCGGCATCTGGCACACAGCCAACACCAACTGGACCAAGTCCACCGGCGCCAGTAACGATGTGTGGAAAGGCGTTTCGGCGGTGTTCCAGGCGGCCTCGGGCACCGTGTTCATCGAAGGCATCCAGAACGTCAGCGCCCTGCAGTTCAAGACCGATGGCTACGGGTTGATCGCAGGCACGGCAGGCGGGTTGAACCTGGTCAACGGCACCGGTGGCGCAGCGGTCGTGACGGTCGATAGCAATGTCGCTGCTCGGATCGAGGCCCCCCTCAGCGGCACCGGCAAGCTGCAGAAAAGCGGTGCCGGGACCCTGATCCTCGCCGGTAACAACAGCTACAGCGGTGGCACCACCCTCAGCGCTGGCACCCTGGTGCTGCGTCACGACAGCGCTCTGGGTAGCAGCGCCTTGAGACTCGCCTCCGGCACCACCCTGCGCGCCGACAACAGCGATGTGCAGTTGAGCAACGATGTGGCGCTCACCGGCGTGTCCAATATTGCGGCCGAAGGGACCACCCGCCTGGCCCTCAATGGTGTGGTCAGTGGCGCCGGCGGCCTGGTCAAGATCGGCACCGGCAACCTGGAGCTCAATGGTAATAACGCTCAACTGGGTAACACCTGGCTCAATGCCGGTGGCCTGGTACTGGGCAGCAGCACCGCCCTGGGTTCGGGAGCGTTGAATACGGCCAACAACACCACGCTCGACAGCCGCTTGCCCGGCGTGTCGGTTGGCAACAACGTGCTTTTCAGCGGCAACCTGACTGTCCTCGGCACCCAGGACCTGTCCCTGACCGGCATGGTGGTGGGCTCCGGTAACCTGATTAAAGACGGCGCCAGCACGCTGAACCTGGCCGGCGCCAATAGCCTGACCGGTACGGTCACGTTGAACCAAGGCACCTTGCGCCTGGGCCAGGACACATCGCTGGGCAACGCCAGCCTGGTGGTGGGCGGGGCGTCCACCCTGCAAGCGGCTGCGAACATCGCACTCAGCAATGCCGTCACGCTCGGCAGCGAACTCACCGTGAGCGGCGGCAACGATCTCACCCTCAACGGTGTGGTGTCCGGCGCCGCCGGGCTGGTCAAGGAGGGCAGTGGCAAGCTGACCTTGAGCGGCACCAACCTGTACCAGGGCAACACCACGTTGAACGCCGGCACCTTGGTGCTGGGTAATGCTGGTGCACTGGGCCATGGCCGACTGGATGTCGCCGGGAGCGCCGCGCTGGAAAGCGCCAGCGCCTTGACGGTGGGTAACGACGTCACCATCAGCGGTGACCTGACCGTGCAGGGCAGCGACAACCTGACCCTGGACGGTTCCGTCACCGGGATGGGCAGCCTGACCAAGGCCGGCACTGGCACCCTGACCCTTAACGGCGGCAACGGCTTCTACGGTACTTACAACGTCGATGGCGGTCGCCTGGTCAGCAGCACGGCCATCACGCTGGGCGAGCCGAGTGCGATCAATGTCGCTTCCGGCGCTACCTTGCAATTGGTCGCGGGGGCTGCCACCGGCCAGCTCAACGGCGCTGGCAGCGTTCAGCTCGATGCTGGCCAATTGCGGGTTGATGAGGGCACGTTCAGTGGCGCCCTGAGCGGTAACGGCGACCTCTACAAGAACGGCAGCGGCACGCTGCTGCTCAGCGGCACCAGCCATCTGGCCGGGGCGACCACCGTTGCCGGTGGCACTTTGCGGGTCGATGGCAACCTGGGCAACGGCAGTGTCTGGGTCGAGAATGGTGCAGCCCTGGCCGGCAGCGGCGCGCTGGGGGGGGCAGTGACCGTGGCCAACGGTGGCCACCTCAACCTGGCCGGCGGTTCAGTGCTGACGCTCGGTTCGCTGGTACTCAACGACAGCTCTAACCTCGACGTCGCCCTTGGCTCGGCTACGCCGGGCGCGGCAGGGCTGGCTAACGTCACCACAGCCCTGACCCTGGACGGCACGCTCAACATCACCGACGCCGGCGGTTTCGGCATTGGCGTGTACCGCCTGTTCGATTACGGCGGCCTGTTGACTGACAACGGTCTGGGCTTCGGCGCGTTGCCGGGTGGCGTTCCGCGCAACGAGCTGGAGCTGCAGACCAGCGTCGCCAACCAGATCAACCTGGTAGTCGGCGGCGCCGCCGATATCCGCTTCTGGGACGGCAGCCAGTTGGCTGGCAACAGCATCGTCGAAGGCGGCAACGGCACCTGGAACAGCACCAACAGCAACTGGACCACCACCCACGCCGGGCTCAACCAAGCCTGGAACAGCACCTTCGCGGTGTTCCAAGGCGCGGCGGGCACTGTCACCGTTGACGGCACCCAAAGCGTCAGCGGGTTGCAATTCATCAATGACTACACCCTGGCCGGCGGCAGTGCGGGCCAGTTGCAACTGACCAACGGGATCAGTGGCTACACCGCGGTTCGCGTCGACAGCGGCAAGACCGCCACCCTCGACGTCAACCTCACCGGCAACGGCCTCCTGAACAAGCTGGACAGCGGCACCCTGGTGCTCAACAGCGCCAATACCTACAGCGGCGGAACCCGCCTGAGCGCGGGCACCCTGGTGGTGGGCAACAATGATGCGCTGGGTTCCGGCAGCCTGACGACGGCCGCCGGCACTACCCTGGACACCCTCACGGCGCTCAGCCTGATTAATGATCTGCACCTCGATGGCGCGTTGACGCTGGGCGGCAGCCATGACCTCGTACTGAACGGTCTGGTCCTTGGCAATGGCGCGCTGGTGAAGAACGGCAGCGGCACGCTGACCCTGAACCAGGCCAACAACTACATGGGCACCACGCTCAACGCCGGCACGCTGGTGCTGGGTAACAGCGCCGCCCTGGGCGCCGGCCAGTTGACGGTCGCTGGTGTGACCAGCCTCGATACCAGCGCTGCAATGACGTTGGGCAACGCCATCAATCTCGGCGTCAACGCCAGCTCCCGCTTGACCCTGGCCGGCAACCATGACTTGACCCTCAGTGGCGCGCTGATCGGTAACGGCACCCTGGTCAAGCAAGGCACCAGCACCCTCGACCTGACCGGCAACAGCAACTTCTTTGGCGCGTACCAGATCGACGGTGGCCGCCTCAACCTGTTGGGCAGCAATGGCACCAATGCCCCGCAGGTCAGCGTAGGCGCGGGCGCCATGCTGGGCGTCGGTGCCGACAGCACCTTGCACGTACTCAGCGGGCAGGGCACCGTCCAGCTCTACAACGACAGCGCCCTGACCCTGCGCAACGGCACCTATTACGGCAGCCTCACCGGGACTGGCAGCCTGAACATCGCCTCCGGCCTCGTGGCGTTGGCCGGCGTCAGCAACATCAATGGCGCTACCACTGTCTCCTCGGGCAGCCTGTACGCTCACGGTGCGCTGACCACGTCTTCGCTGGCCGTCGCCAATGGCGCCACCCTCGGTGGCAACGGCAGCGTCAACGGCGCCGTGACCATCGCCGATGGTGGCCACGTGCAGCTTTTGCACAGCAACACCCTGACCACCGGCGCCTTGGCCCTCAACAACGGCTCCAACCTCGATGCTTTCCTCGGCGCCGCCGTCGCGGGCGATGCAGGGCTGCTCAAGGTCAACGGTAACCTGGTGCTGGACGGCAAGCTCAACGTCACTGACGTGGGCGGCTTCGGCCTGGGCGTGTACCGCCTGATCGACTACACCGGCAGCCTGACTGACAACGGCCTGGCAATCGGCACGATCCCGGGCGGTCTGGTGGCAGGCGACCTGGAGGTGCAAACCAGCGTCACTAATCAGGTCAACCTGTTGGTCGGCGGCGCGGCGGGCAGCGTGCTGTTCTGGGACGGCACCGGAACCGGCCCCGGCAACGTGGCGGGCGGTAGCGGTACCTGGGGCGGGGCGACCAACAATTGGACCAACGCCAGCGGCAACTTCAACCAGAACTGGAACAACGGCTTCGCGGTGTTCCAGGGCGCGGCGGGCACCGTCACGGTCGAGGGCACCCAGACCGCCACTGGCCTACAGTTCGCCAGCGATGGCTACAGCCTGGTCGCGGGCAACGCGGGCCAGTTGAACCTGATAAACGCCTCCACCGGGTTTGCCGGGGTGCGCGTGGGCAGCGGCCAAACCGCCACGGTGGATGTGAACCTGAGCGGCAGCGCCACCCTGAACAAACTTGAAGCCGGCACCCTGGTGCTCAATGGCAACAACAGCTACAGCGGCGGCACCCAGCTCAGTGGCGGCACCCTGGTCCTGGGCAGCAACACGGCCCTGGGCAGCGGCACCCTGACCACGGCGGATCTGACTACCCTGGACAGCAACCGCGCGGTCAGCCTCGGCAATGCCATGGTGCTGAACGGCGGCCTGATCCTCGCGGGCAGCAACGACCTGAGCCTGGCCGGCAACATCAGTGGCGCGGGCGCCCTGGCGAAGAACGGCAACACCCACCTGACCCTGAGCGGTAGCAACAGCTACCAGGGCGGTACGTTGCTCAACGCCGGCAGCCTGACCCTCGGCCACAACGCCGCACTGGGCACTGGCGCGCTGGCCATCCTCGGCAACACCCATCTGGACACCAGTGCCGCGTTGCAAGTGGGCAACGCCATCGCCATCTCGCAACAACTGACCCTCACCGGTAGCCACGACCTGAGCCTGAGCGGCGTGCTCAGCGGCAACGGCGCGCTCATCAAGAACGGCAGCGGCCAGTTGCTGCTCACCGGCAACAGCACCTACACCGGCAACACCGCAGTCAATGCCGGCGGCCTGACCGTCAACGGCACCTTCGCCAGCGCCAACGTCCAGGTCGCCAGCGGCGCCAGCCTTGCGGGCAGCGGCACGCTCACCGGCCAGGTCAGCCTGGCCGATGGCGCCACCCTGAATGTCGCCAGTGCCACTGCACCGCTGACCGTCGGCGGCCTGTCGCTGGCCTCGGCGAGCAACCTGAACTTCGCTCTCGGTGCGCCGGACACGCCGACCACACTGGTGAAAGTCAACGGCAACCTGACCCTGGACGGCATCCTCAACATCAGCAATGCCTCAGGCTTCGGCATCGGTGTGTACCAACTGTTCCGCTACGGCGGCAGCCTGAGCGACAACGGCCTGGCCCTGGGCAATCTGCCGGCCAACTTCCTGGCCTCGCAGATGACCTTGCAAACCGCGTTGGCCAACCAGGTCAACCTGGTGGTCGACGAAGGCGACGGCGACCTGCTGTTCTGGAACGGTTCCAAGACCCATGCCGACGGCACTATCTCCGGTGGCGACGGTGTGTGGGGGGCGAACACCAACTGGACCAACTCCACCGGCAAGAACGCCAACGGTTGGAGCGGTGGCCAGTTCGCGGTCTTCGGCGGCCAGAGCGGTACCGTCACCCTCGAGGGCCAGCGCTCCTTCTCGGGTATCCAGTTCCTTAGCGGCGGCTACCAGTTGGTCGGTAATGCGGGCAGCGCTCTGGAGGCGGTCAATGCCGCCGACGGCAGCCTGGCCAGCGTGCGTGTAGCTGGTGACACCTCCGCCCTGATTGCTGCGCGACTGGTCGGTAGCGGCGGTATCAATAAACTCGACGGCGGTACCTTGGTGCTGTCGGGCGCCAACACCTACAGCGGTGGCACCACCGTCAGTGGCGGTGTGCTGATGGGCAACACCGTCAGCCTGCAAGGCGACATCGTCGACAACGCCAGCCTGGTCTTCCAGCAGGACGTCAACGGCACGTTCGGCGGCAACCTGAGCGGCTCCGGTTCGGCCTTCAAGCGCGGCGCCGGCACGCTGTTGTTCAACGGCGACCATAGCTTTAGTGGCGACTTCGTGATCCAGGAAGGCGTGCTGCAGGTGGGTGAAACCGCCGCCAGCGCCCCAGCCACCTCGTTTGCCCGCTTTGCCCTGTTCGCCGCGCCGGTCGGCAATACGCTGGCTGCCAACGTCGTTGTCGCTGGCGGTGCTGGCCTCACCGGTACCGGTACGGTCAACAGCGTTATCAACCACGGCATCGTGCAGCCTGGCGCGAACGGTAACCTGACGGTCAGCGGCGATTTCACTAACGCCAGCGACGGTGCCCTGAACATCAACCTGACCCCGCTGCCGACGAGCCACCTGGCCGTTGGCGGCACCGCTAAGCTGGCCGGTACGTTGAATGTGTTCGCGGCGGCGCCCTATACCGGTGATACCTCCTACACCCTGCTGACCGCCGACGGCGGCATCAGCGGCAAGTTCGACAGCGACAACATCGCCAGCCTGGGCATTGCCTCGAAACTGGCCTTCATCGACACCTCGCTGCGCTACGGCACCCATGACGTCACCCTGTCGATGGCACGCAACGGCACCGCCTTCGCTGACGTCGCCCTGAGCGACAACCAGCGTGGCGTCGCCGCCGCCCTGGATTCGGCTGCCGCACCGGCCAGCCTGCGCAGTGCCATCACCACCATGGACCGCGCCTCGGCGCAGGCTGCGTTCGACAGCCTGTCCGGTGAGATCCATGCCAGCACCACCAGCGTATTGCTGGAGGATTCGCGTTATGTGCGTAACACGGTCAACGACCGCATGCGCCAGGGCGACTGCGGCAATGGCGACCCGCGCAGCGTGCTGGCCCCCACCAGCGGGCAGCAGAGCAGCAGCGGCTGCCAGGGCCAAGGCGTGGGCTGGATCACTGCCCTGGGCGGCTGGGCCAGCAACGACGGCGGCCAAGGGGTTGCCAGCGTCGACCGCGACCTGTCCGGCTTCATGCTGGGTTTTGACAACAACCTGAGCGATGAATGGCGTGCGGGTATCGCCGCCGGTTACACCAAGACCAGCCTCGATGCGAGCAAGCGCAACGCCGACGCGTCGATCGACAGCTACCACCTGGCGAGCTACCTCAACTACCAACTCGATGCCTTCGCCGCACGCATGGGCGTCGGCTACAGCTGGCACGACATCGACAGCAAGCGTCATGCTGGCGTGGGTGGCAACAGCCAAGAGCTGAAAGCCAAGTACAAGGCCGGCACCGCGCAGGTGTTCGGGGAAGTGGGGTACGCCGTTGAGGCCGCTGGCGTGGCGTTGGAGCCGTTCGCGGGCATCGCCTACGTCAATTACGACAGCGACACCGCGCGGGAGAAAGGCGGGGCAGGGGCGCTGCAGGCCAGTTCAAAACAGGACGCGACCTTCACCACCGTTGGCCTGCGCATGGGTAAGCAGTTCGCCCTGAATAATGGCACCACAGTTACGCCACGCGGCAGCCTCGGCTGGCGGCATGCCTTCGGCGACACCCACCCGGATGCGGACCTGCGCTTCGTCGACGGCGGCGCTGCGTTCAGCACCCAGGGCGTACCCATCGCCAAGGATGCCGCGGTGGTCGAAGCGGGTCTGGATGTGAGTGTCGGAGCAGCGGGCAAGGTGGGTCTGGGTTACTCGGGGCAGTTGTCCAGTGATAACCGGGATCATGCGGTGACCGTGAGCTTCAGTATGGGCTTCTAGAATCTACCACAGACATATCTGTCAATTTTGCGAGCTAAGGCCCTGTTTCTTCAGGGCCTTTTTGTTTTTCTTTGACGTCTAGTTATTTCGTGTCTACTTTTTTATTTGTCACCTAGAGGGCTTGTAAAAAAGAGGCGCCAATGTTTGATCTTCGCGTACGGTCTTTCGTCATGCAGTCAGGTGAGCGTCACTGCTTGGTGATTGATCGAAAGTCCGGCGTTCCCTTGTATGCGCCGAATCTATTTCTTACGACACAGGTTCGTAACGCGAGCCTGTCGGGTAATCCCCCCTGAAATCAGTGCTCGTCAGAAGTAGAATTTTCCCCTAATCGGATCAAGGAAATTTTGCGTGAAGACATCGCGTTTTTCGGATAGCCAGATCATCGCCATCCTCAAGCAGGCCGAAGCCGGCAGCCCAGTCCCTGAGCTGTGCCGTGAGCATGGCATCAGCTCGGCGACCTTCTACAAGTGACGCGCCAAGTTCGGCGGCATGGACGCCTCGTTGATGACTCGGCTGCGCGAGTTGGAAGACGAAAACCGTCGTCTCAAGAAGATGTATGCCGAGGAGCGCCTGAAGGCCGAAATCATTCAGGAGGCCATGGCAAAAAAGTGGTGAAGCCATCTCGGCAGCGAGAGATGGCCCAGCACGCGGTTCGCTCAGGCCGGGTCAGCATTAAACGGGCGTGCTTGGTTTTTGGCATCAGCATTACCTGCCATCGCTACCAACCTGGGCTGTCTTCGGAAAATGCTGAAATAGCCGATCACCTGATCCGGCTTACGCACAATCAGCGCAACTGGGGGTTCGGTCTGTGCTTCCTGTAGCTGCGCAACGTGAAAGGTCACCGCTGGAATCACAAGCGGGTGTACCGGATCTATCGGGAACTGGAGCTGAACCTGCGGATCAAGCCGCGTAAACGCATCGTTCGGAAGAAGCCTGAGCCTCTGGCGGTACCGGAGGCGATCAACCACTGCTGGTCGATGGACTTCATGCACGACCAACTGGCCGACGGTCGCAGCTTGCGCCTGTTCAACCTGATCGACGACTTCAATCGCGAAGCCTTGGCCATGGATATCGACCTGTCACCGCCAGCAGAGCGGGTTGTGCGTGCGCTGGATCAAGTGATCGAATGGCGTGGCAAGCCCCAGTCGATTCGCAGTGACAACGGCCCGGAATACATCAGCAGCAAGCTTATGCTGTGGGCAGAGAAGCATGGCATCCGGCTAGAACATATCCAGCCCGGTAATCCGCAACAGAACGCCTATGTCGAACGCTACAACCGTACAGTACGTTACGACTGGCTGGGGCATTACCTGTTCGAGTCCATCGCCGAGGTGCAAGAGCACGCCACGCGATGGATCTGGACATACAATCACGAACGGCCAAATATGGCCCTTGGAGGAATCACCCCCAAACAGAAGTTGGCCCTCGTGGCCTGACGTCTACTTCTAGCGAGTACTAAAAATGGGGGGATTACCGTCGACCTGGCTGAGGAAGGCATTCTTGGAGTCTGAATTTAAATAGCCGAAGGCCGTGACATAACCAGAATAGCTCGAGCTCTGGCTGAGGGTTGCATGGAGTGGTAATAGACGGGTGAAAACTGTCTCCATATGGCGATAGACCTGCGGGTCGTAATCCTGCATGAGCCCAGAGTCTACTGCGACCTCCTTCATCGCCCCGCCCAAGGCCAGCACCGGCCCCATCTCGATGCTGTAAAGCTGTTCTATGCCTTGACCGGTGAATCTCTCCAACTCGGGTTTGAATGTCAGGCTGTCCGGCTGTGGTTGCGAGTGCCCGCTAGCTTTGAGCTCGCCCAGAAAGGTATCCCTGATCTGTGAGAACGCCTGGTTGGTGCTTTGCCACTGCTCACGGGCTCCAACATCACCCTTGACCATAGCTGCCGGATACATGCTCGCTAGTTGCGCAGCCTTGAAGTAGACGGTTAAGTATTGGCGCAATCCATTCAAACCGTTGAGCTCCCGGCGCGCATCAGCATATCGCTCATATAGCGAGTCTAATTTGCCCACGGCTAATGTCAGGAGTGGCAACATGAAGATCGCCAGAATCAGTGTGAACTTTCTGGCGTAATTGAAGCGATTCATCAGACCAAATGCCAAGCTGACCACGTTGACTCTCCAAGACAGGATGCTGGGGCAAGACGGTGAGGTGCCAAAGCCTTTTTTAATCATGGGCATCCGATGGTCGCCCACTCAACATTGACGACCATCGCCGGGTCTTCAAAAACGGACAACCTGAAGATGCATCGTGTTATGAATGCCCGGCCTTCAATTTGATGCTACAACCTTACAAACCAGTCTCTTCGCCATATTCCGGGTACGCTTGTATTGGGCCAAGCGACGGCCATTTTGGTAAACCTCTACCTGACCGCTGCCGCTGGCATACATGACCAGTCCACCACTGAGGTATTCGACATCTAGCCTCGGTGTTGTTGACGTACCCCTTACCAACACGCGCACGGTGGCGCCGCTCTCGATCCAAAACTCGCTGGATCGCGGCTCGATAACCAGCAGAATGCGGGACGGCGTACCGTTGATGAACTGGAGCTCCTGGCTGTCATACGTGAGTTGACTCTGATAGAGAACGCTTGAGAACAGAACACATACGTGTCTAACTCAGGTCTTCACGGCTGCGACGACGATAAGCTCCAGACGAATGTGCGCCTAAAACAGACATAGAGAAGCCCTTGCGTGCATCGAAAGTTCACACAAGTGCTATGTAGAAAACTCAATTTCTATTAGGTACCTGCAATGCTTTGGGTATAAGTTCAGGAGGCCAGTTTCTGTTCTTTGCGACGCCTTCCAGACAAAGTGTCAAATCATGCTCAACCCAGCAAACAAACATCCCCCCTCTTTTCAATCGAGGGTGACTAAAAGACTTGCTTACCTCTTGCAATGGCTGAATATGCACTGATGGTTGAAGGCATTTCAATATGGAGAAGAACCCCGCCTCGGTAATCCTTCGCTCTTTTACTTGGTAACGAAATGCTGGCGTCACCTGACCTGACGTGTCATCTGCACTGAAGAGTTGCCTCAATGCAAACTGCTCAATTTCGTCAAGTTTCATTCTTTTCTCCAGCTGGATCAGTTGTTTCCTGAAATATCGTATGCAAAATATTTTTTACGAATTTGGTCATACGTCCCATCAGATTTCATCTCTGCTAAGGCTTTGTTCAGCTCACCCGCCAAAGGATCATTTTTACGTACTGCAATCCCTGCTCCAGTACCGAAGTAATGCTCATCGGTAAAGTTCTGATCCAGCATGTGATAAACCTCACCGTTTGGTGATTTCAACAAACCTTCGTCGATAACAATAGAACCAGCGAGGGACGCATCAAGTCGACCGGCCACCAAATCGAGAAACACTTCGTTCTGGCTGCCATATTTGATGATCTGTGCACCAGCCGGTTCAAATTTTTCCATCGCGTAGCGTTCAAAGTTCGAGGCCCGTTGCACACCAATCCGCTTGCCGGCCAGATCTCCAGGTACAGTATTTATGCCGCTGTCTTTGCGTGTGACAAGCTTGGCGGGTAAGCGATAATAGCTTGTCGTGAAGTCAACGGACTTCAAACGTTCTTCAGTGATTGACACTGAGGAAATAGCTGCATCAATTTTACGGACCTTAAGTGATGGAATCAGGCCGTCAAATTCGATTTCTATCCATTGGCATGTTGCGTTAATTTTTGCGCACAATGCTTGACCAATGTCATAGTCAAAACCGACCAATTTATTGTCGGGGGTTTTGTAAGCAAATGGCGGATAGGCTGCTTCAATGCCAATGCGCAATGTCCTCTCACTAGCTTGAGCTAGACCAGTCATAGCAATCAACGCAGCAAGCCCGATTGTGTTAATGCTATTTTTAAAGCGCATGACATTCTCTCTCTTTCTTGTTTTGTTGGATGATGCTATGCAAGTAGCACCGATGCGGTACGACGATATTGATGTCCATTTACGTAAGTGGGGCAATGACGAAAACTAGTCGTCCATCAGCCCACCGTTAACGACTGCGCAGCGAACACAATCAGTTCAAGTCGAATCTGTTCGGCGTCAAAACCAACTTGCTCTGCTGCTCGCGCAGGCGTTTCGTTGGGTGAAAACCACTGACTCCAAGCCTCATTCATTATGTCGAAGTTAGCTGCCATGTCTTTCATCCAGACTTGAGCGCTCAATATCCGTGAACGGTTGCTTCCTGCCTGCTTCAGAAGTTACACGAGTCGCTCCAGCACTTGATTCGTCTGGCCCCTAATGTGTTCACTGCAATCAGCGGCGACGATGCCGCTGATCCATGCAACTCCATTGTGAATGACGATTCGGCTATCGCAGCGTCTTTAAGTTGAAATCCCTGCACGATACAAACAAGAAAATTCCAGCTTTATTGACAGGCTATCAATGCCTATCGGGCAAGTTACAACGCTTTGGCTAAAGATCATTTCAAGCTATTGGCCAGAAATTTCTGCAGTCTTTCACTTTGCGGCGCGTCGAGAATGGAGGCATCTCCTTCTTCCTCAATTAATCCTTGATGAAGAAATACAATCTTGCTTGAAACCTGACGTGCAAAGGCCATTTCATGCGTAACCATCAACATGGTTCTACCTTCTTCGGCGAGCGACTTTATGACCTTGAGCACCTCTCCGACCAACTCTGGATCAAGCGCTGAAGTCGGCTCATCAAAAAGCAGCACCTCGGGCTCCATCGCCAGCGCTCTCGCAATAGCAACGCGTTGCTGCTGACCACCAGAAAGCGTTGATGGATACTGCTGGGTCGTACGGGATGGAAGACCTACTCTTTCGAGATACCTCTCAGCGCGCTCAACCGCTTCCTGTCGAGATACACCTAATACCTTTTGAGGGCCAAGGCACACATTGTCCAGGACCGTCATATGATTCCACAGATTGAAGTTCTGAAATACCATCGCCAGCCTTGAACGAAGCTTTTGGAGTTCTCTGGCCTTAGGCAGGCTGTGTTTACCAGCAGCACCTCCAATCTCCAAGCAATAATCATCCAACTGGATTTTTCCAGCGTTCGGCTGTTCAAGGAAATTCACACAACGCAGAAGGGTGCTTTTTCCCGAACCGCTAGCACCGATAAGACTAATCACATCACCTTTATCAGCATGTAGTGATACACCACGAAGAACTTGATGTTCTCCATAGTGTTTGCAGAGGCCTGAAATGCTGAGTTTTGGCTCAGCTCCGCGGTTATTGAAAGACTGAGAATTAGTTTCTACTTTCCGGGATGTCGCTTCTGAGGAGATGGACATAAGACACCTTGTTCTCTATCTCTGCGCACATCACGTTCTGCTAGGCGCTGGATAGTGCTGGTTGACGATGAAATGAATTGCTCTGATCCCTGCAGAGCAACTTTCAGTTTTTACCGAGTGGCAGCGGTGATGATCACTTCGATCAATAATGACGGCTCGTCGAAAGCTACCTGACATGTTGCACGAGCGGGACGGCCAGCCGATCCAAGCCATTTGCTCCATTCATCATTCATCGGATCGAAGTCCTGAACAATATTGGCGAGCCAGATCTGCGCCGACAAAATATGATCCTTATCGCTACCGGCTTGGCTCAGGCGCTCGTCGATTTTTGCTAGAACTTCGCGTGTTTGGCCTCGAATGTCCTGAGTACAATCGGTAGCAGTAATACCTGCGAGGTATACGACGCCATTGTGAACGACCGCTCGGCTCAAGCGGGCATTGCTTTCTATACGATTGATTGAAGTCATATAGGTGTGCTCCATGGTTATTTTTCGTTGGCCAACTCGGCGAGTGTGATCGGCTTGAGTGGAGGACGGATTCGGTAATAGCCGACCTCGGAAGGCGAAACCTGCCGGGCATCCGCCAGAATCTGTGTCACGGACAATCCGCACTGCCTGCCTTGGCAGGGACCCATCCCGCATCTGCCAAATGCTTTCGCTTGGTTCGGACCCAGGCATCCCAGCGCTGCGTATTGGCGAACCGCGCCTGCAGTGACCTCCTCGCATCGGCAAATGATGGTGTCATCGGCCGGGAGCTGGAGACTCTGGATAGGTCTATACAGTCGTTCCAGCATCGGACGAATACAGCGGATTTTTTCCCAGGAGCGACGGATTGTTTGCGCTTCTGATTCGGCAGCTTTCGAGGTCAATTTTTCTAGCGATATTGCAATGCCTAGCCCCGCGAGTCGCCCCTGTAAAGCAGCGGCCTCGGCGCCATTCACACCAGCTCCATCACCTGCGATGAAAAAACCGGGAACGCTCAACGCTCCCCACTGATCCTGTTTGGTTACCCAGCAGACTTGGCCCTCATCCCACTGGTGTTCCGCTCCGATGGACAGCGTTGGATGAGTATTAGGAACTACGCCCTGATGCAGCAGCACAAGGTCGCAATCCACCCGGCACTGTGCTCCTTTGTGGGTAAAACTGATGGCCTGCGCTTTGACCTTGCCCTCAATCTGGATGTCGGTCGCACCCTGGTACCAATCGATGCCTGCCCGTCGAATTTGAGCCATCAAAGAGATGCCTTTGAAGAGCTGCTTCCAGGCAGGCAGCGCAGCAGGCAAATAGCGAGCTGCTGCCATCAAGTCGCTGCGAGCGCTCGTATCCACGAGTGCTTTGATTTTCACACCGGCTTTCAAGTATTGAACAGTCAGCAGGTAGAGCAACGGACCTGTACCCGAGAGCACTACAGCTCCATTGGGTACACGCGCTCCGGTTTTCAGAAGAATTTGGCCTGCACCCGCCGTCATGACACCAGGGAGGGTCCAACCGGGAACTGGCATGGGGCGTTCATAAGCGCCACTGCAGAACAAGATGCGCTCTGCAGATATGACACGAGTCACCCCCGCAACACGAAAGTGCACTTCGCGTTCAGCCGTTACAAGCCACACCGAAGCATTCGGAACATAGTCGATCCCGCTTTTTATGAAGGAGGCTACCGCTAGGCTTCCCGCCGCATAGTCCTTGCCTAGCAATTCTTTACGTTTAGGTGAGGCGAGGCTTACTTCTCTATAGATCTGGCCACCTGGTGTCGCCTGTTCATCCAGAACCAATACCTTCACGCCTTCAGCGTGAAGACGCATTGCGGCCGCGATGCCAGCAGGCCCAGCGCCCAAAACTATTGCCTGCACATGGTCAGTCATGGGTGCCACCTTTGGTCGCTGCTAGAGAATGGGTTGTGACCTTCAAACCCGCATGAGTCCGGACCTGACAGGCCTGTCTCGAAACCCCGTCGATTTCAACCAAGCATTCAAAACAGACACCCATCATGCAGTAGGCCGTACGAGGGGCCCCGCTCACGGCGGTTTTTCGGGTGACATCTACGCCAGCTTCGAGAAGAGCCGCCGCCAAATTCGTGTCGTCCGCGACGCTGATCTGCTTTCCATCGAACTCAATGAGAACCTCGGATGTGCTGGCATCCAGAGATCGAAACAACGGGCTAGTGGCCATTGCTGTTCACCTTATAGTCAGGGTTCTTGAACCGCTGATCGCTGAATACTTGGAGCTCGTCCGGTGCCGGCCCGCCCGCAATCCATGGCGCCACTTCATAGGCATGTACTGCTGCCAGCGTCACACCGCTGTGGCAGGTAAGCGCAAAGACGCCTGGAAAGCTTGGAGACTCTTGGTAAATGGGAAAGCCGTCAGGCGTGAGCACCCTGAGCGCACCCCACGCGCGAACTAGTTGAACGTTGGCGAGCCTCGGAAAACAGGCAACTGCACGTCGGGCAATGTCTGACATCACGTTGGCACTAACGCCGTCATTCAAGCCTGTGGATTCATTGGAATACCCAAGCTGCACGGTTCCTTCGCTGGTCTGACGAACGTAGTTGGTGGGGTAATCCAGAAAATGAGGCAGACGCTCGGTTATCAGGATTTGTCCACGATTTGGAGACAAGCCAAGGGATATGCCGACCTGCTGTGCCAAGGATTGATTACCTAGCCCAGCGGCCAACACAACGCGGTCTCCCTCCCATGTCCGGCCGTTACCCGTCAACCGGTAACCCGACCCAGTGCTCTCGATCTTTTGGACCTCACAACCGGTTTCCAGGCTCACCCCACGTTGTTGAACCGCTGAGGTGAGCGCCCTTAGGAGCAAGAGTGGATTGGTGTGACCATCGTCAGGGCTGTAGCAAGCCCCCACAACATCTGGCCCCACGCCAGGCAACCGCCGTCGCAGCTCTTCAGGGCCCAGCTCTTCAAATCGATACTTGCCCTCCAGCGCCTCGCGCAACCAGCGCAATTGACCCGCCTCTTCAACCATGTCCTCTTGGGTTAAACAAAGACTGAACCCTCCCGGCTGGCGCAGGTGTACGTCGATTCCTGTCTCGGCCAACAGGTCGTTGGCAAGGCGGGGCCACATTGCTGCAGAACGGAGCGTCAATCGTGCATAGGCGGGCATCCCATAGCCTTTACCCTGCACCCAAACAAGGCCGAAATTCCCTCGTGCCGCTCGAAGGGCAGTATCCCCTTGATCCAACAGCAGAACTTTCTGTCCCCTGTCGGCAAGGCCGTAGGCAGTCGCCAAACCGACCAGTCCACCGCCCACAACGATCGTTACACCACTCATAAGTTGCCGCTCCGCTCAGCCTGGAATATTCGCTCTTATTCCAATGGAGTTACGTCGAATTTCAGCCATTTTTCAGAAAGCTTCTTCACCGTGCCGTCGTTGACTGCCGCTGTGATGGCTTCATCAAACTTCGCCTTCAAGGCCGTATCAGACTTTCGCAGCCCAATGCCGATACCAGGACCAAAAACCCCGCCGGAAAATATCGGGCCAGCCATATTCGTGCCTTTCAGCGACGGATCCTGAGTTGCGAGTTTGAGAACGACAGCGTTAGCCAATACCGCATCGATGCGACCACTCATCAAATCCATGTTGTGAGCATCAACGGTCTTGTACTCGCGAACTTCGACGACCTTCGAAAGATATTTTTCAGCGAAGGCAGAAGCGGTAGTCGATCCTTGTACGCCGATTACTTTGCCTTTGAGGAGGGGCGCCATCTGGTTGATGAGAGCCTCAGCCCCTGTCTCGTCTTTATCGAGATTGATGCTTTTAGCGTCGCCAGGCAGCTTGGCGAGGCTGCTGTTATCAAGCACTAGAAAGCCGTTGAGTGGAGCTGCGTACGTGCGACTGAAACCGATTACCTCTTGGCGCTTAGGCGTAATACTCATGCCTGCCATGATTGCGTCGATTTGCCCTCCGTTCAGTGATGGAATCAACCCGTCCCAATCATGCGCAGAGATCTCACACTTAGCCTTCATGCGATCACACAGGTCCCGAGCCAGCTCGATCTCGAAGCCGTCGAGTTGCCCACCTGGTTTAACAAAGTTCCAGGGTGCATACGCGCCTTCTGTGGCAATTCTGATGACTTGGGAATCTTCAGCGTTGGCGAACGATGCGCATACGCTGGAAAACAATACTGCACTCAACATCAAGTTCTTAAATTGCATAGCAAGCTTCCTCAATTCAGATTTGGCAGATTTATGCTGCTAACTTCTTCAGCGCCGCATACCCCGTGTAAGCCGGGATTCCATCAGTGTTACTGCACGAGTTACTACAAAATTGAACAGCAGGTATAACGCACCGGCACATACGAAGACTTCGATAGGCCGATAACTTTGCGACACCAACTTTGCTGCAATACCTGTCACCTCCATTAGCGTGACAATCGAAGCAAGTGAGGTAGATTTGATTTGTAGGATTATTTCGTTTCCGTAAGCAGGCAACATTTGGCGCCACGCCTGCGGGAGAATTACACACCGCCAGATTTGATCCTTACGCAAGCCAACGGACAGTGCCGACTCAATTTGTCCGTGCTGGACGGAATTGATGCCTCCCCGAAGGATCTCGCTGGTATAGGCTGCAGTGTTCAAGGCCAGTGCCGCGAGAACGCACCAGTAAGCCTCTCTGAGGTAGGCCCAAGCGAAACTCTCACGTAGCCAGCTGAACTGGCCCAGACCGTAGTAAATAACAAACAACTGAACCAGCAGTGGAGTGCCGCGGAATATGGAAACAAAACCCCGGGCGGGATAATCCAGCCACACTTTTTTTGACAGGCGCATGGCGCAGATAACTGATGCCAGAACTAAGCCGATAGCGCAGGAAAACAGCGATAAACCCAGTGTAAGGGGGACGCCAGCCAGTAGTCGTTTGAAGCACTCAAGCAGAAATGCGAAGTCCATCATGCTCTCCTCATCGGCTTATCAAGCTTGTGCTCAAGCCGCGCAATCAAATGGCTGCTGAATGCGCTGATGACGAAATACAGGGCAGCGGCAGTGCAGTAAAAAAGGAAGGGTTGATGGGTTGCACCTGCGCCTATCTGCGATTGGCGCATCAGCTCTACGAGCCCAACAACGCTGATCAGGGCAGAGTCTTTCAGGACCAGTAGCCAAACGTTGCCAAGGCCTGGTAGAGCAAGCCTCAACGCTTGGGGGGCAATAATCAGTGAGAACAGCTTGAATTTGCTGAGGCCTATTGATCGGCCCGCCTCGATGCTACCGATTGCAACGCTGTTCACTGCACCGCGAAGTACCTCCAGCTGGTAAGCGCCACTGATTACAGAGATAGCCACTACGCCCACGAAAAATCCGGGCAGCCCCACGAATCCTTTGAGTCCTAGGGATTGAGCCAACTGGGTCAGCACCATGCTGCTGCCAAAGTAAAAGAGGTAGATGACTAAGAGGTCAGGTACCCCACGTAGCACAGTGGTGTACACGTCGGCCAGCCATCTCAAGAGGTAAGACCGTGACAGCTTTGCCCAGCAGCCAAGGCAGCCGATGACCGATCCACATAGGAATCCGCAGACCGATATCGCGCACGTCATCAAGGCGGCGAGCAACATATCGGTTGCCCATCCCTGGTCACCGAAGTTCATTATTTCTAAGAAATTCACGGTATTACTCCACAGGCGACAGCGCGCTTATCAGGGTGGCGTTACGGCAGGATGCTTGGTGCTACTGGCGCCAGCGGGGCGCGATTTTTTTCTTGTTCTGTTTAATGTTTTGCAATTTCGCATGCTCCGAGCATAATTCAAAATCAAAAATACCCCCTTCAAGTATGCGCAAATGTTATGAGGTGAATCATGCGTATCAACCACCGCCAAGTTGAGGCATTCCACGCCGTGATGCGAACAGGCAGCATGACTGGGGCCGCAAACCTGATGTCAGTGACACAGCCAGCGGTTACACGTCTGATCAGGGACTTTGAGGAGGCTGTCGGTTTACCGCTATTCCAAAGGCGGGGCAGTCAATTAATCCCTACCCCTCAAGCGCATGCCCTCATTCCCGAGGTAGAGCGATCGTTTATCGGTCTTGATCGGATCGGTCGCCTGGCATCTGGGATCAGAGAACACACGGCGGGTTCGTTAAGGATCGCGGCAATGCCGGCAGTGGCAAACACGCTATTGCCGAGATTTTTGGCGTACTTTCTTCCGGAGCGACCGAACCTCCAGATCAGCATTCTGGGGGTTCCATCGCATCAAGTAGCGGAAATGGTGTCAGCTGGCCAAGTCGATATCGGTTACGCCGAAGGACCGATCAATCCGCACGGCGTCGAAATGCTGTCTGTGGACATGGATGCGGTTGCGGTGATGCCCAGCAACCACCCCATGGCCAAGCTGGAGATCGTGGCACCGAGCGATTTTGAAGGGCAGCGATTTGTCGCGCCTCGGCCAGGGTCAATTTTTTCTTCTGGGGTGCAGATTGCCCTGGCTCAAGTCCCCCGAGTCACTCAGCTGGAAACGAGTTTGTCTTATACCGCTTGTGCACTCGTTGCCCAGGGGCTCGGCGTGAGTATCGTTGATCCACCCACAGCATTTGATTTTGTGGGGAAGGGACTCGAAATGCGCCCCCTCTCGGTGAAAGTGGATACTGGATTCCTTGTCATCCGCTCCAGCAAAAGCTCTCAGCAGGCGTTAACAGAGGAGTTTTCTCATCAGTTCCTGACATTCTACAAAAATGGCTGGATGGACCTGCCCGAACCCTAAACTCTGCAGGTCTAAACCGTCCCAAAGCCAGTTTTGAAGCCGCCAACTCTTGTCAGTGACTGGAGGGGATTGTGTGCGGCTTCGGTTAGATTTACGCCGCTCGTCTCACTTTGATCTTTCCTGAAGAGCCGCCTGCAAACGGGAAGAGATCCTTCGGGTCCTGAGCCCAAGGAACGAGTTCGATGGTGATGCCGAGATTTCGTCGCTCGGCTTGTGTATTGATGTACCGGAGGGTCGAATAGTCCTCCAACGCAAATCCTACAGAATCGAAAAACGTTACCTGATCACGTGATTGCCGACCCTCTTCCGAACCAGCGAGCACACGCCAAAGGTCGACTACCGGGAAGTCAGGTGGCATCTGCTGTAGATCGCCTTCAATCCGTGTTTGCGGCTCATACTCGACAAACACACGTGACTGACGAAGGACATCTGCGTGCAGTTCGGTTTTGCCCGGGCAGTCGCCACCAACGCCGTTTATATGCATAAGAGGTCAAGCGGCCTTTGGTACTTGTACTGGCCAAGATAAAAAAACCCGCTTCGGCGGGTTTTTTCGTATCGACCAACCTCAGGCGTCTTCTCGGAGAATCAGGGCAGACGTTTGCTGAATCTGGCGGTGAAGGGCATGCGCAGGGCAGGGGTCGCATAAATGCTCCCCAAAAGTGCGGAAGCGATTGCATGAGAGCTTAAAACCCCCAAACCCAAGAAACGAAAAAGCCCTGACTAATCAGGGCTTTAGCGTACAAAAATGGCGGAGGCGATGGGATTCGAACTCATGGACCTGTTACAGTCGACGGTTTTCAAGACCGTTGCCTTAAACCACTCGGCCACACCTCCGTATTGCGTTGCGGGCGCCATAATACCCGAATGAAACACACTGTCAAACTCTCTGCGTCGCTTGTTACAAGGGGTCTGTTATGATCTTTGAGACTGAACGTTTCAAACCTACAGGAGTGTCGCCATGCGCGAACAGGATTACGCAGTTAATAACGGCGTGCAGGCTGAGCAGCTAGAGGTTAGCCGCGTCCTGCGCAACACTTATGGCCTTCTTGCCCTTACCCTCGCATTCAGCGGTGTAATGGCCTATGTCGCTCAGCAGATGCGGGTCGGCTACCCGAATATCTTCGTGGTGCTGATCGGTTTCTATGGTCTTTTCTTCCTGACCAACAAACTTCGTGATTCGGCTTGGGGCCTGGTGTCGGCTTTTGCCCTGACCGGTTTCATGGGCTTTTTGCTGGGCCCTATCCTCAACCGTTACCTGGGCATGCAGGGCGGTGCTGAAGTGGTCAGCTCGGCCTTTGCGATGACCGCGCTGGTGTTCGGTGGCTTGTCGGCCTACGTCCTGATAAGCCGCAAGGACATGAGTTTCCTGGGTGGTTTCATCACCGCGGGCTTCTTCGTGTTGATGGGCGCGGTGCTGGCCAGTTTCTTCTTCCAGATCAGCGGCCTGCAACTGGCGATCAGCGCAGGTTTCGTGCTGTTTTCTTCGGTCTGCATTCTGTTCCAGACCAGCGCCATCATTCACGGCGGCGAGCGTAACTACATCATGGCGACCATCAGCCTGTATGTATCGATCTACAACCTGTTCGTCAGCCTGTTGCAGTTGTTCGGCATCATGGGTCGTGATGACTGATCGTTGATTGAATGAAAAAACCCGCTTCGGCGGGTTTTTTTCTGCCTGGCGTTTGACCTCAGATGTTCCAGTGCCTAGCCGTTTTGCCCAGGCGCCGGCGCATGTCTTCGACCGTGCCGGCCAATTGCCGGGTCAGTAGGCGGTAGCCGTCCAGGGCAGTGTAGATCGGTTCGCTCAACGTTGGGTCTTGGGGTGCATTGCCGGGTCGATCCAGGCGTTGTGCGGCGCCGGATTTCAGGGCGCGGGCCATGCCAATCAATTGCACGCGGATGTAGCGGTGCTCGCTTTTGAGGGCGGCGCGCATCAGTTCCAACTCTTGCGCGGTGGTCGGCCGGGTGTTGCCCAGGATCTCCAGGGTGCTGACGCACATGCGCAGGCTGCGTTGCAGGGCATCGAGCTGGGTCATGGAAATCTTCACCTCCTTGGACACCGAGGGCATCAGCGAGCGCAGTTGCAGCAGGGCGCTGTTGAGGCGGTTCAGCAGCTTCAGGTGTTCATCGTCGGTGACCGATTGGCCGCTGACGATCCGCCCATACAACGTGGCGCAGTCGCGCAGGGCGCTGGCCAGGTTGTAGCGCCAGGAATACACCGCGTACAGCGGCAGCGCAAAGGAGAAGGCGAGGGCCAGGACGATGCCGATCAGGATGTCTACGGTGCGCCACAAGCCGTCTGTGATGGGGTTGTCACCGTGGCCGGCAACGATGAACACGGTGATCGCCGACAGCAGGGCGGTGTAGCCGCCCTTGCCGATGGCGTGGTACGAGAAAAAGCCGCACACCAGAGACATCTGTAAATAGGTCAGCCACGGCATGCCCAGCCACGCATGCTGGGCCACCAGCAGCAGGCCGACGGCGGCGCCGATCAGCGTGCCATAGGCGCGTTCGGCGGCTTTTTTGCCGATGTTGCCATGGTGCTGCAAGCCGCCGATGACCACCAGCATGGTCACTGAGGCCCATTCGCCGTGGGGCAGGTTGATGCCGCTGGTCAGCAGGATGGTCGCCAGCAGGCCCAGGGAAACCCGTATCGCATGGATCAGCCGCGCATGGCGGTAGCGCCGGTACGGGTCCAGCAGTGGGCGCAGTAAGCGGCGCGCCCAGGCCGGCAGGCGCAAGGTGGGGAAGGCAATCATGGGGCGGGCGCAGGTCCTCGTCGGTGGGGGTCAGAACAGGTAATCGGTGGTCAGGAAACTGGAGTCGCGGTTGCGCAGGATCTCGCTGAGCAAGGCCTTGTTGCCATCTAGGGCTTTGGTCGCCACCAGGGTGCGAATGGAAAACACCCGCAGCGCATCGTGCACCGACAGCGTGCCTTCGGCGGAGTTCTTGCGCCCGTTGAACGGGTAGGTGTCCGGGCCGCGCTGGCATTGAGCGTTGAGGTTGATGCGCCCGACCTGGTTGGCGAAGGTGTCCACCAGTGGCCCAATTTCGCTGGCCTGGTTGCCGAACAGGCTCAGTTGTTGGCCGAAGTCCGACTCCAGCACGTAGTCGATCACGGTGCGCAGGTCGCTGTAGGGCACGATGGGCACCACCGGGCCGAATTGCTCCTCTTGGTATACGCGCATGTCGCGGCTGACCGGGTAGAGCACCGCCGGGTAGAAGAATGAGGCGCGGGTCTGCCCACCGTTTTCGTTGACCACCCGCGCGCCCTTGGCCACGGCATCGGCCACCAACCCTTGCAAATAATCCACCTTGCCCGTCTCGGGCAGGGGCGTCAGGGCCGCGCCGGTTTCCCAGGGCATGCCCGGGGCAAGGCTGGCGAGTTTGCGGTTGAATTTTTCGATGAACTGCTCCACCACCCGCTCATGCACAAACAGGATTTTCAGTGCGGTGCAGCGCTGGCCGTTGAACAACAGCGCCCCGGTCACGGCTTCGTTGACCGCGTTATCCAGGTCCACGTCGGGCAGCACGATGCCGGGGTTTTTCGCGTCCAGGCCCAGGGCCGCGCGCAGGCGATGGGGGCGCGGGTGGAGTTTTTTCAGGTCGCTGGCGGCCTTGTTGGTGCCGATGAACGCAAAGATATCGACCTTGCCGCTGGCCATCAGGGCGCTGACGGTTTCGCGGCCGCTGCCGTAAATCACGTTGATAACCCCGGCCGGGAAGCTGTCGCGAAAGGCCTCCAGCAGCGGGCGGATCAGCAGCACGCCGAGCTTGGCCGGTTTGAACACCACGGTGTTGCCCATGATGAGCGCCGGGATCAGGGTGGTGAAGGTTTCATTGAGCGGGTAATTGTAGGGCCCCATGCACAGCGCCACGCCCAGGGGGACGCGGCGGATCTGGCCGAGGGTGTCTTGTTCCAGCTCGAAGCGGCTCGAACGGCGGTCCAGTTCCTTGAGGGCGTTGATGGTGTCAGTGATGTAGTCGCAGGTGCGGTCGAACTCTTTTTCCGAGTCCTTGAGGTTCTTGCCGATTTCCCACATCAGCAGCTTGACCACCGCCTCGCGCTGCTGACGCATGCGGGCGAGGAAGGCTTGTACATGGCCGATGCGTTCGGCCACGCGCATTGTTGGCCACGCACCCTGGCCCCGATCATAGGCGCGCACGGCGGCGTCGAGGGCGGTCAGTGCGGTGGCGGCGTCCAGCAGCGGCGTGCTGCCGAGGATGACTTGCTCGTCACCGTGCTCGCCGGCCAGGTACACCGGGCTGCGGACCTGGGCGAGGGCGCCGGGCCAGGTGTGCAGGGTGCCGTCCACCAGGTACTCGCGCTGCTCGATGGGACCATCGAGGCGGTAGGCGGGCGGGATGTCGGTGGCGCGGGGGAACAGCGAGTCGAGGAAAGCGGCGGTGGTCATGGCATTACCCTGTGTCTGGTGCTGGCGATGAAGGAGAGCGATATCGGTTGGCAGTGGGCAGGGCAGGTCTGGGTATGAGCTGCAAGCCTAGCCGCTTTTGCCGGTCGGGGTACATGACCGGCGTCACCTCGCAGCTTGCATAAACCCCACAAACGGTGAGGTGCAGCGTAAACTGCGCGGCTTTTCAGAGGAGTTGTCATGAGTTACTACCAGCCCGGCATTCTCGCCACCCCCGTACCGCCGCAGGCGCGCCATCTGTTTTTTGTCCTGGAGTCCACCGCGGCGCTGCCAGCGGCACTGGACCGCTTGCTGCCCCTGGTGAACGAGCGTGCGGTGATCGGGCTGGGCGAATCGCTGGTGCGAGCCATGGGCGCCCAGGTCGAGGGGCTGCGCACGTTCCCGGCCATGAGCGGCGTCGGCGTGGACAACCCCTCCACCCAGCATGCCCTGTGGTGCTGGCTGCACGGCGAAGACCGCGGTGAACTGCTGCACCGCAGCCGCGCCGTCGAAGCCGCGCTGGCCCCGGCCCTGCGCCTGGTACAGATGACCGAAGGCTTCCGCCACCTCAATGGGCACGACCTCTCCGGTTACGAAGACGGCACCGAAAACCCCCACGACGAAGCCGCCATTGCCGCCGCGCTGGTGCCTGCGGGCCGCGAGGGCCTGGTGGGCGGCAGCTTCGCCGCGATCCAGCAATGGCAGCATGACCTGGACGGTTTCGCCGCGATGCCGGGCCAGGAGCAGGACCACATCATCGGCCGGCGCAAAAGCGATAACGAAGAACTCGACGACGCGCCCGCATCGGCCCACGTCAAGCGCACCGCCCAGGAAAGCTTCGCGCCCGAGGCCTTTGTAGTACGCCGTTCCATGCCTTGGGTGGAGGGCAACCGCGCTGGCCTGATGTTCCTCGCGTTCGGCTTTTCCCTGGATGCCTTCGAGGTGCAACTGCGGCGCATGAGTGGCCTGGAAGACGGCATCGTCGATGGCCTGTACCGCATGAGCCGGCCGATCACCGGTGGCTACTACTGGTGCCCGCCGCTCCAGGACGGCCGCCTCGACCTGCGCGCCCTGCGCCCGGCCTGACGGCCCCTGTCGCCCGCGTGGTGACAGTTTTTTATCCAGCACCCGGCAACTTTTGCCGCGCCGGGTGCTCTTTAAGATCGCCTCCCTTGTGTGAATCGCGATCGTCATGACAGACCTTTCCCACCCCATCTTGCCCCTGGCCTATGTGCCGTTGTACCGCCAGCTGTACGACGTGCTGCACGCGCGCATTGTGAACGGCGAATACCCCGCAGACACTCAGATGCCCTCGGAAAGCGAGCTGGGGCGGCTATTTCGCGTCAGCCGCATTACCGTGCGCCAGGCCTTGGCCGAACTGCATCGCCAAGGGCTGATTTTCAAAATTCAGGGCAAGGGCACGTTCGTCGCCCGAGCCTGACCTGACTGAAGGCAGTTGTCAGAGAATTCCCACAGGAGTACAAATGTACTCCATGACCACACTCAGCCCCCGCCGTACCGCCATCCTGACCTTTATCCGCGAGCGTATCGCGAACCAGGGCCAGCCCCCCAGCCTCGCCGAGATCGCCGAGGCGTTTGGTTTTGCCTCCCGGAGCGTGGCGCGCAAGCATGTGCTGGCGTTGACCGAGGCCGGGTTTATCGAGGTCAACCCCAACCAGGCGCGGGGTATTCGGGTGCTCGGCCAGGTCCCAGCGGCGCAGATGCTCGACGTGCCGGTCCTGGGCCGCGTGGCGGCGGGCGCGCCCATCGGGGTGGATGCCGAGGTGCACAGCCGCTTGCTGCTGGACCCGGCGCTGTTTTCGCGCCCACCCGACTACCTGCTGCGGGTGCAGGGCGACTCGATGATCGACGACGGCATTCTCGATGGTGACCTAGTGGGCGTGCGCCGTAGCGTCGAGGCCGAGAACGGCCAGATCGTGGTCGCGCGGCTCGACGGTGAGGTGACCATCAAGCGCCTGGAGCGCCGCGCCGGCAGCGTGCGCCTGCTGCCGCGCAACCCGGCGTATGCGCCCATCGTGGTGCGGGCCGACCAGGACCTGGCCATCGAAGGGGTGTTTTGCGGTTTGCTGAGGCAAGGCTGATGGGCGCCGTCGTCGCACTGGACAGCCTGCTCAACGCCGGCCAGGTATGGAAAGGGCGCCCAACAGCGCCCGTGGCCAGCCCCCAGCCCACCGGCCATAGCCTGCTGGACGCGGCCCTGCCCGGTGGCGGCTGGCCACCCGGGGCGCTGACGGAAATCCTCACCGCCGCCCCCGGCATTGGCGAATTACGCTTGCTCTGGCCAACTCTGGCGCGGCTGACGGCCCAGGGCGAGCGGGTGGTGCTGGTGGCGCCGCCCCATGTGCCCTATCCGCAGGCGTGGCAGAGCGCCGGGGTAGACCTGGCGCAGTTGGCGCTGGTGCGGGCTGGCGAGCGCGAGGCCCTGTGGGCTGCTGAACAGTGCCTGCGCTCGGGCAGTTGCGCCGCGGTGCTGTGCTGGCCAAACCACGCGGACGACCGCGCCTTGCGCCGTTTGCAGGTGGCGGCCGAAACGGGGCAGACCCTGGCGTTTGCCTACCGTGACCTGACCCACGCCATCAACCCATCGCCTGCGGCCTTGCGCCTGGCCATGGACGCTCACCCGGCGCAGTTGCGCGTCCTCAAGTGCCGTGGCGGCTTGGCCCGCTCGGCGCCGATCGCCTTCGCCCAGGGCTTGTGAGGTTGGCATGCGCTGGGTGTGTATTGTCTTCCCCCAATTGGCCCTGGACGCCGTGCTGCGCCAGCGCCCCGATGCGGACCAGGCGTTGGTGCTGCTCAGCGGTAGCGCCCAGCGCCGGGTCCTGCAAGCGGTCAATGCGCCGGCACGGGCGTTGGGCCTGCGCCCCGGGCAATCGCTGGTGGCGGCCCAGGCCCTTTGCAAGGACTTTGTCTGCGCCGAGCATGACCCGGCGCAAATCGAACATTGGCAACAGTTTCTCGCGGCCTGGGCCTACCGTTTCAGCTCCCAGGTCAGCCTCGACTACCCGCGCACCTTGCTTCTGGAGATCGAGTCGAGCCTGGGCCTGTTCGGCCCCTGGCCGCAGTTCGAGGCGCGGTTGCGGGCCGAGTTGACGGCCCTGGGGTTTCGTCATCGCTTGGTGGCGGCGCCCAACCCGCTGGCGGCGCGGGTGCTGGCCAATGCCTATGACGGTTTGGCCGTGGCCGATGCCCCGGCGTTGCAGCGCATGCTCGGGCAAATGCCGGTCGAGCGCCTCGGCTGGCCCCAGGACGTGGCCACGGCCCTGTCGAGCATGGGCTTGCGCACCCTGGAGCAGGTGCGCGCCTTGCCCCGGCAAAGCCTGGCGCGGCGCTTCGAGGCCCAGGTCCTCAAGCACCTGGACACCCTGCTCGGCGAGCGGCCCCTGGCCCTGGCGTTCTACCAGCCGCCGCAGTACTTCGACCTGCGGATCGAGTTGAACTACGACGTCCTGTCCCATCAGGCCCTGCTGTTTCCCTTGCGCCGCTTGACCGCTGACCTGGCTGCGTTCCTCTGTGGGCGTGACTGCGGCGTGCAGCGTTTTGTCCTGCACCTGGAGCATGCCGGGCGCCCGGACAGCAGCATCCCGGTGGGCCTGCTCAGCGCCGAGCGCGAGCCGGCCATGCTGTTTGAGCTGGCCCGGGGGCGCCTGGAGCAAGTGCAGGTGCAGGCGCCGGTGCGGGGTGTGCGCCTGGTGGCCGAAGACCTGCCGGCCTTTGCCCCCCAGCACCGTGAACTGTTCGACGAGCGCCCGCAGCAATCCTTGCCCTGGGAGCAACTGCGCGAACGCCTGCGCGCGCGGCTGGGGGATGACGCGGTACACGGCTTGGGCCGGGTGGCCGACCACCGCCCAGAACACAGTTGGGTGCCGCGCCCCGTTGTGCCGCCCGGTCCGTGCGCCGCCGGCGTGCGCCGCCCCGGGTGGCTGCTGGCCCAGCCCCAGGCCTTGGCCGATGGCGCGGTGCGAGTGCTGATGGGCCCTGAGCGCATCGAGTCTGGTTGGTGGGACGGGGAGGACGTGCGCCGTGACTATTACCTGGTGCAAACCCGTGACGGCCAACAGGGCTGGGCCTATCGCAGCGTGGGCGAGGGCGGGCCGTTGTGGCTGCAAGGCTGGTTCGCATGACCCCGGACTACGCCGAGTTGCATTGCCTGTCCAATTTCAGTTTCCAGCGCGGCGCCTCCAGTGCCCAACAATTGTTCGAGCGAGCCAAGCGCCTCGGCTACCAGGCCCTGGCCATTACCGACGAATGCACCCTGGCCGGCATCGTGCGCGCCTGGCAGGCGGCCGAGGCGGTGAGCCTGGCGTTGATCGTGGGCAGCGAAATCCGCCTGGAAAACGGCCCGAAACTGGTGCTGCTGGTGGAAAACCTTGCCGGTTATCAAGCCCTGTGCGGGCTGATTACCCAGGCCCGGCGCCGCAGTGAAAAAGGCCACTACCAGGTGCTGCGCGAAGACCTCGAAGGTGGCCTGCCGGGGTTGCTGGCCCTGTGGTTGCCCGATGGCCCCCACGACCACGCCGCCGGCCACTGGCTGCGCGGCGTGTTTGGCGAACGCCTGTGGCTGGCCGTGGAGTTGCATTGCGGCCAGGACGATGCCCGCCACCTCGCCGGCCTGCGCCAATTGGCCGCCAGCCTGGGCCTGCCGCTGGTAGCTTGTGGCGATGTGCACATGCACGTGCGTGGGCGCCGGGCCCTGCAGGACACCATGACCGCTATTCGCCACCATGTGCCGGTGGCCGAGGCCGGCCAACGCCTGTACCCCAACGGCGAGCGCCATCTACGCAGCCTCGACGACCTGCTGCGCCACTACCCCCGCGACCTGCTGCAAGCCTCGGCGGACATTGCCCGGCGCTGCACGTTCGGGCTGGGCCAATTGCGCTACCAGTACCCCCGGGAACTGGTGCCGGCGGGGCACACGCCTGCGTCCTGGCTGCGCCAGTTGACCGAAGACGGCTTGCTTTGGCGCTGGCCAGGGCAGGGCGCCGACGCCAAGGTGCGCGAACTGATCGAAAAAGAACTGGCGTTGATCGAGGCGCTGGGCTACGAGAGCTATTTCCTCACCGTGCACGACATCGTGCGCTTTGCCCGCACGCAAAAAATCCTCTGCCAGGGGCGCGGTTCGGCGGCCAACTCAGCGGTGTGCTACGCCCTGGGCATCACGCAAATCGACCCCAGCCGCATGAACATGCTGTTCGAGCGGTTTTTGTCCCGCGAGCGCAACGAGCCACCGGACATCGACGTCGATTTCGAGCACGAGCGCCGCGAAGAGGTGCTGCAATACGTGTTCCAGCGCTATGGCCGGCGCCGGGCGGCGTTGACGGCGGTGGTCAGTACCTACCACGGCGCCGGCGCGGTGCGCGATGTGGCCAAGGCCCTGGGCCTGCCGCCCGACCAGATCAATGCCCTGGCCGATTGCTGCGGGCGCTGGAGCGACCAGGCGCCGCCCCTCGAGCGCTTGCGCGAGGGCGGTTTTGACCCCGACAGCCCAGTGCTGCGGCGGGTGCTGGGGCTGACCGGGCAACTGATCGGTTTTCCCCGGCACCTGTCCCAGCACCCCGGTGGCTTCGTGATCTCCGAGCAGCCCCTGGACACCCTGGTGCCGGTGGAGAACGCGGCCATGGCCGAACGCACCATCATCCAGTGGGACAAGGACGACCTGGACCGGGTCGGCCTGCTCAAGGTCGATATCCTGGCCCTGGGCATGCTCAGCGCCATTCGCCGCAGTTTCGAGCTGATCTACCGCTTGCGCGGCCTGGAACTGAGCTTGGCGAGCATCCCCGCCGAAGACCCGCAGACCTACGCCATGATTAGCCGCGCCGACACCATTGGCGTGTTCCAGATCGAGTCCCGGGCGCAGATGTCCATGCTGCCGCGCCTACGTCCGAAAACCTTTTACGACCTGGTGATCGAAGTGGCCATCGTGCGGCCCGGGCCGATCCAGGGCGGCATGGTCCACCCGTACCTGCGCCGGCGTAACGGCGAGGAGGCCGCCACCTACCCATCCCCTGCGCTGGAGTCAGTGCTCAAGCGCACCCTGGGGGTGCCGCTGTTTCAGGAGCAGGTGATGCAGATTGCGATTGTCGCCGCCGACTACAGCCCCGGTGAGGCCGATGAGCTGCGCCGCTCCATGGCTGCGTGGAAGCGCCACGGCGGTTTGCAGCACCACCAAGTGCGCCTGCGTGAGGGCATGCTGAACAACGGTTACAGCGAAACCTTCGCGGCGCAGATCTTCGAGCAAATCAAGGGCTTTGGCAGCTATGGCTTTCCCGAATCCCATGCGGCCAGTTTTGCCCTGCTGACCTACGCCAGTTGCTGGCTCAAATGCCACGAACCGGCGGCGTTCGCCTGTGCGCTGATAAACAGTTGGCCGATGGGGTTCTACAGCCCCGACCAGATTCTCCAGGATGCCCGCCGCCATGGCTTGCAGGTGCGCCCGGTGGACGTGGGTGCCAGCAGTTGGGATTGCAGCCTGGAGCCCATGGCCGGTGCGCAACCGGCGATTCGCCTGGGCCTGCGCATGATTAAGGGCTTTGCCCAGGAAGACGCCGTGCGCCTTGAAGCGGCGCGCCGAGGGGCGCTTTTTCGCGATATCGACGACCTGGCCGAGCGCGCACAACTGGACGCCCGCGCCCAGGCACTGCTGGCCGATGCCGGCGCCTTGCGCGGTTTAGCCGGCGACCGCCACCGCGCCCGTTGGGCGGTGGCCGGGGTGCAGACGCAACTGGGCCTGTTCGCCGGCTTGGCGGAGCAGGCCGAACCGGAGGTGCGCCTGCCCAGCCCCAGCGTTGGCGAAGACGTGCAAGCCGACTATTTGACCCTGGGCACCACCCTGGGGCCCCATCCGCTGGCGCTGTTGCGCGAGTCCTTGAACGCCTTGCGCTGCCGCAGTTCCAAAGCCTTGCTGGCGGTCGAGAATGGGCGGGCGGTGCGTGTCGCCGGGCTGGTCACCGGGCGCCAACGCCCCGGCACTGCCAGCGGCGTGACGTTTGTCACCCTGGAAGACGAGTTCGGCAACCTCAATGTGGTGGTCTGGCGCGACTTGGCCGAACGCCAGCGGCGGGTGCTGGTGGGGGCGCAACTGCTCAAGGTCGAGGGCACCCTGGAGACCAAGGACGGCGTGGTCCACGTCATCGCCGGGCGCCTCACGGACCTGAGCGCGATGCTTGAAGGTATCGCCGTGCGCAGCCGGGATTTCCGTTGATAGGCAGGCTTTTCTGGGCGTTTTTTTTGTAGGTTTTGAGAAGTGCGAATGATTTTTTTTCTGTGCGCACGGGTGGTATCTCGTCATAATCGCCCGCGGTTTCGTCCAGGACGTCACCCTTTATTGGTTTTTCAGGAGAAGTGCACAGTGAGAATGATCTCGCGGTTTCTGTTGTCTGGTCTTGCCGTCGCGGCCTTGGGCACCTTGGGTGGCTGCGCCACCGAAAGCTCCCGCGCGCTGACGGTGACCAAGGTCGAAAGCGCCAGCCGGGTGTATTCCGGCGTGCGTGTACCGATGGCCGTTGGTAAGTTCGATAACCGCTCCAGCTACATGCGCGGGATTTTTTCCGATGGCGTGGACCGGCTCGGTGGCCAGGCCAAGACCATCCTGATTACCCATCTGCAGCAGACCAACCGCTTCAATGTGCTGGACCGCGACAACCTCGGCGAAATCCAGCAGGAAGCCCAGTTCAAGGGCCAGGCCCAACGCCTCAAGGGCGCGGATTTCGTGGTCACAGGCGACGTCACCGAGTTCGGCCGCAAGGAAGTGGGCGACCGCCAGTTGTTCGGCATCCTCGGGCGCGGCAAGACCCAAGTGGCCTACGCCAAGGTCAACCTGAACATCGTCAACATCAGCACCTCGGAAGTGGTGTATTCGACCCAGGGCGCGGGCGAGTACGAACTGTCCAACCGCGAAATCATCGGCTTTGGCGGCACCGCCAGCTATGACTCCACCCTCAATGGCAAGGTGCTCGACCTGGCCATGCGCGAGGCGATCAATCGCTTGGTCGAAGGCATCGATGCCGGCGCCTGGAAACCTTCGAACTGATACGTGGCGAACACAGGGAGTTTCATCGCAATGGGCTTTATCAAGACTTCACGGGCGCTGCCGGCCTGCGCGCTGGCCGCTGCCCTGCTGCTGAGCGGCTGTGCCAGCGCCCCGAAAACCCTCTACCAATGGGAAGGCTACCAACCCCAGGTGTACGAGTACTTCAAGGGCGAAGAGCCTGCCCAGGCCCAGGCCGAAGCCCTGGAGCGCGACTTGCAGAAAATCGCCTCCACCGGCAACAAGGCACCGCCGGGTTACCACGCCCACCTGGGCATGCTGTACCTGAGCATGGGCAAGGATGACCAGATGGTGCAGCAGCTGCGCACCGAAAAAGCCTTGTTCCCCGAATCGGGGCCGTACATGGACTTTTTGCTCAAGAACGCCAAGACCGGAGACGCCAAATGAGCCTGCGCATGGTTAAAACCCTGGTGGGCTTGTGTGCCCTGGCCTTGCTGGGCGGCTGCGCGACGCCCAAGACGGTGGATTACTCGGCGTTCAAGCAGAGCCGCCCCAAGACTATCCTGGTGCTGCCGCCACTCAATGAGTCGCCGGATGTCAAAGCCACCTACAGCCTGCTGTCCCAGGTCACGTACCCGCTGGCCGAGGCCGGCTACTACGTGATGCCGATCGCCCTGGTGGACGAGACCTTCAAGCAAAACGGCCTCAACACCCCAGGCGATATCCACCAGGTGTCGCCGGCCAAGCTGCAAGAGATCTTTGGCGCGGACGCGGCGCTGTACATCACGGTCAAGGAGTACGGCACCAGCTACATGCTGATTACCAGCGAAACCGCCGTGACTGCCAGCGCTCGCCTGGTGGACTTGCGTACCGGCGTCGCACTGTGGACCGGCACTGCCCGGGCTTCGAGCGAGGAGGGCAACAACGCCAACGCCGGTGGGTTGGTGGGCATGTTGATTACCGCTGCGGTCAAGCAGGTCATCAACAGCTCCACTGACGCTGGGCACCCGATTGCCGGCGTCGCCAGCCAGCGTCTGCTCTCGGCCGGGCAACCTGCCGGCCTGCTGTACGGCCCGCGTTCGCCCAAGTACGGCAGCGATTGACCCCGTATGTAGCAAACGGGCTTGCCCGCGCTGCGTTGCGTAGCAGCCCTCCAGCAGTGTGGCGCCTGGCGGATTTTTACGGCCGCTGCGCACCCGAGCGCGGGCAAGCCCGCTTGCTACAGGGTTAAAAGGGCCGCTGGTCTGATGGGAGGTCGACAGAAGGTCATCGCCGAGGCCATGCTGTTGACTGGCCAGCACGATGCCCTGTGCTGGCTTCCGATCACTAGACGGAGGTGTTCCATGCCGGTGAAACATGACCTGTGCCAGGACTTGAACCGCTCGCACGACGAGATTCAAGGACGTCGGGCGCAAGATCCGCATCTTGATGCACTGATCGACAAGTACGCCAACCTCGATAAACAAGTGCTCCAGGCCGAGGCTGAGGCCCGCAGCGATGAAGAGCTGAAGAAGCTCAAGGAGAAGCGAGTGAACCTCAAGGATGAAATTTCCCAGCGCCTGGTCGCACCTTCCTGAATTCGTTCCACCCAGGGCGGGGCCAAATGGCCCCGCCTGCTGTTTCTACCCTGCCAATGCCCGCTGTGCCACGTCCCGCAAGGCCAGCATCGAGGCCGCCGATTCCCGTTCGATCCGCCGCTTGAGCAAGAGCCGGTTGGCCAGGCGCATCCACCTGCTACTGAAGCGATATTCCAGGGTGCGGATAAACCGCGTGCCCAGGCTCGCGGTGGGCTGGCACTCGTAAGTCAGGCGCAGGTGCAGGCCTTCGCCGTGGGCGTGGGCTACCCAGCGGTGGCCGGGCAAGTATTCGTGTACCTCCCAGCTCAGGTGCCCGGCGCGCCCGCCGGCGTGGATGTCTTCCTCGAAATGTGCGCCGACCGCCAGCGGCCCGGGTGGCGCCTCGACCCGCAGGGATGAGGGGTGCCACTGCGGCCATTGGCTGACGCTGCTGGCATAGGCCAGCACGGCTTGGGGTGGGTGCGGGATGTCGACCTGATGCTGGAGGCAGGTCATGGTGCTGCTTGGCGAGTGGGTGTCATCCGGCTCCCAGTGTAGGGTGCCGAACAGGTAGTCCATCAGGGGCAAAACGATATTGAAGTTGCGCCCCTGCATCAGCTCGCGGCGGTGATGCAGTGCGTGCAGTTGGCGCATTTGGCGAATCCACGGCAGGCGCGCCAGCCTGTGTTCGGGCGGCAGGTGCTCGCAGGCGTGGAACACTTCATAACTGAGGTAGCCCAGAATCATCCCCGCGCCAAACAGCCCGGCCACGTTGGCGTCCCAGTACTGCAACAGCCACCACGCCGGCAGGGTTATCAGCAGGCTGTGGGCGACGATCAGCCAGGCCGGGAACAGAATCACCCGCCAGTCCCGGGGGCTGTCGTAGGTCATGTGCCCTGGGCTGAAAAAACTGTGGTGATCGCCCGTGTGACGGGCGTAGAACAGCCGCGCCCAGCCCCGTTTATGGTGGCCCAGATAGCGGTGCACCAGGTAAATGCCCAGGTTGAACAACAGCAAGGTGGCGGGCAGCGCCAGCCATTGCAGGACGCTGACCTGCTCCAGAGTGTTGGCAAAAAAAACAATGGCCAGCAACCCGAATGCCAGCACGAAACCACCGTGCAACCAGGGGTTGTAGCGCGGGTGGACGCCAGCACGATAGCGCTGGCGAAAGGCTTGGGTGGTGGGGTTCACGGTACGCTCCGCAGGTGGGCACAGTGACAGCAGCCTAGCCCCGGTTCGCCTCCTCGGCCAATGGCGGGGCCAGGGTTGCCACAAGCGGACACCTCAGATCATCGGGTCCCAGCGCTGTGACCAGTCGTTGTCGGCCCGCACCAGTGCCCGCAGCAGCTCGAACGCCTGTTGCAGGGTGGCCGAGTCGCGGTCGCGCGAGTACACCAGGTAGGTCGGGTAGCTGAATTCCGGAGCCTTGGGCACGCGCTCCATCACGCCGCTGTCGAGGTAGCTTTGCACCACGCGGGTACGGAAGTAGCCGCTGCCGCCGTTTTCCAGGAGGTACTGCAGAGCCAGCGGGCCGAGGTTGAAACTCAGCGCGGCGCGGGCCCGTTCCGGCAGCGCGGCGTCATGCTGGCGGCGAAAATCCTCGCCCCAATCGACGTACACATAGGGTTCGGGCCGGGCGACCAGGCGCACCAGGATCAGCTTTTCCTCCAACAACTGCTCCACCTGCAAACGCGGCCAGTACTGCGGCTGGTAAACCAGCGCGGCGTCCAGCACCCCCAGCTCCAATTGGCGCAGCAGGTGCTCGCCGTCGCGGATTTCCGTGCGCAAGGCGTGGCCGGGGATGTGCTCGCGCAGCGCCCGGGCCCAATTGAGCATCAGCGGGTTGCACAGGCTCACCTCGCCACCGATGTGCAGCACGTTGCGATAGCCGTCGGGTAGCGGCAGGTCACGGCGGGCCGCTTCCCAGGTCTGCACCAGTTGATTGGCGTAGACCACGAACGCTTCGCCGTCGGCGGTCAGGCGCGCACCGGCGCGGTTGCGCACGAAAAGAGTGCTGGCCAATTGGCTTTCGAGTTTCTGCACCCGAGCGGTGATGGCGGTCTGGGTGACGTGGAGCTTTTCGGCGGCGGCCGCGAGGCTGCCACTGCGGACAATCTCCAGAAAAGTGCGGGCGAGGTCGATGTCCATGGGGTTTCAGGTCGGCAAGGGGGCGGCCATTGTAGGCCAAGGCGCCGGGCAGGCCCAGAAACACGAATCCCGCCACAAGGGCGGGATTCGCTGTTGGCCGGCCAGGGAATCAGGCTGGGAACAGTTCGCTCAGTTTCATCGCCAGCATCATGTCGCCTTCAGCGCGCAGCTTGCCGCCCATGAAGGCCTGCATGCCGTCGGTTTCGCCGCTGACGATGCCTTGCAGGGTTTCGCTGTCCATCACCAGGGTCACCTGAGCGTCAGGGTTGACGCCTTCTTGCAGCTCGCAAGTGCTGTCCTTGACGACCAGGGAGAAGTTCTTTTCTTCATCGATACGGAAACCGAACACCAAGTCCAGGCCCGCAGCGGCGGATGGGTTGAACTTGGCTTTCATTGCTTGTACGGCGTCAGCTACGGAGGTCATGGTTCGATCCTTTTAGGGTTGATTGCAACAAGGGTCACAGTAAGCCGGCACTCACCGAAAGGTGATGAGTTCCGGGGCCTTCAACAGTTGCAGGTGGGTCTGACTGTTGAAGGAAGCCAGGGCAACCTCGCGACCGCGAAACTTCAAGTGGTTGAGCGAGGTGTTGACGATTTGCCAGTTCAGTTCAAAGGCCTGCGCGGCAGGCACTTGGATAATCAGGTGGAGCAGGGCCGTGATGGTACCGCCGGAAGTGAACACGGCGATTTTCTGGGTGTCGTCGGCCTGCTCCAGGATACGTTGCAACCCGCCCTGGACCCGCCCGACAAACCCCAGCCAACTTTCCAGGCCCGGGGTGTCGTAGGTGCCGCTGAGCCAGCGGCTGATGATAAGGGCAAAGATGCGCTGGAACTCGCCACGGTTTTGCACGGCGTTGCGCAGGATATGCAGGGCTTCGGGCTCATCGGGCAATAGGCCGGGCAGCAGGGCACGGAGGATGGCGTCGGCGTCGAATTCGTTGAATGCCGGGTCGATTTCCAGCGGCGGTATCGGCATGCCGGCCGCACTGAATTGTTCCAGCGCCGAACGGGCGGTGTGTTGTTGGCGCAACAGGTCGCCGGACAGGCAGCGATCGAAGCTCAAGCCCAGTTGCGCCAGGTGGCTGCCCAGCACTTCTGCCTGGCGAATACCGGTCGGCGACAGCACGTCGTAGTCGTCTGCACCGAAGGAGGCCTGGCCATGTCGAATCAGGTAAATGCTGCCCACGTCCGCGTCGTCCCGGTACGTTGTAAGTGGGGCGAGGTTATGGGGATGGCGAAGAGCTGTCAATGAAAAAACATACGCTTGTTTGAAATGCCCGTTGGAGACTGGCTGCCCCGCGTTTCGCGGCTGGCCGTCGACCGGTCGCGTGGGTATGCTGGGGCCTTGCGCGGCAGAGTGCGTCGCGCCGCACCGCTTATATAAGGAGCATCCGTGGATTTTCTTGCCGAATATGCAAGTTTTTTGGCTAAAACCGTGACCCTGGTGATCGCAATTCTGGTGGTCCTGGCCAGTTTCGCCGCCCTGCGCAGCAAGGGCCGGCGCAAGGCGTCCGGGCAGTTGCAAGTGAGCAAGCTCAACGACTTCTACAAGGACCTGCGCGAACGCCTGGAGCAGACGCTGCTGGGCAAAGAGCAACTTAAGGCGCTGCGCAAGTCCCAGGGCAAGGCCGAGAAAAAGCAGAAGAAACAGCCCGATACCAAGCCGCGGGTGTTCGTCCTGGATTTCGACGGTGACATCAAGGCGTCCGCCACCGACAGCCTGCGCCACGAAATCACCGCGTTGTTGACCCTGGCCACGCCCAAGGACGAAGTGGTGCTACGCCTGGAAAGCGGCGGCGGCATGGTTCATAGCTATGGCCTGGCTTCTTCGCAGTTGGCGCGCATCCGCGAGGCGGGTATTCCGCTGACCGTGTGTATCGACAAGGTCGCGGCCAGTGGCGGCTATATGATGGCCTGCATCGGCCAGAAGATTATCAGTGCGCCCTTTGCCATCCTTGGCTCCATCGGCGTGGTGGCGCAGTTGCCCAACGTCAATCGTCTGCTGAAAAAACACGACATCGACTTTGAAGTGCTCACGGCGGGTGAATACAAGCGCACGCTGACGGTGTTCGGCGAAAACACCGAAAAGGGTCGGGAAAAATTCCAGGAAGACCTGGATATCACCCATCAACTGTTCAAGAACTTCGTTTCGCGCTACCGCCCGCAACTGGCCATCGATGAAGTGGCCACCGGCGAAGTCTGGCTGGGCGTCGCGGCCCTCGACAAGCAACTGGTGGACGAGTTGAAAACCAGTGACGAATACCTGGCGCAACGGGCGAAAACCTGCGAGCTGTTCCACCTGCATTACGCCGAGCGTAAAAGCCTGCAGGAACGCATCGGCATGGCGGCCAGCGGCTCGGTGGACCGCGTGCTCCTGAGTTGGTGGAGCCGGTTGACCCAGCAGCGTTTCTGGTAAACGCCGGGTGTAAAAAAGCCCTGGGTCGCGGTGGCGGTCCAGGGCTTTTTTGTGGGCGCAGGCTTAGCGGCGACGGAACAGCGGCAGCGGTTCGTCGGTGGCGGCCTGGTAGGTCACCGAGAAGTCCTTGAGGCTTTCAAGGGCTTCGTAGGGGTCTTTGTCGGCGCGCAGGGCGTAGGCATCGAAACCGCAACGGTGCAGGTAGAACAGTTGGTCACGCAACACGTCGCCAATGGCCCGCAACTCACCTTTATAGCCGTAGCGGTCACGCAACAGGCGGGCGTTGGAGTAGTTGCGGCCATCGGTGAAGGCGGGGAAGTTCAGGGCAATGACCTGGAAATGGCCCACGTCCTCGCCGATTTCCTCGGCTTCCTCGTCGGCGTCCAGCCACACGCCCAGGCCGCCATCGCGGGCCTTGAGGGCGTGGCCGTGCTCACGCCACAGGGCCAACGGCACGATCAGGTCGTCGCAGTTGGAGATGCCGTCGAAGCTCGCGTCCTTGGGCAGCAAGTGCCAGGTTTCGTCGACGACTTCGTTGTTCTTAATGATTCGCTGCATAGACGCGCTCCTTGAAGAGGTCAATGCCGATACGTTGATAGGTGTCGATGAAGCGTTCGTCTTCGGTACGTTGTTCCACGTAGACGTCGATCAGCTTGGAAATCACGTCGGGCATCGCATCCTGAGCAAAAGACGGGCCGAGGATCTTGCCCAGGCTGGCGTCACGGCTGGCACTGCCACCCAGGGACACCTGGTAGAACTCTTCGCCTTTCTTATCCACGCCGAGAATGCCGATATGGCCGACATGGTGGTGGCCGCAGGCATTCATGCAGCCGGAGATGTTCAAGTCCAACTCGCCGATGTCGAACAGGTAGTCCAGGTCATCGAAACGGCGCTGGATGGATTCGGCGATGGGGATCGACTTGGCGTTGGCCAGGGAGCAGAAGTCGCCACCCGGGCAGCAGATGATGTCGGTCAGCAGGCCGATGTTCGGCGTGGCGAAGCCCTGCTCGCGCAGTTCGGTCCACAGGCTGAACAATTGGTTCTGCTCGACGTCCGCCAGAATGATGTTCTGTTCGTGGGAAGTGCGCAGTTGGCCGAAGCTGTAGCGCTCGGCCAGGTCGGCGATGCCGTCCAGTTGCTTGTCGGTGACGTCGCCCGGCGCGACACCGGTGGGCTTGAGCGACAGGGTTACGGCCACATAGCCCGGTTTTTTGTGGGCCAGGGTGTTGCGTACGCGCCAACGGGCAAAGCCTGGGTGCTGCTTGTCCAATTCGGCCAGTTCGCCGCCGTGGTCAGCCAGGGCCTTGTACTGCGGGTCAACGAAGTGGCGGGCAATACGGTGCACTTCGGCGTCGGTCAAGGTGGTCTGGCCACCGCGCAGGTGTTCCATCTCGGCGTCGACTTTCTGGGCGAAGACTTCAGGTGTCAGGGCCTTGACCAGAATCTTGATGCGCGCCTTGTACTTGTTGTCGCGACGCCCGTAGCGGTTGTAGACCCGCAGGATGGCGTCGAGGTAGCTGAGCAGGTCTTGCCAGGGCAGGAACTCATTGATGAACGCGCCGACGACCGGGGTACGGCCCAGGCCGCCGCCGACCAGTACGCGAAAACCCAGTTCGCCCGCAGCGTTGTGCACCGGCTCCAGGCCAATGTCATGCACTTCGATGGCGGCGCGGTCCGAGGTCGAGCCGTTGATGGCGATCTTGAACTTGCGCGGCAGGTAGGCGAACTCGGGGTGGAAGGTCGTCCACTGGCGCACGATCTCGCACCAGGGGCGCGGGTCCACCAGCTCATCGGCGGCCACGCCGGCGAACTGATCGGTGGTGACGTTGCGCAGGCAGTTGCCGCTGGTCTGGATAGCGTGCATTTGCACGGTGGCCAGTTCGGCGAGGATGTCGGGGATGTCTTCCAGGGCAGGCCAGTTGAACTGCACGTTCTGCCGGGTACTGATGTGGGCGTAGCCCTTGTCGTAGTCGCGAGCGATCTTGGCCATCATCCGCGTCTGGCGCGAAGTCAGTTGGCCGTAAGGCACCGCTACCCGCAGCATCGGGGCGAAACGCTGAATGTAGAGGCCATTCTGTAAACGCAGGGGGCGGAATTCTTCTTCGCTCAGCTCGCCTGCCAGATAGCGTCGGGTCTGATCCCGGAACTGCTTGACGCGGTCCTCGATGATCCGCTGATCGTACTCGTCGTATACGTACATATAAGTCCTGTTCTCAGGCTGCTTAGCTACAGCACATCTGCGCGCACGGCCGCGCACTCCCAACGGAGCCGGCGCAAGATAACAGTTCATGGTTATGCGTAAAAGTGATGTTTTAGTATATGTAAAGAACCAAATCGCCTAATGAGACTGATTATTGCCATACCCGTATTTGTGGTGGGGGCAATCGTCGGCTTAACTGTGGTGGCGTGTTAATGCACTCACCGATAAAACCGACAAGAGGCGATGCAATGAGCAACCCTACCAAGGCCAGGAAAAGCGATAGCAGTGTCGATGCATGGGCCATTCTCTTCCTGATAATCCTGGTGGTTTCGACCGCGATTTTTTGGGTCAGCCACCAGTAACTCCCTATCTACGGGCCCTTTCCCGACGATTGTCGGACAAAAACGGCAATTATTGTGCAAGTGGTTGGCTATTGGCTTGCTATCATGCACGGCTAATTTCCGGGGCTCGCATCACCATGTCCAAGTTGTATTGCGTTGTGCTGCTGGCGCTGGGCGCCTGGATGCCCTGTGCGCAGGCGGCTTCCGTGCTGTTCCTCAATCCGGGGACGAGCAAGGAGATTTTCTGGGTCAGTTACTCGCAATTCATGCAGGCGGCCGCCAAGGATCTGGGCATGGACCTCAAGATCCTCTACTCCGAGCGCCAACCCCAACTCAACCTGCAGCAGGCCCGCGAGGCGCTGCAAGGCCCGGACCGTCCGGATTACCTGGTGTTCGTCAATGAACAGTATGTGGCCCCGGAAATCCTGCGCCTGTCCCAGGGCAGCGGGGTGAAGCTGTTTATCGTCAATAACTCGCTGACCGCCGACCAGACACGCTTGCTGGGCGACCTGGAGAGCAAATACCCCGATTGGCTCGGTAGCCTGGTGTCCAACGACGAGGAGGGCGGTTACCTGATGCTCAAGGAGCTGATCCGCAAACATCCCCGCGTCGCCAAGGGCCAGACCATCGAGTTGCTGGCGTTTTCCGGGTTGAAGATCACCCCGTCGGCGCAATTGCGTGAGAAGGGCATGATGCGGGCCCTGGCCGAGCACCCTGAGGTGCGTTTGCGCCAGTTGGTGTATGGCGCCTGGACCCACGAGCGCGCCTATGAGCAGGCGCGGATGTTGTTCAAGCGCTATCCGGGGGTTTCGCTGGTGTGGTCGGCCAATGATGAGATGGCCTTCGGTGCGATGCAGGCGTACGCCGAGACGGGCGGCAAGCCCGGGCAGGGCGCGCTGTTCAGTGCGGTCAATACGTCACCGCCCGCGTTACAGGCGTTGCTGGATGGGCGCCTGAGTGTGTTGGTGGGCGGGCACTTCAGCCTCGGTGGCTGGGCCCTGGTGCAGTTGTATGACTATGACCAGGGGGTGGATTTTCGCCGCTACGGGGGCCGCGATCGCCAGGCGCGGTTGTTGCAATTGATTAGTCGCCCACTGGCGCAACGTTTGTTGGCGCTGGGCAGCAGCCCCCAATACGGCGTGGATTTCCGCAGTTTCTCCGCGAAGGGGCGGCCGCTGTCCTATCGCTACCCGTTCAGCCTGCAAACCCTGATGCACTGAACCGAATCAAAGCCCGGCCAGGTGCAGCACCAGTTTGACAATGCCGAACAGGGTCAGGGCGAACACGGCGGTAAAGAGAATGCCCAGCACCACGAAGTGGCTGGGTTTGCCATGGGTGAAGTCCCGCGTGCGGTTTTTGCCGCTTTGTACGCCGAACGCCGCCGCCATGACGCTGTGCAGCATCTGCCAGAAACTGGGCGGCTTATTGTCGATGGGGTCGTCCATACATCCCTCGTCTGTCGGGTGGGTGCCCCCAAGCATAGACCAGCCCTGCGTGGCGGCTTCAGGCCGGCCACTGGTCGGCGACCAGGAACAGGCGTTCGGCTTCTTCCCACTGGTTTGTCGCGGTCTCGCTCAGGCGCACCAGCAGTTGCGCGGGTGCCTGTGGGGCCAGTTCAAGCAGCCAAGCGTGAAGTTGCTCGCTGTCCCAGACCTCTTCGGCACTGTAGTGGGCGGGCGCCAGCCAGGCGTGGCGGGGCAGGGGTTGCCAGCGGCCGGGAGGGCTCTGGCGCGCGAATGCGGGCCAGTCGCGTTGGTGCAGCCAGCGGCCTTGTAGATGCAGGGGATGGGCGCCGCTGGGGGGCTGAGCGACGCCGGGCCACGGATACAAGAGATAACCGCCCAGCCACAGATGCGCAGTGAGAGGCTGGATGTCCAGGGCCGCCAGCACCTCGCGGCTTTCCGCCCGCGATGAGATGGGCAGTTGGTGCTGACACAGGTGCGCCAGTTTGCGGTCCAGTCGGTCGTGGCAGCCCGGCCCCAGCCATTGCGCGGCATCCTGGCCGTCGCCCTGTTGTGGGCCCAGATACAGCTTGATCGCCAGCTCCAGGTGATGCACGCCGTCGCGGTCGCGCAGCAGCATGTCCAGCTCGCCCAAGGTGTGGCCTTCGCGGCGGATCGGTAGGTTGGCGGCGATCAGTTCAATGCCGGGCGCCTGCTGCACCGCAAATTGCCAGAGCCGTTCGTAGTACACCCCCAGGCGTCGCGTAGGGTGCAGGTCGAGCCAATGCAGCAACGCCGCTGGCTCTGCATCGAGGCTGTGCAGCCAATCGGCCAATTGGCCGGGTGTGTGCACCCAGTCGCTGCCCGCCAGGGGATGGCGTTGGGGCCATGGGGTTTGCGCCAGCATCGGCGGTGCGAGGATGACCCAGGCCAGGTCGCGGACCCGGGGGTGGCGCAACTGTCGGGGGAGGTTGAGCAAGTCGGGAAACAGGATCATTGTGCGAGCATAGTCTTTTATGCCGGGGAAAGAGTTTTGTCTGCGGCGCGCTTTCGCCCATAATCCCTTCTTTTTGCTGCCCCGAACCCTGCAGGAGCCCCATGGAGCAATTTCGCAATATCGGCATTATCGGTCGCCTGGGCAGTTCTCAGGTTCTCGACACGGTTCGCCGGCTCAAACGCTTTCTGCTCGAACGGCACATGCACGTGATCCTCGAGGACACCATTGCCGAAGTCCTGCCCGGCCATGGCCTGCAAACCTCCTCGCGCAAGATGCTGGGCGAAGTCTGCGACATGGTTATTGTGGTCGGCGGCGATGGCAGCCTGCTGGGCGCCGCCCGGGCGCTGGCGCGGCATAACGTGCCGGTGCTGGGGATCAACCGTGGCAGCCTGGGCTTCTTGACCGATATCCGCCCCGATGAGCTGGAAATCAAAGTCGCCGAAGTGCTCGACGGCCACTACCTGGTGGAAAACCGCTTCCTGCTGCAAGCCGAAGTGCGCCGCCACGGCGAAGCCATCGGCCAGGGCGATGCGCTGAACGACGTGGTGCTGCACCCCGGCAAATCGACGCGCATGATCGAATTCGAGCTTTATATAGACGGCCAGTTCGTCTGCAGCCAAAAGGCCGACGGCCTGATCGTCGCTACGCCCACTGGCTCCACGGCCTATGCCCTGTCGGCGGGCGGACCGATCATGCACCCCAAGCTCGACGCCATCGTGATCGTGCCGATGTACCCCCACACTCTGTCTGGGCGGCCGATTGTGGTTGATGGCAACAGCGAGTTGAAAATCGTCGTGTCCAAGGACATGCAGATCTACCCGCAGGTGTCCTGCGACGGCCAGAACCACTTCACCTGCGCGCCGGGCGACACCATCACCGTCAGCAAGAAATCCCAGAAGCTGCGCCTGATCCATCCGCTGGACCACAACTACTACGAAGTGTGCCGGACCAAGCTCGGCTGGGGCAGCCGGCTGGGTGGTGGAGGCGACTGATGCTCGATCCCGCGCGCAGTTATGACCTGATCGGTGATGTACACGGTTGCGCCCACACCCTGGAGCACCTGCTCGACCGCCTCGGTTATCACAAACTGGGCGGGATCTGGCGCCACCCTTCGCGCATGGCGGTGTTCTTGGGTGATGTGATCGACCGTGGCCCGCGTATCCGCGAGGCGTTGCACTTGGTTCACGACATGGTCGAGGCCGGCCAGGCGCTGTGCATCATGGGCAACCACGAGTTCAACGCCCTGGGCTGGAGCACGCCGGCGCCGCCGGGCAGCGGCAAACGGTTCGTGCGCGAACACACCCCACGGCACGCACGCCTGATCGCTGAGACCCTGAACCAATTTGCCCATCACCCTGGCGACTGGCACGACTTCCTCGGCTGGTTCTACCAGATGCCGTTATTCGTCGATGCCGGGCGCTTTCGCGTGGTGCATGCCTGTTGGGACGCCGGCTTGATCGCGCCGCTGCGCGCTCAGCACCCTGACGGCTGTATCGATGAGCATTTCCTCCAGGCCGCCGCCGTGCCTGGCAGTTTTGCCTGCACGGTGTTCGATCGCCTGTTGCGCGGCACCGACATGCGCCTGCCCCATGGCCTGACCATGACCAGTGGCGATGGCCTGACCCGGGCGTTCTTCCGCACCAAATTTTGGGAAGACGACCCGCAAACCTACGGAGACATCGTGTTCCAACCCGACGCGCTACCCGACCCCGTGGCCCAGACGCCCCTGTCGCCGACCCAGAAAGACACCCTGTTGCGCTACGGCATCGACGAACCGTTGTTGTTCGTCGGCCACTACTGGCGCAGCGGCAAACCGGCACCGATCCGCCCGAACCTGGCCTGCCTGGACTACAGCGCGGTGCTCTACGGCAAGCTTGTGGCCTATCGCCTGGACCAGGAAACCCGCCTCGACCCACGCAAGTTCGTCTGGGTCGATGTCGAACGTCCCGAGGTACTGCAATGACTGCCGTGGCCGTGCTGCGCCTGCCCCTGGCGGTGGACTTGGGCGGTTTCGTCAAGCTGCTGCGACGCATGGGCGTGCCGCACCGGGTCAGCGAGGAGGGCGGCGAACAAGTGCTGTGGGCGCCGGTGGAGATCAGCGAGGACGTGCGTTCTTTGTATGAGCGCTTTCCGGCGGGCGACCCCGAACAGCAATTGGACATCCCTGTGGCGGCCCCCGCGGCCCGGCGCCCAGGGTTTATCGCGCAACTGCGCCACAGCCCGGTGACGGCGCTGGTGCTGTTGCTGAGCCTGATCGTCGCGGGCGTCACCCTGCTGGGCGACAACCTGCACACCATGAGCTGGCTGACCTTCCTCGACTACCGTATCGAGGGTGACTACATCCTGTTCACGCCCCTCGCTGAGAGCCTGGCGGCGGGGCAGTGGTGGCGCCTGGTGACACCGATGCTGATCCACTTTGGCATCCTGCACCTGGCCATGAACGGCATGTGGTACTGGGAGTTGGGGCGCCGTATCGAAGCCCGTCAGGGCGCGATCAACCTGCTGGGCCTGACCCTGTTGTTCAGCCTGGTGTCCAATTACGCGCAATACCTGTTTGGTGGCCCAAGCCTGTTCGGTGGCCTTTCCGGCGTGCTTTACGGCTTGCTTGGGCATTGTTGGATCTACCAGTTGCTGGCGCCGAACCCGGCGTATCGCCTGCCGCGCGGCGTGTTGGCGATGATGCTGGTGTGGCTGCTGCTGTGCCTGTCGGGATTGGTCTCGATGATCGGCTTCGGCGCGATCGCCAACGCTGCCCACGTTGGCGGGTTGCTGATCGGTTGCCTGACCGGCCTGGTGGGCGGTGCCTTCAACCGCCGCAGACAGGCCGCTTGAACCCTCTATTTCAATCAAGAGCACGGAGAACCTGATGTCCTCTTTCAACGAAATGATTAAAAACATCACCCCGCAAATCTACCTCAGCCTGAAAACCGCGGTGGAGATCGGCAAATGGTCCGACGGCGGCAAGTTGACCCCCGAGCAGAAAGAGCTGTCGCTGCAAGCCATGATCGCCTGGGAAATCCAGAACCTGCCCGAAGACCAGCACACCGGCTACATGGGCACCCAGGAATGCGCCTCCAAGGCCGAGCCGGTGCCCAACCTGCTGTTCAAGTCGGACGCCATCCATTGATCGAGATTGGCCGCGGTGCAATCAGCAAGATGTCGGCGCGCCTTGACGGGCCGGCCGTGCAATACGCCTTTCGCCTGGGCGACGCCGAGGTGCCGGTCAACCCCATGATTGGCACCACCGTGCGCCTGGAATACCTGGGGGCGATCCATTGCACCCATTGCGGGCGCAAGACCAAGACCAGTTTCAGCCAGGGCTACTGCTACCCGTGCATGACCAAACTGGCCCAGTGCGATCTGTGCATCATGAGCCCCGAGCGCTGCCACTACGACGCCGGCACCTGCCGCGAGCCGTCCTGGGGCGAGCAGTTCTGCATGACCGACCACGTCGTCTACCTGGCCAACTCCTCGGGGGTCAAGGTGGGCATCACCCGTGCCACCCAGTTGCCGACCCGTTGGCTCGACCAGGGCGCAAGCCAGGCGTTACCGATCATGCGCGTCGCTACCCGCCAGCAATCGGGCTTTGTCGAAGACCTGCTGCGCAGCCAGGTGGCGGACAAGACCAACTGGCGCGCACTGCTCAAGGGCGATGCGGCGCCAGTGGACCTTGCCGCAGTGCGCGAGCAGTTGTTCGCCTCCTGCGCCGAAGGCATCCAGGCGTTGCAGGCGCGTTTCGGCCTACAGGCAATTCAGCCGGTGACGGGGGTCGAACCCCTTGAAATCCGCTACCCGGTGGAGCAATACCCGGCCAAGATCGTCAGCTTCAACCTGGACAAGAACCCGATTGCCGAAGGCACGCTGATGGGGATCAAGGGCCAGTACCTGATCTTCGACACCGGCGTCATCAATATCCGTAAATACACGGCCTATCAGCTCGCCGTGCATCAGTAGAAGGACTGCCCCATGCGCACCGAACAACCGAAGATGATCTACCTGAAGGACTATCAGGCGCCCGAGTACCTGATCGACGAGACGCACCTGACCTTCGAGCTGTTCGAGGACCACAGCCTGGTCCATGCGCAACTGCTGATGCGCCGCAACCCGGCCCGTGGCGCCGGCCTGCCGCCGCTGGTGCTGGACGGGCAGCAACTGGAACTGCTGTCGGTGAAACTGGCGGACCAGGACCTGGGCGCCACCGACTACCAGTTGAGCGACAGCCACCTGACCCTGCACCCGGCCAGCGAGCGCTTCACGGTGGACACCAGCGTACGCATCCACCCCGAGACCAACACCGCGCTCGAAGGCCTGTACAAATCCGGCGGCATGTTCTGCACCCAATGCGAGGCCGAAGGCTTTCGCAAGATCACCTACTACCTCGACCGCCCGGACGTGATGAGCGTCTTCACCACCACCGTGATCGCCGAACAGCATCGCTACCCGGTGCTGCTGTCCAACGGCAACCCTGTAGGCAACGGCCCGCAGGACGATGGCCGGCACTGGGCAACCTGGGAAGACCCGTTCATGAAGCCGGCGTACCTGTTCGCCCTGGTGGCGGGCGACCTGTGGTGCGTCGAGGACAGCTTCAGCACCCTGAGCGGGCGCGACGTGGCGCTGCGCATCTACGTCGAGCCGGAAAACATCGACAAGTGCCAGCACGCCATGAACAGCCTGAAGAAGTCCATGCGCTGGGACGAAGAGGTCTACGGCCGTGAGTACGACCTGGACATCTTCATGATCGTCGCGGTCAACGACTTCAACATGGGCGCGATGGAAAACAAGGGCCTGAACATCTTCAACTCCAGTTGCGTGCTGGCCCGCGCCGAAACCGCCACCGACGCCGCGCACCAGCGGGTCGAGGCGGTGGTTGCCCACGAATACTTCCACAACTGGTCGGGTAACCGCGTGACCTGCCGCGACTGGTTCCAGCTCTCCCTCAAGGAAGGTTTCACGGTGTTCCGCGACGCCGAGTTCTCGGCGGACATGAACTCGCGCACGGTCAAGCGCATCGAGGACGTGGCCTACCTGCGCACCCACCAGTTCGCCGAAGACGCTGGCCCCATGGCCCACGCCGTACGTCCGGACAGCTTTATCGAAATCTCCAACTTCTACACCCTGACTGTGTACGAGAAGGGCTCGGAAGTGGTGCGCATGCTCCGCACCCTCCTGGGCGAGGCGGGGTTCCGCAAGGGCAGCGACCTGTATTTCGAGCGCCATGACGGCCAAGCCGTGACCTGCGACGACTTCATCAAGGCTATGGAAGACGCCAACGGCGCCGACCTGACCCAGTTCAAACGCTGGTACAGCCAGGCCGGCACGCCGCGCCTGGAGGTCAGCGAACACTATGACGCCGCGGCCCAGACCTACAGCCTGACGTTGCGCCAAAGCTGCCCGGCCACCCCGGACAAGGTTGAAAAACTGCCGTTCGTGATTCCGGTCGAACTGGGCCTGCTGGATGCCCAAGGCACCGACATTGCCCTGCGTCTGGCGGGTGAAGCGGCGGCGGGCGGCACCTCCCGCGTGCTGTCGGTGACCGAAGCCGAACAAACCTTTACCTTCGTCGACGTGGCCCAGCAACCGCTGCCGTCCTTGCTGCGTGGCTTCTCGGCGCCGGTGAAGCTGAGCTTCCCCTACAGCCGCGACCAGTTGATGTTCCTCATGCAGCACGACAGCGACGGCTTCAACCGCTGGGAGGCGGGGCAGCAACTGGCGGTGCAGGTCCTGCAGGAACTGATCGCTCAGCACCGCCAGGGCCAGGCCTTGGTGCTCGACCAACGCCTGGTCACGGCCCTGGGCACCGTGCTGGCAGACGAACGACTGGATCAAGCCATGGTCGCGGAAATGCTCTCGTTGCCCAGCGAGGCCTACCTCACCGAAATCAGCGAAGTGGCGGACATCGACGCCATCCACGCTGCCCGCGAATTCACTCGCCAGCAGTTGGCCGACAGCCTGTTCGACGCCCTGTGGGCGCGCTACCAGGCCAACCGCGAGCTGTCCAAGCGCACGCCGTACATCGCCGCCGCCGAGCACTTTGCCCGCCGCAGCCTGCAGAACATCGCGCTGTCTTACCTGATGCTCAGCGGCAAACCCCAGGTGCTGGCAGCGGCCCTGGAGCAGTTCGACGCCAGCGACAACATGACCGAACGCCTCACTGCGTTGGCGGTGCTGGTCAACTCGCCGTTCGCTGAAGAGAAAGCCAAGGCCCTGGCGGTGTTTGCCGAAAACTTCAAGGACAACCCGCTGGTCATGGACCAATGGTTCAGCGTGCAGGCCGGCAGCAGCCAGCCGGGCGCCCTGGAACGGGTCAAGGCCTTGATGAGCCACCCGGCGTTCAACCTCAAGAACCCGAACAAGGTGCGGGCACTGGTGGGCGCCTTCGCCGGGCAGAACCTCATCAATTTTCACGCCGCCGATGGCTCGGGCTACCGCTTCCTGGCGGACCTGGTGATCCAGCTCAACGGTTTCAACCCGCAGATCGCCTCGCGGCAACTGGCGCCGCTGACACGCTGGCGCAAATACGACAGCGCCCGCCAGGCGTTGATGAAAACCGAACTGGAGCGCATCCGCGCTTGCGGCGAGCTGTCCAGCGACGTGTTCGAGGTGGTCAGCAAAAGCCTGGCGTAACGGGCTGTTGCAGCAAGCGGGCTTGCCCGCGCTCGGTCGCGTGGCGGCCGTAAAAACGGTTTCAGGCACACCACCGTTTTAGGGGCGCTACGCACCCCAGCGCGAGCAAGCCCGCTTGCTACAGGGCATCTTCGATCACTTCCCTCAATGCCAAGCCATTCATGACCCGGGCCGACCCGAAAGGTTAACAAAACATAACGTCCCGGCGATTGTCATACGATTCTAAAGCCCGATAGGATAGGCCGGCTTCAGAAGGGGCTCTAGATTGCAGGTTTGCGGACATCGGTCCGCTTTCAGCATCAGACAAAACGCCCTCGACGGCGCCCTGAAAGGTTGAATGACCTAACAATAATAATGGGGGAAAGGTCTATGAGTGAGCCTGTCATGGGTGTGGTTTCCTGCCGCCCGCCGGCATTACGCAGATTCGCGTTGCTGGCCACAGCGCTCTCGCTGTTGGGTGCTGCTGCGCTGTCAGCGCCCGTCCTGGCGGCGGCAACGCCTGCCGCCGACACTGTCTATGCCATCGAGTCGGCCAAGGCTGCGAAAAGCCTGGTGGTCGATGTCGCCCACGCCGGCCCACGCCTGGTGGCGACCGGCGACCGTGGCCATATCCTTTATTCCGATGACCAGGGCACCACCTGGGTGCAGGCCAAGGTGCCGACCCGGCAGTTGCTGACGGCGCTGTTCTTTGTCGATGACAAGAATGGCTGGGCCGTCGGCCATGATGCACAGGTGCTTGCCACTCAGGATGGCGGCGCCACCTGGACCCGGCAATTTGAAGACGTCAAGCGTGAATCACCCCTGCTCGACGTCTGGTTCAAGGACACCCACCATGGCTTTGCCGTCGGTGCCTATGGCGCTGTGCTGGAAACCACCGACGGTGGCCAGCACTGGGAAGACGTCAGTGATCGCCTGGACAACGAAGACCAGTACCACCTCAATGCCATCGCGCAGGTCAAGGATTCGGGCCTGTTCATCGTGGGCGAGCAGGGCAGCATGTTCCGCTCCGCCGATGACGGGCAAACCTGGGAACGGGTCGAAGGCCCATACCAGGGTTCGCTGTTCGGCGTGATCGGGACGGGGCAGCCAGGTACCTTGCTGGCCTACGGCTTGCGCGGCAACCTGTTCCGCTCCACGGATTTCGGCACCACTTGGGAGCCGGTCCAGCTCAAGGCCGGCCGCGGTGCCCTGGAGTTCGGCCTGGCGGGCGCCACCTTGCTCGACAACGGTTCGCTGGTGATTGTCGGCCACGGCGGTAGCGTGGCGCGCAGCGATGACCACGGCGCAACCTTCAGCGTGTTCAACCGCCCCGACCGCATCTCGCTGTCGGCGGTCACGGCGGCGGGCAATGGCAACCTGATTCTGGTGGGCCAGGGCGGCGTACACGTCGCGACGTCCTCGGGCGCCGATCTGGGCAAATAAGCAGCCGGGCAAATAATAAGAAGGCGGGAATCTCCATGAGCAGTCATCACAACGACAAGGCGACGTTTCTCGAACGCCTGATTTTCAACAACCGCCCGGCAGTGATCTTCATCTGCCTGCTGGTCAGCGCCTTTCTGTTCTGGCAGGCCACGCTGATCCGGCCGTCCACCAGTTTCGAAAAAATGATCCCCCTCAAGCATCCCTTCATCGAGAAGATGATGGAGCACCGCAACGACCTGGCGAACCTGGGTAACACCGTGCGGATCTCGGTAGAAGCCAAAGAGGGCGACATCTTCACCCAGGAGTACATGGAGACCCTGCGCCAGATCAACGACGAGGTGTTCTACATTTCTGGTGTCGACCGTTCCGGCCTCAAGTCGCTGTGGAGCCCCAGCGTGCGCTGGACCGAAGTGACCGAGGAAGGCTTCGCCGGTGGCGAGGTGATCCCGCAGAGCTACAACGGCTCGGCTGACAGCCTCGACCTGCTGCGTAACAACGTGCTCAAGTCCGGCCAGGTCGGGCGCCTGGTGGCCAACGATTTCAAGTCGAGCATCATCGATATCCCGCTGCTGGAGTCTTACCCGGACCCGCAGGACCAGGGCAAGCTGCTGGCGTTGGACTACCAGAAGTTCTCCCATGAACTGGAAGAGAAAATCCGCGACAAGTTCGAGGCGCAAAACCCCAATGTGAAGATCCACATCGTCGGTTTCGCCAAGAAGGTCGGCGACCTGATCGACGGGCTCATCATGGTCGTGCTGTTCTTCGGCGTGGCCTTCGTCATCACCCTGGTGCTGCTGTACTGGTTCACCTGGTGTATCCGCAGCACCATCGCGGTACTGATTACCACCCTGGTGGCGGTGGTCTGGCAACTGGGGCTGATGCACGCCTTCGGCTTCGGGCTGGACCCATACTCGATGCTGGTGCCGTTCCTGATTTTCGCCATCGGTATTTCCCACGGTGTGCAGAAAATCAACGGTATCGCCTTGCAGTCCAGCGAGGCCGACAACGCCCTGACCGCGGCGCGGCGCACCTTCCGTCAATTGTTCCTGCCGGGGATGATCGCCATCCTGGCTGACGCGGTGGGTTTCATCACCCTGCTGATTATCGACATCGGCGTGATCCGTGAGCTGGCCATCGGCGCGTCCATCGGTGTGGCGGTGATCGTGTTCACCAACCTGATCCTGTTGCCGGTGGCCATTTCCTATGTGGGCATCAGCAAGCGTGCCATCGAGCGCAGCAAGAAGGACGCGACCCGCGAACACCCGTTCTGGCGCCTGCTGTCCAATTTCGCCAGCCCGAAAGTCGCCCCGGTGTCCATCGCCCTGGCCCTGGTGGCCTTTGGTGGCGGCCTCTGGTACAGCCAGAACCTGAAAATCGGCGACCTCGACCAGGGGGCCCCTGAACTGCGCCCGGATTCGCGCTACAACAAGGACAACAGCTTCATCATCAACAACTACTCCACCAGTTCCGATGTGCTGGTGGTGATGGTCAAGACGCCGCCCGAAGGGTGCTCGCGCCACGAGGCCATGGCCCCGGTGGACGAGTTGATGTGGAAGATGCAGAACACCGAGGGCGTGCAGTCGGCGGTGTCGATGGTCACCGTGTCCAAGCAGATGATTAAGGGCATGAACGAGGGCAACCTGAAATGGGAAACCCTGTCGCGTAACCCCGATGTACTGAATAACTCCATTGCCCGTGCCGACGGCCTGTACAACAACAACTGCTCCCTGGCGCCGGTGCTGGTGTTCCTCAACGACCACAAGGCCGAGACCCTGGACCGTGCCGTCCATGCGGTGCAGGAATTCGCCAAGGAAAACAATAAGGAAGGCCTGGAATTCATCCTGGCCGCGGGTAATGCCGGCATCGAGGCTGCCACCAACGAAGTCATCAAGGAATCGGAGTTCATCATCCTGATCCTGGTGTACATCTGCGTGGCGACCATGTGCATGATTACCTTCCGCTCCTGGGCGGCAACCCTGTGCATCGTTCTGCCGCTGGTGCTGACCTCGGTGCTGGGCAACGCCCTGATGGCCTTCATGGGGATTGGCGTAAAAGTGGCGACCCTGCCGGTGGTAGCGCTGGGTGTGGGCATCGGTGTCGATTACGGCATCTACATCTACAGTCGCCTGGAGAGTTTCCTACGAGCGGGTCTGCCGTTGCAGGAGGCGTACTACCAGACGCTCAAGTCCACGGGTAAGGCGGTATTGTTCACCGGCCTGTGTCTGGCCATTGGCGTGGCTACCTGGATTTTCTCGGCCATCAAGTTCCAGGCCGATATGGGACTGATGCTGACTTTCATGCTGCTGTGGAACATGTTCGGCGCCCTGTGGCTGTTGCCAGCGCTGGCGCGGTTCCTCATCAAACCGGAGAAACTGGCCGGGCAGAAGGGCAACTCGCTGTTCGCCCACTGACTGGGCTGAAAACTGAAAAAGCCGCGACCCTCAGGTCGCGGCTTTTTTATTGGGCGCCGGTCAGAGGTTGAGGAACAGCTTCCGATCCAGCGGCGGATAGATCCGCACATACACCACGTCGGCTATTTTTTCCTGGCCCGGCTGCTGGCGCAGTAGCAAATCCTTTTGCGTCAGGAAGCGTTGGTGCGGCAGCTTCAGATGGGCGCGGCTGTAGTCAACCTTGGCGGCGTCGGCGCTGGCGTAGTGAAAGTGCGCGTACCACAGCACCTTGTCTGCCGGGGCGCCTTTTTCGCGGATCGCGTATTCGGCAAGAAAATCACCGGCTGCCGTTGGCTTGGCCCGATGCACCAGGTTGATGTCCACGGCGCCGTTGATCCACAGGTAGTCGATATGTTCCGGGGACGGTAACTGCTGTTTATAGCCGTCAATGCAGAACTGCCGAGCTTGCTGGCGCATGTCTCGGGCGGCACCTTGGAACTCGTCGAGCAGCGCCTGCGCCTGGGGTTTGTCCAGGTGCGTCGCGCGAATTTCATCGGCGACGCGGTCCAACTGGTCGGCCTGGGTGTTGAGCATAGTGTCCCAGTCCAGGGGGTTGATCCCCTGTCGGCGTTGCGGGTCTTTTAGTTTGTTCTGCTGGAACCTGATGGTGCCTTCGATGCCGGCGCGTTGTGCCATGAGTTTTTGCCCAGCCTCGCGCAGGGCGGGTAGGGCGCGCGGCGGTGTCACCGGGGCAACTCGTTGGGGCGCCTGGGTGATGACTTCCACCCAACCATCTTCGTGCTCGCTGAAGCTGGATATCGCTTGGTGGGTCATTACGTCGACCACGTCGATCTGTGGCAGGGGTTGGTCCGCCGTGCGGGGGGTGACGTCGCCGATGAGGGAGCCTTTGTTGCGCACCTTGAACACTCGCTTACTCGCGGCTTTGGGGCGAAATGGCACGGACACCGGTAAGTTGACCTGCAGTTGCTCTTCTTCGCGGGCCAGGGCTTCGAGTTCGCTTTCTACGCTGTTCAGCGCTTCGTGCAGGCGTTCGACGAACCGGGCCTGGAAGGGTTGGCGCAAGTAAGCCGAATTAAGGTCCGCCAGTGCCGAGCTGGAGGTATGGAACTGCTTGTATTGCACCAGGATGGTTTCGAACACGCTGCGGCGCTCCTGGAGGCTATAGCCACTGCTGCAACGCATCTCAATGTGGGCGGTAATCACCTTGCGCAATTCGGAGGCCTGGAGCTGGTTGCTGTAATAGGTCTCCATCGGATTGCCTTCCGCGGCGGTCAGGTCCAGGCTTAGCTCGCGCAGCAGTTCCAGGCTGTTGAGCTTGAGGTTCATGGCGAAAAACACTTCCGGTTGGGTCACGCTGGCGAGCAAGGTATCGCGGGTGGCGGCGCCGGCCGGCGAGTCCAGGGCCAGTTGGGCCAGGGTCTGCTCCGTGTCTTCGGTGGCGGCGATCAACTGGTCGGTGATGGCCAGGTTTTCCGTGTAGTTGGCAATGAACTCGTAGTACGCCACAGGAATGCCCTGGCTCAGGTATTCCGGCGTCCGTTTGCGCAGCTCATAAAGCGGTTCGCCACGGCTGCTGAACATCAGGTCTCTGCCCAGTTCGCGAATCATCAGGTTAGCCGCCAGTTGCAGCCGCCAAATGGTCGTGTAGGCCTGATATCGCTCGGCGGCATGGACGGGCTTGCGGTCGATATCTTCGATTTTGCGCAGCACGTCAATCAGTTCCTGGCGCAGTGCCATGGTGTCCTGGAGGCGCTGCTGGTAGGTCTCAAGCAGGATCTTGACCTGGGTCCTGAGGGCGTGGGCGTTTTCCATTTCCTGAGTATGGCGCGCCTGCAACCCGGGCAGTTGGGCGTCATCGGCGCTATTGAGCAGCCTCCACACCAGTTGCAGTTTGCGGTGCTGGACCTCTTGCTCCGTGCGCGTCGCCCTAAGCCGGATCAGGGCGTCGTTCTGGGTGTCGATCAAGGGGTTGAGGTCTTGCTGTATCTGCAGTTTGCGCGTGGCCAGGCGTTCGGCCTCCTGGCGCTGTTGCAGCAGCAGCGCCTGGATACGAGGCCCTGGGCCGCCGCCTTCGAGCGTCAACCCGCGGTCCAGTGTCCAGCGCCCGTGGCCATCGGTTTTAAGCTTGAGGCCCCGGTGGTCGGGGCGCTTTTCATCGATGATGAACACCTCGTTGAATCCTGGCACCACTGAGGCGCGGAATAGCAGGCCAGCGACCGATACATAGAACTTGCCGTCAATGCGATACAAGCCTTTTAACGGTGGGTACTCGTAAGGTTCTGGCAGAGGTGAGGGCCAAGGCACATTGAAGCCGAGCAATTGCTCCAGCAAGTGGGCCAGTGCTGAGTCGCGGCTAGCCGAACGGGGGAAGTCCACTAAGGTTCGCCCGCCCGCCGGTGGTTCGGCGGGAATGCCGACGGTGCCTTGTTGCAAGATCGCGCGGTGGCCCGGCGTGTCGTAGGGCGTGGGGCGGCGCACCCGTTCGAGGGCCAGTTGGGTGTCCCGTATGGCGTCGCCAGCCAGGGAGGGGGCAGGCTCGCTCGGCAACCCGGCGTGCAACAGGACCTGAGCGATGTTGAGCAACAGGTCAATCAGGGCCGGCTCCCGTGTGGCCGGGTCATTGTCGGCCAGGGCCGGAATGTCTTGCTGCAGGCTGGCGGTCAGTTGCCACAGCCAACCCACAGCCGCCAGTGGGCCGCGCACGGCCATCAATAGGGTGTTGAACAACAGGCCCGAGCCTTCCAGAAATACGGCCCAGCGGCTTTCGGCGGTCGAGACCGATTGCTGTTCTGCCTGATCCACCAGGGCCCGGGCCTCACTGCCGTACAGTTGTGCCAGCAGTTGCCCGCTGCGCAACGCCGCCAGCCACTCCAGCGCGCTGTCGTCGTCGGGTGCAGCCAGGGTTGCGGGTTTCGGGCGCTCCAGAGGGGCGAACTCGGAGCCCACACCAAAGCGCACATAGTGTGGCTCGATAAAACCACCGTGGTCATAGACTGCCCGCGCGCCATTGCTCAGCCAGATCAGCACGCTGTCCTGCAACGCTCCCGGTTGGGCGATAGCTTGGAGCAGCGCGGCGCGGCTCGGGTACTCGTGCAGTTGTTCGGCATACAGAGGCCGATAGAGCAAATGCGGGCCAATATCCGGGTTCAACGGCTCGATGATGAACATGTGGCTGACCACGTCTGCCATTGCCCCCGGTCTGCGCAACAGGGCCAAGGGGCGCATGACGATTTCATTGTCGTCGATCATGCGTCGGGCCGTGGTCGGCTGCATGACCGCATCGACATAGCGGCAGCCCCGCCGGGTCAGGCCGAACTGCCCTTTGATTTGCAGCTCCAGAGCCAACTGCGCCAGTTCGGCGGGTCGTTGCTGGCGGAACAATGCCTCGCGTTCGCGAGCCTGCGTGCTGTCATCGATCAACAGGCTGGCGATCAGTTGCGGGTAGTGCTTGCCGATGTCAATCCGGCCGACCAGATCTTCCAGGTACTGGGGCGTGGTCCAGTCCTGGATCAATTGGTCGCCGGTGTGGCGGATGGTCATGCTGCCCTTGGGCTTACCCGTCAGGTTTTTCAGGGCCAGGTCGGTCAGGCTCATGGTCACCGGCTCCAGATAGCCGCTGCCCAGGGTGCCAACCGGTACTGCGAAGGTCAGTTCCAATTGGTCGGGATCGTAGCCTGGAGCCTGGGGCTGGTCGAGGCGCATCTGCTCGCGCAAACGCTTGGCCGCGAAACGGCGGATGTCTTCGATACCGTCCAGGTACGAGCGGCCCTGGTTCGCCTGGTGCAGGCCTACTTGCGCTAGCAGGCGCTGGCGGTAGGCGAAGCTGTCTTCGGCCGAGGCTTGGCGCAGCCAGGCAGGTAGGGCGCGGGCCAGTGGCTCCAGGGTGGCCGGTGCGGGGCTGGGGCTGCCCAGAAAGTGCACAGCAGGGTTGGTGAGGTTGGCGAAGCGTTGCTCCAGGCGCTCGACCCCGCCCCGGGTGGGCAGCTTGAGGGTGGCAAGGTCTTCAAGTTGCTGATTGAGAATCAACGCTGCCTGGATATCGAAGATATCGCCGTCCGGCTCGTAGCGGCACCAGGTCAGCGTGTCGGCCAGGAATTGTTGCTCCAGGCGTTGCCCCCAGGCGATGCCGAATGCGTCCAGGTTCGGGTAGCGCTCCAAGGTGCCGGATACCCGGAACAGCAAGGCTGTCTGGCCGTTTACCAACAACAGGTCCGGGGCCTGGATATCCACGCTAAGGCCGGCGCGGGTGACCCGGGTTTCGAGGGTATAGGCATGGGCGACCAGGGCCTGTTTGGCGCGGTCACGGCGATCGGGAAAGTCGCAGATCGCCGCCAGCAGGTGTAATTGCTCGGCGTTCAGCCCGGCGGTGCGCGCCGACGCCGTGCGCAAGGCACCCTGCAACAGGTCGGCCAGCCACTGCCAGCGGCTAAAGCCGGGTTCGGCCTCCTGGTTCCAGTAAGCGGCAAGCCGCTCCTGGAACACGATATGCAGGGTCAGCGGCAGCTCGCGGATCAGTTGGGCGATGACCTCCAGGTCAAGCGTCTTGTTCTCGCCTTCGTAGGTGGCATCGGTGGCGTAGGTAAGGGGCACGGCGTCCAGTTCGAGGTAGGCGTCCTCGGCGCTGAAGACAGCCAGGCCAGCCGAGGTGCCCAGGTAGTCCAGGGCAATGTCCACCAGCAGCGGGGCGTCCTGTTGGCCGCGCCGGGCAAGCCGCAGGCGGTCGATATCCAGGTCAAAGTATTTTTCCGTGATGGCTGTGCGCAGCATCTGGGTGACGACCGATCGCAAGGTTGGGCGGTCGGCGAAGCGGGCTCGCACGATATCGGCCAGGGTCGCCGTGGCGCGGTAGGGCAATGAGGTATCGGAGTCGGGCATGAAGCAGTCCTTTGCGTGTGATTGGGGGGAATCTGGCCCAAGGGTAAAACGCAAAAAATAACCGCATGCGGTAACCGGCTACCGACAGAAACTGCCTTGGACCGCACTTGGCTGGGGCCCGCTGGAGGGTTTTGGCCTATGATGTCGCCTCTTCCACGACTGATCGCCTCCAATGACTGATGCAAGCCAAACCCTGAGCAGCGCCCTCAAAGACAGCAACATGCTGGAAATCGATGGGTTGTTCTGTTTTGAATTTTCGTTCGACAACGACCTGTTGCAGGTCGAGTGCATGGATGGCCGGGACACCCGGCGCTGGCGCTTTAATGCCCAACAAGTGGCCCAGGCCCGGTTTGACGCGGTACTCAATCGCTGGAACATCAGCAGCGACTCTGGCGAGCACTTGCTGGTGTGCATGAGTGCATTCAGCCCCAGCGACGACGGCGATGAGGGCGACAACGAATCTGAGGGGGTTTGAGGGGAGGCTGCGTCACTCGGTCGCAGCCCGCGGTTGATGGGGCCTGCGTCTTAGTATCAATCCCAGTGATAGAAAGTAGTGTTACAAAGAATTTCATCGCGGCGTTGCCCCGGGCGTAAGTTGGCTTCACGGCCCCAACGGGCAAGCAAGCCAACCAACACCCCGAGGTTTACGCGATGAATTTCAATCTCTTCTCCGTTATTGCCGCATCCGCCATCTCTGCCAGCGTGGTCCTGCCGGCCAGTGCCAGTGTGGAAATCAGCGACAAGAAATCCGCCACCTACACCCACAAATACCTGCAACAGAGCGCCAACTTCTACGCCGCACTGGATCACAAGACCCCGCGCTGAGGTACGTGGCCAGGTTTACCTGGCCATGATCGCGACAAACAACGGCGCCGCCAGAATCGACCCCAGCCACCCGCGTACACGCGGGTACGGTGCCTGCTCGAACCAGTCGCGGTCGACATGGGCGAACTGGCGCACGAACGGCGCCAGGGCAAAGTCGGCCAGGCTCAGGTGCCCGGCCACCAACGCGTCGCGCCCTTGCAGGCGTTGCTCCAGGTCGGTGAGGAACACTTCGCCCTGGCTGCGATAAAACGCCATGGAGTGCGCGGGATAGCGCTCGGCGTACTTGTAGTGGTTCAAGTGCACCTTGAACACCCGGTCGTTGGCCTCGATCAGCGCGGCGCTGTCCTGTTGCGCGGGTAGGTTGCCCTGTAGCCGCCAATCGTCGGGGTCGTGCTGGGCCAGGGCCCAGTGCATGATTTCCAGGCTTTCGTCGATTACCCCCGCACCCGTGTCCAGCACCGGCACCGTGCCCTTGCTCGACAGGGCGAGCATTTCGGCGGGCTTGGCCTTGAGGCTCACTTGCACGATACGCAGCGCCACCGCGCTGTAGCGCAAAGCCATGCGCGCGCGCATGGCATAAGGGCAGCGGCGGAAGGAATACAGCGTCACCTCACTCATTTCACCTCCACGGTGCTCAGGCCATTGCCCTGGCGGCGCACCTGGATCTGCACCGCGATACGCTCGTGCATTTCCTGCACGTGGGAAATCACCGCCACCTTGCGCCCCTGGGCCTGCAAGCCATCAAGGGCGTCCATGGCCAGTTGCAGGGATTCGGGGTCAAGGCTGCCAAAGCCTTCGTCGATAAACAGCGACTCGATCTTCAGGGTACTGGAGGCCATGGACGCTAAACCGAGCGCCAGGGCCAGGGACACCAAAAAGGTTTCGCCCCCCGACAGCGAATGCACCGAACGCAGTTCGTCGCCCATTTCCGTGTCCATCACCAACAGTCCCAGCATGCTGCCGCCGCGCTTGAGGCGGTAGCGGCGCACCAGTTGGCGCAGTTGTACGTTGGCGTGGTGCACCAGCAGGTCGAGGTTGTAGGCCTGGGCGATCTTGCGGAAGGTGTCGCCGGTGGCCGAGCCGATCAACGCATTGAGCCGCGCCCAGCGCTGATACTCGTCATAGGCCTGGGCGATCTGCTGCGCCAGGGCCTGGTTGGCCGCTTGCCGGCGCTGGTCTTCGGCCTGCTCGGCGCGCAACTGGGCGCTGTGTTCTTCGCTGGCGGCCAGTTGCCCTTGCACCTCGGCCAAGGCCTGGGCCAGGGGTTCGGCGTCGAGGTAGTCATTGTGCTGAGCCTGATGCTCCTGCAAACGCTGGTCGCGCTCGTGCAACAGCACCTTGGCCTGTTCGAGCGCTTTTTCACTGTGCTGCAGACCTTGGCGCATCTGGTTGAACTGCACTTCGTCGATGTCGAGCAATTGCACCAGGCCGGCGTCGTCCAGTTGCGGATGGCGCGCGCGCCACTGCACCAGGCGCACCTCCAGTTCTGCCGCCTCGCCCTGGAGCGCTTGCTGGCGTTGTTGCGCGGCGTTGAGTTCGGCGCTCAGTTGCAGCAGGCGATCGCTGTTGTCCTGGCGCGCCTGGCGGGCGGCGGCTTCGGCGCTGCGGGCCTGCTCGACGTGTTCGTGCAGGGTGTGTTGCCACTGTTCGGCACCGGGCTGCTCGCCCAGCAGCGCAGTGAGCGCTTGCTGGCTGGCCAGTTGCTGGGCGGCGAGGGTGCTGAACTGTTGTTCGGCGGCTTGTTGCTGAAGCTGGCGGGCCTGCTGGCGTTCTTGCTCCAGCTCCAGGGTTTGTTGGCACCGCTGTTCTTCCTCGCGCTCGTCCCGTTGCTGCTCCAACTGCTCCAGGCGTTGGGCGATCTGCTGGTCCAACTGCATGAACGTGGCGGCCGGTGCTTCGCCCAGGGCGGCGAGGGTGGTGGCGGGCAACAGGCTGGCAAATACCCCGCACTCTTCCTCCTGGCGCTGGCGGTCGCTGTCCAGGGCTTGTTGCTGTTTTTCCAGGGCTTGCGCGCTCTGCTGGGCGGCGGTTTCGGCGGCGCGCAGTTGCTGCTGCAAGCGCGTGGCGTCCTGTTGCAGGGCTTGCAGCGCGGTTTGGCGCTGTTCGTCCTGGCCGATGCGCTGCTCCAACTGGCTGCTTTGTTGGGCCAGCCAGGCGTCGCGGGCGGCGGCTTCCTGGGCAAGCAACGCCGGCGCGTGGGGGTGGGCGTCGAGCAGGGGCGCCAGGGCCTGCTGCTGGTTGGCCAGTTGCTCCTGTTGTTGCAGCAGCTCTTTTTGCTGGGCGATCACGCCGCCGACCTGGGCGCGTAGCTCGATGAGGGTTTCCTTGAGGTGTTCGACGGCGTGTTGGGCGCGAGTCAGCTCGCCTTCGTCGTGCTTGCCCAGGCTCTGGAGCAGGGCTTCGGGTTGATGGTAGGGATGCTCGGCGCTACCGCAGACGGGGCAGGGTTGGTCGTCCTGCAATTGCTCGCGCAGTTCTTCGACACTGGCGCTGCGGGCCAGGCGTTGGCGCTCCAGCAGTTCGCGGGTGACGTTGAGGGCCTGTTCGGCGACGCTCAGTTGCTGCTTGGCCTGTACACCTTCACCAGTCAGGCGTTCGCGGTGTTGCAGGGCTTGTTGTTGGCGCTGCTGCAGGTCGAGGCTGCGGCTGTCCAGCTCTTGCTGTTGGCGCCACACACGGGTCAGTTCTTCGAGAGCCCGCAGGTGCTTGCGGTTGTCCTGCAACAGGGTGCCGAGCAACTGGATCTGCTCGGCCACGGCCTGAGGCTCGGCCCCGGCCTCTTGGTACAGCAGCTCCAGCTGTTGGCGCTGCTGGGTCAGTTGCTCGGCGGCGAGGGCCGCGCTGCGGGCCAGTTCAGGCAGTTCCGCTTGCCCTTGGTTGAAGCGATTGCCCACCAGCACCAGGTTCTGCAAGCGATCGCGGTAAGCGTTCCAGGCGTCGGCCAGGGGCGCGAGTGGCGTGCTTTGGGCCAGTTGCGTGGCGATGTAGTCCAAGCGCGCAGCGACGGCCGTTTGCCGTTCGCGCAAAGCGTCGAGGGTGGCTTGGCCTTCGGCGCAGGCCTGTTCGGCTTGCTGCTTGAGCTCGGCGCTGTGGGCGCAGTCTTTGGCCAAGCGGGCCTGGGTCAGTTGCTCGGCGAAGGCCTGGCGCAGCAGGGGCGCGGCGCGATGTTGGCTTTGTTCGGCCTCGGCCAGGGCCTGTTGTGCCTGCGCCTGGCCCCGTTCGAGTTGGGCCTGTTGCGCTTGCAGGGCGCTTTGTTGGCTCAGGTGCTGTTCGATAGACGCCGCCAGGGGCGTGAGCTGCTGGGCGAGGTGGGCCTGGCGGGCGAACTCATGGCGTTGCGGTGCCAGTTGCTCCAAGCGCGCGACCTGCAAGCGCTGCCCGGCAAGGCTGTCCCAGTGCTGCTGGGCCTGGTGCAGTTGCTCGGCGGCGCTGTGTTGCTGCGCTTGCCACTGGCGCAGTTCCTTGAGCCAGCCGTGTTGGGCTTCCAACTGCTTGAGGCTGGCCTGGCGCGCCTTGAGCTGCTGCTGCGCTTCGTTAAAGCGCACATCCAGGGCCGCGCGCTCCTCGGGCGCCAGGGGTGTGACGCCGCTGGCCTGATCCTGCAGCAGTTTGTGGGTTTCGCGGGCCTCCTTGGCCTTGTCGAAGGCGCGCTTGCCCAGGCGCGTATAGAGGGCGGTGTCGGTGAGTTTTTCCAGCAGTTCGCTGCGGTCGTTATCGTCGGCCTTGAGGAAGGCGCTGAACTCGCTCTGCGCCAGCAGCACGGCGCGGGTGAACTGCTCGAAGTTGAGACCCAGGGCGGCTTCGAGCTGGGTTTTGTATTCGCCTTTCTGGCTGGCCAGCAAGCGATCCTGGTCGATGTCGCGCAGGCTCTGGCGGCTGGCTTGCAGTTTGCCGCTGGCCTTGTCCCGGGCGCGGTTGGCTTCCCAGCGGGCGCGGTAGCGGCGGCCGTCGATGCCGACGAAATCCACCTCGGCGTAGCCTTCGCCGGTGCCCCGGCGCAGCAGGGTGCGCGGGTCGCTGGTGGCGATTTCGCCGTCGGCGTCCGGCACCTTGGCGTCGCGGCCGGTGTTGTTCAGCCGTGGCACGCTGCCGAACAGGGCCAGGCACAAGGCGTCGAGCAAGGTACTTTTACCGGCGCCGGTGGGCCCGGTAATGGCGAACAGGCCGGTACTGGCCAGGGGTTCGGCGGTGAAGTCGATCTCAATGGGGCCGGCCAGGGAGGCGAGGTTTTTCAGGCGGATGGCAAGGATTTTCATGGTTGTTCGCTCTGCATCTGCACGTCTTGCAGCAGTTGGGCAAAGTCGCTCAGGGTCTGTTCATCGACCGCACTGCCATAGCTGTCGTGCCAGGCGCGGCTGAACAGCTCCTGGGGCGTGAGTTGGTCCAACTCGATCAGGCGCGCGCCGTCGGCCTCGCCCTCGCGGCTGCCGGTGCCGGCGTACTCGGCGGCGATGCGCACCAGGCGCACGGCTTTGCCTTGCAGGGCGGTTTCCACCTGTTGGCGCAGGTCCGGTTGCGGCTCGTCGAGGCGCACCCGCACCTCCAGCCAGGGTTGGCGCTGGGTGTCGGCCAGCAGGTCGATGTCGGGCAGGTCGGCCAGTTGCACGAGGATGTCGGCCAAGGGGGCCGGGCCCAGGCGTTGCAGGTTGACGGCGCGGGGAATCAGCCGTGGCTCGACGCTGACCAGGGTTTCGCCGCGCAGGCGCACGTCGAGGATCTGGTGCTGGTAGCCGATTTCCGAGAACGACAGCGGGATGGGTGAGCCGCAGTAGCGGATGCGCGCTTCGCCGTTGACCTTCTGCGGCTTGTGCAGGTGGCCGAGGGCGACGTAGCTGATGCTGGGGCCGAACAGGCTGGCGGGCAGGGCCTGGGCGTTGCCGATAATCAGGCTGCGCTCGGAGTCTTCGGACACCGAACCGCCGGCCATGTGCGCGTGGCTGATGGCGATCAGGGCCTGGCCCGGCTCGCGTCGAGCCTTGGCGGCAGCGATCAGCCCTTCGTGCACCTGGCCGATACCGCGCAGGTAGTCGTCGCCCAGGTGCGTACCGGTGACTGCGGCCGGGCGCAGGAAGGGCAGCGCCAGGCACCAGGCGCCGAGGGTGCCGTCGGCCCGTGGCAACGCAATGAGCAGGCGTTCGGCGTCTAGCTGGCCATCGTCGAGCCACAGCACGCGGCCAATGGCGTGGGTGCGCAAACGGCGCATCAGCGGCGCGGGCAGTTCGATGCGTGAACCAGAGTCATGGTTGCCGGCGATCATCACGATGGTCAGCGTCGGCTGTTGCTCATGGGCACTGACGATGAAGTCGTAGAGCCGCTCCTGGGCGGTGACCGGCGGGTTGACGGTGTCGAAGATATCGCCGGCGATCAGCAGCGCATCGGGCTGTTCTGCCGCCAGTTGGCGCAACAGCCATGCGAGGAAGCAGCTGTGCTCGAAATCGCGATCCTGGCCGTGCAGGTTTTGCCCAAGGTGCCAGTCGGAAGTGTGAAACAGACGCAAGGCAGACTCCGTGAAATTCAGCGAGGGTTGTTGTTGTAGCAAACGCGCTCGCCCGCCCAGGGGCGCTGCGCCCCCAGCGCGGGTGAGCGCGCTTGCTACCTGGCAACAGACAAAAAATCATTTGGGATAAAGCGGCGGCAGGCTGCCGTTGTCGCTGACTGGGTCTTGCACGCGTTCGCTTTGGGGCAGGGTGCGGATCGCGCGCCACAGGTCTTCGCCTTGCCAGTGCTGGCCGGTTTCGCTGTAGAGCGCGCCGTTGAGACCGTCCAGGGCATCGGACAAGGGCACGAAGCGCGCCGCCATGTCGGCCAGGGTTTCTGCCTGCTGCCGGGCCCAGGCGTCCAGGGCCTGGCGCGTGGCTTGCGGGTCGTTGGCCAGGCTGGCGCGCTTGAGGTCGTCCAGCAGGGTGCGCGGGCTCGGGCCGGTTTGCGTGGCGCGCAGGATCGCGGGTTGCCAGCGTGCGCGCCACCACAGGCCGAAACCCAGCAGGGTGGTGATGGCCAGCACCAGGGTGCTCAGTTGCCATGGCCACAGCGCGCGGTTGTCGGCGGGCGCGGTGCCTGGCGTGGCGCTGGCCGGGGTATCGACCACCAGGCTGGGGTTGACCGCCACTTGCAGGGTACGCGCCGGCAGGCTGCTGCGCTCCAGATGATCTTCATGGGTGTTCCACCACACCACCTCCACGGCCGGCAGCTCGAAGGTGCCGCTGCGGCTGGGCACCAGGGCCTCGCGGTCTTCGCGGCTGCCGATCAGGCCGCGTTCGGTGTTCTGGTTGCTCAGCACTGGTTGGTCCGGGTAGCGGCGCAAGCCGTTGACGACGGTGGCCGGCAGCGGTGGCAACTGGGCGCTGGACAGGCCTTCGGCCTTGAGGGTCAGGCTGCGGGTCAAGGAGTCGCCGACCTGGCTGTGCGCCGGATCGGGGTTCCAGCTTTCGCTCAGGCTTAGGCTGCGGGCCGGCAACCAGGGCGTGTCGGCCGGGTAGGCGGCGGGTTTGGCCTTGACCTCCAGGGGTATTTGCGCCGAGCTGACGCGCATCAACTTGCCCTGCCGTGGGGGCTGGCCGTTCTCGGTGTCCACCAGCGTGGCGCTGAACACTTGGGCGGGGATCAGCAGTTCGCCGCTGTGTTGCGGGTAGATCGCGTAGCGCAACTCGATCACGCCGTGGCGCAGGCCGTTGATGAGCTTTTCGTAGGTGCGCGATTCCCCCAATTGTTCGATACGCGCGTCGGGGATGTGCAGTGGGGTCAGGCTGCTGTCGTCGTACAGCGACACCGAGTGGTAGATGCGCAGGGTCAGGATGGCCTGGGCCTGCACATAGACGCTGGCCTGGTCGAGGCTGGCGTCGATGAACACCGCTTGCAGGTTGTCGACGCGCTCGTTGGTGGCGTTTTCCAGCACTTGGAGGGCGATGGCCGGGCTTTGGGCCTGGCCCAGTTGCAGCGATGGGATTTCTACGCTGCCGGTGCGCCGCGGCAGCAGGGTGATGATCCAGCGCGTGGTGGCGCGGCTGTCGTCGCCCAGGGTGGTGAGCTGGTTGACCTGGCGTGTGCCGCGTACCTCGAACAGGTTGTCCAGGGGCGTCAGGTCGGGTTTGCCGAACAGGGTGACGTCGTTGGATTCGAGGGTCAGTTCCACGGTTTCGCCCGCGTTCAGGCGGCTGCGGTCGACACTGGCGAGCAGTTGCGCGGCCTGGGCCTGGGTGGCGCAGAGCGTCAGGGCAAGCAAGAGAAGGGCGCAGCGGGTCATCGAGTTTTTCCCTGATCCTGTTGGTGTTGCTGTTCGTACCAGAACTTGCGCTTGAGCAGCTCGCCCGGGTCGTCGGGGATCTGGCGCAGCCACTGTTCCAGTGCTTGGCGGTGTTCTTCGTCGCTGCCCGCCACGGCGCCGCGCAGGGGCGGGGTGGTGGTGGCGTCATCACTCGGCTCGCCGGGCGGGTTGTCAGTATGGCCCGGTTGCCGTGGCTCCTGGGGTTGCCCTTCACCTGCGGCCGAAGATTGTTCGGTGGATGGCTGGTCGCTGTCGCCGGCCTGGGGGGCGCCGCCGGGGTTGGCCTGAGCCGGTTCGCCGTCGTTGTCGGCCGGCGGCTGGGTGGCTTGCGGGGCGGGCGGCTGTTGCTGGAGCAAGCGTTCGATCAGGGCTTTGTTGCGCAGGGCCGGTTGCAACTCGGGTTGCCGCTCAAGGGCCTGTTCGTAAGCGTCCAGCGCGGCCTCCAGTTCGCCGCTGCGGGCCAGGGCGTTGCCGCGATTGTAATGGGCGCGGGCGTCGTTGCCCTGGGCGAAGCGCTCGGCGGCAGTGGCGTAGTCGCCGGCTTCATACAGGGCCACGCCTTGCCACTGCGGGTCCTGGAAGTGCCGGGCGGCCTCCAATGGGCGCTGTTGCTCCAGCAGGCGCTGGCCCTGTTGGTCTGGGCGCAGCCACAGGTCGTTGAAGTCCAGGGCCTGGCTGGGCTGCGGCAGCATGAACAGCAGCGGCAGGCAAAACAGCCAGCCCCGGCGCCCGGCGCACGCGGCCAGCAGCAACAATGGCAGTAGCAGCCAATGGCCCTGGTCGGCCCAGGTATCCAGGCGCAGGGTCTGGCCGTTGCTGCGCAAGGCGCGGGGGCCGTCCAACAGGCCGAGGCCGCGCAGGTCGTTGTCGTCCAGGCGCGCCTGGCGGTAGCGCCCGCCCAAGTCATTGGCAAAGGCCCTGAGGCTGGGGCTGTCCAGGCGAGAGACGAGAATCGCCCCTTGTTCGTCCTTGAGCAGGCTGCCGTCCTCCTGGGTCACGGGCGCGCCTTCGCGGCTGCCGATGCCGAGCATCAGCCACTGCGGGCCGTGGCTGCCCAGGGCCTGGCGGATGCCTTGGCGTTCCTGCTCCGACAGGGTCGAGCCGATCAGCAGGATGCGGCCCTGGCCGAGGGCGCCGCGTTGGAGCAGGGTCAGGGCCTTTTCCACCGCCAGGTCGGCGCGTTGCCCGGGTTGGGGCATGATCGAGGGCTTGAGGGTTTCCAGCAGGTTGCGGCTGGTGGCCAGGTCATCGGACAGCGGCACCAGGGTGTGGGCGCTGCCGGCGTAGACGACGATGGCGGTCTGCGCGTCGCTGCGGTAGTGCAGCAGGTCCAGCAGTTTGCGCCGCGCTTGTTCCAGGCGATTGGGCGTGACGTCGCTGGCGAGCATTTGCGGGGTCAATTCCAGTACCACCACCAGCGGGTCGGCGGGTTTCTGGCTGGTTTGCTCCACGCGTTCCCAACTGGGGCCGAGCAGCGCCAGCACGGCCAACAGCCACGCCAGCCCCAGCACGATCCACGGTAAGCGGCTTTCGCGGCCATTGCCGCCGGTGAGCAGCACGCGGTGGAAGGCGGGCGGCAGAATCATCTGCCAGCGCCCGGCGCGTTTTTGCCGGTGCCACAGGTGCCACAGCAACCACCCCAGCAGGGGCAGCACCAGTAGCCAGCCGGGGCGCAGCCATTGCGGCCAGAGGGCAATCATCGGCGCCTCCGCAGCCGCAGGCGTTTAAGCCGTTGGCGCCAGTCTGGCAGCGGTTGCAGGAAGTGCTTTTTGTTGAGCAGGCGTTGCACCGGGTTATCCGGCCAGCGCTCGCGCACCACCAGCAGCATGCTCAGCAACAGGGCCAGCGCCAGCGGCCAGTGGTAAAGGCCCTGGGCGGGGCGGGCCTGGGTCGGTTGCTGGGTGACGGGTTCGAGTTGGTCGAGGGTGTTGCGGATAGCCTGCAATTGCTCGGCATCGCGGGCGCGGAAGTAGCGCCCGCCGGTGACCCGGGCGATGTCTTCTAGGGTCGGTTCGTCCAGGTCCAGGCTCGGGTTGACCCCCAGTACGCTCAGGGTGCCGCTTTGCTGTGGGTCGGCGCCGATGCCGATGGGGTAGATGGTTACGCCTTCTTCAGCCGCCAGCCGTGCGGCGGTGAGTGGGTCGATTTCGCCGCCGTTGTTGGCACCGTCCGTGACCAGGATCAGCACCCGGCTCTGGGCCGGGCGTTGGCGCAGGCGCTTGAGGCCCAGGCCGATGGCGTCGCCGATGGCGGTGTTCTTGCCAGCGATGCCGATGCGGGCTTCGTCGAGCCAGGTGCGCACGGTGTGACGGTCGAAGGTCAGCGGAGCCTGCAAGTAGGCCTGGCTGCCGAACAGGATCAGGCCTACGCGGTCGCCTTCGCGCTGCTCCAGGAAGTCGCCCAGCAGGTGCTTGACCAGGGTCAGGCGGCTGACGTCTTCGTCTTGCCATTGCATGTCGGGGAAGTCCATCGAACCGGAGACGTCCACCGCCACCAGCAGGTCGCGGCCACTGGCGGCAATCGGTAGCGGCTCGCCGAGCCATTGCGGGCGGGCGGCGGCGCCCAGCAGCAGCAGCCACAACAGGATAAACGGGGCCTGCTGGCGCCAAGTGGGCAGGTTGGCCCGGGCGCGGCGCCGGGCCAGGCCTTCGAGGTCGGCGAGGAAGCTGACGCTCAGGGCCGGCTCGCCGCTGTCGGCCACCGGCAGCAGGATGCGCAGCAGCCAGGGCAGCGGCAGCAGGGCGAAGAGCCAGGGCCAGGCGAACTCAAACATGTTTGCGGATCCAGGTTTCGACCGCTTGGGTCAGGCCGGCGATGGCCTTGTCGTCGAGCTTGCATTCGGGCTTGTAGGCGCCTTCGACCAACACCATCCAGCGTGTCAGGCCAGCGGCTGGGCAGCGGTTGTCGAGGAACGCCAGCCATTTGCGGCCATTGAGGGTGTGGCTCTGGCTATAGGGGTAGTGGTTGCGGCACAGGCGTTTGAGCAGGCCATTGAGCTGTTGCAGCCAGGCGCCGGCCGGTGCGCCGTCGTAGGGTTTGGGCAGCAGCGCCAGTTCGGCCAGGGCGGCGAGGCGCACTGGGTCCAGGGGTTGTTCGGTGCGGGCCAGCGGTGCCCGGCGTGGCAGGAAGCGCCGCAGTTGCCACAGGCCGAACCCCAGTGCCGGCAGCAGCAATGCCAGCAGCCACCAGCCCGGCGCGGGCGGCCAGAACGCCACGGGCGGCGGGGCGATCAGCGGTTGCAACTGCGCCAGTTCGTTCATGGGGTTTTCCCCGGGCGCTGCTGCGGGTTCAGGTATTCGCGCAGTTGCTCGACCATCTCGCTTTGGGTACTCAGGGGCATCAGCAGCACCCGCAGTTTTTGCGCCAGCAGTTCCCAACGGGCGATGCGCGCTTCGCTCTGGGCGCGGTAGGCCTGGCGCAAGTCGTAGTTGAGGGTGTCCAGTTCCAGTTGCGCGCCGCGTTCGGCGAAACGCAACAGGCCGGCGGCGGGCAGGGCGTGGTCCAGCGGGTCGGACAGCGGCAGCAACAGCAGGTCGCAATGGCGCGACAGCAGGCTCAATTGCTGTTCGGCGCCGTCGGACAAGGCGCGTTCGTCGCAGATCACGATCACCAGGCTACCGGGGCGCAGCACCTCGCGGGCGCGGCGCAGGGCCATGCCCAGGGCGTCGCGGTCTGGTTCGCTGTCGGTGCCCAGGCCCTGGTTGACCCGCACGAGGCGGTTGAGCAGTTGCAGCAGGCTCTGCTTGCTGCGCCGCGGCTTGACTTCGTAGTGCTGGTTGTCGCCGAACACCAGGCCGCCGACCCGGTCGTTGTGGCCCAGTGCGGCCCAACCGATGAGGCTGGCGGCCTGGGCGGCGAGCACCGATTTGAACATCAGCCCGGAGCCGAAGAACAACCGGCGGCTTTGCTCGACCATGATAAAAATCGGCCGCTCGCGCTCTTCGTGGAACAGCTTGGTGTGGGGTTCCTGGGTGCGGGCGGTGACGCGCCAGTCGATGGTGCGTACGTCGTCGCCGGCCTGGTAGACCCGCACCTGGTCGAAGTCCACGCCGCGCCCGCGCAGCTTGGAGTGGTGCAGGCCGATCAGCGGGCTGCGCTGGCTGGGGGTGGAAAACAGCTGCACTTCGCGCACGCGGTGGCGCATCTGGATCAACTCACCCAGGCTGACGCGGATTCCCGGTTCGCTGGCGGCCATGGGGCTCAAGCGACGGCTACGACGTCGAGGATGCGTTGCACCACGCGGTCCTGGTCGATGCCCGCGGCCTCGGCCTCGAAGGACAGGATGATGCGGTGGCGCAGCACGTCGAACAGCACAGCCTGGATGTCTTCGGGGCTGACGAAGTCGCGCCCCGCCAGCCAGGCGTGGGCGCGGGCGCAGCGGTCCAGGGCAATGGAGCCGCGCGGGCTGGCGCCATAGGCGATCCACTCGGCCATTTCCGGGTCGAATTTGGCCGGTGTGCGCGTGGCCATCACCAGTTGCACCAGGTATTCCTCCACGGCGTCGGCCATGTACAGGCCAAGGATTTCCTTGCGCGCGGCAAAAATCGCCTGCTGGCTGACCCGCCGCTCGGGCTTGGTTTCGCCGTTGAGGGCTTCGCCACGGGCCTGTTGCAGGATGCGCCGCTCGACGGCGGCATCGGGGAAGCCGATTTTCACGTGCATCAGGAAGCGGTCGAGCTGGGCTTCGGGCAGCGGGTAGGTGCCTTCCTGCTCGATGGGGTTCTGCGTGGCCATCACCAGAAACAGCGGTGACAACTCGTAGGTGCTACGCCCGACGCTGACCTGGCGCTCGGCCATGGCTTCGAGCAACGCCGACTGGACCTTGGCCGGGGCGCGGTTGATTTCGTCGGCCAGCACCAGGTTGTGGAAGATCGGCCCTTGCTGGAACACGAAGCTGCCGGTTTCCGGGCGATAGATCTCGGTGCCGGTGATGTCGGC